>JAABUZ0100003238.1_pt1 | contig 24673 bp, 21 predicted proteins | sample 5562091 | NCBI WGS metagenome assembly JAABUZ01 (sample SAMN12813069, study PRJNA571459) | rock metagenome | isolation source: Antarctica rocks | place: Antarctica: Victoria Land, Linnaeus Terrace sud | collected 2015-12-21 | reverse complement strand
GCTATCGCCGAGCCGGCCCGCCTGCTCTCCGCCAGCGAACTGGAGCAGCGGGTGTGTGACTACTTCGCCTGTGAACGCCACGACCACCTCATTCCACAACAAGCCGCTTGATCATGCACTAGATAGGAACCGACGCCACCCGGAAGCAAGGAATGTTAAGCAGCGAACAGTGAGACGTTTGTTCAGTTGCAATGAGCTGAATCGATTACCCGCACAGTGTTGACTCTACCGCTCGACTGACGCCACGCGAACCAGATCCTCCAGCCGCGCATAGCGTGAACTGCAGGTTTCGATCATACAGGCGAGCAGTTGAGCAGTAGCGCGGGCATCACCGAGCGCGCGATGCTGCTGCTCGTTCTTGATGCCGTGGCGCCGGCAGCATTCCGCCAAGCTGTGCTTGGGCATAAACGGAAAGAGTTTGCGAGAGAGCGTGCAGGTGTTAATACAGGGCACGGTGATTGGTGAGCCTTGCGCCTGTTCCAGGAAAGCGATGTCAAACGCTTTATGGCTATGCTCGACCAGGACATTCTCGGAGGCAAACTCCCACAGCCGACGCAGTGCCTCTCCAATGCGTGGCTTTCCAATCAGCATGTCGTTGCTGATCCCACTGACCCGTTGAGCAGCGAGCGGAATCGTTCGATCGGTCATAACCAGCGTGTCGAACTCGCCAACCACGATGCCGTTGCGCACTTTGACGGCGCCAATTTCCACGATCTCGTCGCGTCGTGGATCCAGTCCCGTAGTCTCGACGTCGACGCTGACGAAGGGCACCTGGGTGAGGGGAGCAGAGAGGGCGATCATTGCAGGTGCTGATCGAGAAAGAGGGGCAGCGCCGCGTAAAAGCGAGCCGAATCCACCACCTCCTGCGCCGGGACCTGATCGAGAACAGTGTGCGCGTACTCTTCGTTGCCGGGTCCGAAGCCGATAGCGGGGATGTTCGCCTTGCCCATCCAGTAAATACCATTGGTGGAGAATTCCCACTTGCCGATCTCCGGCTCGCGATCGTACACGCGTCGGTAGTTCTCGATGGCGGCCCGCAGTAGCGGATGCTCTGGATCGAGTGCCCAGGCGGGAAATACTTTGTCCACCGGGAAGATAAAGCCGGTATAGCTGGGCTCCTCGTAGAGTGGAATCTCGACCGTAGCGGTGTCGGCCGCGGGAAGAGACCGGATCTGTGCCAGGACCTCGTCGGCCGTTTCACCCAGGGTTACTCGGCGATCGAGATAGACCTGCGCCTCTGCCGGCACAGCGTTCAAGGAGGGTGAATTGACTGTTACATTGGTGACCGCGATAGTGCCGGACCCCACAAATGGGTGGTCCGGCAGGATATCCAGCAGTTGCTCGACACCTTGGATAAAGGGCGCGGCGCGATAGAGAGGATTGTCGCCCAGGTGTGGCATAGCGGCGTGTGCGCTCTTCCCCTTGAAGGTGGCGCTGATCTCGATCCGGCCCCGATGCCCTCGATAGACGTTCATGCGGGTAGGCTCGCCGATCACCACGAAGTCCGGCCGCACGCCTTCGTGCTCAACCAACGCTTGACAGGCGATGCCGTCGCACCACTCTTCCATATTGCCAAAGTAGTAGAGCGTCCAGTCGCCCACCAGGTCGAGCTCTTTGAGCGCGGCCATGGCGTAGATCATGGGTGGGGTTGAGCCCTTCTCATCGCAGGCGCCACGGCCGTAGATCACGCCGTTCTCTTCCTTCCCTTCCAGCGGATCCCACTGCCACTCATTTCGGTCGCCGATACCGACGGTGTCGATATGGCTGTCGAACAGCAGCGTACGCGAGCCACTCCCGACACGCCCCAACACGTTTCCCATCGAATCGAAGCGGACCTCGTCGAACCCCAATTGACACATGCGCGCGACGCACGCCTCGCCTACCGGTCCAATCTGCGACTCATAGCTGGGGATCCGTACTAGATCACGCAAAAAGTCGAGCATCTCTCGACCGTGCGCGTCCACGTAAGTGCTGATCTGGGCCAAAAGGTCGCTACTAGGGCTAGCAGGTGAATGGGGTCCAGGTGACTCGTGCACAATTCCTCCTATCGCAAATGCTGAGGCGGGGACGCCGTCCCCGCGGTTCGGGCTCGCCTGACGGAGTTTACCAGCAACGGAAATAAAAAAAGGGCCACGGACTTACCGTGGCCCCTCCTGCGCTTTCCGGTCAGGACGGCTGCCCGCTGTTCGCCTGTGCCGGCTGACCTTGCTGGTTGCTGTCCTCATTCTGGTTGATAGTCTGTTGCCCCTGACGCACCTGGATCTTACGGGGCTTGGTCGCCTCGGACTTCGGCAGTCGAAGCCTCAAAATGCCCTGGTCGAACGATGCGTCGGTCTTGTTGGCATCTACCTGAATGGGAAGCTGGAACGATCGCTGAAAGCGCCCGCGCCAGATTTCCTCGGCGAGCGGCTGATGTTTCTCGCTGCGCTGAGTGCGCTTGATCTCACCGCTCACGGTCACCGTTTCGCCCGTCACCGAGATATTGATGTCATCCGGATTGACACCGGGCAGCGCCATGTCGATCACCACATCTTCGTCCGTGGTGTGGACGTCTACCGAGGGGAAACTGCCCTGGCCCGAGAGCACCTGAGGGGTGATAAAGCTGCCCTCGAAAAGCTGGTCAATTGCGTCGCGCAGCGGAAGATATCCGCCGCCCAACCGCCTGCGGTCAATGGCCATACGAAAACCTCCTTGATGAACTGTCTTACACCTGGATTCTAGCACTCTCGCACAGAGAGTGCCAACTCTCAATCGCGTTCTTATCGGTCGAGATGTAGCCCAGCTTCTCCCGAGTGCGAGTGAAACCGGCTCGCAGTCCAGGAGCACTTACTTGGTGGCGGATACCACCATGATTTCGTTGGCGTATGGGCTGGCGAGCGGGTTGTATCCGTTCTCGCCCCAGCCCGTCATAAGCACCTGGTCAACAACCAGGCCGGCGCCTTCCACCGCTTCCACGACCTCGCGGACGCTGTACTCCCGCACGTGCTCGATGGAGTCCGTGGCGTCGCTGCCCATCGCGCTGCTCTCGGGGAATGGCTCGAGAAAGTTTTCACCGGCGGCCAGAGTTTCGATGTGGGCCAGGCGCGACACGTTGGGGGTAGTCAAAATAAACCTGCCACCCGGGCGTAACGATTTTGTTACCTCCCCCACCACCCGCATCGACGTCTGCTTCAGGTGCTCCAGCACTTCGCCCAATACCACAAAGTCGAGCGATTGATCCGGTGCGAAGAGTGGGGTAGTACCGATGCGATAGGGGATAATCTGAATACCTTCACTCGCGGCGAATGCAGCCACCCTCGTGTCTATCTCCGTCGCGAAAACCTCTGCCCCAGCTTTTGCCAGCAGCGCCGATAGAAACCCCAATCCCGTGCTGATATCCGCGCCGTATTTCCCCGCCGTGCCGGTCAGCAGCGAAAGAACAACGTTGAAGCGAGGACGCGCCTGGTCGTACACGTAGAGCGCATCCTCCACCGTCTCCACGCCCGTATGCTCGGGAAAGGCAAAGGTCGCCACCTGGCCGCGCATCTCCTCCAATAGGATCTCGACCGAGCGATCAATGCGAGCGTTTCGAACTGCGTCAAGGGCGAACAGTGGCACTACGTGCTTTCAAGGCATCACCTCAAAACTGAACTCGATCGCGATCTCACTTCAGCATGCCATCATGGCAGCAGAGATATGAAAGGAGGAGCACGGTGAGCCAGGAAGGCCAGACAGGTCTCGAAGCCGGGAGCTGCAAGGCCGGAGGGTATTGGTAATCGGCGCCGCCTCGGGAATTGGACTGGCGGTCGCGCACGATTTGTACCTGATCCTCTCTGGGGTGAAGCGGTGACGGTGGTGGTTTCTCTGCAAACCCAACGCTAGCGTCTCACCAGAACAACTGCGGCTCCATACTCGGGCCGGCTTGGCACGTTTCAAGGTGCCACAGCGCTTTATAATCCTCGATGAATTGCCGACCAGTGCCGCGGGCAAGATCCTCCGTTCCACTTCTCGGCATTTCGCCCAAGGTGTCGAATCGACGGGAGGTTGACTGGCTATAGCGAGGATAAAGCCTGATCTGCTGTAAACCAGTAGCATGGAACGAGGAGATTTCATGACTGATATGCAGTATCGACAGTTGGGCAACTCGGGGTTGAGAGTCTCCGTCGTTGGCCTTGGCTGTAACAACTTCGGTCGGCGCATCGATCGCTCCGGCACCGCCCGGGTGGTTGACGCGGCCATTGACGAAGGGATAAACCTCTTCGACACCGCGGATGTGTATAGCGAGGGCGAGAGCGAAGAGTTTTTAGGCGCGGCGATCAAAGATCGGCGTGAGCGGGTGATTGTCGCAACCAAGTTCCGTTCGATGATGGGGGACGGACCGAACGACTCCGGAGGGTCACGAGGCTACATCTACCGAGCAGTCGAAGCAAGCCTGCGTCGCCTCCACACCGACTATATAGACCTCTACCAAATGCACTCGCCTGACGCGGAAACGCCCATCGAGGAGACGCTCTCCACGCTGAATGACCTGGTTCGCGAGGGCAAAGTTCGCTACCTCGGTTCCTCGAACTTTGCCGGCTGGCAGCTTGCCGATGCGGACTGGGTCGCCCGTGTGAACCACTGGGTCCCCTTTGTGTCAGCTCAGAACCACTACAGTCTGGTGGAGCGTGGCGTCGAACGAGAAGTGATACCCGCCTGCGAACGATTCGCGATAGGAATGCTCCCTTTCTTTCCGCTGGCTAGCGGTTTGCTTACCGGCAAATACCATCGTGGGGAGGCGGCGCCCGAAGGGACTCGTTTGGCCGGCAATCCGCGCGCCGACCGCTTCTTAAACGACACCGCCTTCGACGTAGTCGAGGGATTGGAACGGTTCGGCAAGGAGCGAGGCGTCTCACTGCTTCAAATCGCCATCGGCGGCCTCGCGGCCCAACCTCAGGTCGCCTCGGTGATTGCCGGAGCCACAACGGTGGAGCAGGTGATAGCCAACGCGAAATCGGGAATCTGGATTCCCTCTGCGGAGGAGTTGACGGAGATCAATCGTCTGGCGCCGAGTGAAAGAGCCGTGTAAGCTGACGCAGTCATTTTGGCACACATCTTGCGCGACGATTCGGCGGGGGAAGGTATGGTTGCAGAGTGCACAGTCGGGGGCGGCTGGGTAGGGTCCTCCGTCCGCGGACAGGGGTGACGGCATGATGACGGCGCTTCAAAATGTGTTCGAACGCCTGCTTGAGCAGGCAGAGGAGCAAGGACAACTGAGTCAGGCGGACATCATCGCCGCAGTGCCGGCGGTAGCGTCCGACGCCGTCCTGATGGAGTCGCTGACCAAGCGCCTGTGTACTGAAGGCGTGGACGTAACCGACCCCATTAAAGAGATTGATGACGAAGAGAAGCTCGACGTCGGGCTGGCAGCCATCGCCTCGGCGTCCGATGTGCAAGCCACCGATTCGGTGCGACAGTATTTGCGGGAAATTTCCCGAGCGCCGCTGTTGACGGCCAAGGACGAAGTCGAGCTGGCCAAGCGGGCCGAGGCGGGCGACGCAGTGGCGGTACAGCGTCTGACCCAGAGTAATTTGCGGCTGGTGGTTCACGTAGCCAAACGGTATCTCAATCGGGGCCTGCCGATTCTCGACTTGATCCAGGAGGGCAACTTCGGTCTCATGCGCGCCGTGCAGAAGTATGATTGGCGGCGCGGCTTCCGTTTCTCCACCTACGCCACCTGGTGGATTCGACAGTCCATGACGCGCGCGATTGCGGACAAGGCACGGACCGTGAGGCTTCCCGTCCACATTCAGGACAGAGTCCGCGAGATGAATAACGCCTGGGAAGCGCTATCGCGCGCGCTGTACCGTACCCCTACGCACGCCGAAGTAGCTGAGAAGCTGGGGATATCGGTTGATGATCTGCAGCGTCTGCTTAACGCGTTACCCGAACCAATCTCCATTCACCGACCTATCGGCGACGAAGGAGATGAAGAACTCGAAGGCTATGTAGAGGACCGGCTTGCCATGCTCCCCGAAGAGACAGTCGCGGAGCGAGTGATGAAAGCCGACATTATGAATGTGCTCGACACACTCCAACCCCGGGAAAAAGAAATCTTACGCCTCCGCTTTGGTCTCGGCGAGGAGCAGAATCCGCACACACTGGATGAAGTGGGAAACGTTCTCGGCATCACTCGTGAGCGCGTACGCCAACTCGAGGCCCGCGCTCTCAAGAAATTGCGCGAACCGGAGCCCGCGGCAAAGTTGCTGGCGTACCACTAAGCGGACAGTCAGCCATCAAAGATCAGTCGTAGCGGTCGTTCCGTGGAGGTCTCGCCCAACGCAGTCATCTCTTGGGTCTCGACGGCTATTTGCTAATAAATGTACGGATTCCCCGACTTGATTCGCTGAATCTTGGCCGGTTCGACTACTGCGATGCTCTGGCCCTGGTAATTCGCCGCGCCCATCACACCGGTGACGCTGACCCACTGATTATCCGCGAGAGCGCCGTGTGTAGTGTCTTTAACAATGAGACCAACCGGCCGGGCGTCGGCGATGCAGCACGTGACAAAGTAGCGGATGACCATGAGGTAACCCGGCGGGACAGTGGCGGAGTCGTGCAGGGCCAACCCGGAAATGATGATTGGCTTCTTCAGGTAGTCGCGCGGATTCGGATCAGCGGAGAGCGCACCGACCCAGTCCTGCATGGAGAAGGCGCGCGTATTGACGGAGAGGCTAACGCGCTTCACCGCGTTCGAGCCATGGACCGCGGTCATACCGGCGATCTGCGGCCCTCGCTGATTGGCCGAGAACGAGGCAAGGCTGCGAGGCGGGAAGACCAAAGCTAGAAAGAGCGGTACCGCGAGGAAAGCGAAGGTCCGAAGGCGCGGCGTGTCCGAATCACACCCGCAACTGCTAACGCCACAGGTATCGCAGGCCGGGGTCGACCTACGCGCCACACCTATGGCTGCCAGGCCGATCAAGATGGCGCCTGCCAAGGTCGTGGGCGCGATATAAACGGGATTGATGTACATCGACATCACGCCCCGAAGGAACAGCGAGAGGATGAAGATGCCGTATCCGGCCAGAATGGCGGGACCGAGGAACCGCGCCAGATCGAGCCGGACGCGGCCGGTAGCGTGGGCATGCGCCTGCTCAAGTCGAACGGTCACAGCAGCGCTCCTTTCAGGTTTAACAGAAGTGCTCCAAGGAAGATCATTTCCACCGTCACCGCCACCATCGCAAAGACGACGCGCGGCCTGAAGGCCGTTAGCATCATGCCAATTGACTTCATGGAAATCATGGGACCGAAGACCAGAAAAGCGAGTAGCGCCGGAGTGGAGAAAATACTCGAATAAGAGAGTGCAAAAAAGGCGTCCACGGTGGAGCAGATTGACAGTACAAAGGCCAGACTCATCATGGCGATGATGGATAGGACTATGCCACTGCCCAGGTTCGTGATAGCCGAGCGGGGCACCAGCACCTGTGTCGCGGCGGCGATGCCCGCCCCGATGACCAACACCTGCATCATGGTCATGAATTCGGACCCAGCCTGGCCCGATGCCTGCCCGAGCTTCGCCCACGCCGAGCGGTGGTGCGTCTCCCCGCCGTGGTGATGCTGGTGACCATGAGCGTGATCGTGTCCGCGTCCGCCGAGCAGACCCGAGGCGAGCAACTGCTCGCCCTTCCCCCACTGTCCGATTAACAGTCCAACGGACGCGGCAACGACAAAGGCCAGGCCACCGCGCAGCCAAACCATAGACGGCTCATAACGGAATGCTGTCGCCGTGGCGAAGAGAGCCACGGGGTTGAGAATAGGCGCCGCCAGGAGGAATGCAATGCAGGTCGACACCGGCACCCCCTTGGCGAGAAATCGCCGTGCCACCGCAACGTTGCCGCATTCGCACACCGGCATCAGCATACCTACCCCGAGTGCGGGGATCAGCGACAATATCGGGTTCTTGGGGACGAACTTCAAGAGTGCGTCCTCAGTGACAAAGACATGAACCAGGGCCGAGACCGCGACTCCCAGGAGGAGGAAGGGGGTCGCCTCGACCAGGATGCCCAGGAAAATAGTAACCCAGTCTTGCAGTTGTGCGGGAATAAGGTTGCTCCTTCGCCGAGGCTCAGACTGAGTCGCTGTCCATGCTCAAGTATAGTCATGCTCTCCCACCATTCGGTGACATGATAGGACCAGTTTATTGACGTGTAAGGAATGGAACGATCGCCTTCAGTCACCTCCCGTCCACGGGAGACGGTAGTGGGACGAGCAATCGCCGCCATCGAGTCGGCCTGCGAAGCGCCGCAATGATTGGCCATGCTACGATGGTGTGCGGGCGAAGCGCGTCTCTGTGACGTGCCTTAGCCCCCTTTCTTTGTAGCGAATCGCGATGACGACGGCGAATGACTCGCGGATGGAAGCAAAGTGGGAGGAACCCTTTCCACGACTCAGGAGGCATCATGGCAAGTACCCGACGGCGCAAGCTGAAGAAGCTTCGCATGAAAAAGGCGAACCACGGTAAGCGGCCCCTGGCGGGAAAGTAGATTTCGTTGCTGTGGGCTAGAGGACGTCTTTATACTCCGTTGTTAGCGCCCGAGCAGATCTAGCTTGTCATTAGCTGGAAAGCCGCCTATAATTTGCTCAAGAAAGACAGGCAGAGCATGAGTCCGGTGGGAAACGCCGGCCGACCTGTCGAGGGAAAGCGCGCCTAGGGGTTCCGCGTCCGCGTGCGGATGGTCTGGACCGAGCGGTGCGGGCCGTCGCGCGGCTACACCAGGGGGATAAAAACCCGGGGGGAGAGGTTTCGCTCGTCCTCTCTCCGCGACCCATGCGCCGCCGCCGGGAGTATATGCTGATGTCGACGACTGTTCTGCTCATTCGCCATCCTGAGAGCGCCTGGAATAGCAAGGGCATCTATCAGGGGCAGCGAGACATCCCGCTCAGCGCCCTGGGCCAGATTCAGGCCGAGTTGGTTGCCGTCCGCCTGGCGCGCGAACAACTCGCGGGCGTGATGTGTAGTCCGCTGCGCCGCGCCCACACGCTGGCGCAGGCTATCGCGCGTTACCATCATCTCACGCCTCGTATTGATGATCGACTGACCGAAATTGGACACGGCGCCTGGGAAGGGCTTTCCCGCGATGAGGCACGAGAGCGTTACCCGGAGATGTATCGCACCTGGACGGAGCGCCCCCACGAGGTGACGTTTCAGGGTGAAGACGGCGAATCGCTGCAAGCCGTACACGATCGATCTCTCACGCCGATTGAGGAATTGCTGGCACAGCAGGATGGCGGCACCTGGGTCGTGGTCACACACGACACGGTTTGCCGGTTAGTCGTGGCTGCCGCCAACGAGCAGCCCGTTCTCGGTTTTTCGGCGGTCGGACTGGAAAACGCCGGTATCAGCACGCTCGTTGGTCCTCGCCTGGTCGGCAGCGTCCGGCAGGTAAATGACGTAGAGCACCTTGGCGAGCATCGCGTCAATCTCAGTACGCAAGCACTCTAATGGGGATGCATGTGCCGCGCGTGGTCGTCGCTGATCCCCTTGGCGCCAACGGCATCAACCTTTTGCGCGAGGCAGCCGAGGTAATCGTCGCTGCGGACCAGGAAGCGTTGCATGCCTCGCTACCCGAGTCCGATGCTCTTATCGTCCGAAGCCGAACGATGGTCACGGCCGATCTGCTGGATCTCGGCCCACGGCTACAGATAGTCGGGCGTGCTGGAATCGGGATCGACAATATCGACGTACCGGCCGCCACCGAAAAGGGCATTCTGGTGATCAATGCTCCGCTCGGTAATGTCCGTTCGACCGCGGAGCACACTCTGGCGCTGATCTTTGCTCTGGCGCGGCGAGTTGTGGCTGCGGATGCTTCGGTTCGCAGTGGGAGCTGGAAGACCGGATACGAGGGAATGCAGCTGGGCGGCAAACGTTTGGGCGTGATAGGCGTGGGCAAGGTGGGCAGCACCGTCGCAAACGTCGCCACGGCGATCGGCATGGACGTGGTGGCGTATGATCCTTATCTGCCGGCTCAGGCTTGGGATGCGCTTGGGTTGCGCCACACTTCGCTCGACGAACTCCTGGGGACAGCTGATGTGGTGACAATTCACGTTCCACTGATGGACGAAACGCGGCTTCTGCTGGACAAGGCGGCACTGACCCGAATGAAACATGGAGCGTATCTGGTGAACTGCGCTCGGGGAGGCCTGGTGGACGAGGCCGCGCTGGCCGACGCCCTCACCGGCGGCCGGCTGGCGGGCGCGGCTATCGACGTGTTCGAGCAAGAACCATTAACAGATTCGCCGTTACTCGACGCCCCCAATGTGATCCTAACTCCTCATGTAGCCGCCTCGACTCGAGAGGCACAGGCTCAGGTGTCCACCGACATTGCGGTGCAGGTGCTGGACTTCTTCGCCGGCAAGCCCGTCGCATATCCTATTAATCCGTCTGTACTGAGAAAGGCATGACCGTGCAGGAATCAGCTATGAATCTACGTGTCCCCGGACCTACACCGGTCCCGGCGGAAGTTGCGAGGGCCGGGGCACGGCCTATGGTGAATCATCGCGGACCAGAGTTTGCCGTCACTATGATGCAAGTCACTGAACAGCTAAAGCCGTTCTTCGGCACTGCACAACAGCCTTTGCTGCTCACCGGCTCGGGCACTGGCGCACAAGAAGCGGCCCTTGTCAACATGCTCTCTCCGGGCGACCGGGTGCTGGCGGCCACCGTGGGAGTGTTCGGTGATCGGTTCGCCGCCATCGCCGAGGCCTTTGGCGCCGATGTCGTGCACCTCAAGGGCGAATGGGGACGCGCTATCACCCCTGAGCAGGTAGCGGGGGCCGTGGCTGCCAACCCGGGGACCAGAGCTGTACTGCTGACGCACAACGAAACATCGACCGGCGTGACGAACGATATTGCCGGCATTGGAGCGAGTATTCGGCGCGCCTCGCCGGACGCCGTGCCGCTAATCCTGGTCGATGGAGTCAGTTCGATCGGCGCCCTACCCTTTGAGATGGATCGCTGGGGCGTGGATGTCGCCATTACCGGTTCTCAGAAAGCCTGGATGTCCCCTCCAGGAATGGCCATGATCGCCGTCAGCCAGCGAGGCTGGGAGGCGCACGTCGAGGCACGCATGCCGCGCTTTTATTGGGACTTCACCAAAGCACGAAAGAACGGCGAGAAGCAAACGACTCCCTTCACTCCGGCGGTGGGGGTAGTTCATGCCATGCAGGAAGCTTTGCGCCTCATGACCGAGGAGGGAGTTGAGCAGGTATACGCGCGTCATGCGCGTATTGGCGAGCATGTACGTCGTGGAATCCTTGATTTAGGTCTGGAGCTCTTTGCCGATCCGGCAGTTGCGTCCAATACGGTGACCGCTGTACGTCTGCCGGCCGACCTGGATGCGAGCAGTGTCATCAAGAACTTGCGGGAGCGGCGCCACGTGGTAGTGGGCAGCGGTCAGGAGCAGTTGAAAGGCTTGATCTTCCGCATCGGACATATGGGCTGGGTTCACGAGGACGACGTACAACATCTGCTAGATGGGCTCTCTGCGTCTCTCAAGGAGGCACGGGTCCGACAGGCAGTGTAAGTGCGCCATTAATCTCTTTGCATGGAGCATATTGCCACCCCAGACGAATATGAGACAACCTATACTCGTCGGATTGTCGGGTTGCTGCCAAGGCAGTGCCGAGTATCCCCATGCCGCCCGGCTCTTTTAGCCCTGCACGTTGATTCCGAACCACCCCAGAACAGTAGTCATTAGGAGGATCACGGAGAGGGCGCTCACAATGATTGCGGTAGCCCAGGCAACGACGTTGTAGACACGCCCGTTCATCATGTCCCCCATGAGATGCGGCTTGTTAATCAGTCGAAGGATCGAGAACAGAATGAACGGCAGAAGCAAACAATCGACCACCTGAACGACCAGCAATAATTGAATCGCCGAGGTCTCCGTGACAAACAAGGCGACGATCACGCCGACGGCGATCAACCCCGTGAACAGCCCCATGAATATAGGTGCCTCCCGGAAGCCCGCGTCGACTCCCTTCTCGACGCCCAGCGCCTCGGTAATCGAGTAGGCGGTGGCGAGCGGAAGAATAGCGGCCGCCAGCATCGAGGCCCCGAAGAGACCGACAGCGAAGAGATACTCCGCGTATTTCCCAGCTAGCGGAGCCAGCGCCCGGGCTGCGTCCGACGCAGTGTTGACCGCCTGATGGTGAGGAAACAGCGTGGCGGCGGTGGCAATAACGATGAACACGGCGATCAGGTTGGCGAAAAGCGAGCCGGCATACACTTCAATTCGTTCAGCGTTGTAGTCCCTTGGCGTGATGCCCTTATCCGCCACGGATGACTGCACGTACACCTGCATATACGGAGTGATGCTGGTGCCCACCGTGGCGATAAACAGAAACAAATAGGCCTGATTGAACTGGAAGGAGGGAATGACTGTCGACCGTGCAGCCTCTCCCCAATCCGGGTGTGCCAATATCGCCGATATCGGGTAGGCAAAAAAGACCAGGGTCATGGCCAGAAAAACCTTCTCTGCGCTGGCATAGCTGCCTTTTACCACCATCAGCCAGATGCCGAGGGCAATCAGTGGGACGGCGACGTACTTGGCGGGACTGTGGGGGAAAAACAGGTCCATGCTGGCGGCAATGCCAATAAACTCAGTGATGACCGTGCCGGCATTGGCGATAAGGAGGGCAAGCAACACAAATGCCGTGACGCGGATCGGAAAGTTTTCACGGATGAGGTCGGAGAGCCCCTTTCCAGTGGCGGCTCCCATCCGGGCGCACATCTCCTGGACGATGGAGAGGCTGATCAGAATCAGCGGAAACACCCAGAGTAAACGGTAGCCGTACGTCGCGCCAACGGACGCATAGGTTGCGATGCCGCCGGCATCGTTTCCCGCATTGGCAGCGATAAGCCCTGGCCCCAGCGCCGCCAACACTAGCCATGATCCCCTCGGACGCGCAAACATGCCGCCCACCTTGCCCAGCCGTGAGCGACGGCGCGGAACCGCGGTGCCGGGGGCCGCACTCTGGGCCGCTGAGTCGGCTGCGCTGTCCACCACCGCAGTAAGTGTATCGGAGGGCCGCTCGGTTCGGTCCGAACGGTCTGATGAATCGGCCATCGTTGTCCTTAGAGGCTAGATCGGGGTCGCTCAGGTCAGCTAAACACGTGTGGTAAGCGCCGGAGAAAGCGCTCCGGCAAGAGTACCTCCATCGCATTGTCCACGGTAATGACACCAAGTATCCGTTCCTCGTCGTCGAGTACTGGCATGGCAATCAGGTTATATTCGGCCATGCGGCGCGATGCCCTGCTCGCAGGCTCATCCGCGCTGACCCACACAAAGTCGGTCATCATGATATCACTCAGACACCTCTGTCCCGATCCCAGCAAGAGCGCGCGGAGAGAGACGATGCCCAGGAGCTTGCCTTCCCCCTGCTGATCTGGGTGGGACCAGTGAACATCGCCCTCGGTCTCTACCACGTAGAGATAATCTATCAGGTCGGGTGCATCCTCCAGGGCGCGCAGAAACGCGATGGCATGGTCAACGGTAATGTGGGGAGGTACCGTGAGAAAGTCCACTGTCATGAGCCCTCCGGCACTCTTTTCCGGATAGAGCAGCAGTTCCTCGACGTCCTCAGCGGCATCCGGATCCATGCGGCTCTTTAGGTCCTCGGCCTGCTCTTCATCCAGATCCGCCAGCAAATCGGCCGCCTGATCTGGATCCATCTCCTCCAGAATGTCGGCTGCCCGCTCCTGGTCCATGGTTTCCATGATGTCCGCCTGCCGCTCGTCATCCATTTCCTGGAGCGCGTCGGCGGCGATCTCATCGTCGAGGCTTTCGATGATTTCGGCGCCCTGGATGTAGCTTAGATCGTCCGCAATGTGTGCAATATCCACCGGATTGAGCAAGGCGAGGCGTTCGTGTGAGAGGCGCAGGCGCACATCCGGAACGCCCGCCTTGAGAGGCTCAATGTCTGCCCATTTGATCAATTTGGCGGGAGCCTCCCGCCGGTGCCGCAGCCTGACCTGACTATCCTGAGCGGGAGGTCCGGCGGTCGCGTTGATCGTCGCGAACATCCGGCCCTTGGTGAGTCGACGAGCCAGCGCCTCGCCGCTAACGTCAACTGCTGTGACCCGAACGACGCCGTCGGCGCCATACAGTTGCAAATCATTTCCACGAATCACGCGCCGGCCATCAATGTCGATGAGCTGCTTGTCGAGGATATCTCGCGCTAGTAAGACTTCGCCTTCGCGCCGTTCGAATGACTGAAGACTGATGGCGGTGCGGTCTAGCCTGGCTCCGCTGGGGTCCAGCGAACGAACCTGCGACCAGGGAACAAAAATTTCGCGTTTGGCGATATCCACCACCAGACCAGCGATCGGTGGGAACACCTCCATCGCGATTTCGCCTTTGGCGTTCAGAGCTTCGAGACGCGCCACGATATCCTTGATGCGCGCGACCCGTTCACCCTGGCCGGTGCACACCGGGCGATTGAGTATTTGAGACAGGTAAAAGAAACCCATGGCTTCCCATTGTAGAGAGCAAAGGATGTCTAGCTCGCGCGTGCTCGAATCGGGGCGCGGCTTTCGATTCTCCCGTCTCGGATGTGCAACAACGTGGCCCGCTCCCGAAAATCTTCCGGGAAGGCGTCAATGGTAGCCGTCGTTACGAGTACCTGCGGGTGAGTGTCCATGAGGCGCAATAGAAGGCGGCGCCGATCGTCGTCCAGCTCCGCCAGGGCTTCGTCCAGTAGCAACACCGGTTGTTCGCCGGTGCGGTTCGTCATGTAGCGCAGTTCCGAGAGGCGCAGGGCCAGCGCTATGCTGCGCTGCTGCCCTCTGCTGCCAAAATACTGGGCATCTTTTCCATTGATTAAAAATTGGAGGTCATCACGATGAGGACCGCACAGCGTCATGCCCTGATAGATTTCCTTGGTCTGCAACTGGGCCATCTTATCGCGAAACAGATCAGCGAGTTGCCCCCTCGACGCATCACGTGCCGCTTCCAGGCCAGGGCGGTACAGCATCGACAGCTCTTCGTTCAGCCCTGCGATATCCGTATACGCCTCGCGAGCAAAATCGTCCAGAACCCGCGCCATTGCCTGGCGGGTAGCTATGATCTCAACGCCTGCGCCGATCAGCTTCTCGTCCCAAAACTCAAGAAGTGTCGCCGGGTCGGGTCGGCCTCGTAACCGCTGCAGCAACGAATTCCGCTGAACCAGGATTCGGCCGTAATCCTGCAGCAAACGAAGATAGCGGTGATCGATCTGGCACAGTGAGAGATCCATGAAGCGTCGCCGGATGGACGGGGATCCCGTCACCAAAGAGACATCGTCAGGAGAAAAGAAGACTGCTTTGATTTCCCCCACCACGTCACCTGCTCGCTTCGGTACACCGTTTAGCTTGAACTGCTTTCGGATCGTGGTATCAGCTCCACCGCGCCCCGGTTGTTCGGCCAGCGCCATATCCAAGCGTAGTGCGCCGCCCTGAGCGTCGGCGTCGGCTTCTAACCGAGCGTAGCGTGGCATGGCGTTCTCTTGCTGATGCCAGCACAGCAACTCACGATCGGTCCGTGTCCTGAATGACTTGGTGGTGGCGAGCACAAACACCGCCTCAAGCACATTGGTCTTGCCTGCTCCATTGGGTCCATACAGGATTGTGATCCCCGGAGAGAGGTGAAGATCGAGGGATTCATAGGTCCGGAAGTTCCCGAGTCGCAGGCGAGTAAGCAGCACGTGGCGGCGCATCCTTCAATCTCTCAGTATACCAGCCAGTCGATAATGCGACGGCTGCTTCCACTGTCAATAACCAGATCTCCGGCGCCCCGATCGCTGACACTACTCTGGGGGTTCGCCTGTTGCTCAAACAGGTCCATGGATAAAGTGCCAAGGTGTTGCAGAAACCGAGCAGCCCCCGTTATATCTTGGGGACTGGGAGACGCTGATCTCGTTCCGAGAGGCATTGTTCATGAAGTCGTGGTTGCGCCCGCGCGCGTTGCTTACCGGCCTTGTCCTGATTTCCATACCAGTTCTGTGCAGCTTGCTGTTTCTCTATGACAACGCGCCTCGGAACTGGTCGCTGCACTGGGTGGACCCGCGCACGGTTATCGCCGCTGCCTCGAGTCAGGAGTTCGCCGCTGTAACGACGCCGCAGGGCTGGGACATCGCCTGGATCAATGTACACGGGACCCTGGAGTTGTCGCGCTTCGATGTTTCGGGGCGGCGACTGATAGCCGATGTGTCGTTACGGGGGACCCCTAGCGGCGCCGGTCAACCGATCACGCTGGCCCGCGCCGGCAATCTTGATGTGATTGCGTGGCGTCAGGACACGGCGAACGGCAGCAGTCTACGAGCCGCGATGGTAACGCTCGGCGTCCAGCCACGGTACCGGATCCTCGCTGGCGGCGCCTATCCCCTCGAGCACCCGGCAGCGTTTGCCGCAAACGGGACGGTCTACGTGGTTTTTTCGTGGCAGCGCACGGCCTTCGATGTCTATATCAGCCGCGTCGGTCCAGGCGGCGTGGTTCGCCCACCGGTTCAGCTGACTCACGCGGACTCATATGCCTTTGATCCACACGCGGCGGTCGATTCGATGGGGATACTGCATCTGGTGTATTTGGATCAATGCTGTAGACAGCAGGCATTTGTCGTTCTCCATCAACGATTTACCTTGAGCGGACACCCCGTTGGGACGATCGAGACCGTCTCCCAAGTCAACCTTGGTGGTCAGAGCAGTAATTCTGCTCCCGACCGGTGGGGATTGGATGTCAGACGGAACGGAAATGCGGTGTGGGCAGCCTGGTCGGGAGATAGCGGGTTATACTCAGCCGCCTGGCGGGGAAATCGACGGATTTTTGGTCCGACGCTGGTCGTACCAGGTGGTCGTACCTCTAGCCTGATGTTGAGTGTGGGGAGCGGTAGACAGGAGTTGATCTGGCAGCAGTTCTTCGAGCTTGGCTCGGAGTTGAGCGCGCTACAGCTTGATGCACACGGTGTACCGACGGCAGTCGACCGCGTGGCCTACGAAGGGAAGTCGGACGACGATCCAGTGGCCGTAACCATCGACGGTCAGCCGGCGGTACTCTGGCAATCGCTCTCATCCAACGCTACCGCCGCGGGGATAGAGGTAAGCCATTTCACACCGGTAACACTGAACCCACCCAGCGCATGGTCCAGGCTCGGGTTGGGCCTGGCCAATCCACTGGGAAACCTGGCTCTCGTCCTGGCTGGAGCGGCGGCGGTTGGCGTCCTACTTACGGTGGCCAATGTGCTTCTGCTTGGCATTATGATCGCGGTCTATCTCGTGGTATTCAGACGCACGCCGGTCATCCTTAATCAGGTGAAATGGTACGCGTATGCAGTGGTCGTCGCGGCGATACTGTTTGCCGTATTCGTAAATTGGGGCGCTCCCTCGCCGCCACTCCTATTCCTCAGCAGCTTGTCGGACACGGCCGGCCTGGTCGCCGTAGGAGGCATGTTGCTCTTCGTGCTTGTTCTGACGCGAACGGTGCTCCGACGCCTGGATGATGTGTTTCGAGCCGCGCTGATGGCCTTTGCGGCGCTCTACTTTATCGCCTTTTTGCAAGCTATCGTGTTGATGCAGGGGCAGGTAGCCAAAATCTAGCGATCACGTTGACGAAAGTAGCGTAGGTAGCCATCAACCGACATTCCGGACGGTGAGGCGAGTTCGTACCGGTCGACAGCCCGAGGATCGGAAGAGACCGCTTGCACTTCGCGATCCGCATGTTCTTTGAGCGCACGTTTGATGGCCCCCACCCCCTCTCCCGCTCGTACCGCGCCTTCAATGACGGCTGCCCAGGCGTACAACTGCCGCTCCGTCTCGGCCAGATGCTCGGCGGTGTCGGAAAATGCCCCGAAATGGGTAAGGAGGAGAGTATTAGTGTGCAGGTCATGGAGGCGATGTAGGCTGTGTACCCAAGCGGTGAGGTCGATGTCGGGCGGTGGCGTGGGGGGACGCACGTAATCCAAAGGCTGCAAACGCACTGCCGCCACATCTCCGCTAAATACTTCGCCGCGCTCCTGGTGGTAGTACGCGACATGGTGGGAGGCGTGGCCCGGAGTGTACAGAGCTTCCAGCCTCACTGACCCGATCGATACCGTGCTTCCGTCGGTAAGCGCCGTGAGGCGTTCTGGTGGGACGGGCTCGAAGTCTCCCCACAGCGACTCTATGCGGTCACCATAGATTCTGGTGGCGCTGGATACCAGCTTCGCGGGGTCGATCATGTGCGGCGCCCCAACTTCATGAACGTAAAGCCGGAGATGTGGATAGCGACGGATAAGTGTTCCGGCGGCGCCGGCATGATCGAGGTGAATGTGGGTGACCAGCAATTTCGAGATGGCGTCCATGGACACACCGATCCGTGCCAGTCCATCCAGCAGCGCGGGCAGGGTGGACGATGGCCCGGTCTCGATCAGGGCATACTCGCCGTCGCTCTCCAGCAAGTACGCGGCGATCACGCCGGGCTCTCCCTGAAAGTACAGGTCGATGCAGTGCAATCCGGGACGAACGGCGGTGATATTCGTCATGTAACGCTCCTGACGTTAACCAATGGGCTGTGGGGTATCCGTCGGTCCGGTTGGCTGCGGTGTGTCGGTCGCAGGCGCCGGAGTTGGCTGCGGCGTCGGCGGAATCGAGGTTGCAGTGGGGGCCGCCGTGGGCTGTGGCTTTGGTGTAGGAGTGAATGTGATTGGCACCGGTGTAGGAGTATTGGCGGGTAATGGTGGCAACGTGGGCGGTGGAGCAGAGGTCGGAACAGCAGGCACGGGCACCGGGGTCGGGATTGCCGTGGGATGACGTTTCGGCGGATTCTTGGTCGGCTTGGGGGTCGGTGCGGGTGTACTGGTGGGTGTGGAAGTTGGTGTCGCCGTCGCGCCGCCTCCCATCGCACGATTCGCGATGAAAAATGAGGCGGCCGCAATGGCCGCGGCGAGCAAGAGGAGACCGACTGTCAACCACGCGGTTCGCCAACGATTCTCCACCGGGAGGGGGCGAGCAGGTCTTGCTATCACCGGCTCTCGCGTGACATACCGCCGGGGCACTGGCTCCGGCGAGGGCTCGACCGTCCGATAGGCAGTTGGACGCTCCGAGTTTTCGGCTAGCGGGCTCAGCGTGGTAGTGCCGCCCAACTCCTCGGACTTTTGGTCCGCCAGTGCGCTGGCGAATTCGGCCGCATCGCGGTAGCGCCGCGCGGGCGCTTTCTCCAGCGCCCGCAAAACGGTGGAGACGGCTCGCGGCGGCAGAGACTGGTTGTAGTTCAACAGAGACGGCGGCTCGGTGCTGATGTGTTGCATCGCCACGCCGATCGCGTTTTCGGCCTCGAAGGGGAGATGGGCAGTGAGCATCTCATACAGAATTACGCCCAGCGAATAGATATCGGAGGCCGGCGTGACCGGCTTTCCCTGCGCCTGCTCGGGAGAGAAGTAATGCACGGTGCCGATGACCATGCCGGTGCGGGTGAGTTGTGAGGCAGCCAAGCTGCGCGCGATGCCGAAGTCGGTCACTTTGGCCACACCCTGGGGCGTTACCATAATGTTCTGCGGTTTTACATCTCGGTGAACGAGACCGCGACTGTGAGCGAACTCCAGGGCCGATGCAACCTGTTGACCAATCGAGAAGGCCTCCGATACCGAAAAGGGGGCCTGCTCCAGGATGAGGTCTTTCAGGCTCCGCCCTTCAACCAACTCCATGACGATGTAGCGGCGGGGACCGTCCTCACCCACGTCATAGATCGCCACGATATTGGGGTGCGCCCCGAGGCTGGCCGAAAATTCCGCCTCCTGCTGGAACCTCTGGAGGAAGGGCTCGTCCCGCGCAAACTCCGGGTGTAGCACCTTTACCGCAACAGTTCGCCCCAGCCTCGTGTCCTGGGCGCTGTACACGGTCGCCATGCCGCCCTCACCGATCGGGGCGATCAAGCGGTAGCGTCCATTCAGAAACGTATCTGGTTCCAACATCGAGAGATGATACCACCTGGCCATGCCGGTGGCGCGTCAACGGAACAGCCGCTCCTGTCTATCAGGAGCGGCTGTTTATCGTCGAGCCTCGTGCGACTCGACATGACGCCGTTCTCTATGGATACGCTACTGGGCCGCCAGCGACGTCAACCTACGATGAGCGCCGACTATTCCTGATTGGGCTGATTATAGCGCCGGGACGGGGGCGGTCTCGGATTTGAAAGCTGCGATGCTCTCGCGAATCTGACTTTCCAGATCGTCGCGCGCATCTGGATTCTGGCGCAAGAACTCCTTGGCGTTTTCGCGTCCCTGACCGAGTCGGGAGGCCCCATAGTTAAACCAAGCGCCGCTCTTTTCAACTAGCCCCATCTCCAGGCCAACATCCAGCAGGCCGCCCTCACGTGAAATCCCCTCGGAGTACATATGGTCGAACTCAACCTGTCGAAACGGCGCGGCAACTTTGTTCTTGACGACCTTCACGCGCACCCGGTTACCAACGACCTCGGTACCTTGCTTGATCGACTCCACCCGGCGTACATCCAAGCGCACCGATGAATAGAACTTCAAGGCCCGGCCGCCCGGCGTTGTCTCCGGATTGCCGAACATGACGCCGATCTTCTCGCGGATCTGGTTGATAAAAATGACGGAACTCTTCGAATGGTTGATAGAGGAGGTGAGCTTACGTAGCGCCTGCGACATGAGGCGGGCCTGCAATCCAACGTGTGTGTCACCCATCTCACCTTCGACCTCAGCTCGTGGCACCAGTGCCGCTACCGAGTCGATCACGATCACGTCCAGCGCCCCACTCCGTACCAGCATCTCGCAAATATCGAGTGCTTGTTCGGCAGTGTCTGGCTGGGAGATAAGGAGATCGTTCGTATTCACGCCCAGTCGTGCGGCGTACAACGGATCGAGCGCATGCTCGGCGTCGATATAGGCAGCCGTGCCGCCCATCCGCTGCGCCTCCGCCACAATATGCAACGCCAGGGTCGTCTTTCCGCCTGACTCGTGTCCGTAAATCTCCGTCACTCGTCCACGCGGAATGCCACCCACGCCCAGAGCGATATCAAGGGCAATGGAGCCGGTTGGAATAACCTCAACCGCCAGCGCAGTCCGGTCTCCCAGGCGCATAACAGCGCCCTTGCCGTGGCTGCGCTCAATCTGAGCTAGAGCGAGATCGAGCGCTTTTTGTCTGTCTGACAATGTGATTCCTCCTCTTATCGAGCCGGTTATTTCAGCCCGCACGCAGTGTAACGAGAGCTATTCGTACTCCAGATTATAGCACGCATGACCTAATAGCGTCCTCAAGAGCTTTTGACAGAGATAGCACTAAGGCGTACAATCGAGTGTTGTTCCACCTAAGAATACTCGGGGGAAGAGTGAGTTTCCATGACTGACCAAGATAAGCATATCCCGGGGCGCAAAGCCGATCCCGAGAGAGTAATTGAGCGCTATCAAGAGTTGCACAACCTGGAGAAGACGGGACGAGAGTTTGGCATCACCCGCGAGCGGGTGCGCCAGATTGTGAATCGGGCGGGAATCGATACGGCGCGGATCATCAAGCCCAAGCCGGAGAAAGAGGAGCGGTTCTGCAAGGAGTGCGGCGCTCCGGTGGACAGTAGCCACGCTCTCTACTGCGAGACGCACCGCAAAGAGAAGCACAAGCGGCGCTATCGCGCCATCAAGGCCGATCCGGAAAAGTACGCGCACTGGCGCGAGTTGCTCAAGAAGTATGACAAGCGCCGGAAGGAACGCGAACGCGAGGGGATGCGCGACGAGTCAATGACCGCCTGAGCAGAGCGGAGAGGGGACCGATGAGAAAGGCACGGGAAATCGGGCCTTGCTGGACTGTCCTGCTTCTGCCGAACAGCAGGCTACCCGAGGTGGGTTCCTCGGCTCAGGTGTCGGTAGGCGAGCGCAGACCGCGACGCTACCGGGGATGGTATAACAAACGGTGTTTGATGCGATAGACGACGTCCAGGAAGCGCTTCAAAAGCGTGACTATATTGCGGATCGGTCGCTGGCCACGGCCATCTTTTTGGCTTTGCGCCTGCAGAAGCCGTTGCTGTTGGAGGGTGAGGCTGGCGTCGGCAAGACCGAGGTCGCCAAAGTCCTGGCCGCGGTCCTCGATACCCGCCTGATTCGGCTTCAGGGCTATGAGGGGATCGACGTGAGCCATGCCGTGTATGAATGGAACTACGCCCGCCAGATTATGGCGATTCGGCTGGCGGAAGCCCGACACGAGCGTGAAGAGTTGCTCGACGTATTCGGTCCTGAGTTTCTCATCAAGCGTCCCCTCTTGCAGGCTTTAGAGGCGGACGAGCAGGGACGCGCGCCCGTGTTGCTGCTGGATGAGCTGGATCGCGTGGATGATGAGTTCGAAGCATTCTTGCTCGAGGTGCTTTCAGACTTTCAGGTTTCCATTCCCGAGATTGGAACCATCCACGCCGCGGTCACACCGGTCGTCATTATCACCTCGAATCGCACGCGGGATCTGCACGACGCCTTGAAGCGTCGCTGCCTCTATCACTGGATCGACTACCCATCGCTCGATACCGAATATGCCATTGTGTCGGCTAGGGTGCCCGATGCACCGGCTCGACTCAGCAGGCAGGTTGTCGCCTATATCCAGGAATTGCGCTCGCTGGATCTGTACAAAGTGCCGGGGGTAGCCGAGACGCTGGACTGGACACGCGCTCTCGCCTCACTGGGACGTGAAGCACTCGACGAAGACGCGGTCGAAACGACGCTGGGCGTAATCTTGAAGAACCAGGAAGATGTGGGGCGGGTGCGTGGTTCCGTCTCACGTGAGTTGGTCGAGCGAGCCACGCGCTAATTTTCCAGTGGCGTCGCCATCGGTAGTCCTCGGGCCTTCCGACCGTGAGCTATAGTGAGCGAGGGTCGCCGCACTTTATTCCCCTGGCGCCCGCCTGGTACACGGAACCCCAATGCGATTTCGCTTCATTCATGCGGCCGACATTCACCTGGGTCACGCGCAGTACAACCTGGACCAGCGGGCCGACGACTTTGCCGCCGCGTATTTTGAGATGGTGCGATACACCATTACCACAGGCGCCGACTTTCTGTTACTCGCCGGCGATCTCTTTCACCATGCCAGGGCCGATGCCTGGACGCTCAAGCAGGCTATGGCTGGACTCGACCAACTGCGAGTGGCGGGCATTCCCGTCCTGGCCATCGAAGGCAATCACGACGCGCAGCACTACTTCAAAAACATGTCGTGGATGGAGTTTCTTTGCGATCAGGAGTTGCTGGTGCTGTTGAACATGACGACCGAGGCAAACGGCTACAAGTCGTTTCTCCCCTTTGATCCAGACACCCGGCGTGGGGGCTGGATCGACATCGCTGGAGCCCGCATTTACGGTCTCAAGTGGCATGGCGTGGCGACAGCCCGCATCCTGGATGAGGTAAGCGGGCAGATCGAGCAGGGGCACGGCGGGTACACCGCCATGATGCTCCACGCCGGCATGCAGGGGCAGGTGCCACATCTGCACGGCGGTCTCACGCCCAACCAGCTAGCGCCATTGCGGCCGACGATCGATTATCTCGCGCTGGGCCACGTGCACAAGCGACTACGGCAAGATTGGATCTTCAATCCAGGCTCGACGGAGACCAATTCAATCGAGGAAATGGACTGGGCCCATGGTTTCTTCGATGTCCAAGTGGACACGGAATCCGATGCGAAACAGGATGTGCAAGCCGTCGAGATCGAGGGACTCCGTCCATTTCGACGAATCTCAGTCACAGCCGCCGGCAAAGAGTCGCTTGATGAGTTCGTCCAGTGTATTGAGGAACACATCGCGAAGGCCGTCACCATCCCGGCGGGCTCAGTGATCGAGTTGAGTCTCGGTGGAATTGCCGCATTTCGTCGCCAGGACGTCCCGGTCGACCGGCTCAAAGAGATGGTTGAGGCTCGATTCCGACCGCTGGTGGTGCGACTGCGAAACGATCTCGTGCCGCCAGGAGTGATTAGCGGACGGAATCGGGAACGCATTCCACGCGCCGAGCTAGAGCGACAGATTATCGAAAGGCTGGTCTATCAACATGTCGAGTACCGAGATCAGGCGGCAGTCTGGACGCGGTTGATCCTTGACGTGAAGAATATGGCCAGCGAACACAATCTCCCGGCCTCAGTTGCCGATCATGTGCGGAAGGAGTTGTCCAAGATTCAGCTCGCCGAGCCAATCGTACATCCCGCACCTGCTCCTCGGCCGGCGACGGCTGGCTCTGCCTCTGACGCCCTATCGACGGGAGACGAGGCGTAGCTATGCGCATCATCTCACTTGAATTGGAAAATATAAAGAGCTTTCGAGGGATCACCCGCATCCATTTAGAAGAGGGAATCAACGCAATCTGCGGTCTGAACGGCAGCGGAAAGACGACGGTACTCGAAGCTATCGGCCTGGCACTCTTTAACTTTCTCCCCTATAGAGTGCCAGCTTTCGTCCGTGAGGGCGAAAAGAGCGGCGCCGTTCGCGTACGCCTCCTCGACGATGACGGACGCGCGTATGAAATCGTGCGAAAGGTTGGTGGCAGCAGCACCTACTACGTGGTCGATGTTGAGACCAATACGCGGCTGGCCGATCAGGCTGAGGATGTGCTCCGCTGGGTCCGCTCCGAAGCGCTCGATATTGAAGGACAGGTGGATCTGCGCGCGCTTTTCCAGAACGCAATCGGCGTTCCGCAGGGACGCATGACTGCCGACTTTCTGAGTCCT
>JAABUZ0100003234.1_pt1 | contig 24687 bp, 19 predicted proteins | sample 5562091 | NCBI WGS metagenome assembly JAABUZ01 (sample SAMN12813069, study PRJNA571459) | rock metagenome | isolation source: Antarctica rocks | place: Antarctica: Victoria Land, Linnaeus Terrace sud | collected 2015-12-21 | reverse complement strand
TGTCGCTTGCCAGCTTTTTGTCTCGATTTTTGCACTGAACACTCCTCCGCCCATCTTCGATAGGCTTAACTGAGTGTCCACCAAACCGGGGGAAGACCAACTGTCGAGACGCTTGGGCTGCATTCAACCCGCGGTCCGCAGCCGTTTATGCCACCGCCGACGGCACTGCCAACCCATGAGCTGCATGATGCGTTGAACGGCTTCTGTTCACCGCCACGCCCTGCATGCGAAACCGAGCCCAGAGTATGCGATATCCCGGGTACGGCTCTTCGTCGATCATGTGCTTTATGCGCAAAGCGAGAATCTGGTCGATCACTGGCGTCCGTTCTCGAGGCTTGTAATACGCCGTGCTGCTTTGAGCACGTCAACGACTATCGCTGCTTTCGCTGCGCGGTCCATCGTTCAACTTTCGATTCGTCAGCCGGCTGCGGCTTGGAAGTCGGCATTGGTCACCCTCCCTGCGAAATATTCGCTTATTGGGTGTCCAGCTCCCGATGGGGTCATCACATCACCGATCACCGTGTGCTCGCGGAGACCCGTTGCGTGTGTGGATCGATGATGGGCATCGAAAACCAGGTGATGGTCGATCTATAGAACTCATGCCTGAGAAGCACCACTTCTCAGACACACAAGTATCCGATTCCTGAGCGCAGAAGAAGAGCCCGTGAAAGCGCCTTTGGATGGCTTGGAGGTCATCCCGAAAAGTCAAAACGGTCGCCTAGGAGCGGCATTCGTGCCGCCGGCTGGGGTCGACGCCGCTTTGGACGTTCTCGAGGAGCTTGCGCGGGCCGTCGACCGGGATCTCGCGACGCCCCACCACGCACCCGCGACCGAACGGGGCCTACGCCCACGACTGGGCGGATTTTTCGGAGTTTTGTGCCCGGCACGGACTCGCTGCGCTGCCCGCTGCGCCGCAGACACTCGCGCTCTATTTGAAAAGCCTCGAGACGCGGCGCAGCCAGGCGCCGGTCGCACTTCGCGCAGCGCGCTCGGGTACTCCGTACGGCACGAGTGGACTTGCACTGCCAACGCTGCGCCGGCGGCTCGCCGCGATCGCCGCCCATCGTGCGACCGCTGGCCAGGAAACGCCAACGGATCACCCTTTGGTCCGACGTATGCTGCGGCGCTACGCGCGGAGCCGCGGCACCGCGGTGAAGAAGAAGGACGCGCTCACGATCGACCGCCTTCCGATCCTGTTCCTCGCGGTGCCGGACGACTTGTCGGCGCTGCGCGATCGCGCGCTCTTGCTCCTCGGCTACGCCGGAGCGTTCCGCCGCAGCGAGTTGGTCGCGCTCGATGTGCCGGATCTGAGGTTCTCGGCCAAGGGATGCACGGTGTGGATCGCGCGTGCGAAGAACGACCCGCGCAAGGCCGGGCGGGAGCTTTACGTGCCGCGGCTGCCGGCCGATCGCCGAGAATTGTGCGCGGTCGCGGCGCTTGAGCGCTGGGTCGAGGTTGTGGGCGTCGACGGCCCGGTCTTCCGGACGTTCAATTTGCACGGCCGTCTGACAGCAAACCGGGCTGATCCCTCCGACGTCGCGCGTATTTTGCGACGGCGCGCGACCGCCGCCGGCATCGCCGGGGATTTCGCGGGACATTCGCTGCGGGCGCGGGTTCATTACGAATGCCGCGAAGAAGAAGATCCCAATCGAGAACATCAAGCGGGTGACGGGGCAGCGCAGTAGCGGGATCGTGCTCGACTACGTTGCAGCGGCGACCCTTGACGATGACCCGCCGTTGCTCGAGATCGTTGAGTGAATGTCTTGGACTATTGGTCGCCTTCACGGACGCCCGTGCTACTTCGGGCGCTGGCGAATTGCCCTAACGACGCGAACTGTGTATTAACATCTGCCGCGGGATCTAGATGCATTTATTCGTACATCGCGCAAGGTAGAGTAGACCGCGCGGAGGCAACGTTTTAACGTATCTTCAATATGGATCGAAATGCTGTGTGGTATCCCGCCGCAGTACGACGTCGCAGCGAAATCGTACCGGTGCTCGCGCGGCCCCGGTCCGCCCGTCGTCGCCTTCTACCATGTAAATCGTACTGAAGGCGCCGTGCAGGTTCTGCTGGCTATAGATCAGCGTGCGACTTCGACCCGGTGTTCCCCGAGTGTCTGTGACGCGTTCGTTGACGCGCGCGCTCTTGGGGATTGTCAAGAGGCTCGATGCGAAGCGGGCGGAGATTTCAATGCCAACGCCAACTGCGCGCATCGAGAACGACGGGTCCTCGTAGCAAGCAGCCGTAGGAATACCGAAAATGCCGGCCGATAATCCATAACCGATGACGGTCGCCGCTGCGCCTGCGATACTTCCCGAGCCCGGCCAGCTCGTCCGCGTCCGTGACCGCCATTGGATCGTCGTGTCGGTGCTCGCAAGCGCACTTCCGCCGATCACCGACCGCGGTAGCGGGCGACCCGACCACTTCGTTACCGTGTCCTCCGTCGACGACGACGGCCTCAGCGACGAACTGCGCGTCTTCTGGGAACTCGAAAGCGACGCGCGCATCCTCGAACGCGCGACGCTACCGACACCGCATCGCGACCGCCTCGACGACCCGAACCGCCTGCACGCATTCCTCGACGCCGTGCGCTGGGGCGCGATCGCGTCCGCCGACAGCAAGGCGCTGCAAGCGCCGTTCCGCTCCGGCATCACCCTGGAAGACTACCAACTCGATCCCGTCGTGCGCGCGCTCGACATGCCGCGCGTCAACCTGCTAATCGCCGACGACGTCGGTCTCGGCAAGACGATCGAAGCAGGCCTCGTCGTCCAGGAGATGCTCCTACGCCATCGCGCGCGCAGCGTGCTCATCCTGTGCCCGCCGGCGCTGCGCCACAAATGGCGCCGCGAAATGCTCGAAAAATTCGGCCTCGCCTTCGAAGTGATCGATGCCGACAAAATCCGCGAACTGCGCCGCCGCCGAGGCATTGGCGCCGACCCGTTCCGCCACTTCCCGCGCGCAATTATCAGCTTCGACTGGCTCAAAGACGGCCGCCCCCTCGAAATGCTCCGCGCCACACTGCCTCCGGACACGAACGCATACCCGCGCCGCTTCGATCTGCTGATCGTCGATGAAGTCCACCAGTGCGCTCCCTCCGGCGACGGCGTCTACGCAACCGACTCGAAGCGCACGAAATTGCTGTCGCTGCTCGCGCCGCACATCGAACATCGCCTCTTCCTCTCGGCGACACCGCACAACGGTTACCCAAGTTCGTACTCGGCGCTGCTCGAAATGCTTGACCCGCAGCGCTTTCAACGCGGCGTCCCGCCCAACGAAGCCGCCCTGCGACGCGCCGTCGTGCGCCGCATGAAGGCGCAGATCGACGCGGACCTCGGCCCAAAACCCGATGGCAGCGTGCGCTTCCCGCGTCGCGACGTGATCGCTCTCCCGGTCACCTATACGGAAGACGAACGCCACGCCCACGCCGACCTCGCCGCCTACGCCGCCCTCCGCCGCAACTGCACGCGCGATCGCAATAACGACGACGCCGCGAGCGAAGCCTGCGATCTAATGCTGTTGCTCCTCAAGAAGCGGCTGTTCTCGTCACCCGCGGCATTCGCAACGACGCTCGACGCGCATCTGCGCACGCTCGCCGCACCGCGCACGACCCATCGTCCCGAGCGTGAACGCATCCGCGCCGCGTACGATGAGACGGACGATGATTACGCGCTCGACGACGAACTCGAAGACGCGACGGAAGAAGCGTTACTCGTCGCGGCGCGCGCCTCTGCCACGCTCGCGCCCGACGAAGCTGCGCTGCTCGAACGTTTGCGCACCTGGGCAACGCGCGCAGGAACGCGTTCGGACGCAAAAGCGAAGGTACTCGTCGAGAAATTGCGCGGCTGGTGCCAGTGCACGTTACCTTCCGGCAAGCCCGCCTGGACCGATGAGCGCGTCATCGTCTTTACGGAATATCGCGCGACCCAGAAGTGGCTGCACCGCATCTTCGTCGATGCGAAGCTCGCCGGCGACGGCGGAGAGCGGCTCGCGCTGCTCTACGGCGGCATGCCCGACGACGAACGCGAGCGCATCGTCGCCGAGTTCGGCGCCGACCCCGCACTGCGGCCGGTCCGCATTTTGCTCGCAACCGACACCGCCAGTGAAGGCATCGACTTGCAGCGCCACTGTCGCCTGATCGTGCACGCCGAAATTCCGTTCAACCCTAACCGCCTCGAACAACGCAACGGCCGCATCGATCGCCACGGCCAGCCCAGTCCATCGGTCGAAATCTATCATTTCATCGGCGTCAACGTCACCGCACCGACGGCCCCGCTGGAAAACGTCGCTGCACCGGCGGGCTCGCAACAAAACGTCGCTACCACGTCGGGCTCGCTCGAAGCCGATCTGGAATTCCTCTCGCGCGCAGCCCGTAAAGTCGAGCAGATTCGCGCCGACCTCGGCGACGCCGGCATCGTTCTCGCGCGCGAAGTCGAGAGCGCCATGCTCGGCCGCCCCGCGAGTGTTGACAAAGCGATCGCGACTCCAGGCTCGCGCGCGACCTTACGCCGCCTCGAACGCGAATTGCGCGAGCGAATCGACGAACTCAAAACCCGTATCGACCGCTCGATCGACGAACTCGGCATCAGCCCGGACGCACTCGCGCGCGCCGTCGAACTCGGCCTCGCACTCGGCCGCCAAGCCCCACTTCGCCGCATCGCGCTGCCGGCGAACGGCCACGCGCCGCGCGCCGACGTTTCGCAACTGCAACGCAACGGCGACGTCCCGCGTGCCGAAGCGTTCGAAGTGCCGGAACTGACGCGCTCATGGGCGAGCGCCGCCGCGGACCTGTACGATGACATCCGCGAGCGCCGCCTACCGATCACCTTCGACTCACGCGTGCGAGAGGCGCGCGACGACGTCGTCCACGCCCACCTCGGCCATCCCCTCGTCGCGCAAGCCCTGCGTTTACTCCGAGCCGAGATGTGGTCGTCGGAGAACGAGGCGCGCCTCGCTCGCGTCTCCGGCGGCCTCGTCGCCGACGACGCGCTATCCGAACCGACGCTGATCATCCACGCACGTCTCGTCGTCGCAGGCCTTGACGGCGTTCGCTTACACGAAGAACTATTCGCCGCCGCCGGCCGCATCAGCGCCCGCGGCTTCGCGCGCTACAACGTCGGCGAAACGCGCCGCGCGCGCGACGCTACGCGCGTCGGTGGGCTGCCGCGTCATCATCACGTCGCCTTCGTCGACGCCTGGCCTCGCCTGGTCGACGCGGTCAGCGCCGCAGTTGACGTGCGCATGCGCGAGCGTGAAGAATCGCTCGCGCGCCTTTTCGAAGAGCGCGGCGAAAGCGAAGCAGCGGCGTTACGCCTAGTGCTCGCCGAGCTGCGCGCGTCGATCGAACGCGAACTCGACCGCGTCGAACGCGGCGAAGCCGAACAACTCCGCTTGTTCGAAAACGCGCGCGAATCGGAGCGCCGCCAGTTTACGCGCGACGTCGACGGGCTGCGCCGCCGCATCGCCGCGATCCCCGCCGAAGCGGACCGTGAAGCCGAGCGCCTTACGGGCCGTTACGCCTCCCCGCGCGCAATCGTCTTCCCGGCAGCGCTCGAAGTGCTCGTTCCGCGCCGCCTCGCCGCGTCGGGCTTGTTCGGATGAGCGCGGCGACAACAAACGGCGCACGCGCTACGCAACGTCGCCGTCGGCGACCCGTCGACAACGATTGGCTTGCGCTGGTCGAACCGGTCGGCCAATTCCTGACCGCGCCGGTGTTGCGTAGCACGTTCCCACAAGGCTTCCCCGCCGTACCGGCCGACCTTCGCTTGGAGACGCGCGAACGTGTTGCCGCGCTCGCCGAAACAACCCACGCGACTGCCGACTCGCAGGCAATGGTCGCCCCCGATGCTGCCGCGCGCGATACATGGATCGATTGGCTGTTGCGCGTCGTCCTAGGGTGGGGCGAACACTACAGCACCGGCGACGAGGCGACAGCAATCACGCATGAAGTCGCAGAGTACCGCACGATGCTGCGCGCAGACGGCATCCTACGAGATACCAGCGGTGCGCTCCGCGCGCTCCTCGTGCGTGTCCCGTTCGGAACGCGCTTCGACGGTCGCCTTCCGGGCGAAGAGTGGAGCGCATCGCCCCTCGAACGCGTCGGCGACCTCGCGCGCGCACACAATGTTCGAATCGCGCTGCTGACCGACGGCGACCGCATCGCGCTCGTCAACGTCCCGATCGGTCGCAAGGACCAACCAGCCGAAGGTACAGGCGGCCACGCCGTCTGGCAGACGACCCTGTTCGCCGAGGGCGCGGAGCGCGACTATTTCGCCGCGTTCGTCGCTCTACTCCACGCACAGCGCTTCTTCAACGCGACCGAACGCGAGACGCTCGAAGCGCTCTTCGAACGCTCCGCGCTCACCCAGCAAGACCTCACAAAGACGCTCGGACTCCAAGTCCGCAAGGCCGTCGAGTTGATGGTCGGTGCATTCTCACGTTCCGACCGCGAACGCCGCGGCGACTTGCTCGACGCGTTGCCGCCGCATACGGTGTACGAAGCCGCGGCGACGGTGATGATGCGCCTCGTCTTCATGCTGTACGCCGAGGAACACGATCTGCTGCCGATCGGCGACATCACGTATGCCGAAAACTACGCCGTATCGACGTTACGCGACCAACTCGAAGCCGACGCCGTCCGCCTCGGCGACGAACCACTCGAACGTCGCGCAACCGCCTGGCGCCGCCTGCTCGCCACGTTCAACGCAATCGACGCCGGCATCGATCACGACCGCCTCCGCCTCCCCGCATACGGTGGCCGCCTATTCGACCCAACGCGCTTCCCGTTCTTGGACCGCTGCCACGTCGACGACCTTACGACGCGCGCGATCCTGACCTCTCTGCAGACGGTGACGCTCGGCGGCGAATCACGCCGGCTCTCATTCCTCACCCTCGACGTCGAACAGATCGGCCACGTCTACGAAGGCTTACTCGACCACGACGCCATCCGCGTCGCCGACGTTCACCTCGGCTTCGACGGTAAGAGCGGCGCCGAGAGCGAGATCGCACTCGCCGAACTCGAACGCATCGCAGCCCAAGGCCGAGCGAATCTTGTCACGTTTCTCGCCGAAAAACTCAATCGCACTGAAAAGGCAATCGACAAGGGCCTCGCCCGCGGCGAAAAGCTCGTCGCGGGGGAAGAGCCCGAAACGCGCCGTCTCGTCATTACAGCCTGCGAAAGCGACGAACAACTCATCCGTCGCGTCCTGCCGTACGCCGCGTTGTTGCGCGACGACCTTCAAGGCTTACCGACGGTCTATCCGGCTGGCGGCATCGTCGTAACGAAGACGCGGGCACGCCGTGACTCCGGCACCGAGTACACTCCGCGCGTCCTGGCCGAAGAGATCGTCCGCTACGCGCTCGAGCCGTTGGTCTATTCGCCGGGCCCCATCGACGGCGCGCACCGCGACACGTGGCAAGTGCGGCCGTCGTCGGAATTGCTCGCGCTGAAAGTCTGCGACCCCGCCTGCGGCTCCGGCGCCTTCCTCGTCGCCGCCTGCCGCTACCTCACCGAACGCGTCGCCGAAGCATGGCAACGTGAGGCCCGCATCGCCGACGACGATCCCATCCGCGACGCCCAACGCCTCATCGCTGAGCGCTGCCTCTACGGCGTCGACCGCGATCCCATGGCCGTCGAAATGGCCAAACTTTCACTCTGGCTGCTAACGTTCGCCCGCCAGCGCCCATTCAGCTTCCTCGATCACGCGATCCGCGAGGGCGACTCCCTCCTCGGCATCACCTCACTCGACCAGCTCCGCGCCCTGCACTTCAGCCCCGAACGCGGCCGCAAAATACACGATGGCGCGCTCTTCGACGTCCTACGTCCTCTGGGCGACCTCATAGACGAAGCCGTAAGCTATCGTCTACAACTCGTGGAGCACGCAACGCGCGACATTCAAGATGCGCAGGAGAAATCTCGCCTTGAAACACTCGCCCGCGAACGAACGGAAGGGTCGCGGCTGATTGCCGATGCCCTCAGTGCGATCGCCCTTTCACGCGCGGGCGAGCGAGCGCGCGATGCCGATAACGCGTTTGCCGGATTAGGCGATCTCCTTCAAACATCGATAGCACATGTTTTAATGACGGATAGCGCTGTATCGGCGCTTTTAGACTCGACCCGCGCTGCTCGGCTTCAAATCGACAGCGAGAAGCCGCCCGACGCTGCACCTCGACGCCCTCTCCATTGGCCGCTCGAATTTCCTGAAGTCTTCCTGCGCGAACGCAGCGGCTTCGATCTCGTCATCGGAAATCCGCCGTTTCTTGGCGGGCAACGCATAACCGGTAGGTTAGGTGCGGACTATCGGGCCTTTCTGGTTCGCTTTCAGGCGACAGCTCGCGCCGGAAGCGCTGATCTTGTTGCCTATTTTTTCTTGTTGGGTTCGAAAATCGGCCGCCGTTTCGCCTTTATAGCGACGAATACAATCGGCCAAGGTGAGACACGAGAGGTAGCTCTGGATGCGCTACTAGGTGAGGCGTGGTCTATCGATCGCGCGGAAAAAAGTCGCGCCTGGCCAGGCACGGCCGCAATCCAAGTTGCGGAGGTCTGGTGCCACCAAGGCCCAACCGGCGAGCCGGCCTTTCTTGGAGGTTCCTTGGTGGGCCAAATTTCTGCTCTGTTATTGCCTCGCAGTCGCGTAGGCGGTGTTCCGCATCGACTTTCCGCCAATATGAATGTCGCCTTCGCTGGTTCAACGTTGGTCGGCGCGGGCTTCACCGTGACGTCTGCACAAGCCAACGCTTTAGTCGAAAGCGACGTACGTTACCGGGACGTCCTTTATCCGTACATCAACGCGGAGAATATATGCGAGCGTTCGGACGTGTCCCCCGGCCGGTGGGTCATCAACTTCCATGACTGGGCACGTGAGCGAGCCGCCGAATACCCAGCATGCTTTGCCCAAGTCGAGAAACTTGTTCGGCCTGAACGTGTCACTAATAAGATACGTTTCCGTCGCGATGTATGGTGGCAATTTGCTGGGCGATCCCCTGATCTATATTCCGGCTATAGCCGCCCTAACGTCGGTATTTGCCATGCCGCTCGTCAGCAAGTACTCAATACCGATGCGATTGCCGGTTGGATATATATACGCGCACATGTTGGGCGTTTTCGCGTCGGAGTCTAACGCGCTGTACGGCCTCATCTCCTCCGAAATTCACAGAATTTGGTCACGCAAAGTAGGCAGCACGCTTGAGACGCGTACCCGTTACACGGCAACAGATTGTTTCGAGACCTTCGCGTTGCCGAGTGGCGCAGCCAATACCGTCGGGGAAGTTATGAAGGCGCTCCACGACCATCGTGCGACGTTCATGCTCGGAAGCGGGCGGGGGCTAACTGCAACGTACAACCGTGTTCACGCACCGGATGATGCAGACGCGGGCGTGCTGGCGCTGCGCAAACTGCACCGCGTACTTGATAAAGCCGTGCTCTCGGCTTACAGCTGGGATGACATCAATCTCGACCATGATTTCTGTGACACTGAAGAGGGGCTACGGTATACGATTTCCTATGCCGCTCGCGTAGAGATACTGGACCGCCTGCTGGAACTCAACCACGAACGCCACGCCGCCGAGGTGGCCAGCGGCGCCCGGGGTGCCTCCCGCCGCAAGAACGGATCCGCTCGCCGTGGCGAGAACGGCCGCGACTCCGCGCCCGCGCTTCTCGAACTGCAATAGATGACAAACCGAACGCCGCTCCCGTTGCAAAACAAGAGGGGTAAGTCTGGGATAGAATCTCCCCGAGTGTAAGTGTATAGGAAAGTTCCAGGAAGTGAAATAGGAACATGACCGGCCTGCTGCTCGGCGCTCGGGCATCGCGACGACCTCAACGGCCGCGACAGACTGGCTGGGAAAATATTCGGCGCATCCGCTCTCACTGAGCGAGCGCATTCGAAAGGCTGTCCGTAACGCCCAACGCCCAACGGCGGAAGACCCGTTGGGTGTCACGATTTAGCTTTAGCCCGCGAGCCAACATACCCCCTCATTCGTAGCGGCGAAGCAGCACGGCTTCATACCGCGGTACATGGAAGCGTGGCAGCAGATGCAAGGCCAGTGCGCCGGCCTACCATCATTCCGAAGGCATTTTAGCCGCTCGGACGAGATGACGCAACGTCGGTAGTTGCTTTAATGCAGTATGTAAGAGTAAGGTCCTAGACTCGCCTTGTCAAATTGCGGGTGGATGCATCTCGGCGACTGGAATATCGGACTCCTCGTTGGCTACACCGCCGGCTATATTGCCCAGTCGCTGACGCCCCGGGGTTGGCGAGCGGGAAGGCGAGCGTTGCTCGCATTACAGGCGCGTCGCGAACGCGCGCGGTTCGAGAAGCGAACGTTTACACTCGCAAGGACCAGCTGTCCCCGAAAGGATATTCCTGATACGCCCCATCGAGTCGTGCGCACATCCAGGACATCCTATGTGTTCGGCGTCGAGGAGATTGTGTTCGCCACCGGGCTGCAAGTCAAACCACGACAGCTGAACGTTTTCATCGGACCAAACAATGGAGGAAAAACCCTAGCGCTTAGAAGACTGCAAGACGCAGTTTACGCGAAAGCAGACGGAGACCAAGTATACGCAAATGTGACGATTCGATTGCCAAAAACCATGCAATCATTCCATGCGGCATACGATCTCTATTTAAACTCAGATGCATCAACGGCAAACTCGGGTGATACGAAGAAACTCGAAGCGGCGATCGTTGATCGGCCGACATCAATATCGACTGAGTTGGACAAAGGTCTCGACCGCTGGCTCGAGGGGGACCAATCTTACGGTGCAATCGACTTCTTACGCGTGTACGGACCGCTATTTTTCGGGTTATTGCGAACCGAAACGCGATTGACCGACTGTAATTCGCAGTCACGAGTCGGCTTTAATGATTCGGACAGTCTCGTACGCCTTTATCTTTCGGGAAGAGAAACGGAACGAGCACTTAGTAGTCGCCTCAAATCCGTATTTGGCACTGAATTACGCCTTGACGAATCAGCGGTCGACAAATTCACGCTTCGTGTGGGGCCAACGATCAGCACAATCCCAACCGATGCACGAGAAGCGCTTAAGCAACTCGCAGCATTCCCGGCGATAGAAACGCAGGGTGACGGCCTTCGAAGCTTTGTGGCAAGCCTGTTGCATCTATGGATCGGGGAACGTCCTCTACTCGCGTTCGACGAGCCCGAGGCCTTCCTTCATCCCACGCAAGCGATTTCACTTGGACGGATCTTCGCCGAAGAATCTACTGAGCAATCGCAACTCTTTGTTGCCACGCACAGCGCTCATCTCTTGCGGGGCCTCATTCAAAAGGCACGGCCCAACGAAGTAAATATTGTTCGGCTCTCTTATGACGCTCGCTTAGGAATGCGCGTAACTCTTTTCGAATCGAGCGAGTTTGCCCTCCTCATGAAGGACCCGGTGTTGAACGCGACCTCGTTTTTTGAGGGTTTGTTCCATCGTGGAGTCGCGCTCTTTGAAGGGAATTCCGACCGGCTGTTTTTTGAGGCCGTTCACTCTCAGATCAACGAATCGAGCGCTGTCTATTACACAAGCGCAGTTGGTAAGGATTCGGCCGTAATAATGTTCTGCGCGTATAGAAGGTTAGGCGTCCCGGTTGCGCTGGTTCTTGACGTTGACATATTGCGCGAGAGAAGTCTGTTCGTCAGACTGCTTGGAAGCTGTACCGATTCATCGTCTTTAGGGAGCGAATTGAATCGGAGTCGGGAGCAAATTGTTTCAAATCTTCCGGACAAGAGCAGTTGGGACGCTTTTAAGAAGCATGGAGTGAGGGAGCTAGCTAGCAAGACGCGCGGACACTTCGAAAATCTCACGGAGCAGTTGGAACAGTATGGAGTTTTCATCAACCCCGCAGGTGAACTTGAAAGCTCATTAACTGAACACGGTCTGAATTATTCTACGGATAAGCAAGAATGGGTGCGGCGCGCCCTTATGATGGTATCGGGATTGCACGCAAAGGTAGACCAGCCTCCGTGGAAGGTCATGAAAGCAGTTGACGATTTCCTCGGCGATTGACCACTGGGCGATGACGTTCTAATGCGAAATCGGGGAAGGGTTCTAACCAAAGCTGCAAGCCGACTACCAGAGAGAGCGGTGCGATAATGCCGCCGCCCTCGTGATTCACGTCCAAGCCTCGGCCGGCTTGTACTGTGACAGTGCTTCACGGCGTAGTTGCTCTATCGAACGCTGCGAAACGTCTGGCAGGGTCGGCTTTCACGCCGACCCTCTCAACATTACTCCGAACATCGGGGGCGGAAGGGGTGGCTTCGATGACCCACGGAGGGAGTTCGCAGTACTGTACGGTGCTTGAGGATGCGCTCACGTGTATTGTCGAGACTCTTTCGACCGTGGACCCCGCCTGCCGAACTGCGAATATCGTCAACCCCATCCCCGAACCGGAGCTCGCTTGCGGAGAAGTAGGCGCTGGACTCCTCGAAGCGATGCGCGTCGACGGAGAGCGCGATCGCGAAATTGCGGCCGAACCGTTGCGGATGCCACGAGGCCTCTATGAGAGAAAAGTGCACGTTGAACCCGAGCGGCCATTAGACGTCGCAAAACCTCGACGACTTGCAGATGGCGCGTGCACTGTTTGATGTCCCAACGATTGCGGTTCTCTGCCGCGCGAAGGGCATCCAACAGATCGACCGCGGTGTTTCTGCGGGTCAATCGCTTGGCGTGACCCGAGCCATTTCGGGCCATACCATGCGCGAGCCCGTGTTCGGCGCGCGCTTCCCGGACTCGCCGCTCCGTCGCGTCATCGGCGCAGGATTCAGCTACGCGCTGTTCGAGGCGCGCTACGGCCTGCGACTTCCGCCCATCACGGAAGTATTGCTCACGCTCAGTGACCCCGACGTCCAAAGCGTCGCCGCGGAACTCGAACTCACGCCTTGAAGGCGAAAGATGCGCCTAGATGTCCTCGGTGAAGTATCCGGTGCGGCGCTCGACCTCCCAAACGTTGCTGCGTAGACGCGCGAATTGCCGTTCGTGAAAGCTGCAGTTGTCCAGATACGCCGTGAGTGCGGAGCGGTGTTGCTTCGCTTTGCGGCGATTCAACTCGAGCGCGCCGAGTGACAATGCGAACACGCCGACGCCCGACGGTATACGCGAGATCACGAGTTGCAGCGTCAGCGCGTGGATACCCGTGTCAACCGTAGCACTGGCCGTCATCGTGGCCGCCGATACCGCCGTAGCGCCATAAATAAGGCAAGCCGCGCCATCTAACAAGCGGAGCACTTTGTGCGCGCCGCGTGAAAGTGGCCCAACCGGGAGACGACGAACGAGCGACCCGATTGCGACGACCGAAGTGATCGCCCCGATGCCTACCGCTGTAGCAGGCGCGAGCGTCGGGAAGAGATGCGTAAGCGCGGCATAAGGGATGTGGGGCGTCAGGACGATTGCGACCGGGATCGCAGCGCACAAGTCCGTCAGCCACGAACGAACATTCCAGAGTGCACGCCGGTTGGCGACTTCGTTGTAGCCCGCCGCCATGGCCGCCGGTGTCATCCATTGTGCGCAGACGCGCGCTTCAGCCTCGATCTCATCGTAACCGGCCGCGATATCCTGCGCCATTTCGGCGTCGAAGTGACTGCCGAGCTGTTCGACAATTTCATCGACCTCGGATGGCGGCAGCGCACGAAGTGCATGCTTGACGAGGAAAAGGAAGCGAGCCCGCTCTTTGAGATGCGAGCTCGGTTCGATCAAGTCGTAGAGGGTGCGTCCGAACTGGAGCCACCGAGCAGACGCTCCAAGACGACGGCGAGCTTCGGCCACTCCACTCTCGCCTTGCGCAAGATCTGCTTCCCCTTGCGGGTTACCGTGAAGACTTTCCGACGGTGACCCGTTTGTGCTCTCTCCCACGATCCCTCAATTTTGCCGGCTTGTTCAAGGCGATAAAGTGCCGGGTACAACGACCCATCACTTATTTCGATTCCGGTTTGCCCGCGCAGCCGGAGCATCAGCGAGTAGCCATGATCCGGCTGCCGCTCGAGCAGCGCAAGGATCATTGGGTCCAGCGCGGCGCGAAGAGCTTCCATACCTCGATAGTAAGGTATCGGTCAAGAGGCAGGGGCTTGCCTAGTCGCTCGCCATCCGACTTTCCAAACGCGGTGAGAAATGGGCGGCCGCTAGTAATCGAGCAAGCGCTGTAAGACGCTCTTAAGCTAGACGCCACCCCTCCGAGCCTCCGCAATCGGGACGGCTTGGCGACTGGCCCCGCCTGCCGGAACGGAACAAAAACCGCCATGCGTGCTACCCTCGACAGTCGCGATTCATTACGGTAAACTTTATCTAGTTTCCAGTTTATAGGAGTTGCTCAATGTCGGGTTCCGGGCTGAGTCGAAAGGTCACGAAAGGTCGCGTGGTTCGAACGCCCGAGGGGTTCGAAGTCGGCCAATCCGTGCATTTCGTGCCGATCTCGCCGCGGACGTGGATTATGACCCTTGAGCCAGTCGCGGAAGCCCAGCGCCTGGCAGCCGCGATCCCTGCAGCGTCCGCGTCTCCGTGGGAGGCTGCAATGGCGCGCGTTCGCGGAATCCCGCATGCGGCCGAGCGACGGCCGAAACGAAAAGCGGGACCGGTCGAGCCTGATCGCCCGACGTCGGACGAGGATGCGCTCGCGTTCGCCATGATTGTCACGCCGAAGCGTCGGGCAAGGGGCTCGCGTGCCGTGGTACGATGACCCGAGCCTGTACTTCGGGGGCTCGAGCGACGTCCTCAGCCAAGGCGACATCGTGGTGGCCACGACCGGAACGTTCGAAGGAGACGCAGGTGAGACTGCTCCGGCGTCGCCGCTCTACTTCGGCGAAGAGCGTTACGTTTCAGTGTGGCGCGGCTCGACCGGAGTGCTGCCCGAGGCGCCAAGCCTCGGTTTGCGTGCGCGCTGGGGTCTCGCGATGGTCTTGCCGCATGCCTGTGCACTCGAAAAAGAATTCAACGAACGCGTGGCGGAATTAGTCGCCGCGGGCACGGCCCAATCCTCGGCCGAGCAGCTTGCGAACGACGATCCGGCGCTCGATCGTTTCGTCGCGCTCGCGCCGCTCTGCGCCTATGATGATCTCGCACCGAAGCTCCGAACGGGCGTCCAAACCTGCGCGCGTCTGGGGACGTTCCCCGTTCCGGCCAATGCGTCGGCTGGGATTCCGGCGGCATGGGTCGACCTCCGCCGCATTTCGACGACGGATGTGGCGCTCGTCGACGTCGAAACGTTGCGTTTTGCTTCGCTTTCCGCGCTCGCGCAGGCGCATCTTCAAGCGGCACTCGCGAAACATTGGTCGTATCGCGACCTCTCACGCTATGCGGAACTGCAACGCGCGTTCGGTCAACGCATCGTCGATATCGTTCCGATTTCGACCGGCAAGAAGATACGCGTGGGGTTTACGCTCGAAGATGGCGCGCAGCTCGTTTTCGAAGCCGCGAATACGCCCAGCCCGACCATGGAATCCCCCGCCCGTCGCCCTCGTCCGTCTTCGCGTCGCTGAATCCGATCCGACTTTGCGCTTTGATGCGAAAAGACCCACATGAAAGATGAACGTGATGATCCTCATGTTAGGTCACTCGTCGATGTGGAGCACGCGGATCTGAGACGTCTCGATGGTTGATATCGCCGCATCGCCCGCCGCAATACGCGCCGAATTCGAGCGCCTCATCGTCGCCGATCTGCTGGGACCCGCCGGTGGTCCGGACGAGACGATTCCGACGCAGCCGGTGCCACGCGATCGATATCTTGTCGGTCTGCTCGCACCAAAGCAATCGTACGTCTCACCGTCGCGCTTCGACGCCGCGACGGCTGCCGATCCGAGCGGCTCGGTGAGCGAAGATCACGTCGCTTCGCCACCGCAACTGATCCCGTCGGCGCTCGGCCTAACCTTCGCCGTTCCCGCCGGCACGACAGCGCTCGTTGTGGACGCCTCGTGGGGTCACTACGCGCGCGAAACGGTCGCGGACGATGCCGACAAATCGATCCGTATCTGGCGCCGTTCGCCCTGTGGCGGCTCCCTGCACATCGCGCTTCCCCGCGCGGACGGGTCCGTCGAAACACAATCCCCGGATCACAATTTCGAGCGCGTCATCGTCAGCGGCCGCGTGCGTCACCGCGGAAACGCCGCCCTCGTCACGTTCTTCCTCGTCAACGAGCAGACCGCGCCCGAACAAAACATCGACGAGGCGTGGCTCTTCCAAGCGTCCCTCACCGTCCGCGCGCCGGACAACAGCGCAATCTTCCTCGATCGCTCGACCGCCGTCGCCGGCCTCGCCGACTCGCTCGATCCCGACGAGCACGAAGCACGCTCCCTCGCAATGCTTTACCGGCACGCGGTCGACTTCGCAGTCGGCCACGGCGTCGCCGTTCACGCCGTCCCCGCGCCCGGCGAGCCGACGCGCGCCGCACGTCTCGAAACGCGCTCACTGCCAAACTACGACGTCGCGCGAACCGACCCACCGACGTCCGAGGAGATTCCGCTCCTGGCCGACGTCGCGCTCGACATGCGAACGCTTGCCAACGCGCCCGACGCCGATCTGCAGCGCATGTTGCGTCCGCTCGTGGTCGCGTACCGCGCCTGGATCGACGCGCAAGAAACGCGCCTTACGAATCCAGCGGAACGGCTCGCAGGCTACGGCGAGACGGCACGCCTTCACCTCCAAAATGCGCGTGTCGCCGCCGACCGCATTGCCGCCGGCATCGCGTTACTGGAACGCGACGCCCTCGCGCGCGAGGCCTTCCGTTTCGCCAACGAAGCGATGTGGCAGCAACGCATCCGTCAGCAAGCGATCGAAAGCCGTCGCGGCACTGGGGATGCGACAAGTATGGAAAACGCGGTGGCCGCCGCCGACGAACCTAAAAATCGCACGTGGCGCCCATTCCAACTCGCGTTCCTGTTGCTCAACCTCCCCGCGCTGACCGACCCGCGTCACGCCGAACGAAGCGGCGACGCGATCGTCGACCTGTTGTTCTTCCCGACGGGCGGCGGCAAGACGGAAGCGTACCTCGGCCTTGCCGCGTACGTGCTCGCCATCCGCCGACTGCAAGGCCCGCTGCACAGCGACGATGGCGAACTCGACGGCTCCGAAGGCGTCGCGGTCCTCATGCGTTACACGTTGCGCCTGCTGACCGCGCAGCAATTCCAACGCGCCGCCGCACTCGTTGCGGCCTGCGAAGTGTTGCGGCGCTCGCGCCTCGGCTCCGGCGACGTACGCTTCGGCGCCACGCCGTTTCGTCTCGGTTTGTGGATCGGCGGCTCGTCGACACCGAACACGACCGCGGCAGCGCATGAGGCAATCGGTACCGCGCGCCAGCGCCAAGGCAAAACCGGCAGCTACGCCGACCCGCTTAAACTCGCGTCGTGCCCATGGTGTGGTACCGCACTCACCATCGAAAAAGACGTCGATGCGGATAAAACGCGTGCCCGCACGATCTTCGCCTGTCCCGATCTGGCCTTCACGTGCGCGTTCACCAAGCGCAATTCGAACGGCGAAGGTTTGCCGATCGTCACGGTCGACGAGGAAATCTATCGCCTTCTTCCAGCTTTCGTCATCGCGACGGTCGACAAGTTCGCGCAGCTCCCCCGTCAGGGTCCGCTGCACACGCTCTTCGGGCGCGTGTCCGAACGTTGCTCACGTCACGGCTTTCGTTCGTTCGACATCACGAAGGTCGGCGAATCGGTCGAAAGCGATACGCACGCCGCCGCTCACGGTGAACCCGCCGCCTCGACCAGCGCCTGCCTGCGCCTGCGACCGCCCGATCTGATCATCCAAGACGAATTACACCTGATCTCAGGTCCGCTCGGAACGCTCGTCGGCCTCTACGAGACGGCGATCGACGAACTCGCGTGCGCGACGTACGACGGCGCACGCTCGCGTCCCAAAGTCGTCGCCTCGACCGCAACGATTCGACGCGCCGCCTACCAAGTACGCGGCGTCTTCGATCGCGCCGTCCGCGTGTTTCCGCCGCCGGGACTGGAGGTCGGCGACAGTTTCTTCGCGCGCTCGCGCGAGCCGAGCGACGCGACGCCGGGTCGCCGCTACCTCGGCGTTTGCGCGCGCGGCCAACGCATGAAGGCGGTCGAAGCGCGCGTTGCGATCACGGTGCTCGCCGCCGCGCAAACGATCTTCGAGCGTTACGGTAGCAGCGCCGATCCGTACATGACCTTGCTCGCGTACTTCAGCTCGATGCGCGAACTCGCGGGCATGAAGCGCCTGCTCGACGATGACGTGCAGACGCGCCTTCCGATGGCAGTTCGCCGCGGGCTCGGACGCCGCCGCACGCCACTGCAAATCGACGAGCTGACCAGCCGCGTCAGCGCCGACGACATCGTCGCAATCCTCCATCGCCTCGGCTTCCGCCACGAAGCCGACGGTAAATACGAAAAATTCAAACGCCCGCTCGATGTTGCGCTCGCAACGAACATGATCTCGGTCGGCGTCGACGTTCCGCGCCTCGGGCTCATGATGGTAGCGGGCCAGCCGAAATCGACGGCTGAGTACATTCAGGCGACCAGTCGCGTCGGTCGTTCGGCCGAAGGCCCGGGGCTCGTGCTGACGCTCTACAATTGGTCGCGCCCGCGCGACGTCTCGCACTACGAACGCTTCGAGCACGACCACGCGACCTTCTACAAGCAAGTCGAACCCCTCTCGGTGACGCCGTTCGCGGATCGCGCCCTCGACCGCGGCCTAACCGCCGTCGTCGTAGCGCTCGTCCGCCACCGTCTCGCCGATCGGGCCCTCGGGCGTGCGACCAATCCCGATATCGCTGCACAACGCGTACCGACGGACGACATCGAGGTCGAGCGCGTCATCGATATCGTATCGGAACGTGCGGGGAACGTCTCTTCCGATGAAGGGACGCGCCGACGCGTCGGCTCGCTCGTGCGGGCGCGGCTTGGCGATTGGTTCGTGCGACAACGCCGCGCCAAACGCGATGAGGCGGCGTTGTCGTTCATCGGCCGCAAACAACCCAGTGTCGAACTTCTCAACGATGGTGTAAGCCGCTTATGGGATGCATGGTCGGTTCCCAATTCGCTGCGCGAAGTCGAGCGCGAAGTGAACTTTTTGCTCGACGTTACCGACCCGAACCGCGATGCCGCACCGGAATACACGCTTGATGGATCGAGCGCAAGTGCTCCAAGCAGCGCTCTCGAAGACGACCCTGTCGACGCCGACGTCGCAAGCGGCCTGCAGGCCGTACCATGAATCGAACGGCACCTGCCCAAGCGAACGGCGTCGCATCACGCCCCGCCGTCGGCGGCGCACGACCGAGCCAAATGATGTTCGCTTACGGCGTCGGAGCTCAGGTCGACTTGCCGAGCCTGTCGGTCGTCATCGCGGGACTCGATGCTTGGGATAAGCCACGCGAATCCATAGTCGAACCTCGTCTGCTTGCCGCAGTGCAAGAGCGCTTAGGCGCTCAGGTCGAGTACCTCGCGGCACTGCCCTGGATTCCCGAAGTCCACGGCCGCGGCAGTGATCCGTCACGTTTCGTAGGCGTGCCGGTCCTGCCGTTTCCACGGTGGATGCGCTGCACGGCGTGCAACCTACTTTCGACCTGCGACGGCGGTCACTTCAGGTTGCACGAAGATCGCTATCGCCCCCAACGCACGCGCTATGTTCATGCAACGTGCCTGAAGAACCCGAAGATCAAGAACCCTACCGTCGTTCCGGCCCGCTTCGTTTTGGCATGTGCGAACGGCCATCTCGACGACTTCCCGTGGAACGAATTCGTTCACAAATTCGGCACCTGCAAAAAACGCGACGTCGACGGTGCTCTCGAGATGTATGATGTCGGCAGTGGCATGCGTTCGACCGACGTTTCGATTCGCTGTACCCGCTGCGATGCCGCGGCGTCGATGAGCACGATCTACGCGCGTGGGGATCACCGCCAACGGATGCTGCCGCGCTGTCGCGGCCGCCACGTTCATTTGCGATCGTTCGATCCTAAGGGCTGCACCTTGCCGGCTGCGCCGATGCTGCTCGGCGCGTCGAACATGTGGTTTCCCGAAACGCGCAGCGCGCTCGCCTTGCCGTCGCGCCTCGACGATAAGATTGAACGTGCCGTCGAGGACGCGTGGGGCCATCTCGCGACGATTCAGCAGCGAGTCGTCTACGACTACGCGGTGACGAACACGCCGCAACTTGCCGAGTTGCGCGAATTCTCCGCGGACGCCGTATGGGCGGCCATCGAACGGCGCCGCAGCGGTAGCGACGATGCCGCGACGGGTGCGCCGATCGACCTCAAGCGCCCGGAGTGGGAGCGCTTCATCGACCCGACCGAAACCGAGCCGACAGAACAATTCGACATTCGCACCCGACCGGTGCCGGCGGGATACGCGCAGACGATCGCTGCGGTCACCGCCGTCACTCGGCTTAGATCAGTCGTCGCGCTGATCGGCTTTTCGCGTATCGACGCGCCCGACTCCGGCGTAGCAGAAGATGCGGACACAAGCCAGAACCGGGCGCGCCTTTCGGTTCGCGAGCCGCACTGGGTGCCCGCCGCCGAGATGCGCGGCGAGGGTCTTTTCATTCGCCTCGCCGAGCCGGCGGTCGAGGCGTGGACCGCGCGCGTCTCGCGTTCGGAACGCATCGCACGCGTCTTGGCGGGGCGGGGCAGAACGCAGTTGCGTTCGGCTCGCTTCCTGCTGTTGCATTCGCTTTCGCATCTTATCATCAATGGAGTCGCACTCGACTGCGGCTACAGCGCCGCCTCGATCCGAGAGCGAATCTACTCGTCGGATGAGGCGCTCGACGCCGACCCAACGGCCGGCATCCTCCTCTACACGGCCGCCCCCGACGCGGAAGGCACGCTGGGCGGCCTCGTGTCGCTGGCTGAACCCGAACGGCTCGGCCGCATCCTCGATCAGGCCCTCGAACGCGCGCGTATTTGCGCATCGGATCCGATGTGCGCGGAGCACGTTCCAAACGAGCACGATCCGAGTTTGCACGGCGCCGCATGCCACGCGTGCCTCTTCTTGCCCGAAACAAGCTGCGAATGCGGGAACCGGTATCTGGATCGCAGCGCGTTGCAGATAACGCTGGCGGAAAGCGATCTAGGCTATTTCGAAACGCCCTGAAACGAATGCGCTGACGCTGGCCGACGAAGTAGCGCGCATCGTCGCCGTTTTCCCGGCTTCGCACGTACACACACTCGTGCACGAGTTACATGAGCAGACGACGAGGAACGGCAGCCACGCCGAGTTAATCGATTCTGTTGGAGCGAGCAGCTTTGAGGATGCATTGGCGCCGTTACTGGCAGCGTGGAGAGCGGAGCCCGCGGTCGAGCCGAACGCCCTCGCGCTCGCTCTCGAGGCCGCTCTGAAAGCACATGATGCCGCGGATTCGTCGAGCGAACTCGTTTGGACCGGACCAGCGAGCGATACCGCTACGACGCTCAATACGACCGCCGTGCTGTTCCGGATCATCCGAAGATCGGAAAAGCGCTTGCTGTTGATGAGCTATAGCGCCTTCCCGATCCCCGGCCTCGTCGACGAATTGAAGGCTGCGTGCGAACGCGGAGTCTCGGTACGCCTAATTCTCGAGTCCACCGTAGAAAGCGGTCATCGCCTAACCGTCGATGCTGCAACTCCGTTTGCACAGCTCCGCAGCTGTGCAGCGTTCTATGTCTGGCCGCAAGCGTTGCGCCCTCCGGGTGCTGTAATGCACGCGAAGTGCGCCGTCGCCGACGGCCGCGCCGCACTCGTAACGAGCGCAAACCTGACTGAACGCGGTGTGGATTCGAACTTTGAACTCGGTACGTATTTTGAAACCTCGCGCGTACCGGCGCGCATCGAAGGCCACATCGACGCGCTGATCGCTAATGCCGTTCTTACCGCGGTGTCATGAACGTCGTTATCGACGCCGTACGAGCGCCGGAAGTCGCACGCGCCACGCTTGGTATACCGTCTTCCCAAGCTAGTTCGACTGATGGAAGACTTAATTGCGAGCGCCACTGGACCAGAAGTGCCGCTTGATGTCCAATCACAATCGCTCATGAAACCGGTCAACATCAAACTCGCGCCGCGCGTGGCGTCGCTCGATAGTGCCCGACTTAGGGTCACCGTTCCCGTGCTCTACGCCGGAACAGACGATGGCAGATCATGAAATGATGATTATCTACGGCAAGGTTAACGCTCCGTCATCTGAGTCGTTTGGCGCAGTGTGAGGCGCTCTACGTCGACTGAAGTGTCTCCATCGAAGCACACGCGTGCTAATGCCGTCTACAATGTGACCGGCAAGCGCGCGCGTGACCTGTCGATCCTTCCGGAGGAGATATTGGCGGCGACTGCCGATATCGACTTACGCGTCAAGAACAAGCCGATGCTTTGCGTGCATATAGACGACGCAGCGACTCGGATACTGGCTGGACGGTCTGCCCGTCGAAGCTTGAAGTCTTGGCGCTGTAAACGCAGTTCGTCGGAGAATCTGATCAGCGATGCGTTAGCCGATATTCGTGTGCTTATTGCCGCCGTGCAGTTCAGCGTGAATCTTGGCAGCATCCGACATAAATTGTCCGGCGTGCTGCATGTGGGCATGAGCGAGGAGAGCGAAGTGCGCGGCCTGTTCGTGCGCACCATGCCTGTACTTGTCGGCAGCGGGCTGGCTATACTCGGCAGCGGAGTTCAGATGCGCCGCTGCGTTGGCGTGATGGCCGATCACTTGATGAGAGGTCATAGAAGACTCCTTGCCACTTAAATCGTGTCGGGACCCCCGCGGATAGAGACCGCGAAGCGTTGGTGCGAGCGGACCGACCCCGAATCAGGCGAGCAGTTCACGCACTAAGACGCCAGTGCGACCCCCCTCTGCAAGACTAGCGCGTATGATCGAGGGTCTGTGGCGATGCCTCACGAGCTTGCTCTAGCCGCGCTTCGTCCCGAAGCCGACGGAGTCTCGAGAGAACAAATTCACCAGCACGTGGCGAGTTCGTGGTTGGGCCGGACCGCGCGTTTGCCGAGAAGAACTGCTGCACTGCTGCGCCGTCACCAGTCAATGAGGACGACGTATAGGCGACGTATACATGAACGAGACACGACTATACGAAATCGCCACGGATTCGCAGCTCGTGGTGCCCACCACGCTCTTTGGACGCTCGCACCACGGGGTTTCATCGCGTGAATCATCACTTTGCTGTGTGTCCGGCTTAGAGGCAATTCCGCCAAGCTTATCTCTGCAGACGCTGCTTGCGCGCCGATGAACGCGGTCCTGGCGTCGCTGCACAGTTCGCCGGACGGACTGACGATCGCCGAAGCGCAGCGGCGCGCGGCGGCGTCGGGCCCGAACGTCGTCGCGCACGGGAAAGCCGGACCGCTGCGCGTCTTCGCCTCGCAGCTCGCGAACCCACTACTGGTTCTGCTGGCGGTGACCGCAGTGATCTCGCTTGTGCTCGGCCAGTCGGCCGACGCGATCATCATCCTCGGCATCGTCGCGATCAGCGTCGGCCTCGGGTTTTTCAACCGGCGTCTCGCCGGCGCGAAGGTTCGGCGGCGACCGCCTATCACGACGCACGGCCCCCGGTGTCGTCACGCATCGGCGCGCGCGGCGTGTGGAACTCGCCGCCGTCGCTTCAGCGCCTGCAGACCCTGGAAAACAAGCAAGCGCTACCGCAACATGAAATCGCCGCAAACTCGCCTTTTTGTGCGATAATGATAGTTGGAGCGAAATATGCGCCCGCAAGGTGAAATATGAAGATCCACGAGGCTCAAACTTCGTCATGCCCATTCGGCGCGGCGATTCGGTTCGCCGAAAGCTTTTTTGTTGCATGCGATAAGACGCGGCAACGAGTAACTGGCGCGACGCAGCTGGGCGACTTGATGCCGTCGTGCCAGGTGGTAGTTGATTCCACCGATTCCGCTCGACGGCACGATGCGCTCAAGCTGACCTGGTCGCATCAGGCATCTTTCCTTCCGCCAGACTTCAACGGCTCGCTCACCGTCAGGCCCGCGTCGGGAGAGTCGGAGTTCACGCTCGAGGGAAGCCACGATTGGCAACTAGTAGCGCCAATAAACGGGCTCGATCTCGATAATGTGGCTCGTCTCGTGGTCGCTCGGGCGGCAATGCGTTTGCTGTTGCAGCGGATCGTCTCCCACGTCGAAGCCGAATGGAGTCAGTTCGTACATGGCTGCCCGAGCATTGCAATGTGCAATGCTCAAAACGAGCGTACAAGGTTGTAAGAGTTCGCTCATCACGGCCGCAACTCGTGAATATCGACGTCTTATTGTCGTCAGAATGTTAAGCATCCCTGCGTCCATGCTAGTAGCTTTGGCAGAGCAACGGGATGAGTCGCAGGCGTAACAGATGCGGCATTTACGGAAAACTCCGTAAGCTGCATTCGACACGAGCGAGCGCCCGTGATGACTCCCGCCCGTAGAGCGCAAAGCGCAGAAGCCGTGAAAACTCACGGCTTCTGCTTCAAAAGCTTTCGGGTATACGCTCGATTCCGCCAAGTGTAAAGGAAACGGTGCGAATAACTTAGTGAACGCACGTTTCACGTTCGCGCGCGGCTTTGCGCAACCGCACCGTCTCTGCAATGCGGCGAGCGACGGAGCGTTTCGCGGGGAGCCGATTCCCGTAGCCACCGAACGGGGCGGTTCTCGAAGAAACAGCTCTCCGAGAGGCGTTTCGCATCGTTCGGATGGTCGGAGCCGGACGAGCGCTTGCCTTCGAAAAACTGGGACGCTTCCGCGGCGCCAGCGCGTCAATCAGAACGGCGTGC
>JAABUZ0100003232.1_pt1 | contig 24697 bp, 20 predicted proteins | sample 5562091 | NCBI WGS metagenome assembly JAABUZ01 (sample SAMN12813069, study PRJNA571459) | rock metagenome | isolation source: Antarctica rocks | place: Antarctica: Victoria Land, Linnaeus Terrace sud | collected 2015-12-21 | reverse complement strand
GCGCTGATCCCCTGCTCGCGACACAGGTCCGCCGTCTTCATCCCGGCCTCATGCTGCTTCAAAATCCCGATGATCTGCTCTTCCGTATACCGGCTCTTCTTCATCGTCAGCTCCCTCGCTCAGATTACGAGAGAACTCCAGATTCAACTGGGTGAGATTTCTGGGAGCAGGTCAGTGGGTATGCCGAGGTGGCGCTCCAGGAGCTTGCGAGGCTGGCCCAACTCACGCGCCAGACTTTTGGCTTTTATCAGGAGTTGACCAGCCCGGTCTTCTTCGCTCTAGCGGACAGCGTCGATAAAGTCATGTCACTTTATATGCCGAAGCTGGAGCAGAGACGCATCAAGATAGAACGGCAGTTCGCTATCTCCGGAGAGATGGTTGGAATAAAAGGGAGAGATTCGCCAGGTAATCTCGAATCTTCTGCTCAATGCGGTCGATGCGATGCAGTTGGGAGGCTCCTTGACGTTCCAGATTACTGAAGGAGAGCATGGAATGCTGGTCCTGAGCTTGCAGGATAACGGCTCCGGCATTTCAACGAAACATTTACAGGAGATATTCGAGCCTTTCTTTACGACCAAGGCAGGAATCGGAACAGGGCTCGGTTTGTGGGTCAGCAACAACATCACTCAAAAACATGGTGGTTCCATTGAAGTGGAAAGCAGCACTGCGGCGGATGCCTAGGGCACCACCTTCCTGGTTCGCCTACCAGGTAGCTCTTCCATCGAACAACAGCCGAGAAACCTATAAACTTGTCCGCGGCAGGCAAACCCATCAAACAAATTCGCTTGAAGCTCGGAAAAAAGCCGATGCGCAAGGTGTCGTGCAGGCGCTTTTCCTGCTGATGTGCTGATCCCGGTCGAGATGAAAGAGTTGTTGCTGAGTGATCTCTTTCGGCTGAACAGGGCAATCAAGTCAGCCGGCGGGCAGTCCGAACTGGATCTCTACGAGGGCATGCACCCTGTGTTCCGTTGCGTTCTTCAATATGCCTGAAGCAATGAATCGCGGAAGGGAGCAGCATGTGTTCTGGGCTCAACACCTGAGGCCCCGAGCAGCAAACAGAAAGTAAAAGATGAAAGCATGCTGAGGGATACATTAGATCGGGAGCGTGCTAGGAGTGAGCGCCGAACGGAATTCACCAGGCACTGGACAGCTGCGACGGAGGCAGCGGCCAGACAATCCGGGACTGGACAACCTTGCCGCCGCCTATGGCCACTAACGCAACCAATCTCGAGCTAAACGGCAGATGTGTTGGGGCAAGCTCGGTCCAGCCCCGCCTCACCCCGGGGGCCTCCTCCTCCCGGCCAGCACCTACACCTCTAACGCAACGCTCAAGCTATCCACCAACCCCGCATCCAGCACGGAGACCGCCGATGTCTGACCCTAAGCTCAAGCCCGGCCGCCGCTCAGCCGCCGCCCGCGCCTCGCTCCGTCGCGCGTCTTCGCTCGCTATCGCGGCCTGCCTGCTCAATCCCGTGCTCGCCCAAGAGCCTGCCAACGCTGCAAACGATCCTCTCGCCGTCGGCTTCCTCCATCCGCCTGCCGCCGCGCATCCCCGTGTCTGGTGGCATTGGATGAATGGCAACATCACCAAGGAAGGCATCTCGCAGGACCTTGAGTGGATGCATCGGGTCGGCATCGCCGGCTTCCAGAATTTTGACGCCGCTCTCAACACCCCCAAGGTCGTCGACCAGCGCCTCATCTACATGCAGCCCGCTTGGCAGGAGGCCTTCAAGTTCGCCATCGAGAAGGGTGACTCTTACGGCTTCGAGATGGCGGTCGCAGGCTCTCCCGGCTGGTCCGAAAGTGGCGGCCCCTGGGTGAAGCCAGAGCAGGCCATGAAGAAAGTTGTGTGGTCTGAGACCACCGTCGAGGGCGGCAAGCCGTTTCAAGGCATCCTCCCGCCCCCGCCCCGCGCCACCGGTCCTTTCGGCAACCTCGCCCAGCAGGACCTCATGGGCGCCATGGGCGGTGGCGGAGCTCCGCCAGCCGCCAAAGACTTCGGAGCCGACACCGTCGTGCTCGCCCTTCGGGAGCCCGCCGTCGAGCGTTCGATGGCCGTCCTCCAGCCTACGGTCACAAGCTCCGCCGGCACCCCCGTCGACAGCGCCGCCCAGCTCTACGACAACGATCTGAATTCGAACGTTCACTTCCCTGCCGCCAAGCCGGGCGAGACCGGGTGGATCCGTTATGAGTTCGCGGAGCCCATCGCCATCCAGGCCGTGACCTACGCCACCGGGGGGCCACGTGACCCCCTCTCCATCTTTCTCGGCGAAAACAACGGCGGCCCCGTCCTCCAGTTCAGTCAGGATGGCTCCAACTTCAGCGACATCGTGCGCCTTCCGACCGCCGGGGCCGTCCAGCACACCATGGACTTCGCCCCGGTTACCGGGCGCTTCTTCCGTATCGCCTTCACCGAAAAAGCGCCCTCCTCCAACATGCAGGGCGACATCGACCTGAGCGACTTCGGAGGCTCCAAGTCCTCCGGTCCGCCCACCCACAGCATCGCCGAGTTCCAGCTTCACACGGGTCCCCGGATCCATCGCTTTGAAGAGAAGGCTGCATTTGCCACTCTGCCGGATCTCTACGCCTCCGCAACCCCGCCCCTCGCACCCAGCGCCGTCACGCCAAAGTCCGACGTCATCGACCTCACCGGCAAGATGTCGAAGGACGGCACCCTCGATTGGACGCCTCCAGCTGGCACCTGGACGGTGCTTCGCATGGGCTACTCGCTCACCGGCATCACCAATCATCCGGCACCCCCCGAAGCAACCGGACCCGAGGTCGACAAGCTCAATAAGGCCGATGTCCAGAGCTATTTCAGCCGCTACCTCGACAACTACAAGCAAGCAACTGGCGGAGACATGGGCGCGGGTGGTCGGCTGAACAGCATCGCCGCTCCGGCGCCTGGAGGTACCCCCGGCAGGGTTGGCCTCCAGTTCGTCATCACTGATTCCTGGGAGGCCGGCACCGAAAACTGGACGGACGACATCCTCGCCGAGTTCCGGCGTCGCCGTGGCTACGACGCCCGTCCCTGGCTCCCCACGCTCGCCGGACGTGTCATCGATTCCTCCGCCGACAGCGATCGCTTTCTTTGGGACTATCGCCGCACCCTCGAAGAGCTCCTTGCCGAAAATCACTATGCCGTGATCGCAGATATGCTCCATCAACGCGGCATGGGCCAGTACGGGGAATCGCACGAGGCGGGCCGCGCAACGATCGGTGACGGCATGGAGATGAAGCGCTCCGATGACGTTCCCATGGCCGCCATGTGGACCCAGCGCCCGGGCGTGAACGAAGATAAGCCTGGCTACAACGCGGACATCCGCGAGTCCGCCTCCGTCGCCCACATCTACGGTCGTCCCTTTGTCGCGGCGGAGTCCATGACAGCGGCCGCCGCGCCATGGGGTTGGTCGCCCGCCACGCTGAAGCCCACCGCAGACAAAGAAATGGCCATGGGCCTAAACCGTTTCGTCATTCACTCCTCAGTTCACCAGCCGCTGACCGGCCCGAATGGCGCCGATGCCGGCTCGCCCACACCTGGCCTTGCCCTCGGACCATTCGGCCAATGGTTCAATCGAAACGAGTGCTGGGCCGAGCAGGCAGGGCCCTGGATCGACTATCTTTCGCGCTCCTCCTACATGCTGCAGCAGGGACGCTTCGTCGCCGACATCGCCTACTTCTACGGGGAAGACAGCAACATCACGGCCATCTTCGGCGAGCACAACCCACCCGTTCCCTCCGGCTACAACTTCGATTACGTTAATGCTGACATCCTTGCGCACAAGCTCCGCGTCGACCACGGTGACCTCGTCACCGACAGCGGAATGCGCTATCGCGTCCTCGCGCTCGACCCCTACGCCGAGCACATGTCGCTTCCGGTTCTTCGTCGTATTAGCGAGTTCGTTCACGAAGGCGCCACCGTCGTTGGTAAGGCTCCCACACACGATCCCTCGCTGGCCGATGATCAAGCCGCCTTCACCAGGCTTGCCGGGGAGCTCTGGGGCTCCTCTGCCGAGCCCTTTCGCAGAGTGGGGAGGGGCCGCGTCCTCACCGGCGCCAGCCTCGAAACAGCGATGCAGCCGCTCAATCTCCAACCCGACACCACCTACACCAAGACCTCGCCCGACACCGAGGTGCTCTTCGTTCACCGCACCATGCCCGGCGCCGACATCTACTTCGTAGATAACCGCTCCGCCCGGCCGCTTGAGACGGAGGCAAGCTTTCGCGTGACGGGCCGCACCGCCGAGCTCTTCCACCCAGACACCGGCGCCATCACTCCCGCCGCTTTCAAGACCGCCAACGGACACACCACCGTTTCGCTAAGCCTCGAACCCTGGGGCACCATCTTTGTCGTCTTCCGCCACCCCACCAAAGAGACTACCCACATCCTGCCGAAGTTGACCGAGACCAATCTGGCGACAATTGGGGGTGCCTGGGATGTTCGCTTTGAGCCAAGACGCCAGGAGCCCGGAGCTCAACCCACAACCCTGCACCTCGCCCAGCTTGACTCCTGGTCCGACAATAGCAACAACGCTGTTCGTTACTTCTCCGGCTACGGCACCTACACCAAACACATCAATGCGTCCGCCGACTGGTTGAAGTCCGGAGCCCCGGTCATGCTCGATCTCGGCGACGTTGCCAATCTGGCTGAGGTCTCGATGAACGGCAAGCCCCTCGGCACGCTCTGGGAGGCGCCATTCCGCGTTGACGTCACCTCTGCTCTGAGACCTGGTGACAACACCCTGGAAATAAGGGTTGTAAATCTCTGGGTCAACCGCCTCATCGGAGACGCCCAACCTTCAGCCAACAAGAAGGTCACCTTCACCGCGCGCAATCCGTACAAGGCAAACTCACCGCTCGTTCCCGCCGGCCTCCTCGGCCCGGTGCGGATCCTCCGATACGACACCTCGTCCAGTTCATTGCGGTAGCCGTGATGATCCCGCGCTTATCGCTTCGATGTTTCGTTGCCACACCGCGGCATTGACATGCAATGTCGCGCGTTTCTGCGATGCAGCGCCGCAGACCTTTACGATGGCAACGTCCTGAGAACGGGCGGCGCCAAAACACCTGGAGGTTTTCAGAGTTCCAACATTCCTCAAATGTTCAGCGCTACGAACGGCACATTTGAAGGTGGGACACCCGGAACAGGAAGATACCTCCAGACCCCTTGGCAGGGACACGCCTCCACACTGCTGCGTGACGGACAGGTGCTCCTTGCTGAAGGCTGGACAGCAGGAAACGACCCGATCCGCAGCGCACCTGAGGCAAGGTCGACTGCGTCATGATCACGTCACCTATACCATCACTCCAGAGTTCGACGTTAGCTGTACGCTGAGCTGCATCTCTATAATAAGAGGCGTACTACGCTGACGAAGGTGGCAGAGCTAAATCGAAAGCTCGCCGAAGAACCCAAAGTTTCAGTTCCAGCCAGGTGCCTTCGCATTCGTGCGGACGTCCCGGTTAATAGCCGCACTCAGCAATCAAAGACATGACGAAAGCGCCCCAGCATCCCTTGCAAGACGTTCTAGAAAATCGAATTGCCATAATCGACGGAGCCATGGGCACGACGATCCGCACCTATGGCATGACGGAAGCGGGGATCCGAGGGGAGCGCTTCAAAGACTCGACAAAGGACCTGCTGAACAATGGCGACCTGTTCTCTCTCACGCAGCCGGAGATGATCTGCGACATCCATCGCCGGTTCCTGGAGGCTGGGGCGGACATCATTGAGACGAATACCTTTGGCGCAACCAGCATTACGCAGAGCGAGTTCTTTGTAGAGGATCCGAGAGAGCACGGCGGCCGCAAGGACCCAGCGTTCTACCAAAAGATTATCGACGACCCGTTCCTCAGTAACTTGGCATGGGAGATCAATGAGCGATCGGCGCGGCAGTGCCGTGAATGGGCTGATCGTGTCGGCAGCGCCACCTCCCGTCAACGATTCGTGGCCGGAGCGATCGGGCCGCTCACCGTCTCTCTTTCGAATTCGCCCGACGCTGATGACGCGGGCTTTCGGGTCGTGACGTTTGATCAGGTAAAGACGGCCTACATACAGCAGGTACGGGCGCTCATCGCGGGCGGGTCAGACCTGCTCCTGGTTGAAACGATCTTCGACTCGCTGAACGCCAAGGCAGCACTCGTCGCCATTCGCGAGGTATTTGACCAAGATGGCAAGGAACTGCCGGTGATGATCTCGGCGGCGGTGGGCCGCGGCGGAGAGACGTTGATTTCTGCGCAGACGACGGAGGCGTTCTGGAACGCGGTGCAGCACGTGAAACCGCTGTCCGTGGGTCTCAACTGCTCTCTTGGTCCCGACCTGATGTATCCGTTCCTGGAGGAACTCTCCGAGAAGGCGGACGTGGCGATCTCTTGTTACCCGAACGCCGGCTTGCCAAATCCTCTCTCCGAAACTGGGTTCGATCTGGGGCCGGAGGACATGGCCCGCTATCTGGGCGACTTCGCACGCAGAGGTCTGATCAACATCGCGGGTGGCTGCTGTGGCAACACACCCGAGCACATTGCATCGATCGCCAAAGCGCTCGAAGGAGAGGCTCCGCGGAAGCTGCGCCAGCGCGAGGTCTCAGCGTGAGCCGGGCCGTTGAGCGGAAGCCGCTCCGGTTGTCGGGATCACAGCCATTCACCCAGCAGACCGGGGTCTACATCGTAATCGGTGAGCGGACCAACGTGGCGGGTTCACCCAAGTTCGCGAAGCTGATCAAGGGAGGCAAATACGAAGAGGCGGTCAGCGTAGCCCGGCAGCAGGTGGAAAACGGGGCCAACGTCCTCGACATCTGCATGGACGAGGGCATGATCGACGGCGTGTCGGCCATGACACGCTACCTGCAATTGCTGGCGAGCGAGCCCGAGGTGGCAAAAGTGCCCTTCATGGTGGACTCCTCGAAATGGGAGGTCATCGAGGCAGGGCTCAAGTGTCTGCAGGGCAAGGGCATCGTAAACTCTATCTCCCTGAAAGAAGGCGAAGATAAGTTCCGCCACAACGCTGCTACGGTGCTGAAATACGGCGCGGCGGTGGTCGTAATGGCCTTCGACGAAGAGGGGCAGGCCGCGACTTATGAGGAGAAGATCCGCATCTGCGACCGTGCTTACCGGATCTTGGTCGACGAGGTCGGCTTTCCGCCCGAGGACATCATCTTCGACCCGAACATCCTTACCGTAGCCACCGGTATGGAGGAGCACAACAACTACGCGGTTGACTTCATCAATGCCACGCGCTGGATCAAAGCCAACCTGCCGCATGCGAAGGTCAGCGGTGGGGTCTCAAACATCTCGTTCAGCTTTCGAGGCAACAACAAGGTTCGTGAGGCCATGCACTCTGCGTTTCTGTATCACGCCATTTCGGCGGGCATGGACATGGGCATCGTGAACGCCGGGATGCTCGAGGTGTATGAGGAGATAGAGCCTGAGCTGAAGGTGCTGGTCGAGGACGTGTTGCTCAACCGCCGAGCGGATGCCACAGAGCGCCTGGTTGAGCACGGCGAATCGCTCAAGGGCACTGGCACAGCGGCGAGCGAAAAGAAAGCCGAAGAGTGGCGTAAAGGAACGGTCGAGGAGCGTCTTTCTCATGCACTCGTCAAGGGAATAGACGCATACATCGAGATCGACGCCGAGGAAGCCCGCGTCAAGCTGGGCCGCCCACTTCTGGTTATTGAAGGCCCCCTGATGGCTGGCATGAGCGTGGTGGGTGATCTATTCGGAGCTGGCAAGATGTTTTTGCCCCAAGTGGTCAAGTCTGCGCGGGTGATGAAGAAGGCGGTTGCGCACCTAACGCCATTCATGGAAGCCGAGAAGGCCGAAATGGCTGCAGCCGGCCAACTGGTCAAGGCACAGGGAAAGATCGTGCTTGCTACGGTCAAGGGTGACGTTCACGACATTGGCAAGAACATCGTAGGCGTCGTGCTCGCCTGCAATAACTACGAGGTCATTGACATGGGGGTGATGGTCCCGGCTGAGAAGATACTCGAACGCGCCAGGACGGAGAAGGCGGATATGATCGGCCTGAGCGGCCTGATCACACCGTCACTGGACGAGATGGTGCATGTGGCCAAGGAGATGGAGCGTCAGGGTTTCAAGTTGCCGCTGCTCATAGGGGGAGCAACCACCAGCCGCGCGCACACGGCTGTTAAGATCGCGCCGCATTACGGCGAGCCAGTGGTCCACGTCCTCGATGCCAGCCGGGCGGTTCCCGTGACAACCAGCCTTCTAAGTGACAAGGGCAGGCCAGCGTTTGTGGCGCAGCATCGCGCCGACTACGAGGCGCTGCGCAAAGCTCACTCCGCGCCCCGACAAACGGTCGTACCGCTCGAGATCGCCAGAGCAAGGCGGACTCCGATCGAGTGGCGCCCCGAAGACCTGCCCGTTCCGGCGTTTACCGGGGTGTGCGTGCTGGACAACTTTCCTCTGGCGACCCTGCGCCAGTTCATCGATTGGACGCCGTTCTTCCACACCTGGGGGCTGAAAGGCATATACCCACGCATTCTCGATCATCCCGAGCACGGTGAGCAGGCTCGCCAGATCTTTACCGAAGGCAAGGCACTCCTAGACGTAATCATCGAAAAGAACTTGATCACGGCGCGTGGCGTGTACGGCTTCTTTCCCGCCTCTGCTGTGGGCGATGACATAGAGCTGTATACGGACGGTAGACGGCAACAGGTGCTGGAACGATTCCACTTCCTTCGCCAACAATCCAACAGGGAAGGCAGCGAGCCGTGCCGATCACTGGCCGACTTCATTGCGCCGAAGGCCACAGGGCTGCCCGACCATATCGGTGCGTTCGCGGTAACCAGCGGCATCGGCCTGAAGGAGTTATGCGAGCAGTTCAGAGCCGATAACGACGACTACAACGCGATCATGGCAGAGGCCATCGCCGACCGTCTGGCTGAGGCTTTCGCCGAGTGCCTGCATAAAAGGGTGCGGGATGAATGGGGTTACGGTTGTGCGGAGGGCCTGAGCAACGCGGACCTGATTCAAGAAAAATACCGGGGCATAAGGCCGGCCGCGGGATACCCGGCTTGCCCGGATCACACCGAAAAGGGCCCGCTCTGGCGTTTGCTCGACGTCGAAGCAAACACCGGAATGCTGATCACCGAGTCGTTTGCGATGTGGCCTGGATCGAGCGTGAGCGGACTTTACTTCGCGCACCCTGAGTCGCGATATTTCAGCCTTGGCAAGATCGATCGCGATCAGGTCGCCGACTACCACGATCGCAAGGGGATGAGCGTGGCAGAGGTCGAGCGATGGCTCGGGCAGAACATAAACTATGACCCTGCGGAATAGAACCGGATTTAGTGTGTTATCTGAACTTCCAAGATTTGCTACGGGAACCTCCGAAGAAAAGGGATGAAAGCTCCTGTACCAAGTCACTGACTGACTGATTGAAACCTGCTTTGACACAAACACATTCAAAAGATCGGTGAATTTGAGAATTCACCGATCAAATGACTCGCGCTCACGATACGTGTTCCTTGTTCCTGTTGGCGAGATAAGCGGACTCATCTCACGCGGGGCGCAGCTTTGCCGCTCCGATAAAGATGTCGCCGAACAATATCTTGCGGGTGGAGGTTGTGGGCTGCAGGTAGTGTGTCGCCAGCTCCGCCAAGAACTCGGCTTCGCTGAAGCGATTGTCGACCGGATGTTCCAGGAACTTGCGGTAGATCCAACGTTCGAGCGCCGCCCGGGTTACCTCTTCGAAGAAGAACGTGCCACCCGGCTTCAGAACGCGCCGGATCTCAACGATGCCGGCCTGCCAGGCGGGTACGTGGTGCAGCATGCCGAAATCGAAGACCGTGTCGAAGCTACCATCCGCAAAAGGCAGATGTTCGACACTGGCCACCTCCAGACGCAAGCGCCCGTCGTAATGGACGCCAAGCCGCTTTCGCGCACGTTCGATTTGGCGCGAGTCGAGATCAACGCCACAGACATGTGCTGCGCGGAACTGGCGCAACAACAGCTCAACGCCAACGCCGCGTCCGCAGCCCACCTCCAACACCTGCCCACCTTCCACTTGGCCGCCCAGTCGGCGAAGCAGCGGACCTTCATAGAAGCGCTGCACCAGAGCTCGCGCACCATTGTTCACCAGCAGCCGCTCCGTCCGGTTCAGTTTCACGCATCCGCCTTGCGCAGCACAAAGCAGCGCACGAACGGCGTGACTGTGATCTCTCGTTCTACCCGGAGCCCAGCCTTCCGGATGCTTGCTCGCCAGTCCCGCCCAGAGTGAAAGTGGAGAGAGCCGGGTCCGAAAGCCACGAAGTTCTTCCAATCGCGCAGGTGTTCGACCAAGATCACAGGTCCGGCGTCCTGGAGAACGCGGGCTGCCTCAAGCAAGAGTTGTGTTCGTCGCGCAGGGTCGCGTACTTCATGGGCGGCAAACAGAAGGAAGACGGTGTCCCGGTCCTCGCTCGGCAAGGGCAAGGCGTCGGACCGGCCGGTCATGAACGGCTCCGCGGCCGAATCAGAATTCGTGTGACCTCCAGAGGCGAAGCTTGTTTAGGGCGACACGCCGATCCGCGTCATTAGGCTCAGACGGTTACTCCTTTGACAAAGGTTCTCGCTTTGGGGAGGCTTGCTGGTCCCGCTGGGCGACTGTCCGACAGAATTCACGTGCGTTCTCCATCCCCAACAACTGGGAGATGTACATACTTTCGAGTGCGTAGGCGAAAAAGCGGGCAATCAATACGCCAATGATCCAAATGCCCCCCCCGCGATATAGGTTCTTTGATGAGCAAGTGGCAACGCGCCGGGAACCTTCTGCATTAGGGCCGATACCAGAGGCTCGACAGCCACCAAAGCGCCTAGGTGTTTCATGGCACGGGCCGCCTTGCTTGGTTGCTTGTATAAGAGAAGGGCACGACGCCAAGCGCCTAGCGCCTAGACTCCGCTTATAGACCTCAAACTCGTCGGAAGTCCACTCTTCGGGAGGTCGGCGGTTACGGAAGCCCACTCTCGCAAGAAGCACGCATCGCCGCAATTCCCGCTCTACCGCCGCCTTCTCCTCCGCGGACACCTCCGCCACTTCAGCTAAGGCTTTGACCCAGGAATCCCAGAATGCGACTCCCTTGATGGCCTCATCAAGGAAACGAGTTCTTCGAGCGCCCGCACTGAGATCCTTCAGCCAAGTGAAGACGGCCCCCAACAATCCAAGAATGAGAGTCACGAGAACGGGTAGGTAAATCCTGAATGACTCGGTACCGACCAACCCCGTCATTTTCTTTGGTACGGGGCAGGTTTAGCTACCGAGCAGGGCCTCCGCCAAACCGGCTGCTTTTTCCGCATCCATCAATTTCGGATGCCCCTCCCATGTATGCAACGTAAACTCTGGCGAGAGTTGAAAGAGTTGCACCACCGACGCACACTGCATAACTGCGGGCCATGATAAGTCCATCTGTAAAGCCATCGATATACCCAAGGCAGAAGCTGGATTCCTCGCCGTCGGACGCTTGTGAAGTGCGGTCCTGTATACGCATTGTTGCCCGACACTGCCTATAAAAGGCGCGAGCCACGGTCGAAGTCAGAAACTGTCTGCGCTGAGTGGGTTATTGCCAGAGCGAGTACGTGCGCCAGCATCCTAGCAGGATAATCCTTAGCAAGGTAGGGGAAGCTTAGTAAGGCGGAACCGGGGTTCAGGCATATACAAGGCGCGCTGTACGCGTCTCTCGCACAGTTCCACGTTCTGCCTAAGTTCCTGAACTTAGACAAGTTCGCTGTCTTTCAGTCAGTTGGGGTGAAGTCTGGCGGAGAGTGGGGGATTCGAACCCCCGATAGAACTTTTGGTCCTATAACGGTTTAGCAAACCGCCGCCTTCAGCCACTCGGCCAACTCTCCACTCTGTTCCGGCTCCCGCGATTATAACCGGCCTTCGGTCGAACGGCTATCAACTTACTTCCCCGCCTTTCCCGGTGCCCCAAGGCCAAAGAACACCCCGTTTTCACAAAGCCTGTACCCCGCACCCTTGTCGGATAGATTTGTTTCTGTGCAAGCCCCTGAAACGCGCCCGAGATTGTCAGGGTCAGCCGCCAAAATGCGTCTGCTCCCCCTCATCGCGGCCACCTACTTCATGGTGTCGGGCGGTCCGTACGGGCTCGAGGACATTATCGGGTACGCCGGCTACAAGCGCGCTCTGCTTCTGCTTCTTCTCGTACCCATCTTCTGGAGCATCCCCACCTCGCTGATGATCGGCGAGCTGGCCACGGCCATCCCCTCCGACGGCGGCTTCTACCAGTGGGTGAGACGTGCGATGGGCCCCTTCTGGGGATTTCAGGAGGCCTGGCTCTCGCTCGCTGCCAGCGTCTTCGACATGGCAATCTACCCCACCACGTTTGTGCTTTATCTCTCCCGGGTCGCGTCGAATCTCACCTCCGGGCATCGCGGCCTGCTGATCAAGCTCGCCATCGTCTCGATCGCTGCTGTCTGGAACCTGCGTGGCGCAGTGTCTGTCGGTAAAGGATCTGTCCGGATGATGCTTGTCTCACTTTCTCCCTTCCTGGTCCTCGTCGGCATCGTGCTTTGGCGCCTCCTGCACCGCAGGCTCACGGCCGCGGACGCTGGCCCACCGGCGCATCTCGATCTCTCCGGAGCTCTCCTGGTCGCGCTCTGGAATTACATGGGCTGGGACAACGCCTCCACCATCGCCCAGGAGGTCGAAGATCCGCAGCGGACCTACCCGCGCGCCATGTTTTGCTCGGCAGCCATCGTCACCGCCGTCTATCTGCTTCCGCTCACGGCAGTCTGGCTCGCCGGCATCCCGGCCGACCGCTTCTCGACCGGCGCCTGGGTCTTTGCCGCCACCCTGCTCGCCGGCCCCGCCTTGGGAACGGCGGTCGTGCTCGCCGGCTCCCTCGACGGCCTCGGCTCTTTCAACGCGCTGGTCCTCTCGCTCACCCGTCTCCCCCCTGCCCTGGCCGAGGACGGCCTGGCCCCGCGCATCCTTGCACTCCGCTCGGCCAACGGCGTCCCCTGGGTCAGCGTCCTCGGCTGCAGCATCGGTTGGGCGCTCGCGCTCGGCCTAACCTTTGAACGCCTCATCTCCATCGACCTCGTGCTCTACGGCGCCGCCCTGCTGCTTGAGTTTGCCGCCCTCATCGTTCTGCGCATTCGTGAGCCTGCCATGCCCAGACCCTTCCGCATCCCCGGTGGCCTCGGAGGTGTACTTGCGCTGGGTGTGGGACCCGCAGCTCTGATCGCCTTTGCACTGTGGGCCGCCCGTTCGGAGCGTGTCGGCGGCATGCCCGCCCTCGTCTTCGCGGCACTTGTCGCCGCCGCTGGCCCGCTGTTCTACTGGATCGCGCTCCGCACTCAGCCCCGGACCTCCACACCCGATCTTTGAGCCTGCACGCAAAAAGGCGCCCGCCATCAGCGGACGCCCACGCACTAAGATGCCCTGATCTACCTTGTGACTAACTGGCCCTCAAGCTGCTTCTTGTTATCCAGAAACCGCTGCTGCGCCTCCGTCACCTTGTTGCGAGCAAACGACGCATCCCGCCAACCTCGTACCTCCACGCGTTTGCCCTCAAGATCCTTGTAGATCGCGAAGAAGTGCGTGATCTCCTTCAGCATGTGCGGGTAGATCTCCGAGAAGTTCCAGACATCCTTATACCGGGGATTTCCCTTGCCAACGCACAGCACCTTCTCGTCGGCGACGCCTTGATCCAGCATCTCCAGCAGCCCGATCGGGCGCACCTCCATCACGCATCCAGGAAAGCTCGCCGCATCCACCAGCACCAGCACATCCAGCGGATCGCCGTCGTCCGCCAAGGTGCTCGGCACAAAGCCGTAATCCCCGGGGTAATGAACCGGTGAGTAAAGATTTCGGTCAAGCCGGAAGACATGCAGCTGCTTGTCGTACTCGTACTTGTTGATTCCTTCCAGCGGGATCTCGATCACAGCATTGATCACCTCAGGCGACTTCGGCCCGACGGGGAGTTCAAGGTAATTCGTCATAGATTTTTAGGGTGTCTTCTCGTTTCCAGGGATTCCGTCGTAGAGATCATCGCGCGGAGACAAGAAGTCTCCTTCATCGGAACCGCGCAGCTTGGCTGCACCTTGATCTTCGACCGGCAGTACGACCGCATGTCTATAATCAGACACGATGAAGGCTCATGTCTATGTCACCTTGAAGCGCACCGTTCTTGACGCGCAGGGCAAGACCGTCGCCGACGCGCTTCGACGCATGTCCTATCGCGGCATTGCCGACGTGCGCCAGGGTAAGTATTTCCTCCTGACCATCGAGGATGGTATCGAGCCGGACGCGGCCCGGGCGGAGGTCGAACGGATCGCAAGCGAAGTTCTCACCAACCCTGTGGTTGAAGACTTCACCTTCAACATCGAGAGCTGACACCATCCCGGCGAGGTGCTTCGCCACGTCAAAGTCGCGCCTCTTGTCCCCGTCCCGCCCCACCCACCCGTGAGGCCCTGGTGCTACGCTCAAGAGGGAGTGAACCGTCTTGAGTAACAGCTACATCGCAGACATTCTGCCTACCACCAAACCCGACCGAACCATCCCGGTCAGTGCCGGCAGCCGCTTCATCCGCGCTTGTCTCCGTCAGCCAGTGGATCGCACGCCCGTATGGTTCCTCCGCCAGGCCGGCCGCTACATGCCGGAGTACATGGCCATTCGCAAGCACCACTCCCTGCTCGATATTTGCCGCACCCCCGAGGTCGCCGCCGAGGTCACCATTACCGCGGCTGAGCGCCTCGGCGTCGACGCCGCCATTATCTTCGCCGACCTCCTCCTTCCCTTCACGCCCATGGGTGTCGACTTCGAATTCCTGGCCGGTGAAGGGCCCGTCGTCCACCAGCCCATCCGCACCCTGGAGCAGATCACCGCTCTCCGCACCGATCGAGTCGAGGAGCTCAGCTACGTCAGCCGCGCCATAGAAAAAGTCGCTGCCCACTTTAGTAGCCCGCGCACAGAGGGCGCCCGCGGCTCCGGGGATAGCGTCAGCTCCGGAAATCAAGACCAGCTCGGCATCATCGGCTTCTGTGGGGCTCCCTTCACCCTAGCCAGCTACATGATCGAGGGCGGCAGCTCCCGCAACTACATCGAGACCAAGCGCCTGATGTATGCCAGCGGCAACCCCGGCTCACCCGTCTCCACCGCCTGGCCCCTCCTTATGGACAAGCTGATCACCGTCCTCACCGGCTACGCCCAGCAGCAGGTCGAGGCCGGCGCCGACGTGATCCAGATCTTCGACTCCTGGGCCGGCGCACTCTCCGTCACCGACTACACCCAGTTCTGCCTAGCCTCCACCACCGAGCTTGTCCGCCGCATCCAGGGCATGGGTGTCCCCGTCATCTACTTTGGCGTGGACACCGCCTCGCTCCTCCCCACGATGCGCAAAACCGGGGCCGACGTCATCGGCCTCGACTGGCGCGTTCCCCTCGATGCCGGCTGGCGCAGCCTAGGCTACAGCTGTGCCGTCCAGGGCAATCTCGACCCCATCACCCTGTTCGCACCCCCAGAGGTCCTCAAGGCCCGCGTCGACGAGATCCTCCGCTCTGCTGCCGGCCGCCCCGGACACATCTTCAACCTCGGCCATGGCATCGTTCCCGGAACACCCGTCGAGAATGTGATCGACGTCGCCCGCTGGGTCAAGGAGTTCCGCCTCGCATGAGCCAATATCTCCTTCTCGACGAGACCAGCGCCATTCTTCTTCTAGCGCACGGCACCCCCGACGTCCTCGCCGAGATGGCCGAGTATCTCAAGAAGGTCACCGGCGGACGCCCTCTTCCGGACGAGGTCGTCACCGAACTCCAGCACCGCTACGGCGAGATCGGCCTCACCGAGACGCCCGGCATCGAGCCGCCGCCGCTCACCAAATGGACCATGATTCAGGGCCGCCTGCTCGAAGGCGCTCTCTGCGGTTCGCGCGTCTACGTCGGCATGCGCAACTGGCACCCCTACATCGCGGACGTCATTGCCGGGATGCGCCGCGACGGCGTCACCCGGTTCAAGGCCATCTGCCTCGCTCCGCAAAACTCCCGCACCTCCGTCGGGCTCTATCGCGGAGCTGTCCTCAAAGCCTCCGTCGGCATGGAGGTCGAGTTCGTCGCGGGCTGGGCCGAGCACCCCCTTCTCGCCCAGGCCTTTGCCGAGCGCCTCTGGCCCGTCTGGGCCGAGGCCTGCGCCTCGGCCGGCCAGCGCGTCCCCGTCCTCTTCACCGCGCATTCCGTCCCCTGCCGCACCATCAGTACCGGCTCGGCCTCGGTCGCGGGCGCGCGTCCCGGCACCCCCGAGCAGGACACCCCAGACCCCTATCCCGTCGAGGCGAAACGCACTGCGCAGCTCGTGGCAGAACGCCTCGGCGTTGTCGGCATGCGCGAGTCCGACTGGTACTTCGCCTTCCAAAGTCAGGGGGTCAGCGGCGGTCCTTGGATCGGTCCCACGGTCGAGGACACCCTCAAAGCCATCGCCGCCCAGGGACTTCCCGGCGTCGTCATGCAGCCGGTCGGCTTCCTTTGCGACCACGTCGAGATCCTCTACGACATCGACATCGCCTTCCGCGAGACCGCCCGCGAGCTCGGCCTCCAACTTTGGCGCGCCCCAAGCCTCAATGACTCCCCCACCCTCATTCGCGCCATGACAGAGGTCGCCAACGGCCAGTACCAGGCTGACCTCTTCGAAATCGACTCCCCCATCCAGGTCCAGGCTTAAGAGCCGCACATCGCCGCTGCCATGAAGACGAAACGCGTCGCCATCATCGGTGGAGGCATTGCCGGCCTTACCGCCGCCTGGCAGATCGCGCAGTTCGCCCAAGCAGGCGCGCCGATCGAAGCGCAGCTCTTCGAAAGCTCGCCTCGCCTGGGCGGTATCGTCGAGACCGTTCACCGCGACGGCTTTCTCATCGAATGCGGCCCCGACGCCTGGGTCTCTGAAAAACCCTGGGCCCGCGACCTAGCCCTCGAACTCGGCCTTGCCGACGATCTCCTCCTCTCTGACGACACCACCCGCAAGACGCACATCCACCTCGACGGCCAGCTCGAAGCCATGCCCGACGGCATGCGCATGATGGTTCCTGTCGACCTCGCCGCCCTTGACGCCTCTCCCCTCTTCACCCCCTCCGCCAAGCAGGCCTACCACGACGAGCTCACCCGCGCCGCCGAGCTCAAAGCCTCCTCTCCATCACACGACGAGAGCATCGCCACGTTTACCCGCCGTCACTTCGGCGAAGAGGTCCTCACCCGTATCGCCGCTCCCCTCCTTAGCGGCGTCCTCGGCGGCGACGTCGAGACCCTCAGCATGCACGCCGTCATGCCCCAGTTCGTCGCCATGGAGCACAGCCATGGCTCCCTCATCGCTGCCCTCCAGGCCCGCGCCTCCAGGCCCGCTCCCCCCATCTTCACTACCCTGCGCTCCGGCCTCGGCACCCTCACCCACCGCCTGCTCCAGGACACCCCCCCGCACTGGCTGCACCCAAACACCACCGTCACCGCCCTCACCCGAACCCCGCACGGGTGGATTCTCCGCCTCTCCCAAAGCCCCGCCGAGCAAACCTTTGACGCCGTCTTCCTCGCAACCCCTCCCTACATCACGCGCTACCTCCTCCACCCCCTCGACCCCCAAGCCTCCACCCTCCTGCACATGAACGCCAGCTCCGCGATCGTCATCGCTCTCGCCTACACCAACGCCCACCATCTCGCCTTCCCACCCGGCTTCGGCTTCCTCGTCCCACCATCGTCGGAAAACAAGCTGCTCGCCTGCACCTTTGTCGATCAAAAGTTTCCGGGACGCGTCCCACCCGGCGCCCGCCTCCTCCGCGCTTTTTTCGGCGCCCACTCCGCCGAAGCCCTCCTCAGCACCTCCGACGAGCAGCTCTCCACCCTCGCCCAGCACGAGCTCACCCGAGTCCTCGGCCCTCTCCCCACACCCGCCTTCTCGGTCGTCCGCCGCTGGCCGCGAAGCCTCCCCCAGTACGCCGTCGGCCACCTCACCCGCATGGCGGCGCTCGACAGTCGCATCGCCGCCCTCCCCGGCCTCACTCTCCTCGGCAACGGCTACCGCGGCGTCGGTCTCCCCGACCTCATCCGCGACGCCCGTAGGGCTGCCCGCAGCCTCGTCCCCACCGAGGCCGAAATACATTTGTAACTACATCCGACCCCCACCTGCCCCAAACAGAAACGTGTCCGCCAGCTCCCACGGCCCGCCCATGTAGTGCCACAGATCCATCCCCACCGCCTCGACCTCCATCGGCGCAAACGCACACTCCAGTTCGCGGAGGAGCTCCCGCGCTGCAGCCGGGGTCACTTTGTTCTGCACCACGATGTGGGGCTGAATCCGCTGCCGATCCTGCGCCGTCAAATCCTTCGCAACGCTCTTCGCCAGCCGCGCATGCAACGCCGTACAAGCTCCCGAAGCGAGCTTGTACGCCACACCCTTTCCCAGCGATCGCACTCCCGTCACCGCCAGCGAAAATGGCTCCTGCGCCTGCGCCGCGCTCTCCAACGCCCTCCTCACCACCTCCGTATCCGGCAGCGTGTGGAATAGCGTCAGGTGCGCCGGAATCTGATTCCGCTCCGGCGGAAAGTACCGCTGGCGCAGCGCCTCGAAGTGCGCCTGAGCTCCATCATCCAGACGCAGCGTCAATACATTGGTCATTTCGGTTTTCAGAAGGAAGGTTGGTCGGGGCGGAGGGATTCGAACCCCCGGCCCTCTGCTCCCAAAGAATAGCATCGCAACTTGTATAGCCTTATCTCCCCTTCTAAGACTTTGCAGAATGTGCGATTTGCGATCCGTTCACACAAGTACATGCAAGCTCGTCTAGACGGGTAGCCGCTACAGTATCCGCTACACCTCCACCTGTCGCAATACAGCCTGCATCCCTGCTGATACCGACACACTATGCCGGTCATGCTGTCTCTCTGGCGTTTCGTTCCGGCGATGCACAGATAACGAGCCGCAGCTTCGTTGTGTGTGCGGTGTCCTAAAGCTGAAGTCCGTAAGCCGTGCGAAACGCCGAAAATAAAAGGCTTTTAAGATTCCTCCGGTTCTGTTAATGTCATTTCACTGGAGAACCGGAATGGATCAAAGCCTAATACTCTATGGAAACAACCTGCCGATTCTACAGACTTTCGCCCCTTCCTCAGTTGATTTGATCTACATCGACCCTCCCTTCAACACAGGTAAAACGCAAACGCGTCATCAGATTTCAACCGTGCGAGATAAAGATGGTGACCGCCTCGGGTTTCAGGGCCGTCGATACAGAACGGTAAAGGTGGGTAGCACTAGCTATGCCGACACATTCGACGATTACCTCGGCTTCCTTCGTCCTCGCCTTGCAGAAGCCCATCGCGTACTCGCGACGACGGGATCGCTGTTCTTTCACATCGACTACCGCGAGGTGCATTACTGCAAAATCATGCTGGATGAAATCTTCGGCAGAGAATGTTTCCAGAACGAAATTATCTGGTCCTACGACTACGGGGCGCGCTCCAAACAGAAGTGGCCTGCGAAACACGACAATATCCTTTGGTACACCAAGCACCCGTCCAAGTTCACATTCAACCTTGTTGGTTGTGACCGTATCCCCTACATGGCTCCAGACCTCGTTGGTCCGGTGAAAGCCGCGCGCGGCAAAACTCCCACTGATGTGTGGTGGCATACTATTGTCCCCACCAATGGTAAGGAAAAGACGGGCTACGCAACGCAGAAGCCCTTAGGGATACTTGAGCGCATCGTCAAAGTTCATTCGAATCCGGGGGAGACCTGTCTCGACTTCTTTGCAGGAAGCGGAACCTTCGGAGAGGCGGCTGCGAAACACAATAGACGATTCATCTTGATCGACAGCAGCTTGACCGCAATCGAGATCATGGAAAAGCGGTTGAAACGATTCTTGTGGTCAAACCTCATGGAAGAGACCGAGAATCAATCGTACCCGCGTGTCACCTTCCATTTGCAAGAGGCATAAAGATGAGCTACAAGACGCTTGTGAAGATCACGGACAGCCTAATACCTAGGTATCCGGCGACGAAAGAGTGGGACGATAGCGCGCTCGCTTGGATCAGAGGCCTTCCCCCGGCCAGCAAAGGTGCCATCGGACGAGACATCGGAGCCGGTTTGTTACAGGCCTACGGATTCACCCCCGGCACTTATAGGTACGAGCTTCGAGTCAATGCTCAAGGGGTTCTGGTTAGGGTTGCTATGAAGTGGAAGGGCAACATCGTCAAGTTTCAGAACGTCAGAGACATTGCCTTTGACCATGTTCTCTGTATCGCACTCTATCCAAAAGGCGCGTATGCGTGGCTGATTCCGAAGACGGAGGTTTGGCTCGATCACATCGTGCGTTCAGACCGTCCGGGCGTGACGAGACAGCATAAGGGAGCTGATGCGTGGATAAGCATTGATCCTAAGAACGTCCCGTCGTGGGTCAAGCCATACGGCGGAACTCTCGAAGAGATGATTAAGGTCGCCAAGCAGGCACTGTAAGTGCAACGAGGCTCCCTCTCCAGCTAGACGAGGACCCTCATTACCTGAGTCGGCCTCTGACAGGCCGGGCACTTCGGAGTTGGCGTCAGGTAGCCAAACCTTAAAGCAGTTTCTTCCCCTCACACAGGTTCACTAGCTCTGCAAGTGCGAGGACTTGTGGGTGAGGACCACGGTCTTCGCGGACCGTTGCTAGGATGTTCTCGCGCTTGAGCTTGCCAAGCAAGTTCATGATCATCGGTTTGCTCGGCATGGTCGCTTGGCCATCCAGATGGGTACTTTGGAATATAGCTCTTTGAAACATAAGGTCCAGAAGCGGCACCGCGTACTGGGAGTTCGTCAGGTCAAGTACGCGACGTTTTAGTTCGTTATAAAGATCGTGGATTTGCCGCGCTTTGGTGACGTTCGCTTCAGCCTGAAGGACCAGCCCTTGTAAGAAGAATTCGACCCAGCTATTCCATGCCTGTGGAGATCTTCCGATTGCTCGAAGTCGGGATACGTATGTATCTCGATTGAACTCAAGGTATTCGGCGCGCCCCTGTAGGCTACCTTCTCAGAGACCGCAATATTTGACGGAAACGAGACCACCCGATGGGGTGATCTCGTGGTGAATGGAAGATGCGCTATGTAGCATTACGTCCTCAGCGCAAAGACGGCAAGCATGAATGTTGCAGCGATCACGAGCGAGAATCCGATCAGAGTTGGTATGAGCTTCCCCCCAGCCGGAGCTCCATCTCTCCGTCGCTGCATGACCCTGGCGACGTAGACGGCGAATGCGGAGGCGCAAAGCAGCAGCAGGAAAGTGAGGTTCTCGCGGTGTTGGACAATGAAATGCAGCATGGTCAGACCCCTTTCGGCTTTAGAAAGCGTTGCACTTCATTCCGTGACCTACAACCCAGGCCGCACCACCCATCCCGACCCAGTACATCACGACTGGAAGGCAGATCGGAGTACCGATTACCGACAGAAAGCACATTGTCGAAACCACGGCCACGGCTATGGTGGTCGCACCTGCCGCCATCGCATCGGCCCCGCAGGAATACCCGGTGCCACCGCCGCCTCCAGAGTCCAGATACATCATCGCCCGCTGCCAGCTTGCCCTTTCGAGGTGTGGCTTGTCCCGGTCAGGGTAGTAGGTGGCCGAACGTACCCGAGACAACTCCCGCTGCGGGTAGTACCGGACATCGGTCCTATTGTGGTGGGCAAAAGGGTATCTCACATGAGCCTCGGGGCCGGGATCTCCGTCTCCTCTTCTTGATTGCCTGAGAAGGGCCGCCCCCAAAGCGCGGTACTGAGGCACCATCGACTGTACATGGTGCAACAGTCCATTCTGGGCAAGATCGCTTAGAGCCGGTCCAATAGCGGCAGGACTCACGGGAAGCCAACTGAACGCCGTTTGAAGGTCAGCAGCGGTGAAGTCCGGGGCATACATCTGTATGCCACTGACAATGGCGCTGTAGTCAACGTTGTCGAGATTCAGCGAATTTGGATCGGTTGTGGCTGCGAGGGCCTTGATTCGGTCATCGAAGTCAGTCCCCGACAAAGTATCAACAGCAACCTGTTGAGCGTTTGCGAGCTGGAAGAGGTCAGATGGCTGACCCATTCCGTTGAACGAGCTTGCGATCATCGCGGCGTGGGTCGCGGCGCTGCCTTCCAGTACAGTCGGGTCAAACGTCGCGGAGGATTGCGCGACAGCCTTCCGTGATGTGCCAAGACCGCCGGTGGCGAGAAGGGCGGTTGTGGATCCGCCCGAGACGAGAAACGCTCTACGGTTCATGGTTGCTCCTTGTATGGTGATCTCGCTTTAGTGACAACCAAATGGGGTTTTACTTACCCCTTTTTGGTCAAACTGTATCGCAGACTTTACACTTCCTACTCCAGCAAACTCATACACGTAGCTATCTGGTAGTGGTGCAGGTTGAAATCCATAGGGCTTGCGACCCTTGTCGCATCAGCAGATGATTGGAACATGGCAAAACACGACTTTTCAACCAGCGTGACTGAAGGCGGTACGGTTGTTGGTGCCCAGTGTGTGCGGTGTTCACAAATTGTTCTGTTTGAGAACGGTAAAGTTCCGGCTGACATCAGTGCGGAGAAATGTTCCCGCGAAGACCTAAATCAGGCCGCCGCGCGGATCATTCGAGAGGCTACGGAGAGAGACTAGTGCTGTCGCTCGTTTGCAATCGGAAGCATCAACTGCACGAGCCTCTTCCCGTTGAGTTCCGCCATCTTTCGGCGTAGCTCGAGCATGGTCTCGCACGTCTTTGCGATGCCAATCAGTAACCCTATGTGCTCAACTAACTTCTTCAGGCCGTACTGGCCGGATAGCCATTGGCGGGTCCCCCCGCGATGGAGGCAGGCATTACGGGTCACGTCTGGACGATGGAAGAACTCATTTCGATACTGGAGATGAGGCCATCAATAGCGGCGCGACGATACTTATCCCGCCCGCTTCTTGTGTAGGGGTATTCTCGGCGGAGTGTCTAGCTTCGGAGCATACGCCAAACGGGCAATCCCAGTCGCAGCAGCACCTACTGCACCGATGACAACCCCTATCGGCGCGCTCATCTCGATTGCGACAGCTAGCACAATGATGCAAACAAAGAGTGCAGCCGCAGACAATGCGTCCAACCTGCTCGCCGGACTGTTAAATAAGCTCATAGCTTGCCTTTCACTCTGAAAACTACAAACATAGTCAAAAGGCTGATCGCTATACCGTTAGCAATCAACCCCATCCAGAGGCCACGTTTCCATCTTTGTTCAGGCCGCGGTCCTTCCCGTTCTTCCTGCTCCCACCTCTGATGGATGAGCATAATGAAGAGAAGTGCAATGGCTGCGACTACGACGAAGCCAGCGGTATTCACGATGCGGTCCTTCATCGTTTCTGTGATTACAGCGCCAGGGTGACCATCCCATTCGCGGACGATGTCAACTATGTTTGTGACACCATTACCGAGAGCAGCTAAAGCGACTTCCAAACCCAAGTAGAACCGAGCCCAACTCACGCGGCCCCGGACGAGAGATTTGATTCCGCCTATCGCTGCAACGAAGATCCCTTGCAGCGCGAGGGATAAAAGCAGGCGGTTGTCCATTCGCGGATCATTATGTGTTCCCAGCCCGCTTGCGTCAACAAAGAACTCCAGCCTCCAGCCATTCGACTTGGTTCATACGATGCGCGTATGCAGCCAACGACCGATAATCTGATGATACGCGTTTGAAGTCACTACAACGCCAGTAGCATGGACAACATGCAGAGTTGTGCACAGTCCCCTTGCACCTCTCCTGAGAGCCTGAGAGTATGGCTAGTATGGCGCACGACTTCAGCGAACTTAATCAATACACAGGAGCGTTTACCGCAGCCTGCGCCTTGTTCCTGTTTTTCTGCGTAGCAGCCATGAATGCAATGCATCAGACGTTACGCCGCTTCTATGAAGACTACCGAACTGTAAACCGAGTGGCAGAGAGAGAGAAGTGGGACGTCGAATCCCGAATGCCCTGATTCAAACCGCACCACTACCCGTTCTTCCATTCGGTTTGAGGCTCGGTAGTCCTCATACGAAGCGGCGCAACGTGCCATGCAATGCGTTCACGGCTGCTACACAGAACAACAAGCATAAGGCGCAGGCTGCGGTAAGTACCCCTGTGTATTGATTCAGTTCTCTTACGTCGTGCGTCATGCCTGCCATGCTCTCAGCCTCTTAAGGAAGCCGCAAGGGCGTGCTGGCAAGCGGCTTACATACGCCGAACTCACGAGGAAGGGTGAAAAGACCGATTTGGTCTATTCCGAAGCAAATTGAAGATCTGAAGCATCTCGGGATTCGGAAAATAGGTGTGCTGAAGCGCTCAAGTCAAAGCAACGGCAAGACTTACGTAACCATTTACTTCACAACAGATAAGAAGGTTGTCTTCCCGCATAAGCTGGACAACCTTTACCCCTTGGTGCTTACGAGTGACGCCGATACGCAAAAGGTAAATGATGAAGCGATCAAGGCTTTGAAGCGTAGCCTGTTACCGGGATGGGATGAAGAGTAAAGTGCTCCTTTAAGGGGCCTTTTCGATTTACAAGCTTTGGATGAGCGTCTGATCCAATGATCCCCTGGGCTGGGCTGATCAAGCTGCGAGCACCCTCATGACCTGTGTAGCAGTCCACTGACTACCTCGCGGGGTTGTTAGCCCTGCGCGGTTCAACTGTTGCTGCAAAGCGATAACGTCGCTGCTTCTGCAAAGCGGTTTTGTCATCATAAAGCGTCGTAGTCGTCGTGCGGT
>JAABUZ0100003230.1_pt1 | contig 24724 bp, 17 predicted proteins | sample 5562091 | NCBI WGS metagenome assembly JAABUZ01 (sample SAMN12813069, study PRJNA571459) | rock metagenome | isolation source: Antarctica rocks | place: Antarctica: Victoria Land, Linnaeus Terrace sud | collected 2015-12-21 | reverse complement strand
TGGGGGTTTGGGGCCCCGGGGGGGGCCCGGGGGGGGGGGGGGGGGGGGGTCGGCGCGCGCGGCGCCCCGGGACGTCGCAACCTAGCGGCAACGTGACCGGGCCGTAGGTCGGGGCCGCCGACTCGGCGCGCTTCTTCCACGGTGGGCGGGAATGCACCTGCATCCGGTCGACCCCGCCGCCGTCCCCGCGCTCGCCGACGCGGAGGCCGCGCCGCCCGACGACGCGCCGCACGGCGACGCGCTCGCGCGCTCGAGTGCGGCGCGTCTCGAACGACTCGCCGCACTGCACGCGCGTCTGATCGCGGACGGCTCGCGCGCGCTGCTCGTCGTGCTCCAGGCGCGCGACGCGGGCGGCAAGGACGGCACGGTGCGCCACGTGTGCTCGGCCCTCAACCCGGCGGCGTGCCGCGTGACGGCCTTCGGCGTGCCCGCGGGCGAGGAGGCGCGGCACGACTACCTCTGGCGCGCGCACGCCGCCTGCCCGCCGCGTGGCGCGGTCGGGATCTTCAACCGCTCGCAGTACGAGGACGTGCTCGCGGCGCGCGTGCGCGGGCTCGTGCCCGAGGCGGTGTGGTCGCGCCGGTACCGGCACCTCTGCGAATTCGAGCGGATGCTCGCGGACGAGGGGACCGCGGTCGTCAAGCTGTTCCTGCACGTGTCGCGGGCCGAACAGGCGCGGCGCCTGCGCGCGCGGCTGGACGACCCCGCGAGGCACTACAAGTACGACCCCGGCGACCTCGACGACCGCGCGCGGTGGGACGACTACACGCGCGCCTACCGCGCCGTGCTGCGGAAGACGAGCGCGGAGCGCGCGCCGTGGTACGTGGTCCCGGCCGACGACAAGAAGGTGCGGAACTACCTCGTCGCCGGGGCGCTCGTGCGGACGCTGGAGGCGATGGCCCCCGAACCGCGCGTGCTCCCGCCCGGGCGCCTCGCGGCGCTGCGGGCCGAGCTCGAGGCCCGGCTCGCGGCGGAGGGGAACGCCTAACGGCGACGCCCCGACCCTGTGTGGGCCGAGGCGCCGCCGTCAGGCGTTCCGGCCGGCCGGGCTCAGAAGCGGAGCGAGAGGAACCGGTAGGAGGCCGTGTACTCCTGGTTGAACTGCTTGGTCCCGTAGAGCCACGCGCCGTAGACTCCGCCGGAGAAGACCGCGTCGCTCTTGGCGAAGTACGACGCGTCGCCCGTCTGCTTGGCGACGAAGGCGTAGCCGGACGAGGTCAGGTTGTTGAGGTCCGGCGCGCCCGGCGCGCCGCCCGACTCCGCCGTGCACGTGCCGTCGAGGTAGGTGAACGCTGACGACGCCGGGAACCAGTCGCTGGACCACATGTAGTCGACCGCCAGCTTGACCGAGGACACGATGTGCGCGTCGGCCTGGAACGACGTGTAGTACCGGATGAGCGCGTCGTCCAGCATCCCCGTCATGAACGGCTTGTTGTAGTAGCACTGGTTGGGCCAGCGGTACGCGCCATCGGGGCTCTGCGTCGTGAGGATCCGCCGTTCGAGGTCGGGCAGGAGCGCCCCGTAGTTGTAGCCCGAGGGGCTCGGCACCTTGAGCAGGTACGCGTCGAGCACGGCGGTGAGCACGCGGGCCGAGTTCCGGCTGTCGCCGTCGTGGTCGCCGGGGTTGCCCGCGACGTACGACCAGTAGCCGTTGGGGTTCGCCATCGTATCGCCGACCTTGGCCACCGTGGCCGCGGAGCGCTGGTCGCCGGTGACGAGCGCGTGCAGCGCGACGCCGTCGATCATCATGTCGTAAGACGGCGGGTAGTAATTCGTCGATTCGAGGTACGTGCGCGCGCCGATCGCCAGCTTGTTGGCGCGGTCGAGGTACGTCGCATTCCCCGTGCGCGCCCACCACACGTAGTAGATCATCGCGCGGTCGTAAAAATTCGCGGTGAACGACGTGCTGTCGCTCGCCCACATCTGGTTGGCGAAGCTCGCGAAGTCCGACTCGTAGCGGGCGTAGACGCCGCCCTTGGCCTGCAGCGCCGCGACGCTCGGCACGTTGGACGCGCCCATGAAGGCGAGGACGGCGGCCGCGGTCGCGGACGGGGCGACCGGCTGCGGGGACGACGTCGTCGAGGCGACGCGCTCGTCCCACATCTGGTTGCCGCCCCCCCAGCAGTCCCAGAGGACCAGCCGCGAGCCGTTGGCCGTGCGGAGGCCGTAGACGTCGATGCACCGGCCGTTGACGCCCTTGATCTCCCCGGCGGCCGTGCCGACCCAGTGCTGGTTCGCCCCGCCGGTGCAGGGCCAGACGATGATGCCGTCGCCGTTGTTCCCCGCGCCGCCGCTCGCGTCGACGCACATCGCCCCGTAGCGGATCTCGCCGTTCGGCTGCCACACGAACGACTGGGCCGAGTTGCCGAGGCAGGTCCAGATCTGGACCTGCGTGCCCGGCGCGGTGCTGCCGCCGGCGACGTCCATGCACTGCGTGGGGCTGAAGCGGCTGACGAGCGCGGCGGGGGTGTTGGTCCCCTGCCATGTGGCCATGCTGAAGGAAGGGGTGACGGCCGTGCGCGCGGCCGGGGCGGTGGGAGTGTCGGAACAGGCGGCGCCGAACACCACGACGCCGAGGGCGGAGGCGAAGGCGGCGAGCGAACGAACGTGCAGGAGGAGGGACCGACAGGAGCGGTACTGCAGGGACGGCATCGGGAGCTACGTGGGGGAATGGAAGGACGCCCATGCGGGCGGGACGCTCGCACGGGACGACGACGAACCAACCCCCTTCGGCACGCGCGGTTCGTGCGGCCGATCACATTGACCAGCCGCGCACTCGCGCTCCGCAGCCTGCCGCGTGACTCACGTCGCACGTCGCACGTCGCACGTCGCACGTCGCACGTCGCACGTCGCCGTTATGACGGCGTCACCGCGTGACGCCGTCGTCAGCTGACGCCTAACGCCGCCACCGCCCCGCGCACGCGCGCCGCCGCGGCGTCGAGGTCGGCCTGCGCCGACGCGAACGAGAACCGCAGGTGCCCCTCGCCGCGCGGCCCGAACGCCGCGCCGTCGATCGCCGCGACGCCGTGCCGCTCCAGCAGCCGGTCGGCGAAGGCGCGCGACGTCATCCCGCGCGCGGCGAGGGCGTCGGAGAAATCCGGAAACACGTAGAACGCCCCCGCCGGCGACGCGCAGCGCACGCCCGGGATCGCGTTCAGCGCGCCGACCAGGAGGTCGCGACGCGCGCGGTAGGCCGCCACCTGCGCGGCCACGACGTCCTGCGGCCCCTCGAGCGCGGCCACGCCCGCCCGCTGCACGAACGGCGGGACGCACGTGTGCCCGTTCACCGCGAGCGTGACGAGCCGCTCGGTCCACGCCGCGGGCGCGACGAGGTAGCCGAGCCGGTAGCCGGTCATCGCGTACGTCTTCGAGAACCCGTCGACGAGCAGCGTGCGCTCCGGCGCGAACGCCGCCGCGCTCGGCGCCCGCGCCCCCTCGTAGACGAGTCGCGAGTAGATGTCGTCGGCCACGAGCACGAGGTCGTGCCGCCGCGCGAGGTCGGCCAGGCGCGCGAGGCCCGCCTCGCCTAACGCGCCGCCGGTGGGGTTGCCGGGCGCGTTGAGCGCGAGCGCACGCGTGCGCGGCGTGACGCGTGCCGCGACGTCGTCGAGGTCGGGCGCGCCGTCCGCGTCGTGCGCGTAGCCGACGGGCACGCCGCCCGCGAAGCGCGCCATCGACGCGTAGATCGGGAACCCCGGGTCGGGCACGAGCACCTCGTCGCCCGGTCCCACGCTCGCGAGCAGCGCGTAGAACACCGCGGTCTTTGCGCTCGGCGTGACGAGCACCCGGCCGGCGTCGGCGTCCACGCCGCGCGAGCGAACGTCGGCGGCGATCGCCTCGCGCAGCTCGGGCAGGCCCTGCGGCGCGACGTAGCGCGCGTCGCCGGCGCGGAGCGCGCGCACGGCGGCGTCGACGACGTGCGGCGGCGCGTCGACGTCGGGCGCGCCGAGCTCGAGGTGGATGATCGAGCGGCCCGCGCGCTCGAGTTCCTGCGCGCGGCGGAAGACGTCGAGCGCGCCCTCGCCCGAGAGAAGGGCCATGCGCGCGGCGGGGGCGGGGGTGGCGAGAGCCGTGTCGGTCATAGTCTGTGATGTCGTCCCGAGCAACGCGAGGGACCTTCCGTCCGGGGTGACGGGGCGTGCCCCGCACCAGGGAAAGTAGGTCCCTCGTCGCTCCGCTCCTCGGGACGACACCTGTGGCTGTTCCCGCCCGCGTCCGCTACACCAAACTCCGGATCCATCCCCCGTCCACCGGAATCGACGCCCCCGTCGTGTAACTCGCCTGCCGCGAGCACAGGAACGCCACCATCGCCCCGAACTCGTCGGGCTCGCCGAGGCGCCCCATCGGGATCTGCCGCTCCCAGCCGCCGAACTCGTCGGCGGGCGTGGTGCCGCGGAGCGCCGCGTTGCGCGCGGCCAGCGCGTCGACGCGCGCCGTGCGCGTGTAGCCGGGCATCACGTTGTTCACGGTGATGCCGAACGGCGCGACTTCGTTGGCGAGCGTGCGCGCGAAGCCGGTCACCGCCGCGCGCACGCTGTTCGAGAGGATGAGGTTGTCGACCGGCTGCTTCACGGCGATCGACGTCACGTTGACGATCCGCCCCCAGCGCCGCCCCTTCATCCCGGGGAGCACGGCGCGCGTGAGCTCGACCACGCTCGCCAGGTTCACGCGCACCGCCTCCTGCCACGCGGCCGCGTCGTGGCTCTCGAACGGGCCGGCCGGCGGCCCGCCGGCGTTGGTGACGAGGATCTCGACCGGGCCTAACGACTCGGCGCCCGCCACCACGCGCGCCAGACCCGCCGGGTCGGCCACGTCGGCCGCCACGCCGACCACGCGCACGCCGTACGCGCGCCGCACGTGCTCGGCCGCCTCGGCGAGCGCCTCCGCCCCGCGCGCGCAGAGCACGAGGTCGGCGCCCTCCGCGGCGAGCGCCTCCGCCGTCGCCCGCCCGAGGCCGCGGCTCGACGCGGCGACGAGCGCGACCTTCCCGCGGATCCCGAGGTCCACGCCTAACGCTCCGGCGGCGCGGCCGCCGTCCGGTGGAAGTACGTGTCCGTGCCGTTCAGCCAGTCGGCGCGCGGCGGGCAGAAGATGTCGACGTCGAGCGTGTCCTCGAGCGCCTCGGCCGAGTGCGGGAGGTGCGACGGGATGACGAGCACCTCGCCCGCGCGCACGACGACCTCCTCGGACCCGTCCTCGCCGAGGTGGAAGCGGAGCGCGCCCTCGACGATCCAGGTGATCTGCTCGTTCTCGTGCGAGTGCTTGGGGACGACGCAGCCGCGGTCGAGGTAGACCTGGGCGAGCATCATCCGCTCGCTCGTGACGAGGCGGCGGGCGAGCTGCGGGGTGACCTGCTCCTTCTGCAGGTCCTCCCAGCGGACGTGCCGGGCGGTGGTGGCGGGCGGCGGAGACGACATATTGGCGCGGGCGCGGGTGGACGGGGCGAGTCGTTGCATCCTACGGGTGCATGCTACGCACGACCTCCGGCGCGCGCTGCCCCCGTTCCTGCGATGGGCCGGGCGATCCGGTGCCGTTCAACGACCACGCGGGCGGCGGCTGAACAGCTGTCGCTCATCGGAGCCCGAGCCACGCGGCGACCCCGCCGTGGTGCGAGCACGTCCCGCGGCGGTGGGCCGAGTACGACAACGTCCCGTCGCGGCAGCGGGCCGAGGCGCCGGCCGCGTCGGCCGGCGCCTCGTACGTCACGCGCGGCTGGCGGCTGCGGTAGCGGTGGGCGCGGTGGTGCCGCGGCCGCTGGGCGCCGAGTGGGAGGGCGCTGACGAGCGCGAGGGCGACGACGGCGAGGCGGCGCGTCATACGCGTTGCCCCCGCCTCAGCGCCGCGGACCGGACGCGGGCGCCACCGTCACCACCATCCGCGACGGGTACGCCCGCGCGTGGTGCACGACGTTGTGCGCCACGAGCCCCGTCGCCTCGTCATAGTTGTGCCCGCCCGTGTTCAGGTTGCGGTCGAACCGCGGAAAGTTGCTGCTCGACACCTCGAGCCGGATGCGGTGCCCCGGGGCGAAGTAGTTGCTCGTGTTCATCGGCGAGAGCGTGACCTCGTAGACGCGGCCCGGCTCCATCCACACCTCGCGGTCGTAGCCGGCGCGGTAGCGCAGGCGCTGGATCGTCTCGTCGAGGTTGTACGCGCGGCCCTCGGCGTCGACGTCGATCAGCTTGGCCGTGACGTCGGTGTCCTTGCGGTCGCTCGACACGTGCAGCGTGACCGTGACCGGCCCGCTCAGCTCGATGCCTGCCGCGAGCGGCTCCGAGGTGTAGACGAGCACGTCGGGGCGCTCCTCCGTCGGGCGCTGGTCGAACGCGCCGCCCTGCACCGCGTTGCCCGTGCAGCACACGTTGCCGCCGCGCGACGGCACCGGGTGCATCGGGTCGTACGTGAACGCGTCGGGGCGGTCCGCGGTCGGCGCGCCGCCTAACACCAGGCGTCCGTCGCCCGCGCCGGTGTTCGCGCGGCCGCCGCTCGCGAGGTAGTACGTGACCGGGCGCGCGCCCGCGGGTGGCCACGTCGGGGAGGTCTGCCAGCGGTTGCTGCCCATCGTGTAGTAGCGCACGCGGGGGAGCGTGTCGAGCAACTTGTTCGCCTCGCCCTTGAGGAAGTGGTCGAACCAGCCGTAGGTGAGCGCGTCGTAGTCGAGCCGCGCGTCGCCCACGCTCCGCTCGCCGACGACGGTGTTCTCCGCGGCGCGCTTGTACCCGCAGTGCAGCGTGGGCGCGATCACCGCGTACTGCTCGGCCGCGACCGCGGGGCTCGCGGTCTGCCGCACGCGGTTGTACGTCGCGAGGTTGGGCCCGACGCTCACGTCGTACCACGACATGAACCAGAGCCCGGGCACGTCGATGCGCATGCTCTCGTTCCAGAGCCCGCCGCGGGTCCACGCCGGGTCGCCGGGAGTACGGCGCACCATCGCGCCGCCCGTCGCGACGGGCATCGAGTCCGCGAAGATCCCGCGCGGGCCGTCGACGGCGCTCAGGATGTGGTCGACCGGCAGCGTGCGCAGGGCCTTGTCCCAGTCCACCGGCGGCATCTGCGGCGCGAGGTCGAAGAGGCGCGACGCGCGGACGAGGTCGGCCTGCGAGGTGCCGGGGGGGAACGCCGGCCGCACCTGGTTCTGCTCCCCGTAGAGCCAGGCGACGAAGAGCAGCTGCGTCGCCCCGCCGCGGTACCAGTTCCCCTGCTCGACGTAGGGCCCCACGCGCCCAACGCCCGCCCCGAACCCCTGCGGGACGATGGCCGCGAGCCCCTTGGGGCCTAACGCGGCCACCCCCATCTGCCACTCCGCGGTCGACGAACAGCCGATGAGCCCGACCTTGCCGTTGCTCCACGGCCGGGTCGCGAGCCAGCGGACCGCGTCCTCGCCGTCGGTGCGCGGGGCGCCGAGGATGTCGTAGTTGCCCTCGGAGAAGAAGTGGCCGCGCTCGTTCATGGTGACGTAGGCGTAGCCGCGCTTCACCGCGCCCAGCTCCGTGCTCAGGTCGCGCGGGGCGCCCAGCCGCACGTCCCAGAAGTTGAAGTTGTAGGGCGTGCGCGAGAAGATGACCGGGAACAGGCCCGGCCCCTTGGGGCGATACACGTCCGCGGCCATGCGCGCGCCGTCGCGCATCGCGACCATCACCTTGCGTTCGACGACGGCCGCGGCCTGCAGTTCGCGCTCGACCGAGTCGCGCCGGGCGACGAGGGCGCTGTCGCGCGCGGGGGCGGGCTGGGCGGCCGCGGGGGCGTGCACGGCCGCGGCGACTGTGAGCAGGACGGCGACGGGGGTGCGCATCGAGTGCTCCTGGGAGGGGGTTCGGCAAGGTAGCCCGGTGCGCGCGCCCTCCCCGCACGTCCGTCGTCCGCTCGTCCCTATCATTGGGCATGCGCTCCCTCCTCCCGCTCGTCGGCGTCCTGCTCATCGTCGCCGGCTTCGTCCGGCGCGTGAATCCGCTGCTCGTCGTCGTCGTGGCCGCGCTCGCGACGGGGCTCGCCGCGGGGCAGACGCTGCGCGCGGTGCTCGCCACGCTCGGCCACGCGTTCGTCGAGAACCGCTACGTCGCGATCGTCTGGCTCGTCGTGCCGGCCATCGGCCTGCTGGAAGCGGCGGGGCTCAAGGAGCACGCGCGCGGGCTCGTCGCCAGGCTCCGGGGCGCGACGCCGGGGCGCGTGCTGCTCGCCTACCTCGCGCTCCGTCAGCTCACCGCGGCGCTCGGCCTCACCTCGCTCGGCGGACACCCGCAGATGGTCCGCCCGATGGTCGCGCCGATGGCCGAGGGCGCGGCGGGTGCCGACGCCGCGACGCGCGAGGGGCTGCGCGCGCACGCCGCGGCCGCCGACAACATCGGCCTCTTCTTCGGCGAGGACGTGTTCATCGCGATCGGCTCGATCCTGCTCATCAAGGGCGTGCTCGAGCAGAACGGCGTGCGCGTCGAGCCCACGCACGTCGCGCTCTGGGCGGTGCCGACCGCGGTCGCCGCGCTCGTCGTGCACGGCGCGCGGCTGCTCCTGCTCGACCGGCGGCTCGCGCGCGCCGACGTTGGGCGCGAGGACGCGCGGTGATCGGACTCGGCTTCGTCTACGCGCTCATGGGGGCGTTGACCGGCGTCGTGGCGGTCGCGAACGCGCGCGACGCGTCGCACCCGCGGCGCTGGCGGGCGGCGGCGTTCTGGGGGCTCTGGTCGCTCACCTTCTTCGCCGGCCCGGCGTTAGGCGACGTCGGCGCGGGGCTCGTCGTCGTGGCGCTCGGCGTGCTCGCCGGCGTCGGGGGCGGGTTCGCGCGTCCGGCGGGGGCGGCGATCGGGGCGCCCGCGGGAGGCGCGCCCACGAGCGGCGCCCCGGCGGCGCGCGGCAACCGGCTCTTCCTCCCGGCGCTGCTCGTCCCGGTCGTGACGATCGCGGGCACCTGGGCCTACAAGCGCCTCCGCCTCGGCGGCGCCCCGCTCGTCGACCCGAAGCAGGTGACCCTCGTCGCGTTAGGCACGGGCGCCCTCGTCGGGCTCGGCGCGGCGGTCGCGCTGCTCCGCCCCGCGCCCGCGGCGCCGGCGCGGGAGACGCGCCGGATCATGGACGCGGTGGGCTGGCCCGCGGCGCTCCCGCAGACGCTCGCCGCGCTCGGGACCGTGTTCGGCGCGGCGGGCGTCGGCGGGATCGTCGCGGGGCTCGTCGGGCGCGTGGTGCCGCTCGGCGTCCCGCTCGCCGCGGTCGCGGCCTACACGATCGGCATGGCGCTCTTCACCGCCGTCCTCGGTAACGCGTTCGCCGCGTTCCCGGTGATGACGCTCGCCGTCGGCCTCCCCGTGCTGGTCGGCCGGTTCGGCGCGGACCCGGCGGCGGTCGCCGCGTTAGGCATGCTCTCCGGGTTCTGCGGCACGCTCTGCACGCCGATGGCCGCCAACTTCAACGTCGTCCCCGTCGCGCTGCTCGGGCTGCGCGACGACTGGGCGGTGATCCGCGCGCAGGCGCCGACCGCGCTCGCCCTGCTCGCCGTCAACACCGTGCTCCTCTATGCCCTCGTCGTCCGCCGCTGACCTGCCGTCGGGGGCCGCGCCCTCGACCCTCACCCCCGCGCTCGCCTCGCGCTTCGCCGCGCTCGCGCTCGGCCACGTCACGCGCGAGTACCCGAACAAGCTCGACCACGTGCTCGACGGCCCGGCGGACGTGCGGGGCCCGCGCGCGCTCCACCCGGTGTTCTACGGCAGCTTCGACTGGCACTCGTGCGTGCACGGCTACTGGCTGCTCGCGCGCCTGCTGCGGCGCGTCCCGTCGCTCCCCGAGGCGGGCGCGGTGCGCGCGCTGTTCGACGCCCACCTCACCCCCGAGCGCGTCGCGGGCGAGGTCGCCTACCTCGCGCGCCCCGCGTCGCGCGGGTTCGAGCGGCCGTACGGGTGGGCGTGGCTCCTCGCGCTCGCGGCCGAGTTGACCTGGCACGACTCGGCCGACGGGCGGCGGTGGGCGGGCGCGCTGCGGCCGCTCGCCGACGCGGTCGTCGCGCGCTTCCGCGACTTCCTGCCCAACGCCGCGTACCCGGTGCGCGTGGGCACGCACTTCAACACCGCGTTCGCCGTCCGCCTCGCGCTCGACTACGCCGACGCGGCGGGCGACGCCGCCGGCGGAGACGGCCAGCCAAGCCTTGGCGCGCTGCTCCGCGACCGCGCGCGGCACTGGTACGCGGGCGACCGCGACTGCCAGGCGTGGGAGCCGGGCGGCGACGACTTCCTCTCGAGCGCGCTCGTCGAGGCCGAGTGCATGCGACGGGCGCTGCCCGCGGGCGAGTTCGGCCCCTGGTTCGACGGCTTCCTGCCGCGCCTTGCCGAGGGCGAGCCCGCGACGCTCTTCGCGCCCGCCGCGGTGAGCGACCGTACCGACGGCAAGATCGCGCACTTGGACGGGCTCAACCTGAGCCGCGCGTGGTGCTGGCGCGCGCTCGCCGGCACGTGGGGCGCGGACGACCCGCGCCGCGCCGGGGCGCTCGCCGCAGCCGACCGGCACCTCGCGGCGGCGCTGCCGCACGTGGCGGGCGACTACATGGGCGAGCACTGGCTGGCGACGTTCGCGTTGCTCGCGCTGGACGGGCTCTCCCTCGACGGACTGGCGCCCGACGTCGAATCGGGCGGGGAATCCGGCGGGGGATCACGCCCTGCCGGCGCCCCTCTGGCGTGATCCGGCGTCCCTCGGCACTGTTGCAGCATGTCGGATGACGATGCCGCACGGGAGGCGGCCCGCTTTCGCGCGCTCGTCGAGGCCACGGCCCAGATCGTGTGGCGCGCCACGCCCGAGGGGCGCGGCATCGCGGGGCACGAGGCGTGGAGCGCGTTCACCGGCGTCCCGGTCACCGCGGAGAGCGACCCGGCCGCCTGGTTCATCCCCGTGCACCCCGACGACCGCGCGGTACTCACCGACGCGTGGCGCGCCGGGTATACGGCCGGCGCGTCGTACGAACAGGTCTACCGCGTGCGCGCCGCCGACGGCGGCTGGCGGACGATGGTCGTCCGTGCCGTGCCGGTGCGCGGCGCCGACGGCGCGATCACGGAGTGGGTCGGCACGCACACCGACGTGACCGAGCGCGAGACCGCGCGCACCGCGCTCGAGCGCGAGCGGGCGCTCCTCGCCGAGGCGCAGCGCATCGGCCAGCTCGGGAGCTGGTCGTGGGACCTGGTCACGGGCGAGACGTGGGTGAGCGACGAGGTGTACCGCATCTTCGGCGTCCCGCCCGAGGCGGTCGCGTCGTTAGGCGCCAACGCGATCGAGGCGTTCGACGCGCTGCTCGTCCCCGAGGACCGCGCCGCCTCGACCACCCGCCGCCACGCCGTGTTCGCGGCGCGGCTGCCTGCGAGCAGCGGACGGTGGCGCCTCGTGCGCCCCGACGGGCGGCGCGTGGTGGTGATCACGCGCAGCGAGTGGCGCTACGACGCCGAGGGGCGCCCGACGTACGCGTCGGGCACGGTGCAGGACGTGAGCGAGCAGGTGGCCGCGGACGAGGCGCTCGGGGCGAGCGAGGAGCGCTTCCGCCTCGTCTCGCGCGCCACGCGCGACGTGCTCTACGAGTGGGACGTCGAGCGAGGAACGTTGTGGGCGAGCGCCCGGCTGCGGGCGGCGTTCCGCGTCCCCGCCGACGCGACCACCGACCACGCGTGGTGGGTCGCGAGCCTGCACCCCGACGACCGCCCGCGCGTGCTCGCCTCGCTCGACGCCACGCTCGCGGGCCCCGACGAGGTCTGCGTGGTCGAGTACCGCCTGCGCCGCGGCGACGGCACGTGGGCCACGGTGATCGACCGCGCTTACCTGATGCGCGACAACGCCGGGAAGGTGTGCCGGATGATCGGCGCGGTGCTCGACGTCTCGGAGCAGCGCGAGCTCGAGGCGCAGCTCCGGCAGGCGCAGAAGATGGAGGCCGTGGGGCAGCTCGCCGGCGGCATCGCCCACGACTTCAACAACCTGCTCTCGGTCATCCTCGGCACCGCGGAACTCTCGCGCGGCACCGCCCCGCCCGGCTCGGTCCTCGCCGCCGACCTCGACGAGATCAGCCGCGCCGCGCGACGCGGGGCGCAACTCACCCGGCAGCTGCTCGCCTTCAGCCGGCGGCAGGTGCTCCGGCCGCGCTTGCTCGACGCCGTCACGGTCGTGCGCGGCGCGGAGCCGCTGCTCCGGCGCCTGCTCCCCGAGACGGTCACCCTCGACCTTTCCCTGCCCGATGCACCGCACGTCGTACACGCCGACCCCGGGCAGCTCGAGCAGGTGTTGATGAACCTCGTCGTGAACGCGCGCGACGCGATCGCCGCCATGCCCGGGCACACCTTCGGCTTCGTGCAGGTCGCGGTCGACGCGGTCCGCCTCGACGCTGCAGAGGCGGCCGCCGCGGGGGTCGCGGCTCCGGGCGGCGCGGGGAGCCACGCGGGCGCGTACGTCCGGCTCACGGTCCGCGACGACGGGGTCGGGATGGACGCCGAAACGCGCGCGCGGGTGTTCGAGCCGTTCTTCACCACCAAGGAGCCCGGGCGCGGCACGGGCCTCGGCCTGTCGACGGCGTTCGGGATCGCGGCGCAGAGCGGCGGGACGATGCGCGTCGAGAGCGCGCCGGGCCACGGCGCGACGTTCTCGCTCTTGCTCCCGGCCGCGGGCGACGCCGCGCCGGCGGCCGAGTCTGCGGCCGGCCCCGCGGCGCCGCGCGCGGTCGGCGAGACGGTGCTGCTCGTCGAGGACGAGACGGTCGTCCGCCGCACGGCGCGCCGGGTGCTCGAACGGCACGGGTATCAGGTGATCGAGGCGCGGCACGGCGCCGACGCACTGCTCGTGTGGGACGAGCGCGGCGGGGCGGTGGACGTGGTGGTCAGCGATCTCCGCATGCCCGAGCTGGGCGGGTGCGAGTTGGTCCAGCGGTTGCGCGCGCGGTGCCCCACGCTGCCCGCGGTGCTGATGTCGGGCTACGTGCAGGAACCGCCCGCGGGTGAGGCGAGGGCCGGGCCGCGGGTGTGGACGCTCGACAAGCCGTTCACCTCGGCGCAGCTGCTGGACGCGGTGCGCTCGGCGCTGGACGGGCGGGCGGCGGGGTGAGGACGTGTCCCTACACCGCGTCGCTCAAACTCGTGAAGCTGAAGTCCCGCGCCTTCACCGCCGGCATCACCACCGCCGCCCCCGGGCTCCCGTTCTCGCTCGCGCTCACCCGCACCGCGCGGCCTAACGCGTCGAGGTTGTTGAGCAGGAACACCGGGGAGTCGTTCCAGCGCAGGTTCTTCACCGCGCGCGTGATCTTGCCCTCCTCGATGAGGAACGTGCCGTCGCGCGTGAGCCCGGTGTAGAGGATCGTGCGCGGGTCGACGGGGCGGATGTACCAGAGCCGCGTGACGAGGAGCCCGCGGTCGGTCGAGGCGATCAGCTCGTCGAGCGACGCGGTGCCGCCCGACATCCGGAGCGAGCCCGCCCCGCCGAAGCCGCCCCCGCCGGGGCCGAAGCCCCCGCCGCCCGTGTTCGCCTGCCGCCCCTGCCGCTGCGCCCAGTAGCGGTCGTAGGCGAGGTCCTTCACGACGCCGTTCTCGATCCACGTCGTCCGGCCTAACGGCATCCCGTCGCCCGCGAACGGCGCGGCCGGCGCCTCGGGGTCGAACGGGTCGGTGACGAGCGTGACGCGCTCGTCGACCACCTTCTGGCCGATCTTATTGCCGCCGCCCGGCTTGGAAAAGAACGAGCGCCCCTCGTCGGCCGAGCGGGCGTTGAGCGCGCCGGCCATGAGTTGCACGAGGTTGCCGACCGCGGTGGGCTCGAGCACCACCGTGTAGCGCCCGGGCTCGACCGCGACGGGGTTCACCGACCGGCGCGCCTTGTCGATCGCGCGCGCGCCTAACGCGGCCGCGTCGACGCGCGAGAAGTCGTCGTCCGACGCGCCCGCCCACCCCGAGCCCGTGCCGTCGGCCGTGCGCACGGTCGTCGTCATCGCCGCGGCCGTCTGCCGCGCGTAGGCGAACAGGCCGCGGTTGTTGGCGACCGCCGTCGCCCCCGTGCGGTGCTCGATGTACCCCGTCGCGACGAGCCCCGCCGCGCGCGCCGGCTCGGTCACGGCCCGCACCGCGGCCGCCCGCCCCGCGGCGTCCATCGCCGCCGTCGCCTCCGCGTACCCCGGCGCCTCGCGGTACTGCTGCGGCCCCAGCTCGGGCACCTTCTCCGGGTCCTCGGGCGCGAGCCGCGCCAGCGACTCGGCGCGCTGCACCACGCCGCGCAGCGCGTCGTCGGTCAGCCCGTTGGTCACCGCGCTGGCGGAGCGCGCGCCGAACGTGCTGCGCACCGCGACGACGACGTCCTGGTTGTCGCCGGACGTCGAGACCTGGTTCACCGCGAAGCGCGTGTGGCCGCGGGTTCCGCTCGCGATCGTCACCTGCGTCTCGTCGGCCGTGGCGTAGCCCAGCACCTTCTTCGCGAGCGCCTCGCAGGCGTCGCGGGGCAGGATCTTCTCTTGCGGCGCGGTCATGCCGTGCGCCCCGTGTTGATGATGTTGACGTTGCGGAACCGCGCCGGCACGCAGCCGTGGGTCACCGCGTTCAGCTGCATGGGCTGCCCCTTGGCGTCGCCGTTGGCACCGCCCAACAGGTACGAGCGCTTCCCGCCGATCATGTCCATCCCGCTCCAGAACTCCGGCGTGCGGAACTGGTAGGCCACGTCCTTGAGCATGCCGACCACCTTGCCGCCGCGGATCTCGTGGAACAGCTGCCCCGCGAACTGCCCGTTGTAGCGCTGCTGGTCGATCGAGAAGCTGCCGTTGCCGACGATCGCGATGCCGCGGTCGGTCGCCGCGATGAGGTCCTCGTACGACTGCTCCTTCGCGCCGGGCAGGAGGCTCACGTTGGGCATTCGCTGGAACTGCACGTCCTCCCAGCTCTGCGCGTACGAGTTGCCGTGACTCCGCACCGGCCGCCCCTGCTGCGCGTACCACCACGCGAGGTACGGCGCCTGCTCTCTGGTGGTCTGGTAGTCGACCACGACGCCGTCCTTGACGAGCGGGTAGGTCTCGGGCTTGACCCCTTCGTCATCCCACCCGCACGCGGCGAGCGAGCCGGGCTGCGCGCGGTCGGCCTGGATGTTCATCAGCGGCGAGCCGTACTTCAGCTTGCCTAACACGCGCTCGGGCGGCGTGACGAAGCTCGTCCCCGCGTAGTTCGCCTCGAAGCCCAACACGCGGTCGAGCTCCAGCGGGTGCGACACGCTCTCGTGGATCGTGAGCCAGAGGTTGGACGGGTGCAGCACGAGGTCGTAGCGCCCCACCTCGACCGGCTTCGCCTTGAGCTTCTCCTGCGCCTCGGCCGCCCACCGCGCGCTCTGCCCGACGAGGTCGGAGCGCGTCACGTGCTCGTAGCCGAGCCCCATCGGGGCGACCTCGGCGCTCTCGCGCGACTGGAAGTCGCGGAAGTCGCTCGACACCGCGGTCACGAGCACCGTCGGCGACGTGCGGTAGAGCGTCTGCACCGTGTAGGTGCCGTCGGTCGAGGCGAAGCTCTTCTCCTCGCGCAGGAAGCTCATCCCCGAGTTCACGAACTTTGCGCCCCCCTTGAGCGCGGCCTCGTTCGCGGCGAGCAGCAGGGCGACCTTGTCGGCCACCGGCACGGTGAAGGGGTCGACCTCGATCGGGCTCCGCCACTCACCCGAGGGCGTGGGCGTCACGGGCGCGAGCGTGATCGGACGCACCTGTGCGGCGCGGTTGGCGCGCGCCTGCGCGACCGCCTGCCGCGCGACCACGGCGACGCCATCGGTGGTGAGGTCGCGGCTCGCGGCGAAGCCCCACGCGCCGTCGACGAGCGCGCGCACGCCGATCCCCTGCGTCTCGGTGTCGGCCAGTCCCTGCACGCGCCGCTCGCGCGTGAACACGGCCTGCGTGCGGTTCTGCCCCACGCGCGCGTCGGCGTAGCTCGCCCCGGCGCTCTTGGCGGCGTCGAGGGCGCGCATGAGCAGGTCGCGCACGCCCGGGTCGCCCGGCGACGCGCCGTTGAGCGGGACGTAGCCCGTGCTGGCGTATGGGTCGGGGACGTGCTCGCCCGGCCACATCGCGCCCGCACGCCCGGCGAGGGTGGCGGTGGCGGCAGCGGCGGCGCCTTTGAGGAAGTCGCGACGATCGAGAGACACGCGCGGAGGTGGTTTCGGGGTGGTGCGGGCCTCTGCGTGAGAGGCGGCGTACGCCATCGGGTACGCGGTCGGGCAGAGGAATGCTGACGCCGGCGCACAACGTGTTACTGAAAATCGATTTCTGCAACGTGTCCATTTGACGCGTTACGCGCTGTAACGCATCTTTGGTACGTGTTACAAAACTCCTTAGGACATAACATGTCGCTACCGCACCAGTGGAGGCCGGATCGGCCCTATGACGACATCCCTCTCCTTCCGCCGCAGGCGGAGCTGGAGACGAGAGCCGTCCTGAAACAGTGCATCGTTGCGAGAGCCGCACTGGCTGAGTTGAAGCAGGCCGTCGAGCTGATTCCAAACCCGGCCGTCCTGATCAACACGATCCCGCTGCTCGAAGCGCAGGCCAGCTCGGAGATCGAGAACATCGTGACCACCGCCGACCGCCTCTTCCGTCACGCGCAGGGCGACGCCCCGGCCGACGCAGCGACGCGAGAGGCGCTACGTTACCGGGGCGCCCTGCTCGAGGGCGGAAATGCGCTCCGTCGCCGCCCGATCACGACGGGCACGGCCGAAATGATCTGTACGCAGATCAAAGGGGTTGAGATGCGCGTGCGCCGGGTGCCCGGAACGGCGCTCGCCAACAACGCGACCGGTGCGGTCATCTACACGCCCCCCGAAGGCGAGTCACGGCTGCGCGACCTCCTCGCCAACTGGGAGCACTTCCTCCACGACGAGTCCTCGCTCGACCCGCTCGTGCGAATGGCCGTCGCGCACTACCAGTTCGAAGCAATCCACCCATTCACGGACGGCAACGGCCGCACGGGGCGCGTACTGAACAGTCTGTTTCTCGTCGAGCAGGGACTGCTCACGCTGCCCATTCTCTACCTGAGCCGGTACATCATCGCGCACAAGACCGACTACTACCGCCTGCTTTTGGGCGTGACGCGCGACCTCGCGTGGGAACCGTGGCTGCTCTACATCCTACGCGGCGTCGAGGAGACGGCGACGTGGACGACGGTCAAGATCGCCGCCGTGCGCCGGCTCGCGGGCGTGACGACGGACTTCGTCCGCCGCGCGCTGCCCAAGCTGTACAGCCGCGAGCTCGTCGAGGTCGTCTTCGAGCAGCCGTACTGTCGCATTGCCAACCTCGTCGAGCGTGGCATCGGCAGTCGTCAGGCATCGTCGCGCTATCTGAAAGCGCTGGCCGCGGTCGGCGTGCTCCGCGAGGAGCGCGTCGGGCGGGAGCGCCTGTTCCTCAACTCGCGCTTCGTCGACCTGCTCACGCGCGACGCGAACGACTTCGCGCCGTTTCCGACTCCGGCGGCGTGACGGTGGTGGGCGCGCGGAGCGCACCCTACGGTGACGCGTGACCGCCCGCCGCCGTCCAGTGCTCGTGCCGATCCCCCCTCTCCCCGCTGCCACCGATCGGCACACTGCGTACGTCCTCGCCGGGACGGCGGCAAGCCTATTCGCCTTCGAGGTCGCCAAGTCCGTGCTCCTCCCCGGGATCACGCCCTGGCAGTCGCACGCAATGACGATCGCGGTCAGCAGCGTCGGGGCGGCGGTCGCCGCGCGGCGCGTGCTCGCGCAGCAGGCACGGCTGCACGCCGTCGCGGCCGCCGAGGCGAGCGCGGCGCGCTACGGGCTGCTCTTCGACGCGAGCCCGCGCCCGATGTGGGTCTATGACCTCGAGACGGCCGGCTTCCTCGCCGTCAACGAGGCCGCGATCCGCGAGTACGGCTACACGCGCGACGAGTTCCTCGCCCGCACCATCCGCGACGTGCGCCCGAGCGACGACGTCGCGGCCCTCGACGCGCGGCTTGCCGCGATGCCTACGGAGTACAACCCCTCGGGCTTGTGGCGGCACGCCACCAAGGCGGGCGTGCCGATCGATGTCGAGATCACCTCGCACCCCGTCGAGTGGGACGGGCGCCCGGCGCGCCTCGTCCTCATCAACGACGTCACCAAGCGCACCCAGCTCGAGGCGCAGCTCGCCTACCAAGCGTTCCACGACGGGCTGACCGGCCTCGCCAACCGCGCGCTCTTCCGCGACCGGGTGGAGCACGCCCTCGAGCGCGCCCGCGGCGCCCGGGCGGGGATGACGGCGGAGTACGTCGCAGTCCTCTTCCTCGATCTCGACAACTTCAAGGCCGTCAACGACTCGCTCGGACACGCCGAGGGCGACCGGCTGTTGCAGCACGTGGCCGACCGCCTGCGGCGCGCGACCCGCGGCTTCGACACGGTCGCGCGCCTCGGCGGCGACGAGTTCGCGGTGCTGCTGGAAGGGCTGGCCGCGCCCGACGACGCGTCGGTGGTTGCGGCGCGCGTGCAAGCCGCGCTCGCCGCACCCGGCGCGGGCGCCGAGCGGGACGCCCGCGCGCAGGCGAGCATCGGGCTCGCGCACGCGACGCCGGGGGCGACCGCGGACGACCTGCTCCGCAACGCCGACACGGCGATGTACGCGGCCAAGGCGGCGGGCAAGGGGCGGTTCGCCTCGTTCGAGCCGGAGATGCACCACGCGGTCGTCGCCCGCCGGCAACTCGAGCGCGACCTGCGCGACACGCTGGAGCACCCGGCCTGCCCGGGGTTCTCGCTCGCCTACCAGCCGGTGGTGGAGATCGCGGGTGGTGCCGTGGTGGGGCTCGAGGCGCTCTTCCGGTGGCGCCACCCGGAGCGCGGCCCGGTGTCACCCGCCGAGTGCATCCCGGTCGCGGAGGAGTCGGGGCTCATCGTGCCGCTCGGCAGTTGGGTGCTCCGCGAGGCGTGCCGCCAGCTCGCGTCGTGGCGCGCGCGCCCGGTCCGCGCATCACGCGCCGGGGACGCCGCGGCAGGCGACGCCGCAGTCCGCGTCGCGGTGAACGTGTCGGGGCGGCAGCTCGAAGACCCGGGGTTCGTCGACGAAGTGGCCGCGGTGCTTGCGGAGTTCGGCCTCCCGGCGGACCACCTCACGCTCGAAGTCACCGAGACGGCGGTGATGCGCGACACGGCGCGCACCGTGGCCGCGCTGCACGCGCTCAAGGCGCTCGGCGTGCGCGTCGCGCTCGACGACTTCGGCACCGGGTACTCGTCGCTCAGCTACCTGCAGCAGTTCCCGATCGACGTGCTGAAGATCGACAAGCGGTTCGTCGACGGCGTGGCGCGCGGCGGGGGCGAGGCCGCGTTGGCGCGCACGGTGGTCGCGCTCGGGCAGACGCTCGGCCTGCGCACGGTGGCCGAGGGGGTGGAGACGGCCGAGCAGCGGGACGCGCTCGTGGGGCTCGGGTGCGCGCTCGGGCAGGGGTACCTGTTTGCGCGTCCGCTGCCGGCGGACGAGGCGGGACGGCTGCTCGCCGCGGCGGCCGGGGCGGCGCGGGACGGCTGACGGGCGCGGGACGCAGCCTGCGGGGCGCAGGTCGCGGGGCGCCGCGTTACGTTGGGGGCCCGCGCACGCCGCGCGCCACTTCTTCCCGATGCTTGCGCCCATGACCGCTCCGAACAGCGCGCCCAACAGCGCGCCCAACGCCGCCTCCGACTCGGTCCTCGACCGCCACTTCGACGACCTCGACGCCGAGTTCGCGGCCACGCGCCGCCTGCTCGAACGCTTCCCGGCCGAGCACGCCGACTTCAAGCCGCACGACAAGTCCATGTCGCTCGCCGTGCTCGCCTCGCACGTCGCGACGCTGCCCAACTTCGCGCTCACCATGCTCAACGCCGACGAGCACGACATGGCCGCGACGCCCTACAAACCCGAGCTCGGCCGCACCGCCGAGGAGCTGGTCGCGATACACGACCGCTCGGCCGCGTCGGCGCGCGAGGCGGTCGCCGGAGCCGCGCACGACCGGATGGGCGACCGGTGGAAGCTGCGCATGGGCGAGCAGGTCTTCATCGACGACCGGCGCGGCAAGGTGCTGCGGCAACACCTCGTGAGCCACACCGCCCACCACCGCGGCCAGCTCACCGTGTACTACCGGCTGCTCGGCGTGCCGGTGCCGGGGATGTACGGGCCCTCCGCGGACGAGATGTAGCACGCGGCGTAGCCGACTCGCGGTCCGTCTACTACCTATGCAGTAATTCACCGCGGCGGAGGGCAACCTTTCCGCCGCGGCGCGTGTCGAACGCACGTCGACCACGGTGCACGCCTCGGAAGTCCGCCCCACGTGGCGCGCCCGCCCGCAGGTCCCTCCCCCGCCGGACCGCCCGCCCGTGCCGTGACCTCTCCTCCTCGGTCGCCCACCACGCTCGTCGCCTGCGCGCTCGCTGCGGGCGCGATTGGCCTCGCCGCCACCACCCGCCCGCTCGGCGCCCAGCAGGTCGACGTCGTGCGCGGCCAGGTCGTCGGCCCCGACCGGCACCCGGTCGAGGGCGCGCGCATCACCGTCACCTCGGTATCCGGGGGCGTGAACCGCTCGGCCCGCACCGACCGCAACGGGCGCTACACGGTATCCGGGGGCGTGAACCGCTCGGCCCGCACCGACCGCAACGGGCGCTACACGGTGACCTTCCCCGGCGGCGACGGCGATTACTTCGTCACCGTCGCCGCGGTCGGCTTCGGGCAGCGGCGCTTCGAGGTCAAGCGCGTCGCGGACGAAGACTTCCTCGTCGCCGACGCGACGCTCCAGCGCGCGGCCGCGCAGCTCGACACGGCGAAGGTCGTCGCCTCGCGCGACCGGGTCGGCCGGCGCGACGCGAACGCGCCCGACCTCTCGGGCACCGAGCGCCCGGTCGACAACACGAACGTCGACCCGAGCCAGCAGGGCGACCTCGCCGCGATGGCCGCGACGCTGCCCGGCGTGACGCCCGTGCCCGGCGCCGACGGCGACCCGAACGGGTTCTCGGTGCTCGGCCTGCCCACGGACCAGAACCAGACCACCCTGAACGGGATGCTGTCCGGCGCGAGCAGCCTGCCGCGCGACGCCGGGGTGATGGCCTCGCTCGTCACGTCGCCCTACGACGTGAGCACGGGCGGCTTCAGCGGCGGGCGGCAGAACATCCGCACTCGGCCGGGCACCAACTACGTCGTGCGCGCCGCGAGCCTCTACGGCACCGCGCCGCAGCTGCAGTGGTCGGACCGCACGGCGCGCGCGCTCGGGCAGGAATCGACGGTCGGCTCGTTCGGCGGCGCGCTGTCCGGCCCGCTCGCCTACGACAAGGCGTTCTACGCGGTGTCGTACCAGCTCGGCCGCACGGAGAACGCGCTCCGCACGCTGCTCGACCCCGACCCGGCGGCGTTGCAGGCGACGGGGCTCGCGGCCGACTCGGTGGCCCGCCTCGCCTCGGTGCTCTCGGGCCTCCACGTGCCGACCGCGGCGGCCGGGGTCGGCGACCGCCGGCTGAGCGATCAGGGCAGCGTCTTCGGCGCCTTCGACCTCACGCCGCCGTCGTCGAATTCGGGGCAGGCGTTCAACGCGACGGTCAACGGCCAGTGGGGGCGGCAGACGCCGGCGTCGACGTTGTTAGGCGAGTTCCCCGCGCACGCCGGCGACCGGACGAACTGGGGCGGCGGCGTGCAGGGGCGGCACTCCGGCTACATCCACAACCTCTTCCTGAGCGAGACGACGGTCGGCGGCTTCGTCCAGCGCAGCTCCGGCACGCCATACCTCGACCTGCCGAGCGGGTCGGTGCTCGTCGCCTCGACGTTCGCGGACGGGACGGGGGGCGTGCGCCCGGTCCTCTTCGGCGGCAGCGCGTCGCTGCCGACGTCGCAGCGCACGTCGAGCGTGGGCGCGATGAACCAGCTGTCCTGGTTCTCGGCGAACAACAAGCACCGGCTGAAGCTGTCGACCGAGCTGCGCCGGGACGGCTACGCGCAGGACCAGACGACGAACCGGTTCGGCACCTTCGGCTACAATTCGCTCGCGGATCTCGAGGCCGGGACGCCCGCGCTGTTCACGCGCCAGCTCGCGCCGCGCCTGCGGGGCGGGAGCGAGACGGTGGGCGCGCTCTCGCTCGGCGACTCGTACCGGCGCACGCGCAGCCTCCAACTCCAGTACGGGGTGCGCCTCGACGCGAACCACTTCGGGGGCGCGCCGGCCGAGAACGCCGACGTGGCGCGCGCGTTCGGCGTGCCCAATACGACCGCGCCGGGGCGGCTGTACGTGAGCCCGCGCGCGGGGTTCTCGTGGGCGTACGGGACGGCGCCGCAGATCTCCGGGTTCGAGGGCGCGGTGCGCGGCCCACGCGCGGTGGTGCGGGGCGGGGTCGGCCTGTTCCAGAACGTGCCGCAGGCGACGTTGTTAGGCAATGCGATCGCCAACACCGGGCTGCCGTCGGCCGTGCAGCAGCTCACGTGCGTGGGGCCGGCCACGCCCGTGCCCGACTGGGCCACGTACGCCGCGGACCCGGCGCGCGTGCCGGACCGCTGCGCGGACGGGAGCACGGGCTCGGCGTCCGCGGGCGGATTCGCGAGCGCGGCGCCGGACGTGACGCTGTTCGCGCCCGACTGGCGAGCGCCGCGCTCGCTGCGCTCCAACCTGCAGTGGGCGGGGCCGGTGCTCGGCAACCGCTTCGCGGCCACGTTCGAGGGGACGTACTCGCGCAACACGCGGCAGCCGGGGTTCGTCGACCTCAACTTCTCGGGCGCGCCGCGCTTCGCGCTCGCCGACGAGGGCGGCCGGCCGGTGTACGTCGACCCGGCGAGCGTGGTGCCCGCGACGGGCGCGGTGGCGTGGCAGGGCGCGCGCGTGTCGCCGCGGTTCGCGCGGGTGGCCGAGCAGCGGTCGGACCTGCGCTCGGAGACGCGGCAGCTGCAGGCGAGGATCTCGCCGACGTCGTTCAACCCGAACTTCGGGTGGTCGCTGGCCTACGTGTACACCGACGTGCGCGAGCAGACCCGCGGCTTCACGAGCACGGCGGGCGACCCGCGCGCGGTGGATTGGGCCCGCGGCGCGTTCGACACGCGGCACCAGATCCAATACACGCTCTCGTACAACGTCTTCGATGCAGTGCGCGTATTCTGGTTCGGGAACGTTCGCTCCGGGCTGCCGTTCACGCCGCAGGTCAACGCGGACGTGAACGGCGATGGCTCCGCGAACGACCGCGCGTTCGTCTTCGACCCGGCCCGGACGGCGGACCCGGCACTCGCCGCGGGCATGCGGTCCCTGGTGGACGGCGGCTCGTCGGAGGCGCGCGCGTGCCTCGCGCGGCAGCTCGGCGCGCTCGCGGGGCGGAACAGCTGCGCGGGGCCGTGGTCGCACACCGCGTTCCTCTCGTTCCGGTTCAACCCGCTCAAGGTGCGGCTGCCGCAACGCGCGAACCTCTCGTTCACGCTCTCCAATCCGTTAGGCGCGGTCGACCGAGCGCTCCACGGCGACGCGGGGCTCCGCGGCTGGGGGCAGACGGCGTACCCCGACCCCGCGCTGCTCTACGTGCGCGGCTTCGACCCGCAGGGGCCGAACGGCCCGCGCTTCCGCTACGCGGTGAACCCGCGCTTCGGCGCGACGAGCCCGCAGCTGAGCGCGTTCCGCCAGCCGGCCGTGCTCACCGCGCAGCTCTCGCTCGACCTCGGCCCCGCGCGCGAGCGGCAGACGCTGGTGCAGGGGCTCGACCGCGGGCGGCGCCGCGCGGGGCAGCGGATGCCGGAGTTCCTGCTCAAGGGCACCTACGGCTCGGGCGGGATCCCGAACCCGATGGCGCAGCTGCTCCGCGAAGCTGACACGCTGCAGCTGACGGGCCCGCAGGCCGACTCGATCGCGACGATGAACCGGTGGTACGTGGTGCGGCTCGACTCGATCTGGTCGCCCGTGGCGAAGGACTTCGCCGCACTCCCCGCGACCTACAGCCACAACGCCGCGTACGACCGCTACCGCGAGGCGCGCCGCGCGTCGGTCGACCTGCTCGTGCGGCTCGTGCCGGCGGTCCACGGGGTGCTCACCGCGGAGCAGCGGCGCCGGCTGCCGCCCTCCATCGCGAGCGCGCTCGACCTGCGCTACCTCGCCGCCGTGCGCTCGGGGACGGCAGGGGTGGCGGGGGCAGGCGGGTTCATAGGGATGGCGGGCGGGGGGGCGATGATAATGACGCGCTGAATGCCGCCTCTGAACGCCGCCTCGCGCCCGCCACACCGGCGCGCCATCACAATCCGTCTCACATCCGTCATCACACGTCCCATGCGCCGGCTCCCCTTCGCCCTCGCCGCGCCCCTGACGGCGCTCGCCGCGCGCGCTCAGCAGCCCGGCACGCCGACCGGCACGTCGAACAGTCTCCCGCCGGCCCGCGCCCTCGGCGCCGTCGAGGCGCGCGCGCCCGAGCCGCTCGCCTCGATCGCCGCCGTGCGCGCGCTTCCCGGCGGGCGCGTGCTGGTGAACGACCCGGCGCGGCGCCGGATCCTGCTCTTCGACTCGACGCTCGCGACGTACACCGTCGTCGCCGACACGACGAGCGCGACCGGGCACGCCTACGGCAGCCCGTTCGGCGGGCTGGTCCCCTACCGCGGGGACTCGACCCTCTTCGTCGACCCGTCGGCGCTCTCTATGCTCGTCATCGACCCCGCGGGGAAGCTCGGCCGCACGATGGCGGTGCCGCGGTCGCACGACGCGACCGCGATCGCGGGGAACGGCCTCGGGGTCCCGGGGTTCGACGCGCACGGGCGCCTCGTCTACCACGGCCAGCCGAAGTTCCAACTGTTAGGCAGTCCGGGCGCCGGCCCGAGGGC
>JAABUZ0100003229.1_pt1 | contig 24732 bp, 27 predicted proteins | sample 5562091 | NCBI WGS metagenome assembly JAABUZ01 (sample SAMN12813069, study PRJNA571459) | rock metagenome | isolation source: Antarctica rocks | place: Antarctica: Victoria Land, Linnaeus Terrace sud | collected 2015-12-21 | reverse complement strand
GCGTTCCTCGGGGGCTACGTCGCCGCCCGCTACACGGGCAAGACCCCGTCCGAGTGCCTGCGCTTCGGGGTCGCCTGCGGGGCCGAGTCGACCCAGCACTTCGGCGCGGGCGTCCTCGACCCCGCCAAGGTCGAGCGGCTCCTCCCCGAGGTCGAGCAGGAAGAGCTCGCCGTGCGCGCCGAGGTGAGCTAGGAGCCGCTCGGGCGGCGATCGCCGCACGCTGCGGGACGACGCTCCCCGCCCGCGTGGGAGCGGGGATCAGGTCCTTCTCGCTGCTAGGATCGACCGTCCGGTGGTTGCCGCCTCGGATCTCGCCTCCTCCCTCCTCCCGCCCCGCTCGCGCGGGGTCGTTTCGTCCGCCGCCCTCCGTAGGATCGTCGGATGGAGGTAGAGATCGGACGCGGCAAGAAGGCACGCCGAGCCTACGGGTTCGACGACATCGCGATCGTCCCCTCGCGCCGGACCCGCGACCCCGACGACGTCGACATCTCCTGGACGCTCGGGCCCTACCGCTTCGAGCTGCCGCTGCTCTCGGCCGCGCTCGACGGGGTGGTCTCTCCGCGCACCGCCGCCGAGATCGGTCGCCTCGGCGGCCTCGCGGTCCTGAACCTGGAGGGTATCTTCTGCCGCTACGACGACGTGGAGGAGCAGCTCGAGCGGATCGCGTCGCTGCCCCGCGAGGCGGCCACGCGAGAGATGCAGGAGATCTACTCCGAGCCCGTCAAGCCCGAGCTGATCGCCCGGCGCATCGAGGAGATCAAGGAGCAGGGCGTCGTGGTCGCCGCCTCGCTCACCCCGCAGCGCGTGCGCGGCTTCTACGAGGTCGCGCTCGAGGCCGGGCTCGACATCCTCGTCATCCAGGGCACGGTGGTCTCCGCCGAGCACGTCTCCCTCGACGAGTCTCGCCCGCCGCTGAACCTCAAGGAGTTCATCGGCGAGGTGCCGGTGCCGGTGGTCGTGGGGGGCTGCGCGTCCTACCACACGGGGCTTCACCTCATGCGCACGGGCGCCGCGGGCGTGCTGGTCGGAGTAGGTCCGGGCGCGATCTGCACCACGCGCGGAGTGCTCGGCATCGGGGTGCCACAGGCCACGGCGATCGCCGACGTGGCCGCCGCCCGCTCCCAGCACATGCTCGAGACGGGCGACTACGTGAAGGTCATCGCCGACGGGGGGATGCGCAACGGCGGCGACGTGGCCAAGGCCATCGCGTGCGGGGCCGACGCGGTCATGCTTGGCTCCTCGCTCGCGCGCGCCTACGAGGCGCCGGGGCGGGGGTTCAACTGGGGGATGGCCACCTTCCACCCCACGCTGCCCCGCGGCACCCGCGTGGCCACGACGCAGAACGGGACGCTCGAGGAGATCCTCACCGGCCCCGCGCGCGAGAACGACGGCACCTTCAACCTCATGGGCGGCCTGCGCACCTCCATGGCCACGTGCGGCTACCGCGACATCGCGGAGTTCAACCGGGCCGAGCTCATGGTCGCCCCCGCGCTGCAGACCGAGGGTAAGCACCTCCAGCGCGACCAGGCCGTGGGCATGGGGTCGAACGGGAAGGCCGTTGCCCTCGCCGCCGACTGAGGCCGCTGCCGCCCCCGGTCTCCCGACCGCCGGGGCAGCGGTCCTCGACGCCGACCGGCCGATCGAGCCGCCGCGCCACGCGGAGGAGGTCGTGGTCCTCGACTACGGGGGCCAGTACTCCCAGCTCATCGCGCGCCGGGTGCGCGAGTGCGGCGTCTTCTCGGAGCTGCTGCCCCACCACGTCGGGGTCGACGAGGTCCGCCGGCGCCGGCCGCGGGGCCTGATCCTCTCCGGGGGACCGGCTTCGGTCTACGCGGACGAGGCGCCGCGGCTCGATCCAGATCTGCTCGAGCTGGGCATCCCGGTGCTCGGCATCTGCTACGGCATGCAGCTCGTGGCCCGCGAGCTGGGCGGCGACGTTCAGGGCGCCGAGGTCGGGGAGTTCGGCCGCTCGGAGCTGACCGTCCGCGACACGGGCCGGCTCCTGCGCGGGGTCCCGCGCGAGCAGTCGTGCTGGATGTCCCACCGCGACACCGTCTTCGCCCCGCCGCCCGGATTCACGGCGCTGGCCTCCTCCTCGGCCTCGCCGGTCGCCGCGCTCGAGTCGGTCGAACGCGACGTCTACGGCATCCAGTTCCACCCCGAGGTCGCGCACACGCCCTACGGGCAGCACATCGTGACCACGTTCCTCGAGGAGATCTGCGGCTGCGAGCGCTCCTGGTCGCCGGAGTCGATCGTCGAGGACCAGGTCGCGCGGATCCGCGCGCAGGTGGGCGACGGTCGGGTGATCTGCGGGCTCTCGGGCGGCGTCGACTCCTCCGTGGCCGCACTGCTCGTGCACCGCGCGGTGGGCGAGCAGCTCACCTGCGTGTTCGTCGACCACGGCCTCATGCGCCTGGGTGAGGGGGAGCAGGTCATCCGCGCCTTCCGGGACCACTTCGGGGTGCCGCTCGTCGCGGTGGACGCGGCGGACCGGTTCCTGCGGCGCCTGCGCGGGGTCAGCGAGCCCGAGGCCAAGCGCAAGGCGATCGGCTCGGAGTTCATCCGGGTCTTCGAGGAGGAGGCGGCCAAGCTCGAGGGCGCCCGGTACCTGGTGCAGGGCACGCTCTACTCCGACGTGATCGAGTCGGGCGGCGGCACCGGCGCGTCCACCATCAAGTCCCACCACAACGTGGGCGGCCTGCCCGACGACCTCCAGTTCGAGCTCATCGAGCCGCTGCGCGCGCTCTTCAAGGACGAGGTTCGCGCCGTCGGCGCCGAGCTGGGGTTGCCTGAGCGACTGGTGTGGCGCCAGCCGTTCCCCGGACCGGGGCTGGCGATCCGGGTCGTCGGCGGCGAGGCCACCAAGGAGCGGCTCGAGACCCTGCGGGCCGCCGACGCCATCCTCCAGGACGAGATCCGCACGGCCGGTCTGTACCGCAAGCTGTGGCAGTCCTTCTGCGTGCTGCCCGACGTACGCACCGTCGGGGTGCAGGGCGACGAGCGCACCTACGGCCACGTGGTGGTGATCCGCGCGGTCACGAGCGATGACGCGATGACCGCCGACTGGGCGCGGCTGCCCTACGACCTGCTCGAGCAGATCTCCTCGCGGATGATCAACGAGATCCGGGAGGTGAACCGGGTGGTGCTGGACATCACCTCGAAGCCTCCCGGCACCATCGAGTGGGAATAGCTCTGGCGGCCCGTCGGCGCGCCCGGCGTTCCGACCACCGGCTCCGCCGGCGGTGCCCGTCGGTCGCTCGCGTGCTAGCGCACGCCACGCTTCGTGCGTCCTGGCCCGGCACGCCGACGATCTCACCAGACCTGGCGGCCCGTCGGCGCGCCCGGCGGTCCGCGCCGCCGTGCCCCTGAGCGCCGCGTCGGGCGGGCGGCTCAAGCAGACCGCCTTCGCCCTCGGCGTCGGTCCCCGCCTGCAACGTCTGAAGTGGGCGCTCGAGCCCGAGCACGTGGCGCGCGACCGGCGCGACAACGCCCACCTCCGGGCGGTGCTGGCCGCCGTCCTCGCGCCCGACGCGCACTGCATCGACGTGGGAGCGCACCGGGGAGAGATGCTCGCCGACTTCGTGCGCCTGGCTCCCCGGGGACGCCACATCGCCTACGAGCCGCTGCCCGAGCTCCACTCCGAGCTGGCACGTCGCTTCCCTCAGGTCGACGTTCGCCGCGCGGCCCTGAGCGACCGCTCGGGTGAGGCCGAGTTCGTCCACGTCCTCACCCGACCCGGCTGGAGTGGCTTTCGCGAGCGACCCTACCCGGGGCAGGAGGACCTCGAGCGCATCGCCGTGCGGGTCGAGCGCCTCGACGACTCGCTTCCCGCGGGCTACTCGCCGAGCTTCATCAAGATCGACGTGGAGGGCGCCGAGCGGGAGGTGCTGGCGGGCGCCGCCGAGACCATCGCCGCCCACCGCCCGCTCGTCGCCTTCGAGCACGGCCTCGGCTCCGCCGAGCACTACGGCACCGGCCCCCAGGACCTGTGGGGCCTGCTCGTCGAGGCCGCCGGCCTGCGTATCTTCGACCTCGACGGCGGCGGTCCCTACACCTCCGCCCGCTTCGAAGAGGCCTTCGCGCTCGGTCAGCGCGTCAACTTCTTCGCGCGACCCTGACCGTTCTTGCGCTTTACTCCTCATCCGTGAGCCTCGCTCGACCCGGCGCCCGTCCCCGGCGTGATCGGCGGCTGCCGGCGGCGCTGCCCAGCGCCAAGCTGGCGGCGCGCTTCGCGCCTCCCGGGGGGCGCGAGCTGGCCGAGGCGCCGCTGCTCGGCCGGTTCTCGGATCTCGCCTCTTCGCGCCGGACCCTGATCGTGAGCTTTCGCCGGGACGGGACGCCGGTGCCCACACCGGTGTGGGCGGCGCTCGCCGGTGAGAAGGCCTACGTGCGCACCGAGCGGGCGTCGGGAAAGGTCAAGCGGCTCCGGCGCGAGCCGCGCGTGCTGCTCGCGCCGTGCACGGTTCGAGGTCGCCCGCTCTCCCCGCCGGTCGCCGCGCGGGGGCGGGTGCTGAGCGCCGAGGAGGAGCGGGAGGCCGAGCGCGTCCTCGCCCGCCGCTACGGCCTCGGGCGCGAGGCCTTCGAGCGGGCGATGGACGTCCTGCGCGTCGACATGTGCTACCTCGAGCTCGTGCCCGAGAGCTGACTCGGCCACGGTGGGAGCCGTTGGCCTATCATGGGCGCGCGCCGCACGGAGTCGTGCGGCCTTTTTCTCGTGATGAAGACCTACGTCGCCACTCCCGCCGACCGCGAACGCTCCTGGCTCGTCGTGGACGCCGCCGGCCGCACCCTGGGGCGGCTGGCCACCCAGATCGCCGACGCGCTGCGCGGCAAGCGAAAGCCCACCTACACGCCGCACGTGGACACCGGCGACTTCGTCATCGTGATCAACGCGGACAAGATCAGCGTCACCGGCTCCAAGCGAACCGAGAAGCGCTATTACCGCCACTCGGGCTATCCCGGGGGGCTCAAGTCCCGCACGCTGCAGGAGATGCTCGACCGGCGTCCCGAAGAGGTCATCCGCCTCGCCGTGAAGGGCATGCTCCCCCGCAACCGGCTGGCTCGCAAGCAGCTCACCAAGCTCAAGGTCTACGCCGGACGGGAGCATCCTCACGCCGCCCAACAGCCACGACCCATGGAGATCGAAACGTCGTGACCGAGCAGCCCGAGCCTCCCGAGGAGCAGCCCGCGCCCGAGGGCGAGCCCGTGCCGCCGGAGGAGCAGCCCGTCCCGGAGGAGCACCCCGAGCGGGAGGCTCCGCCCGAGGCCACGGGCGACGCCGCCGAGGCCTCCAAGGTCGAGCTGGGCGACGAGCGCCCGGCGCCTCCCGCCCGCGCGCAGGACCCGCAGGGCGAGCCGGGTGCGCCGGAGACCCAGCCGCTCGGCCCCTCCCAGCCGGTCGCCGACGAGGCCCGCACGCAGCCGCGGGCCGAGGAGCTCGAGGAGCTGACCGCGCGGGTGAGGCCGGAGATCCCGGGTGCGGACCTCGAGCCCGACATCGTGCTCGAGACCGACGAGACGCGCGATCCGGCCTCGGTCTACGCCGAGGACGACGATGACGCCGCCGCCGAGCCGGCCTCCCCCGAAGAGCCCGAGCGTGAGGTCCGGCCCATCGCCGGAGCGACCATCGACCTCGGACAGGACGCCCGCTACCGCGCCACGGGCAAGCGCAAGACCGCGATCGCCAGGGTGATCCTGCGCCCGGGCACCGGCGCCTACACGATCAACGGCAAGACGCTGAACGAGTTCTTCCCGCGGGCGACGCTCCAGCGGGTGATCCGCCTGCCCCTCGAGACGGTGGGCTACGAGGAGCGCATGGACGTGGTGGCCACCCTGCACGGCGGCGGTGTCGCCGCGCAGGCGGGCGCTCTGCGCCACGGCGTGGCCCGGGCGCTGATCGAGGCCGATCCCAACCTGCGCGGCGAGCTCAAGCGTCGCGGCTTCCTCACGCGCGACCCGCGCAAGAAGGAGCGCAAGAAGGCCGGCCTCAAGAAGGCGCGCAAGCGCCCGCAGTTCTCCAAGCGCTGACGCCCTTCGTGGCGCGCAAGCTCTTCGGCACGGACGGCGTCCGCGGCCTCGCGGGCGAGTTCGTCTCGGCGGAGCTGGCGCTGGCGCTGGCCCGGGCCGCCGTCGCCGGGAGCCCGGCGACGCGCCCCCAGGTGCTCGTGATCCGCGACACCCGCGAGTCGGGGCCGATGCTCGAGAGCGCCGTCGCCGCCGGGGTGGCGGCGGCCGGGGGTGACGCGCTCCTTGGCGGGGTGCTGCCCACGCCCGCCGCGCCGCTGCTCATCCGCCGCTACGGCTTCGACCTCGGCGTCGTGCTCTCCGCCTCTCACAATCCCTTCGCGGACAACGGGGTGAAGTTCTTCGGCTCCGACGGTCACAAGCTGAGCGATCGGGCCGAGCTCGAGATCGAGCACCGGCTCGAGGCGCAGGCCCGGGAGCGGCCCAAGGGGGGCGTGGGCCGCGTGAGCCGGCTGCACGGCACGCTCCAGGACTACCTCCGCGAGCTCGAAACGCGCTTCTCGGGGCTCGACCTCGCCGGGCGACGCGTCGGCCTCGACTGCGCCCACGGCGCGACCCACCGCGCCGCCCCCGAGATCTTCCGGCGCCTCGGCGCGGAGGTCGGCGTGCACGCCGCCGCCCCCGACGGGCGCAACATCAACGCCGGCTGCGGCTCGACCCATGTGGACGCCCTGGCCGCGATCGTCCGCGAGGGGGGCCACGACCTCGGCTTCGCCTTCGACGGCGACGGTGACCGTGTGCTCGCCGTCGATCGCACCGGCGCCGTGGTCGACGGCGACGAGCTGATCGCCCTCGCCGCGCTGCACCTGCGCGACGCCGAGCGCCTACCGGGCAACGGCGTCGCGGTGACGGTGATGACCAACTACGGCTTTCACACCGCGATGGAGCGGGCCGGCATCGCGGTGGCGACCACCAATGTCGGCGACCGCTACGTGCTCGAGGAGCTCCGGGCTCGCGGCTGGTCGCTCGGAGGCGAGCAGTCCGGGCACATCATCGAGCTCTCCTTCGCGCCCTCCGGAGACGGGATCGCCGGCGCGCTGCTCGCCCTCGAGGCCCTCGGCGGCGGCGACCTCGCCGAGCGCCACGCGATGGAGAAGCTGCCCCAGCGGCTCGTGAACGTGCGCGTCGCCGCTCGCGGCGGCCTCGCGGAGGCCGGCGAGGTGCAGGAGGCGATCGCGCGCGAGGACGAGTCGCTCGCCGGCCGGGGCCGGGTGCTCGTGCGCGAGAGCGGCACCGAGCCGCTCGTGCGCGTGATGGTCGAGGCGCCGGAGGCCGAGGAGGCCGACGCGGCCTGCGCGCGCGTGGTCGAGGCGGTCGAGGCGCGCCTCGGCTCCGGGGACGGTCATGGGTAGGCTCTCTGGCGTGCGATTCCTCGACCGTCTCGCGACCTACGCCCGCATCCTCCCCCGCGCGCGGCGCAATCGTGCCGATCTCCTGCGCCACCTCGTCCGGCGGCCGGCGCTGCTCGCCGCCGTGAACGGCTACGAGGTGGCCATGCTCGCCAGCAACCGCGTCGACGGGCGGCTCAAGGCACTCGTCCAGATCAAGGTCGGCCTGATCGGGTGTCCCTTCTGACTCGACATCGGCTCTGCAGTGGGCAGGGCGAGCGGAGTGAGCGAGCGCCAGCTCGCCGAGCTTCCGCGCTACGCCCAGAGCGAGGCGTTCGCGGCGGTGGAGAAGCTCGCGCTCGATCTCGCGGTGGCGATGACGCTGAGCCCCGCCGAGGTCAGCGACGAGCTCCGCACCGCCTTGCGCCGGCACCTGACCCCGGCGCAGCTTACGGAGCTGGTCGCCGCCATCGCCTGGGAGAACCACCGGGCGCGGCTCAACCGCGCCCTCGGCGTGCGGGCCGCGGGCTTCTCCGACGGCGCGGCGTGCGCCATGCCGGAGCGCCCTCCGGCGCTACCATGACCCCTTCGCCGTGCGGGCCGCCCAGGCCCCCGGCATGACCTGATCCTCGTCTCCTCCCGGGAGGTCTGCCGTGTGCGGCATCGTCGGCTACGTGGGCCGCCGGCCGGTGCGCGAGCTCCTGCTCGCCGGCCTGGAGAAGCTCGAGTACCGCGGCTACGACTCGGCCGGCATCTCGCTGCTGAACGCGCAGAACGGAGAGCGGCGGCTGGACTCCGTACGGGCGGTGGGCAACCTCGGCGCGCTGCGCGAGCGCGTCGGCGCGGTGGCCGGGGGCGGCGTCGCCCTCGCCGAGTCCGAGCCCACGACCGGCATCGGCCACACCCGCTGGGCGACCCACGGGAGGGTGACCGAGGAGAACGCCCATCCGCACTCGGACACGGGCGACCGCATCCACATCGTCCTCAACGGAATCGTCGAGAACTACGTCGGGCTGCGCGAGCGCCTGCTCGCCGATGGCTGCCGCTTCACCTCGGAGACCGATGCGGAGGTCGTCGCCCACCTCATCGCGGTGCACTACGAGGACGACCTCGTGGCCGCCGTGCGTGCCGCTTTCGCGGAGCTCGAGGGGCACTACTCCTTCGTGGCCATGGCCGCCGAGGACCCCGACCTCCTGGTCGGGGCGCGGCGCGAGTGCCCGCTCGTGGTGGGTCGCGGCGAGGGGGAGCAGTTCGTCGCCTCGGCGATACCCGCCTTCCTGGCCGAGACCCGGCGGGTCCAGTACGTCGAGAACGACGAGATCGTCGTGCTGCGTCCCGGGGGCGTCGAGCTCTTCAGCGCCGCGGGGATGCCGATCTCCCGCGCGCCGGTCGAGATCGACTGGGACGCGGAGACCGCCGAGAAGGGCGGCTACGAGACGTTCATGCTCAAGGAGATCCACGAGCAGGCCGAGGCCGTGGCCGAGACGATCGCCGACCGGACGGTCCGCGCCGACGGCGTCGATCTCGGGGACCTCGGGGAGATCGACGACGCGGTCCTGCGCGACGTGCGCCGGGTGGTGATCGTCGCGTGCGGCACCTCCTACCACGCCGGGCTGATCGGTCGCTACGCGATCGAGGGGTGGGCGCGCGTGCCCGTGGAGATGGACGTGGCCTCGGAGTATCGCTACCGCGACCCGGTGCTCGGCCCGGGCGACCTCGTGGTGGGCATCACCCAGTCGGGCGAGACCGCCGACACCCTCGCGGCCATGCGCATCGCGCGCGAGCGCGGGGCCCGCGTCCTCGCGGTCACGAACATCATGGGCTCGCAGGCCACGCGCGACGCCCACGGCGTCCTCTTCACGCGGGCGGGCCTCGAGGTGAGCGTCGCGGCGACGAAGACCTTCGTCGCCCAGGTGGCCGCGATGTACCTGCTCGCCCTGCGCCTCGCGGAGCTGCACGGAACCCTCGACCGAGTCCGCCGCATGGAGCTGGTGGCCGACCTCAAGCGGTTGCCCCACTCGATCGACGAGGTCATCGAGGGCTGCGAGGAGGAGGTCGAGGCCATCGCCCGCGAGCATCACTCCTCGAAGTTCTTCCTCTACCTCGGCCGTCACGTCGGGCTGCCCGTCGCGCTCGAGGGGGCGCTGAAGCTCAAGGAGATCTCCTACATCGCCACCGACGCCTACGCGGCGGGGGAGATGAAGCACGGGCCGATCGCGCTGCTCGACGAGTCGACCCCGGTGGTGTGCGTGGCCACGGAGTCGCCCGTGCTCGAGAAGGTGATCTCGAACGTGCAGGAGGTGCGGGCACGCGGGGCGCACGTCATCGCGGTGGCCACGACGGGCGACGAGCGGATCGTCCCGCACGCCGAGTCCGTGCTCGGCGTTCCGCGCACGGACTGGATGCTCCAGCCGCTCGTCGCCGTCATCCCCCTCCAGCTCCTGGCCTACCACATCGCGCGCGCCAACGGCCTGAACGTGGACCAGCCCCGCAACCTGGCCAAGACCGTCACGGTGGAGTAGGTGAGCGCCCCGGGGGTGGGCATCGACGTGCTCGAGATCGATCGGCTCGAGCGCGCGCTGCGCCGCCGCCCGCGCCTCGGCGAGCGGCTGTTCACCGTGGAGGAGCGCGCGTTCGCGGCGGCGCGCCGCCGTCCCGCTCAGCACCTCGCCGCGCGCTTCTGCGCCAAGGAGGCGGTGGCCAAGGCCCTCGCGCTCGAGGCGTGGAGCCCGCGCGACGTGGAGCTGAGGGGTGGGGGTCGGGAGCCGCCGACGGTGCGCCTGTCCGGCGCGCCACTCGAGCGTGCGCGCGAGCTCGGCGTCGAGCTGCGCGTCTCGCTCACCCACTCGCGTCGCGACGCGGCCGCGGTCGCCGTGGCGCGGGAGGCCCCGCGGTGAGCGCCCTCCCCGCCTGGCTCGAGCCGCTCACCGACGCCGGGGAGCAGCGCGCGATCGACGAATGGGCGATCGAGACCGCGGGCGTGCCCTCGCTCGAGCTGATGGAGCGCGCCGGTGCGGGCCTGGCGGCGCTCGTGGAGGAGCGCGCGCCGCGCGGCCGCGTCGTGGTGCTGTGCGGCCGGGGCAACAACGGCGGCGACGGGCTCGTCGCCGCGCGGCTGCTGCGAGAGCGCGACCGCGACGTAGACGTGCTCGCGCTCGGCCCGGTCGAGGAGCTGCGCGGTGAGGAGCGCACGAATCTCGAGCGGCTGCCCGGAGCGCCGCCGCGGCCGTTTCACGCCGACGCACTCGTGGGTGCGAGCGCCGTGGTCGACGCCATGCTCGGCACCGGATTCTCGGGCGCGGTGCGCGCGCCGGTGCTCGGCGCGATCGCCGCGGTGAACGCCCTGGCCGAGCGTGGCGGCGTGGCGGTGATCGCCGCCGACGTGCCGAGCGGCGTCGACGCCTCGAGCGGCGAGGTGAGTGGCGAGGCGGTGCGAGCCGCCGCCACCGCCACCTTCCACGCCGCCAAGCCGGGGCTCTGGATCGCCCCCGGCAAGGGCCACGCAGGCTGCGTCCGGGTGATCGAGATCGGCATACCTCCGGGCGCGCCGGCGGTCCCCCGCGCCGGGCTGATCGGCCGCCGCGTCCTCCGGGAGGTGCCCCGGCGCGGCGCCGCCTCGACCAAGTTCGCCGCCGGAGCCCTGCTCGTATGCGGGGGCTCGACCGGGTTGACGGGCGCCCCCTGCCTGGCGGCCGAGTCGGCGATGCGCGCGGGCGCCGGCTACGTGACCGCGTGCGTTCCCGCCTCGCTCAACCCGGTCTTCGAGATGCGCCTCCTCGAGGTCATGAGCGTCCCGCTGGCCGACGAGGAAGGCGCGCTTGCGCCCGGCGCGGTCGAGCCGGTGCTCGAGCGCGCCCAGCGCGTGCAGGCGCTGATCCTCGGTCCGGGCCTCGGAAGGGCGGATGGCGCCCTGACGTTCGCCCGCGAGCTCGCGTCCCGCGCGCCGGTCCCCGTACTGCTCGACGCCGACGGGCTGAACGCTCACGCCGGGCGGCTCGAGTCGCTCGCCGGCCGCGAGGCGCCCACGGTGCTCACACCGCACGCCGGGGAGCTCGGGCGGCTGCTCGAGATCCCCAGCGAAAAGGTCGAGCACCGCCGCCTGGCCCACGCGCGCGAGGCGGCGGCCCGCGCGGACGCGGTGGTCGTCCTGAAGGGCGATGACACGCTCGTGGCAGATCCCGAGGGCCGCGTCGCGGTGAGCCGCGGCGGCTCCTCGGCGCTCGCGACCGCGGGGACGGGCGATGTGCTCTCGGGCGTGATCGGCGCCTTCCTGGCCAAGGGGCTCGACGCCTTCACCGCGGCGAGCGCCGGCGTGCTCGTACACGCGGGCGCCGGGCGGCTGGCCGCGGAGGTGACGGGACCCGAGGGAGTCATCGCGAGCGACGTGATCGCCGCGTTGCCCCGTGCGCTCGCCGACCGATGCGACGACCGGGAAGCGACCATCTAGCCTCCGCGGCGTGCCGCTCCGCGCCCTGGCCCGGGTCAACCTCGCCGCGATCGAGCGCAACTGCGCGAGGCTCGCCGGCGAGCTGGGCGGCCGCGCCGCGCTCGGCGCCGTGGTCAAGGCCGACGGCTACGGGCATGGCGCGGTGCCGGTGGCGCGAGCCGCGCGGGCGGCGGGAGCGCGCTGGCTCTGCGTGGCCACGGTCGACGAGGCGGCCGAGCTCCGCGCCGGTGGGCTCGGCGGTCCGATCCTCGTCCTGGGCGCTCTGTCGGCCGAGGAGCTGCCGATCGCTCTCGACGCCGGCGCCGAGCTCGTCGCCTGGCGCGAGGGGTTCGTGGGCGAGCTCGAGGCGGCCGCCCGCGGGCGGCCCATCCGGGTGCACGTCAAGCTCGACACCGGCATGGGGCGCCTCGGTACCCGCGAGGTCCCCGAGGCCGACCGGGTCGCCGATCGGATCGCCGCGGCGTCGGGGCTCGAGCTCGCCGGCGCGATGACGCACTTCGCCACCTCCGACGACGATCCCGAGTTCCTGGCCGAGCAGCTCGCGGCGTTCACCCCGTGGGCGCGGGGGCTCGCCGAGCGCCATCCGGGGCTGCTCCTCCACGCCGCCAACAGCGCCGCGACGCTCGCGAACCCCGCCTCGCACTTCGACCTCGTCCGCTGCGGGATCGCCGTCTACGGGATGGACCCCTTCCACGAGGATCCCGCCCTCCGCGGCCTCGAGCCCGCGCTCGAGCTCTCCTCCTACGTCGCCGAGGTCAAGGACGCCGCCCCGGGCCAGAGCGCGGGCTACGGGCGGCGGTTCCTCGCCGAGCGCCCGACCCGGATCGCGACGCTTCCCATCGGCTACGGCGACGGGATCCGGCGGGCGCTCACGAACGACTGCGACGTGCTCGTCCGTGGACGCCGGCACCCCCTCGTGGGAGCGGTGAGCATGGACAACGTGACGATCGACGTCGGTCCCGACTCCGACGTGGCCCCGGGGGACCTCGCCGTCTTCATCGGGCGCGACGGCGAGGAGCGCCAGACCGCGGAGGCGCTCGCGCGGCGCATGGGGACGATCAACTACGAGGTCGCCTGCGGGATATCCGCCCGCGTTCCGCGCGCCTACCACCGCGACGGGGAGCCCGCGTGAGGAGCGGCGGGGCGCTCGAGTCCGCGCGGCGCGCGCTGTCGGGCACCGAGGCGTGGGTCGTGGGTGGCGCGGTGCGCGACCGCCTGCTCGCCCGCGCGGCCACGCCGCCCCTCGACGTCGACCTCGCGGTCGCCGGTGACGTCGCCGGCGCGGCGGCCGCGGTGGCGCGGGAGGCCGGAGCGCCGCGCTTCCGGCTCTCGGAGGCCTTCGGCGCCTGGCGCGTGGTCGACCGTGAGGGAGCGTGGCGCCTCGACCTCGCCCCGCTCCATCCCGACGGGATCGAGGCCGACCTCGCCCAGCGCGACTTCACCCTCAACGCCATGGCCGAGCCGGTGGACGGCGGGGAGCTGCGCGATCCGTTCGGAGGTCGGGAGGACCTGGCCGCGAGGCGGCTGCGCGCGGTCTCCGCGGGCGCGTTCGCCGCCGACCCGCTGCGGGCCCTGCGCCTGCCGCGGTTCTCCTCCGAGCTCGGGTTCGCGGCCGACGCGGTGACGCGCGCCGGCGCCGCCGCCCAGGCCCGGGCGCTCGCCGGCGTCGCGCCCGAGCGGGTGTTCGCGGAGCTGAAGGCCATCGTCAGCGCTCCCGCCGTCCTCGAGGGCCTGGCGCTGTGCGACGAGCTCGGACTGACGGCCCAGGTCCTGCCCGAGGTGGCCGCGCTGCACGGCGTCGCGCAGGGCGTGTACCACCACCTCGACGTCCACGACCACACCCTCGCCGTGCTCGCCGAGGTCCTCGCGCTCGAGCGCGATCCCGAGGCGGCTCTGGGCGAGCACGCCGCCGCGGCCGCCGCGCTCCTCGCCGAGCCCCTGGCGGACGGGCTGACCCGGGGCCAGGCGCTGCGCTTCGGCGCCCTCCTGCACGACGCCGCCAAGCCACAGACCCGCAGCGAGCTGCCGGGTGGGCGGATCGGGTTCCCCGGCCACGACGCCGAGGGCGCCGGGCTCGCCCGCGCCGCGCTCACCCGCCTGCGCGCGAGCGAAAGGCTGCGAGCTCACGTCGCCGCGCTCACGCGGGAGCATCTGCGGCTCGGGTTCCTCGTGCACGAGCGCCCGCTTCTCCCTCGCGCGGTCTACCGCTACCTGCGGGCCTGCGAGCCGGTCGAGGTGGACGTGACCCTCCTGAGCGTGGCCGATCGCCTCGCCACCCGCGGTCGCGGCGCGGAGGGGGCGATCGCCAAGCACCTGGAGCTCGCGCGCGAGCTCCTCGGGGAGGGGCTGCGCTGGCGCGCCGTGGACCGGCGCGAGGAGCCGCTCGTACGCGGCGACGAGCTGGCCGCCGAGCTCGAGCTCGAGGCCGGACCCCGGCTCGGTGCGCTGCTTTCCGAGCTCGAGGAGGCGCGCTTCGCGCGGGAGATCGCCACCCGCGAGGATGCCGTCGCTCACGCACGGCGGATCCTCCGGCGCGAGCGCGGATGACGCCCGCGCGCCACGTTTGACCGTCCGACGGCCCGGAAACGCTCCCGGTGGAGGAGCAAACGAGAAGCCGAGAAGAGGAGCCAGCACATGGGCCTGACCGACAAGATCACCGGGCGCGCCAAGAAGGCCGCCGGGGACCTGACTGACGACGCCTCCCTCAAGCACGAGGGCGGCAAGGAGGAGAAGAAGGGCGAGGCCAAGGACCAGCTCGCCGAGTCCCAGCAGCAGACGGCCGACAAGGCGGCAGAGGTCTCGGACCTCGAGCGCAAGACCTGACGCCTCCGGCGCGGGGTCGCTCCGGCCGGCCGCAGTAGGCTGCGCCGATGAGCGATCCCGACTGCCTCTTCTGCCAGATCGCCGCGGGCGACGTCCCGGCCACCGTCGTCGCCGAGGACGAGCGGACGCTGAGCTTCATGGACATCCAGCCGGCCACCCGCGGTCACGCCCTGGTGATCCCCCGTGCGCACGCGGCGGATCTCTACGAGATCGGCGACGACGACCTCCTGGCGTGCACCGCGGCGGCGCGGCGGCTCGCGCTGCGGGCTCGCGACGGCCTGGGCGCCGACGGGGTGAACCTGATCAACGCCTGTCGGCCCGCGGCCTGGCAGACGGTCTTCCACTTCCACATCCACGTGGTTCCCCGCTACGCGGACGATCCTCTGCAGCTGCCGTGGACCCCCGAGCCGGGCGACGAGGACGAGATCGCCGCCTCCGCCGGGGAGCTCGGCGCATGAGCGGCGCGGGGCCTCACCCCGTGTCCGTGGTGCGGGAGGACGGCGGCCTGGCGGTCGTCACCTTCGACTCCCCGCCTCTGAACCTCTTCGAGGAGCGGCTCGCGACCGGCCTGCGCGAGGCGGTCGATGAGCTCGAGTCCGAGCCGCCGCGGGGGGTCCTCATCCGCGCGGAGGGTCGAGCGGTGAGCGCCGGCGTCGACGTGAACGTGTTCGCCGCCCTCTCCGGCCCGGAGGAGGCGGGGGCCATGTTCGACGAGCTCGTCGGGATCGCCCGGCGCGTGGACCGGTTGCCGTGCCCGACCGTGTTCGCCGCCCACGCGCTCTGCCTCACGTGGGCGTTCGAGCTCGCACTGGCCTGCGACCTCATCCTCGCCGCCGAGGCCGCGAAGTTCGGCCTCGTCGAGGCCCGGGTCGGTCTCACCCCCGCGATGGGCGGCACCCAGCGGCTGGCCGAGCGCGCCGGCACGGGCCGCGCGCGGGAGTTCGTCATGACCGGCGGGCTGTACGACGCCGCGACCCTGGAGCGCTGGAACGTCGTGAACCGCGTGCTCCCCGACGAGGGCTTCGACTCCGCCGCCCGAGAGCTCGCGGCGAGCCTGGCCGCCGGCCCGACCCGCGCCCACGCCGCCACCAAGGAAGTGCTGCGCGCCTACCTCGACGGCGGCCTGGAGCGCGCGAACGGAGAGGTCGGGCGCATCGCCGGAGCCCTGTGGGAGACCGAGGACCTGCAGGGCGGGATCCGCTCCTTCCTGAGCGAGGGGCCCGGCAACGCACGTTTCACCGGCGACTGAGATCGCTACTCCCGCCGGAGGGTGGTGTTCAATGCCCTCATGAAGCGAACCCTCCCCATCCTCGTCGGGCTTCTCGGCGCGCTGGCGCTGCTCACCGGCGCCGCGCTCGCCGATCAGCCCCGTGTCCGCGCCGCCAGCACCTCCGAGGTGGGGCGGGCGCCTGACAACCCGGCGCCGAGCTGTCCCAGCGCCTGCAGCGTCCTCACGCGGACGACCGCCTACGGGCGCACGGCCAGCGGCGTCGCGCAGCCCAACCTCGTGGACCGGAACGGGCGCCTCGTCGCCCTCACCCTGCGCCTGGCCAAGCCGACGGCGAAGCAGATCGCCTTCTTCGACAAGAACTACGGAGGCGCCTCGCAGGTGGTGCTCACGGTCCTGCGCGGAAGCCGCAAGCCGAAGCTGACCTTCACGGTGGTGGCTCAGAGCGCCATCACGCGCCCCCAGCGTTACTTCGGCCAGACGGCTCAGTTCCCGCTGCACAACTCGCTCGACGTTCGCAAGAACGACGTGGTGGCCATCACGGTGCCGACCTGGGCGCCGGTCCTCGCCGGCGGCCTCGGGAGGTCGAGCACCTGGCGAGCCTCGCGCGGACGCGGCAGCGGCTGCACCGACGTCGCGACCCAGACCGCCCAGACGAGGGTGGGCGCCCGGACGCAGTACCTCTGCTCCTACTCCGGCGGCCGGCTCACCTACTCGGCGACGCTGATCTCGACTCCGTAGTCCTCTCAGCAGGCGCCGGGGTTCGCACGGCAGTAGCGGCTGCGTCCGGGTCCGGGGGCCCCGCCCGTCGGGCTGCCCGTGCCGCCCGTGGGCGCGGCGCTCGCGCCGCCGGACCCGGTGGCACCGGACCCGGATCCGGTAGCGCTCCCACCCGGCTGGGTGGTGGCTCCGCCCGAGGACGTGCCGCCCGGCGCCGTCCCCGTCGTGGGCGCCGCGGCGCCGCCGCTCGCCGTAGGAGCGGTGCTCGAGCCGCTCGGGGTCGAGGACGCGCTCGGGCCGGTGCCGGTAGCCGTCTGGTTCGTCGCGCCCGTGGTGGTGCCGGTTGCGCCGGGGGGTGCGGGCGGAGAGGAGTTGCGCGGCAGCGTGAGGGGAGGAGCCGAGCGGGGCTCGTCCTGGACGCTCACCCGCGAGCCGCCGCAGGCGGCGATGCCGAGGGCGGAAGCGATCCCCAGGGCGAGCGCGAGGAAGGTCGGGCCGGCGCGGGTCACGGGGCGGGCACCCGACTCTAGGAGGGGAGCGGCGCCATGCGCCGCCCGCACCACGGGCAGTCGTTGAGGTCCTTCTCGGAGAGCTGATCGCACCACGTGCAGAAGCGCAGGTTCTCCACCGACCAGGGGAGGTCGGAGGGCGTGGGGGCGAGCGGAATGAGCTGCCCGACGACCTCGAGCGGCTCGCCGGTGTCGCGATCGACGTAGGTCTCGCCCGGGACCGCCTCGATCACGACCTCGCGTCCGGTCGAGGGCGTGCGCATGCGGTACTTCTGATGGAGCCTCACGAGCGCGGATCCTACCAGCGCCCCTTGCGGCGCCCGCCCGCCGAGAGCACCGTTCCGGGCTCTACCCTCGGCCCCCGTGCGCGTGCTGATCTTCCACGGATACCTGCTGCGCGGGACGGGTTCGAACGTCTACACGTCCAAGCTGGCCGAGGCGCTCGTGCGCCAGGGCCACGAGGTGCACCTGCTCAGCCAGGAGCGCGCCCCGGCCGACTGCCCCTTCGTCGACGCAGAGGGCCACTGGAGCGACGGGGCCCTGAAGGTGCGCGAGCTTCGCGCGCCGGTGCGCTGCACCGCCTACCGGCCGGACATCGGCGGCCTGCTTCCCGTCTACGTCGCCGATCGCTACGAGGGGGTCGAGGCGCGCCCGTTCCCCGAGTTGGACGAGTCCGAGCTCGAGCGCTACGTCGAGGCCAACGTCGCGGCCGTGCGCGCCGTGGTGCGCCGCGCCCGGCCCGAGGCCGCACTCGCGAACCACCTCGTGATGGGCCCGGTGATCCTCGCGCGCGCGCTGGCGGGCACGGGCGTGCCCTATGCGGTCAAGATCCACGGCAGCGCGCTCGAGTACACGGTGGCGCCCCACCCGCGCTTTCTTCCCTATGCGCGCGAGGGAGTGGCCGGCGCTCGCGGCGTGCTGGTGGGCTCGCGCCACGTCGCGCGCCGGCTGTGGGAGACGATGGAGGAGCCCGAGCTCCGTGCACGGATCCGGCTCGGGCCGCCGGGCGTCGACGTGGAGGAGTTCGCTCCGCTCGAGCCGCCGGCCGCGCGCGCGCGCCTGCACGGCCTGGCCGACGCGCTGGCCGATGCCGCCGCCGGCGCCGGCCACGCCGGGGCAGCCGCTCCCGGGTCGGCCTTCTCGCGCGACGCCGCCGCCGCCTCCTCCGCGCTGCGCTCCGTGGCGGACGGATTCGAGCACGACCGCCTCGTGGCCTACGTCGGCAAGCTCATTCTCGCCAAGGGCGTCGACCTGCTCCTCACCGCCTGGCCGCTCGTCCTGCAGCGGGTGCCGGAGGCGCGCCTCGTCGTGGTCGGCTTCGGCGGATACCGCGAGGGGTCCGAGCGGCTGCGCGACGCCCTGGCCGGCGGCGAGCTGGGCGCGGCGCGGGCGCTCGCCGCGGCTGGTCGTGCCGAGGAGGGCGGACCGCGAGCGCCGCTCTCCTACCTCCAGGCGTTCCTCGACGACCTGGCCGGCGACTCCGGTGAGTGCGAGCGCTACCTCGCGGCGGCCGCTCGCCTGCCCGAGCGGGTGGTCTTCATGGGTCGGCTCGAGCACGGCGAGCTCGCCGCCCTGTTGCCCGCGTGCGAGGCCGAGGTCGTTCCGAGCACGTTCCCCGAGGCGTTCGGGATGGTGGCCGCCGAAGGCGCCGCCTGCGGCGCTCTGCCGGTGAGCGCCGAGCACTCGGGCCTCGCCGAGGTGACCGAGGTGTTGCGCGCGGCCGTCCCCTCCGGAGCGCGCGCGCTCCTGTCCTTCCCGCTCGGCCCCGGCGCGATCCGGGCTCTGGCGATGCGCATCGTGGGGTGGCTCGAGGCGCCCGAGGAGCTGCGCGCCGGCACCCGCGCGGCGCTGGTGTCCACCACGCGCGAGCGCTACTCGTGGGAGGGTGTCGCGCGCGGCGTGCTCGCCGCCGCGGAGGGCAGGCTCGACGAGCTCCAGAGCGCCGGGGACTGAGCCGCCCCGCAGCGCGCCGGCCGCACGCCCGCGCCTCCGGCTGGGATAGAGTTCCTCCGTGCTTGCCCACCGCACCCGAGGGGCGTCCCACGCCTGCGTGCTCGCCGTCGCCGCCGCACTCCTGCTCGGGCTGGCGGGATGCCGGGTCAAGAACACCGGCGGCGACGCGGCGAACGGCAAGAAGCTCTTCGTCGCCAAGTGCGGCGCCTGCCACGTGATGCAGCGCGCGGGCACGAAGGGGGTCCAGGGACCGAACCTCGACGACGCCTTCGCGCAGGATCGCGCCGACGGCTTTGGCTCGAGCACCATTCGCGGAGTCGTGAACCACCAGATCCTCTATCCCAACCGCAACGGGGTCATGCCCGGGAAGCTCTACACGGGCGAGGACGCCCTCGACGTCGCCACCTACGTCGGGGCGTCCGTGTCCAAGCCGGGGCCGGACACGGGTGCGGTCGCCAACGCAGTGCCCACCCTGAACAAGAAGCCGGTGGTGGCCAAGAACGGCAGTCTCGAGATCGACGCGGACCCGACGGGTCAGCTCGCCTTTCTGGCGGGCTCGGCCTCCGCGCCCTCCGGTCAGGTGACCTTGAAGATGCAGAACAAGTCCTCCACGCCGCACGACATCGCCGTCAAGGGCAACGGGACCAACATGGGGGGCAAGGTCGTCCAGAACGGCGGCGTCTCGACGGTGAGCGTCAGCCTGAAGCCGGGCACCTACGAGTTCTACTGCACGGTCGCGGGCCACGAGCAGGGCGGCATGAAGGGCACGCTGACCGTCAAGTAGGCAGGTCCTCAGGCGGCGGGAACCACCGCTCGCTCGGCCGCGTCGGCGCGGGAGCCCTCGGCCGCCGCGTGCCAGAAGAAGTAGCAGAGGGCCAGGAACATGATGAGGATGTCCAGGACCATCATCATGCCGCCCGCGGTCTGCTGGTCGGCGAGCGGCGTGAACCCGTAGCGCATCGCCTTCTCGCCGTAGAAGCCGCCGTAGAGCTGGCCGTGGGAGAAGACGAACCCCATCCCGAGGAACATCGTCGACATCCGCGCGGCGAAGACGTAGGCGATCTTCCACAGGTCGCCGGGCATGCGCCGGCGCTTGGGCTCGAGCACCGCCCACCAGAGCAGGAAGTTCGCCGCGAGGAAGGACTGGTGCTGGAGGGCATGGATCGCAGGGTGGCGCAGCGCCGCCTCGAAGAGGAACGCCAGGTGCCAGCCGTAGATCGTCGCGACGTAGATCGGCAGCGCGATCAGCGGCCGGCGCGCGAAGCGGAAGGCTCGCCGGAGCCCCCGGCGGCGCGCGAGAGCCACCAGGAGCGGGCGCGGGAGCAGGAAGACGAGGACCGGCGAGCGGATCCCGGCCAGGAGGAACGGCGCGGCGAGCTCTCCGATCAGCAGGTGCTGCGCCATGTGCGCGCTGAGGACGCGGTCCGCGTAGGCGTCGAGGGGTGAGAGGAGGCCCACGACCTCGAGCGCCATCCCGATCCACCACGCGCTCTGCTGAGCGCGCGAGACCCGGACCCCCCGGCGGCGGAGGATCCGCACCGCGCGCACGTACAGGGCGCTCGCAACAAGCAGGCCAGCGAGCACGACGGGATCCAGGCTGAGCGGCACCCCCGGGATGGTGACAGCCGGGGATCGCCGCCACGACGGCGGCTTCGCTTTAGCTCAGCGCGCGCACGACGACCACGACCACGACGATGGTCGCCACCGTGGCGGCGACGTAGAGCAGGAAGCGGAAGGCCTCGGCCTCCGAGCGCAGCGGGTTGAGCATCGCGCGCTAAGCCCCGGCCCTAGAGGATGTAGACGGTCGCGTAGACGACGATCCACATTGCGTCGACGAAGTGCCAGTAGATCCCCGGCACCTCGATGCCGCGGTGCTGCTCGGGCGTGTAGTGCCCGCGGAAGGCGCGCACGGTGGCCATGGCCAGCAGGGTCAGCCCGATGAACACGTGGGCGCCGTGGAGGCCGGTCAACCCGTAGAAGATCGAGGCCTGCGCCGAGTCGTGGGGCGCGAAGCCGATGTGCACGTACTCGTTGATCTGCACGAAGAGGAAGGTGCAGCCGAGCAGGAAGGTGGAGAGCATGCCCGCCTTGAGCCCCGCGCGGTTGCCGCTCTTGGCCGAGACGAGCGCCCAGTGGATGGTCAGCGAGGAGGAGATCAGGATCGCCGTGTTGAAGCCGGCGACGAGCCTGGGCAGATCCGTCCCGCTCGCCGGCCACGGGTTGCTCTGCACGACCCGGATGAAGAAGTAGGCCGTGAAGAAGGCCCCGAAGACCATGACCTCGGAGATGATGAAGAGCAGCATCCCGAGCAGCTGGGGCTCCACGCGCGAGGATCGGTGGGCCTCGGGCGGGCCGTGGTGTTGCTCGGGGTGGGGGATCGAGGCGGCTTCCACCAGACCGCTCCTATCCGCGCGAGGCGGTTTGCGCCTCGTGCGCCTCGAGGTCGACCACCACGTGCTCGACCGGACACGCGGTCGAGCGGCGCACGCGCTCGATGAGCTGCCCCCGCAGCCAGCCCGAGCGCGTCTCGGGATGGGTGGAGATGACGATCTCGTCCACCCGGTAGAGCTGCAGGCCGTTCATGACGGCGGTGAAGGGGTCGGGGTCACCGATGCTCCCGGTGGCGGGGATGCCCTCTAGCTGCATCTTCTCGAGCATCCCGGCCAGCCGCTCGCGGGCCTGCTCCGTGTGCTTGCCCCGGCCGCCCTCCTGGGGCACCATGACCGTGAAGCGGTGCGGCGACTCCTCGGCCTTGGCCTTCAGGAGGTTGAAGAGCGTGTCGCCTCCCGCGGTCTTGTTCGCGACGACGAGCGTGTGCACTACCTTCTCGCGCTCCGCGTCGAGGTCGACGACCACGTGCTCGACGGGGAGGCCGCTCGCGTCGCGCACCCGCTCGATCAGGTCGCGCCGCAGCCAGCCCGAGCGCGTCTCGGGGTGGGTGGAGATGATGATCTCGTCAGGCCGGAACTCTCCGACCGCGTCCATGGTCGCGCTGAAGGGGTCGGGGTCCATGACCTCGCCGTGGGCGTCGATCCCGAGCTCCTCGAGCGCCCGGACCGTCGAGTCGACCCGGGCGAGGGCGGCGTCGCGCACCGCGTCGGCGTAGACCACGAGGCCGGCCTTCGGCTGGGTCTGCGGGGCGACGACGGTCACGTGCGTGTCTCCGTCCGCTCGCGCACGGATCGCCTCCACGATGCTCTGCGCGCCGAGCGTCTCGTTGGCGACGACGAGGATGTGGGCCATGCCGCGCGCTCCCCTGCCCGTCTATTCGGTGCCCGCGCTCGCCCGTTGCGCGCCGGCGGACGCGCCGGCCGGCGTGCGCTCGACCTCGGCGCTCTCGAAGATCCCGTGCACCGCGCCGGGCACCCCGTACTCGTACGGCCCGCCCACGACGGTGGGCACGCGGTCGAAGTTGAAGACCGGCGGCGGAGAGGAGACCTGCCACTCGAGCGTGAGCGAGCGCCACGGGTTCGCCGCCGCGCGCGGGCCGCCACGCCAGCTCGCCACGATGTTGTAGAGGAACACGAGCGAGCTCAGCCCGAGGAAGAAGGAGGCGATCGAGATGAAGGCGTTCCAGCCCGCGAACTGCTGGGCGTAGTCGGCCACCCGCCGCGGCATTCCCTGGATCCCGATCAGGTGCATGGGGGCGAAGGTGAGGTTGAAGAAGATGAACGTGCACCAGAAGTGGAACTTGCCCAGGCGCTCGTCGACCAGGCGGCCGGTCATCTTCGGGAACCAGAAGTAGATGCCCGCGAAGATGGTGAACAGCGAGCCGCCGAAGAGCACGTAGTGGATGTGGGCGACGATGAAGTAGGTGTCGCTCACGTGGATGGTGAGAGGGATCATCGCGAGCATCACGCCGGATATTCCCCCCAGGGTGAACATCGTGAGGAAGCCGAGGGCGAAGAGCATCGCGGTGTCGAGGTGCAGCACCCCTCGCCACAGGGTGGCCAACCACGAAAAGACCTTGATCCCGGTGGGCACGGCGATGATGGCCGTGGTGATCATCATCGGGATGCGGATCCACGTCTGCATGCCCGAGACGAACATGTGGTGCGCCCAGACGGTGAAGCCGAGCACGACGATCGCCAGCAGCGAGAAGCACATCATCCGGTAGCCGAAGATCGGCTTGCGCGACTTGACGGAGAGGATCTCCGAGACGATCCCGAACCCCGGCAGCATCATGATGTAGACCGCCGGGTGCGAGTAGAACCAGAAGACGTGCTGGTACATGAGCACGTTGCCGTCGCGGCCCGCTCCGACCGCCGAGTCGAAGAAGTGGAACCCGAGCGCCCGGTCGAGCAGCACGAGGAACTGGGAGGCGGCGATGAACGGCGTGGCGATGACCACGAGCAGCGAGGTGGCGAAGTTGGCCCACACGAGCAGCGGCAGGCGCCAGAAGCTCATGCCGGGCGCGCGCATCGTGATGATGGTCACGAGGAAGTTCAGCGCGGTGGCGATGGACGAGGCGCCCGCGAACTGCACCCCGAGGGTGAAGAACATCTGCCCGATCGGCTGGGTGGTCGACAGCGGGGCGTAGGCCGTCCAGCCGCTGGTGAACGGTCCGCCGGGGGCCAGGAAGCTCCCGAGCATCATCGTCCCGGCCAGCGGCAGGAGCCAGAACGAGAGCGCGTTGAGCCGCGGGAAGGCCATGTCGGGCGCGCCGATCATGAGCGGCAGGACGAAGTTCGCGATCCCCGCGAAGACGGGGATGACGAACAGGAAGATCAGCAGCGAGGCGTGGACCGAGAAGAGCCCGTTGTAGGTGTTGGAGTCCACGAACTGCAACCCGGGCTGGGCGAGCTCGGCGCGTATGAGCATGGCCAGCAGGCCGCCCACGAACAGGAAGAAGAACGAGGTGCAGATGTACTGCAGCCCGATGACCTTGTGGTCGGTGTTCACGCGGAAGTAGTCGCGCCAGGAGTGCGCTCCGTGCGAGGAGTGGTCCTCCGCGCGGCTCGGCTTGCCCGCCGCCCAGTAGAACCAGTAGTCGAAGCACCCGAGGCCCACCAGGAAGAAGAGGGGGACGGCGATCAGGGCGACCATCGTGACGGCGTCGCCGCTCGTCCACGGGTCCTTGTAGTGCATGGCCGTACGGACCACGCCCACCAGGGCGTAGGCGAAGGCCAGCCCGAGCGCGGAGAAAAGCGCGGCCCGGTACCAGCCGGGAGCCCTCAGCCGCGCGGCCAGCGACGCCCGCGGCGAGGGGGGCGAGGCGGGGTTCTGCGCCGGGGCCGAGCTGGGGTTCAGGGTGGCGGACATCGGCGGCAGCCTAGCGGGAGCGGACCGGGAAGGCGACGGGAATCGACCGGCACATGATGGCGCTGGGAACGGCCACCATCAACCTCCGTGACTCGAGCCGCCGCTCGACCCGGTCGGGGGTGCGGTGCCGCCCCCGGCGGCGCCTCCGGCCGCGGCCTTCTTGGCGATCCACTGATCGAACGCGGCCGGCTCGACCACGTGGACGGTCGAGCGCATGGTCGAGTGGCCGAGCCCGCACAGCTCGGCGCAGACGATCGCGTAGTCGCCGGTCTGCGTCGGGGTGACCCGGTAGCTGGTGGTGATTCCGGGGACCGTGTCGCTCTTCATCCGGAACGCCGGGACCCAGAAGGAGTGGATCACGTCCTTGGCTCTCAACTTGAACTCCACGGGCCGGCCCTTGGCGAGGTAGAGCAGGTCCGAGCCCACCGCCTTGGCGCC
>JAABUZ0100003225.1_pt1 | contig 24748 bp, 19 predicted proteins | sample 5562091 | NCBI WGS metagenome assembly JAABUZ01 (sample SAMN12813069, study PRJNA571459) | rock metagenome | isolation source: Antarctica rocks | place: Antarctica: Victoria Land, Linnaeus Terrace sud | collected 2015-12-21 | reverse complement strand
GACGAACGCGTGTGAGCACGGTCACAGCGCGTCCTGCTCGTCGCCGCACCGGTGTCGTGCGGGGGGGACAGCACGGTCGGGCCCGGCACGGGCCGATCACCGCGACGAGGCGAGTGGAGAGTGGCGTGGGCGTCGAGATCAAGACCGAGAACCTCACCAAGAGGTTCGGCAAGCAGACGATCTGGGAGAACGTCTCCCTGACGCTGCCCAAAGGCGAGATCTCGGTCCTGCTGGGCCCCTCCGGCACCGGCAAGTCGGTGTTCCTCAAGACCGTGATCGGGCTGCTCAAGCCGGAGAACGGCTCGGTCGTCATCGACGGCACCGACATCACCAAGGTGAGGGAGCGCGAGCTCTACGAGGTGCGCAAGCTGTTCGGGGTGCTGTTCCAGGACGGCGCGCTGTTCGGGTCGCAGAACCTCTACGACAACATCGCCTTCCCTCTGCGCGAGCACACCAAGAAGCCCGAGCGCGAGATCAAGGAGATCGTCTTCGACAAGCTGGAGATCGTCGGTCTGACCGGTACGGAGAAGAAGCTCCCGGGCGAGATCTCGGGAGGGATGCGCAAGCGGGCGGGGATCGCCCGGGCCCTGGTCCTGGACCCGCAGATCCTGCTGTTCGACGAGCCGGACTCCGGGCTGGACCCGGTCCGCACGTCCTACCTGAACCAGCTGATCGTGGACCTGAACGCCCAGATCGCGGCAACGATTCTGATCGTCACCCACGACATCAACACCGCCCGGACCGTGCCGGACAACATCGGCCTGCTCTACCGGCGCCACCTGGCTATGTTCGGCCCGCGTGAGATGCTGCTGAGCAGCAACGAGCCTGTCGTGCGCCAGTTCCTCAACGCCCAGCGCGAGGGGCCGATCGGCATGGCGGAGGAGAAGGACGCCAGCGAGCTCGAGGCAGAGCAGGGCACCGAGCTCGGCGCGCTGCCGCCGATCCCGATCCAGCTCCCCACGAGCAGCGGCGTCCTGCGCGAGACCCAGCGGCCACCTGGCGCCTGGCTGCGCGACAACGGCATCACACCGCCCGCCGGCTCCTTCGCCGGCCTGGACGTCGACGTCCCCGGCCTCGAGCCGACCGAGCCCGACGCCGCGCAGGCCCGGGTGGCCGAGGCCGCCCGTGAGCAGCTGGAGGGGTCGGGGCACGAGGGCGAGCCGGCGGACAGCCACCAGGACGGGCCGCCTCGGGCCGGCGGGGTCCGGCCGCGCCCGGACGGCGGCGGCGCCCGAGGGGCGGCCCCCCGGCGTACGGGCCAGGTGCTTGAGCGGGTCGACGGGGTCCCGGCGCGGGGCAGGGTCGGCGCCGGAGCCAGCTCGATCACGCGGCGGCCACGGAACGGGGGCTAGGTGGCTGTCTCAGCACTCGCTCCGGTCAAAAGCGCGGGCGACTTCTTCGCCCTGTGCCTAGACGTCCTGCGCGGGCTGTTCAAACGACCCTTCCAGGGGGCGGAGTTCATCCAGCAGGCGTGGTTCATCGCCAGCGTCACGATCCTGCCGACGGCGCTGGTGTCGATCCCGTTCGGCGCCGTGCTGGCGCTGCAGATCGGCAACCTGACCAAGCAGATCGGTGCGCAGTCCTTCACCGGCGCGGTGGCCGTGCTCGGCGTGGTGCGGGAGGCGAGCCCCATCGTGACCGCGCTGCTCATCGCCGGCGCCGGCGGCTCGGCCATCTGCGCGGACCTCGGCTCGCGCAAGATCCGCGAGGAGCTCGACGCCATGGAGGTGCTCGGGGTCAGCCCGCTCGCACGTCTGGTGGTTCCCCGGGTGCTGGCCACCATGCTGGTCGCGTTCTTCCTCAACGGCATGGTCGCGGTCGTTGGCGTGGTCGGCGGCTACTTCTTCAACGTGATCCTGCAGGGCGGCACGCCAGGCGCCTACCTGGCCTCCTTCACCGCGCTGGCGCAGCTGCCGGACCTCTACGTCGGTGAGATCAAGGCCATCGTGTTCGGCGCGATCGCCGCACTGGTCGCGGCGTACAAGGGGCTGAACGCCAAGGGCGGCCCGAAGGGCGTCGGGGACGCGGTCAACCAGAGCGTGGTCATCAGCTTCATGCTGCTGTTCCTGACCAACTTCCTGATCACTGCCGTGTACTTCCAGATCGTTCCCCAGAAGGGAGGCTGACGTGGCCGTCTCCACCGGCAGCCCGCTGCCCCCCATCCTCGGGGCGCCGTTTCGCGCCGTGAAGAAGCTCGGCAACACCGGCGTCACCTTCCTGGATGACCTCGGCGCCCAGCTGAGCTTCTACGGCCGATCCATCTTCTGGTCCTACCGCACGCTGACCCGGTACAAGAAGGAGGTCATCCGGCTGCTCGCCGAGGTCTCGCTCGGGTCCGGGGCCCTGGCCCTGGTGGGCGGCACGATCGGCGTCATCGCGTTCCTGACGTTCTTCACCGGCACCGAGGTCGGCCTGCAGGGCTACGCCGCGCTGAACCAGCTCGGCACCTCGAACTTCACCGCGTTCCTGTCGGCCTACTTCAACACCCGCGAGATCGCCCCGCTGGTCGCCGGGCTGGCCCTGTCGGCCACCGTCGGGTGCGGCTTCACCGCCCAGCTTGGGGCCATGCGGATCTCGGAGGAGGTCGACGCCCTGGAGGTCATGGGCGTGCCGTCCCTGCCGTTCCTGGTCACCACCCGGATGATCGCCGGGTTCGTCGCGGTCACCCCGCTGTACGTCATCGGGTTGCTGTCGTCCTACTTCGCTGCCCGCACGATCACCACGGGCTTCTACGGCCAGTCGACGGGTACCTACGACCAGTACTTCCACCAGTACCTACCGGCCGTCGACGTGCTCTACAGCTTCGTCAAGGTGCTCATCTTCGCGGTCATCATCATCTTGATCCACTGCTACTACGGGTACTACGCCTCCGGCGGCCCGGCCGGCGTGGGGGTGGCCGTGGGGCGCGCTGTACGCACCGCGATCGTGGCGATCAACCTGGTGGACTTCTTCCTGAGCCTGGCCATCTGGGGCTCCACCACGACCGTGAAGATAGCCGGCTGATGTCCGCGCCCCGTCCCACCTCGCGCTCTGCGCTGGTCCGGCTCCGGCTGACCGGGGTGGCCTTCCTGCTGGTGATCGCCAGCCTGGTCTACCTCACGGTGCTGCTCTACACCAAGGCCTTCACGCCGATCGTCAAGGTGGAGCTCAAGGCCGACCGGATCGGCAACCAACTGTCGCCGCCCGCCGACGTCAAGCTGCGCGGGGTGGTGGTGGGCGAGGTCCGGGCGGTGCACTCAAAGGGCAACGGCTCGACGATCGACCTGGCGCTGAAGCCGGACATGGTCAAGCTCATCCCCTCCAACATCCAGGCCCGCCTGCTGCCCAAGACCCTGTTCGGTGAGAAGTTCGTCGACCTCATCACCCCGGCTGCGCCCACCTCCAGCCACCTGCGCAACAACGACGTCATCCCGCAGGACCACTCCTCGACGGCCATCGAGACCGAGCGGGTGCTGGACGACCTGATGCCGCTGCTGCAGAGCCTGAAGCCGAAGGAGCTGTCGATGACCCTCAACGCCCTGTCCGGCTCACTGCGGGGAAGGGGCGATGCGCTCGGCAAGAACTTCGTCCGCACAGACGCCTACCTCAAGCAGATCAACCCCGAGCTGCCGACGCTGCGCCAGGACATGCAGGGTCTGGCCGACTTCAGCAACAACACCGCGGACGCCACTCCCGACCTGCTGCGGCTGCTCGACAACTTCTCCGCCAACAGCCGCAACCTGGTGCAGGAGAAGGCCTCGCTGAACTCCTTCCTGACCACGACCACGGGGTTCGCCTCCAGCGCGGACAGCATCCTGCGCCAGAACCAGGACCGGTTCATCTCACTGGCCTCGTCCAGCCTGCCGTCGCTGAACCTGTTCGCGGCCTACTCACCTGAGTACCCCTGCCTGCTCAAGGGGCTCACCGACTACGAGCCGATCGTGGCGAGGACCTTCGGCGGCCTCCAGCCGGGTCTGCACATCACGCTCGAGGTCACCAAGGACCAGGGCAGCTACGCCCCGGGCCAGGAGCCGAAGTACCTCGAGACCCGGGCGCCGTACTGCTCCGGGCTCCCCAAGCCCAAGGTGCCCGCAGGTGACCAGAAGTTCAACGACGGCTACTCGAAGGCAGGAGCGAAGTGAAGACCAGCGCCGCGCTTGCCAAGCTGATCGTGTTCATGGTGATCACCTCGATGCTGACGTTCACGCTGGCCGCGACCATCGGCAACTTCAGCCTGGGCAGCAGCACGACCTACCACGCTGCGTTCAGCGACGTGACCGGGCTGCTGCCGGGCAACGAGGTCCGGATCTCCGGGGTCAAGGTCGGCAAGGTCGGCTCGATCACGCTCAACGGCAAGCTCGCCGACGTCGTGCTGACCCTCGACGGGGACCGCAAGATCGCCGACAGCTCGATCCTGCGCCTGCGCTACCGCAACCTGGTCGGCGAGCGGTACATCGCAATCAGTGAGGGCCCCGGATCGACCAATGCGCGCATCGCCGGATCCACCGTTCCGCTGGACCACACGCGCAACGCGCTGGACCTCACGCTGCTGTTCAACGGCTTCCGGCCGCTGTTCCAGGCGCTTGACCCGAAGTCGGTCAACGACGTCGCCTTCGAGATCGTCCAGACCCTGCAGGGCGAGGGCGGCACGATCGACGACCTGCTCAAGCGCACGGCATCGCTGACCAGCACCCTCGCGAACAAGGACGCCGTGATCGGCCGGGTGATCGACAACCTGACCTCGGTGCTGACGACCGTCGACGACCGCGACACCCAGCTCAACGACCTGATCACCCAGCTGCAGCGCCTGGCCAAGGGCTTCGCCATGGACCGGCAGTCTATCGGCGAGTCGATCCAGGGCATCAGCAGCCTGACGGACGCGACCGCCGGGCTGATCAAGGACGTGCGGCCCGGGGTCCGCAACGACGTCGTGGACCTGCAGCGGCTGGCCAAGAACCTCGACGACAACAAGGCCGTGGTGGACGGGGTCCTGCAGCGCCTGCCGGACAAGCTCAACCGCATCGTGTCCACGGCGACGTACAGCAGCTGGTTCAACTTCTACCTGTGTGGTGTGGACGTACGGACCAGCACGCCCCTGGGCGCGATCACCACGCCTCAGGTCGTCAACTCCGCCCCGAGGTGCAAACGGTGACGCCGTTCCGTGAGAAGAACAAGACCGTGATCGGCGCGATCGGGATCACGGCGATCCTCAGCCTGCTCTACACCTCGTTCAACACCGACAAGCTCCCGTTCATCGGGGCAGGCCCCACCTACAAGGCGGACTTCGCCGAGGGCGCCGGGTTGCAGAAGATGGACGAGGTCCGCGTCGCGGGCGTCAAGGTCGGCAAGGTGACCGGAATCGACCTGGCCGGCGACCACGTCGTGGTCCAGATGCGGGTCAAGGGCGCGACGCTGGGCCGGCTCACCAAGGCCGAGATCCGGATCAAGACGGTGCTGGGCCGCAAGTACGTCCAGCTGGACCCGGCCGGTGACGGCACTCTGGACCCCTCCAGCGAGATCCCCGTCAGCCGTACGACCTCGCCGTTCGACATCGCGCCGGCGTTCCAGAAGCTCGCAGGCACCGTCGGCAACATCGACGGTGCTCAGCTCGGCAAGGCCTTCAGCACGTTGGCGGACGACTTCCGTGACTCGCCCAAGGACGTGCGGGCGTCGCTGGACGGCCTGTCCCGGCTGTCGATGACGATCGCCTCGCGCGACGCGCAGCTCAAGCTCCTGCTGCAAAAGGCGCGTGGCGTGACCGGCACCCTGGCCGCCCGCGACCACGACCTCGTCAGCCTGCTGAAGGACAGCGACCTGATCTTCCAGGAGGTGCAGGCGCGGCGGGAGGCCATCCACCACCTGCTGGTGAGCACCACCACGCTGTCCGAGCAGCTGGTCGCCCTCGTGCAGGAGAATATCGCCACCCTCGCGCCCGCGCTGCACAGCCTGCGCAGCGTGGTGACCGTGTTGCGCAACAACCAGGACAACCTGGACAAGAGCATCGCCCAGCTGGCGCCTTTCGTGCGCCTGTTCGCCAACAACCTCGGCAACGGGCGGTGGTTCGACACCTTCGTGCAGAACGAGACCACCCCAGTGGGCTTCGGCCCCGGCAGCTTCGGGAGCCCGTGATGCACCGCCGTCTGATTGGCCTGCTCGCCGTCCTCGCCGTCCTGGCCGGCAGCTCCGGGTGCGGCCTGTTCGGGGGCGGGTCCTCCAAGAAGCTCACCGCGTCCTTCCCCCGCGCCATCGGCGTCTACGTCCACAGCGACGTGCGTGTGCTCGGCGTCAAGATCGGCCAGGTCAACAAGATCACCCCGACTGGTCGCACGGTCCGGATCGAGATGAGCTACGACGCCAAGTACAAGATCCCGGCGACCGCCCAGGCCGTCCTGGTCGCGCCCTCGATCGTCAGCGACCGCTATGTCCAGCTGACGCCGGTCTTTCGCGGAGGCCCGCTGCTGGCTGACGGCGCGGTCCTGCAGCCCGACCGGACGCAGGTGCCGGTCGAGCTGGACAAGATCTACTCCTCGCTCGACGGGTTGAACCAGGCACTGGGCCCGGACGGCGCGAACAGCAAGGGCGCCCTGTCGGACCTGCTGCACGTCAGCGCCTTGAACCTCAAGGGCAACGGCGCCGCGCTGCACGACACGCTGCACGGGCTGTCCGAGGCCATCACGACGCTGTCGGACAACCGCACCGACCTGTTCGGGACCATCACCAACCTGCAGCAGTTCACCACCGTGCTCGCGCAGAACGACTCGACGGTGCGCGAGTTCAACGGCCGGCTTGCCGCGGTGGCCGCGCAGCTCAACGGTGAGCGCCTGGACCTCGCCACCGCCGTCAAGCAGCTGTCCTTCGCCCTGGCGGAGGTCGCGACGTTCGTGAAGAAGAACAAGGTCGACCTCACCGGCAACATCAAGGACCTGGCGTCGGTCACCTCGGTGCTGGTCAAGCAGAAGCGGGCGCTGAAGGAGTTCATCGACGTCGCGCCGAACGCGTTGTCCAACCTCCAGCTGGCCTACAACCCCGCCTCCGGCACCCTGGACACCCGCGACAACAGCGCCGGCCTGGCCACCCCGACCTCTGTGCTGTGCGGGCTGGTCCGGGCCGCGGGTCAGCCGGCGGCCTGCCAGACCATCACGGATCTGCTCAAGAAGCTGCCGCCCGCACCGCCGCCGCCGGCCTGTCTGAAGGATCCGACGAAGTGCTTGCCGCTGCCGGGAGCGGGCGGGGCGCAGCCCGGGACCGCTGGGCATGCGCGCGTGGACAACAGCCTCACGCTCGGCGGACTCCTGGAGGCGAGCTCATGACCAGCATCAGCCACCTGCGCCGTACGGCGACGTGGGTCTGCCTGGCCCTGGTGTCGGCCCTGGTGCTCAGCGGCTGCAAGTTCAACGGGGCCTCGAGCTTCCCGCTGCCCGGCGGGGTCGGTGGCGGCGGTTACAAGGTGAACATCGAGTTCACCGACGTGCTGGACCTGGTGCCGCAGTCGGCGGTCAAGGTCAACGACGTCACGGTCGGCTCGGTCACCGACATCACGCTGAAGGGCTTCACCGCCCGGGTCACCGTCAGCCTGCTCAAGAACGTGGTGCTGCCGGAGAACGCGACCGCCGCGCTTCGCCAGACCAGCCTGCTGGGTGAGAAGTTCGTCAGCCTCGATCGCCCTGCGGTCGGCGAGGGCCAGCTGCGTGACGGCATGACGATCCCGCTGTCGCGCACGACGCGGAACTCCGACATCGAGGAGGTGCTTGGGGCGCTCTCGCTGGTCCTGAACGGCGGCAGCCTGGAGCAGATCCAGACCATCAACGTCGAGCTGACCAAAGCGCTCAAGGGCCGGGAGACCCAGGTCAGGGACTTCCTCAAGCAGCTGACCGGGTTCGTCGGCGGCCTGGACGCGCAGAAGACCCAGATCGTCGCCGCCCTCGACGGGCTCGACCGGCTGTCCGGCAAGCTCGCCGCCCAGCGGCAGGTGCTGGCGACCGCGCTGCAGGACATCCCGAAGGGCGCTGCGGTGCTGGCCGACGAGCGGGCCCAGCTCACCAAGCTGCTGGCCGGCTTGAACCACCTCGGCGGCGTGGCGACGCACATCATCGCGGCGTCCAAGCAGAACACCGTGGCCGACCTGCAGGCGCTGCAGCCGATCCTGAGCCAGCTCGGAGCGGCCGGCAAGGACCTGCCCAACGCCCTCGAGCTGCTGACGACCTACCCGTTCCCGCGCACCATCGACAAGGGCATCAAGGGCGACTACGCGAACCTGTTCCTGACCGTCGACGCCTCGACCGACAACCTCGGCCTGGCCACCGGCCTGCCCATCCCGGGCAGTACGGCATCGCCCGCTCCTTCCGGCCTACCAATCCCGCCGCTGCCGGCTCCGCTAGGCAAGACCCCAGCTGCACCGACCGTGCCGAAGCTCCCGGCCGTGCCGAAGGTGACCGGTCTCGGGACGCGGCCCGACGTCTCCTCGCTGTTCCTCGGAGGTCTCTCGTGATCACCCGCCAGACCAAGCTGCAGCTGCTGGTGTTCGGCGTGCTCGCGGTCGTCGGCCTGCTGTTCACCGGGGCCCGGTACGCCGGCCTGTCCACGCTGGTGCCCGGCCATGACAACGGCTACGTCGTCAACGCCGACTTCAGCGACTCCGGCGGCATCTTCACCGGTGCAGAGGTGACCTACCGGGGCGTCGCCGTCGGAAAGGTCGAGCAGCTGTCGCTGCGGCCGCAGGGCGTACGCGTGGCCCTGCGGCTCAAGCCCGGCATCAAGGTCCCCTCCCAGACGCACGCCGCCATCGGCAACCGCTCCGCCGTCGGTGAGCAGTACATCGACCTGATGCCCGACGCCGACGGGGCGCCGTACCTGCACAAGGGCTCGGTCATCCCCCTCGCGATGACAACCATCCCGATCCAGCCGACCCAGCTCCTGGTCAACCTCGACCGCCTCGTCAAGAGCGTTGACACACGTGACGTCGGGATCGTCCTGACCGAGCTCGGCACCGCCTTCGACGGCTCGGGCACCGACCTGCAGCGCCTGGTGGACGCGAGCAACGCCCTGACGCAGACCGCGACCGAGAACCTCCCGCAGACCATCAAGCTCATCCGCGACAGCCGGCCGGTCCTCAACACCCAGCGGGACGAGGCGGCGAACTTCAAGGCCTACAACCGCGACCTGGCTTCGCTGACCCAGCAGCTGCGGGCCAGTGACCCCGACTTCCGGTCATTGTTCCTCAACGGCACCGACAGTGCGGTGGCAACGACCGACCTGCTGGAGAGCAACCGGGTCGCGCTGCCGCCCCTGCTGGACAACCTCATCTCCACCGCGCAGGTCCAGGCCGTCCGCATCCCCGCGATCCGGCAGATCCTGGCGACCTACCCCAACGTGGTGGCCGGCGGCTTCACCGTCACGCCCGGCGACGGCACGGCGCACTTCGGCAACGCCACCACCAAGACCGCGCCCCCCTGTCAGCAGGGTTACCAGTCCACGCAGAGGCGGGACCCGTCCGACACCACGCAGAAGCCGGCCAACATCAACGCGTACTGCTCGCTGCCCAAGGGTTCGGCCAGCAGTGACCGCGGATCCCAGAACGCTCCCCGCCCGGGCGGTACGCCGGCGTTCCCGCGCGACACCAACGGCGCGGCCGCCGTCTCGCTGCTCGGCTCGAGTGCGAGCCAGAGCGACACCGCGCTGCTGGCGGACTTCAACCCCACGACCGGCCGCGCCGTCCGCACCGGTCAGCAGTGGAGCCTTGAGCACTCCGGCATGTCGGACGCCTTGTTCAACGCCTCGTCCTGGCAGTGGCTCCTGGTGGACCCGCTGCCCACCTCGTGACGTCGGACAGTCCCCAGCCGGCACCGTCCTCGTCCAGGCTCACCGGTCACCTGCGGACGTACGCCGTCGCGCTCGGGGTGCTCTGCCTGGCGCTGCTGGTCGCCTCCGTGGTGCTCGCGGTGCAGGTCCGCTCGCGCAGCGCCAGCCAGCAGGCCCTGGACCAGGCGCGGGCCGACGCGGTCGTCGCCGCGCGGCAGGAGATGCTCAACCTGGATGCGCTGAGCGCAGCGACCTACGACAAGGACCTCGCGCGCATCCTGGCAGGGGCCACCGGGACGTTCCAGAAGCAGGCGGCCAGCAGCTTCGCGCTGGCGATGTTCAAAAGGCCCTACCTCGACCGCAAGTCGGTGTCCTCCGGGACCATCGTGGCCGCCGGCGTCGTGCGGGCCGACCAGAGCACGGCGACCGTGCTGGTGGCCGATGACCGCCTGCTGAGGGACACGAGCCTGAAGACCGGCTCGGTGGCGAAGGCACGTTGGCAGTTCGACATGGAAAAGCACGACGGCCACTGGCTGCTCGCCAACCTGGAACGGGTCCTGTGAGCGACCCCGACGACACCCCCACCGACGATCAGGGCGGTCCCGCAGCCCCGGCGGGCGGCACTGCGGTCCCGGCACCGGTGGCCAACCGCACCCGCTTCGCCACCCCGGGTGGACGCAGCCGGTTCAGCGCGCCCCCTGCGCCACCTGCGCCCCCGACGACGGCAGAGCCTGCGGTCACGCCGGCGCCGGCGGAGCCTTCGGTCACGCCCGCTCGGGCGGAGCCCGTGGCGGCGGCTGTGGAGCGAGTCGGCGGTTCGCGGCGGATCGAGCCGGACCGGGCAGAACGGGGGGACCGGGCAGAGCGGGCGGAGCAGGTCGAGTCCCGGGGCAACTCCCCGCGGCTGATCCTTGCCGGGCTGGGTGCGCTGGCCGTCGTCCTGGCGGTGCTCGTGGCGTTCCTGGCCCAGACGCTGAGCCGGTCCGGGAACCAGGAGGACCGGCGCCAGGAGGCGCTGGATGCGTCCCGGGACAACGTCCGGGCGATCCTTGCCTACGACTACCGGCACCTGGACCAGGACTACGCCGCGGCCCGCGCGGTGATAACCGGTCCCCTGCGCAAGGAGTACGACACCACTGCGGCGACCAAGAAGATGAGCCAGGACCGGGTGGCCCTGAAGGCGAGCCTGTCCAGCGAGGTCCTCAACGCGGCGATCGAGACGAGTAACGCAGACCGTGCGACCGCGCTGGTGTTCGTCAACCGCTCGGTGCGCGGATCGGTCTTCGCCACACCCCAGGTCACCCTCGACCGGATCGAGATGACCATGGTCCGCCAGCACGGGACCTGGCTGGTCGAGAAGCTCCAGATGCGCTGAACGGGTCCTTTTTCCACATCGCCGGGCAACGGTCCTTGACGCGGCGCCGCGGGTCGCCACCCTGTTCCAGCAGGAGTGGCGGTCCGGGAGCGACCCCGCCTCGACACGAGGCCGGGTACCCGCGTACACTTCTTCTTTGCGCTGCCTCCCGTCATATACCTGCCCTGGCCAGATGCCCTGGGTGGCCGGTCGATTGTGCGCGCGAGGCTGACGTCGTCGGCAGCAGGCACTGCCCCGGAAGGACCCCTCTTGGCCGCACCACGCCCCACTCCCCGCACGTCGTTCGCGAAGATCCGCGAGCCGCTCGAGGTTCCCAACCTGCTGGACCTGCAGGTTTCCTCCTTCGACTGGCTGGTCGGGAACGAGATCTGGCAGTCCCGGGTGAAGGAGGCGGTGGACGCTGGTCGCACCGACGTCTCCACGACCTCCGGACTCGAGGAGATCTTCGAGGAGATCTCCCCGATCGAGGACTTCTCCGGCTCGATGTCGCTGTCTTTCCGCGACCACCGCTTCGAGCCGACCAAGTACTCCGTCGAGGAGTGCAAGGACAAGGACATGACCTACGCGGCTCCGCTGTTCGTCACCGCGGAGTTCACCAACAACACCACCGGTGAGATCAAGAGCCAGACGGTCTTCATGGGTGACTTCCCGGTGATGACCGACAAGGGCACGTTCGTCATCAACGGCACCGAGCGCGTCGTCGTCTCCCAGCTGGTCCGCTCGCCCGGCGTCTACTTCGACAAGCAGATCGACAAGACCACCGACAAGGACACCTACTCCTGCAAGGTGATCCCGAGCCGCGGCGCCTGGCTGGAGTTCGAGGTCGACAAGCGCGACGCCGTCGGCGTACGCATCGACCGCAAGCGCAAGCAGCCCGTCACCGTGCTGCTCAAGGCCCTGGGCTGGGACGACGCGCGCATCCTGGAGCGCTACGGCGACTACGAGTCGATGCGCACCACCCTGGAGAAGGACCACACGGCCGGCCAGGACGACGCCCTGATCGACATCTACCGCAAGCTGCGACCGGGCGAGCCGCCGACCAAGGAGTCGGCGCAGACGCTGCTGGAGAACCTGTTCTTCAACGCCAAGCGCTACGACCTGGCCAAGGTCGGCCGGTACAAGGTCAACAAGAAGCTCGAGCTGGCCCTGCCGATGGACCAGGGCGTGCTCACCGAGGACGACATCCTGTCGACCATCGACTACGTCGTGAAGCTGCACGCCGGTGAGCTGGGCTTCGAGGTCGATGACATCGACCACTTCGGCAACCGCCGCCTGCGCACCGTCGGCGAGCTGATCCAGAACCAGATCCGGCTGGGTCTGGCCCGCATGGAGCGCGTCGTGCGCGAGCGGATGACGACCCAGGACGTCGAGGCGATCACGCCGCAGACGCTGATCAACATCCGCCCGGTCGTCGCCTCCATCAAGGAGTTCTTCGGCACCTCCCAGCTCTCGCAGTTCATGGACCAGACCAACCCGCTGTCGGGGCTGACCCACAAGCGCCGCCTGTCGGCGCTCGGTCCCGGCGGACTCTCCCGTGAGCGCGCCGGCTTCGAGGTCCGCGACGTGCACCCCAGCCACTACGGCCGGATGTGCCCGATCGAGACCCCGGAGGGCCCGAACATCGGCCTGATCGGTTCGCTGGCCACCTTCGCCCGGGTGAACTCCTTCGGCTTCGTCGAGACCCCCTACCGCAAGGTCGAGGCCGGCCGGGTCACCGACCAGGTCGACTACCTCACCGCGGACGAGGAGGACAAGCACGTCGTCGCGCAGGCCAACAGCCCGCTGGACCCCAAGGGCTCGTTCTCGGACTCCAGGGTGCTCGTACGCAAGAAGGGCGGCGAGGTCGACTACATCGCGCCCGAGGGCGTGGACTACATGGACGTGTCGCCGCGCCAGATCACCTCGGTCGCGACCGCGATGATCCCGTTCCTGGAGCACGACGACGCCAACCGGGCGCTCATGGGATCGAACATGATGCGCCAGGCCGTCCCGCTGCTGCGCAGCGAGTCGCCGCTGGTCGGGACCGGCATGGAGTACCGCGCGGCCGTCGACGCCGGCGACGTCATCACCGCCGAGCAGGCCGGTGTCGTCGAGGAGCAGTCCGCGGACTACGTCACCGTCATGCACGACGACGGCACCCGCCGGACCTACCGCCTGAACAAGTTCCGCCGATCCAACCAGGGGACCTGCATCAACCAGAAGCCGATCGTGGCCGAGGGCGACCGGTTGGTGCAGGACCAGGTCATCGCGGACGGCCCCTGCACGCAGAACGGCGAGATGGCGCTCGGCAAGAACCTGCTGGTCGCCTTCATGCCGTGGGAGGGCCACAACTACGAGGACGCGATCATCTTGTCGCAGCGCCTCGTGCAGGACGACGTGCTCACCTCGATCCACATCGACGAGCACGAGGTCGACGCCCGCGACACCAAGCTCGGCGCCGAGGAGATCACCCGGGACATCCCGAACGTCTCCGAGGAGGTCCTCGCCGACCTCGACGAGCGCGGGATCATCCGCATCGGGGCGGACGTGAGCCCCGGCGACGTCCTGGTCGGCAAGGTCACGCCCAAGGGCGAGACCGAGCTCACCCCGGAGGAGCGGCTGCTGCGCGCGATCTTCGGCGAGAAGGCCCGCGAGGTACGCGACACCAGCCTCAAGGTCCCGCACGGCGAGTCCGGCAAGGTCATCGGCGTCCGCGTGTTCTCCCGCGAGGACGGCGACGAGCTGCCCCCGGGCGTCAACGAGCTGGTCCGGGTCTACGTCGCCCAGAAGCGCAAGATCAGCAACGGCGACAAGCTGGCCGGCCGGCACGGCAACAAGGGCGTCATCGCCAAGATCCTGCCGGTGGAGGACATGCCCTTCCTCGCCGACGGCACGAGCGTCGACGTGGTGCTCAACCCGCTCGGCGTCCCCGGCCGGATGAACGTCGGACAGGTCCTGGAGACCCACCTGGGCTGGATCGCGAAGTCCGGCTGGGAGGTCGAGGGCACCGAGCAGGAGTGGCAGCAGCGCCTGCACGACATCGGCGCGGCCTCGGCCGACCCCGGCACCAACACCGCCACGCCGGTGTTCGACGGGGCCCGGGAGGACGAGATCATCGGCCTGCTGGGGTCGACGCGGCCCAACCGCGACGGCAACCGGATGATCGGTGAGACCGGCAAGGCGCAGCTGTTCGACGGCCGCAGCGGCGAGCCCTACCCGGCGCCGGTGTCGGTGGGCTACATCTACATCCTGAAGCTGCTGCACCTGGTGGATGACAAGATCCACGCCCGCAGCACCGGCCCGTACTCCATGATCACCCAGCAGCCCCTGGGTGGTAAGGCCCAGTTCGGTGGCCAGCGCTTCGGTGAGATGGAGGTGTGGGCGATGCAGGCCTACGGCGCCGCCTACGCCCTGCAGGAGCTGCTCACCATCAAAAGTGACGACGTCCTCGGGCGGGTCAAGGTCTACGAGGCGATCGTCAAGGGCGAGAACATCCCCGAGCCCGGGATCCCGGAGTCCTTCAAGGTGCTCATCAAGGAGATGCAGTCGCTGTGCCTGAACGTCGAGGTGCTCTCCAGCGACGGCATGGCCATCGAGATGCGCGACACCGACGAGGACGTCTTCCGCGCCGCGGAGGAGCTCGGCATCGACCTGTCCCGCCGCGAGCCCAGCTCGGTCGAAGAGGTCTAACGGGCACCGGTAGGACGCAGCGGCTTGGCTGCTCCGTCCTACCGACCCACTTGCTTGCTGTCCCCTGCACGTGAACAGAGAGAAGGCACCGTGCTCGACGTCAACTTCTTCGACGAGCTGCGCATCGGCCTCGCGACCGCGGACGACATCCGCCAGTGGTCGCACGGCGAGGTCAAAAAGCCCGAGACCATCAACTACCGCACCCTGAAGCCCGAGAAGGACGGTCTGTTCTGCGAGAAGATCTTCGGCCCGACCCGGGACTGGGAGTGCTACTGCGGCAAGTACAAGAGGGTGCGCTTCAAGGGCATCATCTGCGAGCGCTGCGGAGTCGAGGTCACCCGGGCCAAGGTGCGGCGTGAGCGGATGGGCCACATCGAGCTCGCCGCTCCCGTCACCCACATCTGGTACTTCAAGGGCGTGCCGTCGCGGCTGGGCTACCTGCTGGACCTGGCGCCCAAGGACCTTGAGAAGATCATCTACTTCGCGGCCTACCTGATCACCAAGGTGGACGTCGAGGCCCGGCACCGCGACCTGCCCACCCTTGAGGCGAGCATCTCGGTGGAGCGCAAGCGGATCGAGGACAAGCGCGACAGCGACGCCGAGACCCGCCAGAAGAAGCTCGAGGACGACCTGGCGGCCCTGGAGGCCGAAGGCGCCAAGGGTGACGTGCGCCGCAAGGTCCGTGAGGGCGCCGAGCGCGAGCTGCGCCAGCTGCGCGACCGTGCCCAGCGCGAGCTGGACAAGCTCGAGGAGGTGCTGGACACCTTCCGCAAGCTCGAGCCCAAGCAGCTGGTCGTCGACGAGACGCTGTACCGCGAGATGCGGGACCGGTTCGGTGACTACTTCTCCGGCGGAATGGGCGCCGAGGCGCTGCAGCGCCTGCTGGAGGGCTTCGACCTCGAGGCCGAGGGCGAGTCGCTGCGTGAGACGATCCGCTCGGGCAAGGGCCAGAAGAAGGTCCGCGCGCTCAAGCGGCTCAAGGTCGTCGCGGCGTTTCTTAACACCCGCAACAGCCCCATGGGCATGGTCCTGGACTGCGTCCCGGTCATTCCGCCGGACCTGCGCCCGATGGTGCAGCTCGACGGCGGCCGTTTCGCGACCTCTGACCTCAACGACCTGTACCGCCGGGTCATCAACCGCAACAACCGGCTCAAGCGCCTGCTCGACCTGGGTGCGCCCGAGATCATCGTCAACAACGAGAAGCGGATGCTCCAGGAGGCTGTCGACGCGCTGTTCGACAACGGCCGTCGCGGGCGTCCGGTCACCGGTCCGGGCAACCGGCCGCTGAAGTCGCTGTCGGACATGCTCAAGGGCAAGCAGGGCCGGTTCCGCCAGAACCTGCTCGGCAAGCGCGTCGACTACTCCGGCCGCTCGGTCATCGTGGTCGGCCCGCAGCTCAAGCTGCACCAGTGCGGGCTGCCCAAGCAGATGGCGCTGGAGCTGTTCAAGCCCTTCGTGATGAAGCGGCTGGTCGACTTGAACCACGCGCAGAACATCAAGAGCGCCAAGCGGATGGTCGAGCGGGCCCGTCCCGTCGTGTGGGACGTGCTGGAGGAGGTCATCACCGAGCACCCGGTGCTGCTCAACCGGGCGCCGACGCTGCACCGGCTCGGCATCCAGGCCTTCGAGCCGCAGCTGGTCGAGGGCAAGGCCATCCAGATCCACCCGCTGGTCTGCACGGCGTTCAACGCCGACTTCGACGGGGACCAGATGGCCGTGCACCTGCCGCTGTCCGCGGAGGCACAGGCCGAGGCCCGCATCCTGATGCTGAGCTCGAACAACATCCTGTCGCCGGCGAACGGTCGGCCGATCACGGCGCCGACCCAGGACATGGTGCTGGGCATCTACTACCTGACGACCCAGAAGGACGGCGCAGCCGGCGAAGGCCGGGCGTTCTCCTCGCTGCCGGAGGCCGTCATGGCCTACGACGCCAAGGAGCTCGACCTGCAGGCGCGCATCACCCTGCGCCTGCGCGACGTGGTCCTGCCGGCCGGTCAGGAGGTCGCCGAGGCCGACGCCACGTCGGGGCTGCGGATCCAGAGCACCCTTGGCCGGGCGCTGTTCAACGAGGCGCTCCCGGTCGACTACCCGTTCGTGGACCGCGAGGTCAGCAAGCGCGAGCTGGGCTCGATCGTCAACGACCTCGCCGAGCGCTACCCCAAGGTGCAGGTCGCCGCGTCGCTCGACGCGCTGAAGGAGACCGGCTTCCGCTGGGCCACCCGGTCCGGTGTGACGATCTCTATCGAGGACGTCGTCACGCCCCCCGGCAAGGCCGAGATCCTCGAGCGCTACGAGGGCGACGCCGAGAAGGTCGAGAAGCAGTACGCCCGCGGTGTCATCACCGTCGAGGAGCGCCGTCAGGAGCTCATCGAGATCTGGACCAAGGCGACCGCCGAGGTGGCCAAGGCCATGGAGGCGAACTTTCCCAAGGACAACCCGGTCTGGATGATGGTCCACTCCGGCGCTCGCGGGAACATGATGCAGGTGCGCCAGATCGCCGGCATGCGTGGCCTGGTGGCCAACCCCAAGGGCGAGATCATCCCGCGGCCGATCAAGACCAACTTCCGCGAAGGCCTCACCGTCCTGGAGTACTTCATCTCCACGCACGGCGCGCGTAAGGGCCTCGCGGACACGGCCCTGCGTACCGCTGACTCGGGCTATCTCACCCGGCGCCTGGTGGACGTCTCGCAGGACGTGATCATCCGCGAGGAGGACTGCGGCACCGAGCGGGGTGTGGTCATGCGCATCGGCAGCAAGAACGCCGAGGGCGTCCTGGTCAAGGACGGGCACGTCGAGACCAGCGTGTACGCCCGCACCCTGGCCGCCGACGTCGAGCAGGCCGGCGACGTGGTGCTCGCTGCCGGGGCCGACCTGGGTGACGTGAACATCTCGCGGGTGATCGACGCCGGCGTGGAGGAGATCAAGGTCCGGTGTGTGCTGACCTGTGACTCCAAGGTCGGGACCTGCGCGGCCTGCTACGGCCGCTCGCTGGCCACCGGCAAGACCGTCGACGTCGGTGAGGCGGTCGGCATCATCGCCGCCCAGTCCATCGGTGAGCCCGGCACGCAGCTCACGATGCGTACCTTCCACACCGGCGGTGTCGCGGGCGACGACATCACCCAGGGCCTGCCCCGCGTGGTGGAGCTGTTCGAGGCCCGTACGCCCAAGGGTGTCGCGCCGATCGCCGAGGTCGCGGGTCGGGTACGGATCGACGACACCGACAAGACCCGCAAGGTCATCGTCGTCCCGGACGACGGCAGCGAGGAGATCGCCTATCCGGTCTCCAAGCGCGCGCGCCTGCGGATCCAGGACGGTGACCACGTCGAGGTCGGGGAGAAGCTGCACGAGGGTGCGGTCAACCCCAGCGAGGTGCTGCGGATCCTGGGTCCCCGCGCCGTGCAACTGCACCTGGTGGCCGAGGTGCAGGAGGTCTACCGCTCGCAGGGCGTGTCGATCCACGACAAGCACATCGAGGTGATCATCCGCCAGATGCTCAAGCGGGTGAACGTCCTCGAGGCCGGCGGCACGGAGTTCCTGCCCGGCTCGCTCACCGAGCGGGCCGTGTTCGAGGCCGAGAACCGCCGTGTGGTGTCCGAGGGAGGCGAGCCGGCCTCCGGTCGTCCGGTCCTGATGGGCATCACCAAGGCCTCGCTGGCGACCGAGTCGTGGCTGTCGGCGGCCTCCTTCCAGGAGACGACCCGCGTGCTCACCGACGCGGCGATCCAGGCCAAGAGCGACTCGCTGCTCGGCCTGAAGGAGAACGTCATCATCGGCAAGCTCATCCCGGCGGGTACCGGCATCAGCCGGTACCGCAACATCCGGGTGGAGCCCACCGAGGAGGCCCGCGCGCAGGTCTACTCGATGGCCGGCTACGACGACCCGGACTTCACCTTCGGCTCCGGTGGCGGCGCCGCCGTACCGCTGGATGAGTTCGACTACGGCCGGGACAGTTACCGCGGCTAGCCCGACCAGCTCCTACGCCAAGGGCCGTCCCCGCTCCCGGGGGCGGCCCTCGGCGCGTCCGCTCCCGAACCTGGGGTCGGCGGCGGGTCGGTGGGACCCTGGGGTGGACGGCGGCTGGGCAGCGGGCTTGGGGGTCCTGGGGCGGACAGCGGCTGGGCAGCGGGCTTGGGGTCCTGGGGTGGACGGCGTCTGGGCGCCGGGATCGGCCACTGCATCGTGCTCACCTGGGCACGTTGTGCTCGCCCCTCCGCATTGTGAAGATCGTCGTGCGGGTCGGCAGGGGGCCACACGCTCACCGGCACGCGTCAGTCCGCACGACGATCTTCATAATCGGCGCCCACTGCAAGTTGGCTCACTTCGCGGGCGCGCCGGTCTGACTCCGAGGCGGATCCACGGTCGTGAAGATCGTCGTGCGGGATTGCGGGGCGGAGCACGCTTAACGGCGCGGCTCCGCGCTCACGACGATCTTCACGAGTGGATGCCGCGGTGGGCCGTACGGTATCGCTCACGTGCGCGGCCGCGTATGCCGCAGTGGGCCGGGCCGTACGGCATCGCTCACGTGCGCGGCCGCGTATGCCGCAGTGGGCCGTCCCGTCGACCGATCACGTACGCCGCCGTACCGTCGACCGATCACGTACGCCGCCCGGCGTCCGCGGGCGAGGCCGACGTCCGGCGGATCAACTGGCGGCGACGCGCAGCTCGCCGTACGCCGTGGCCAGGCGGGGGAGCTGCCAGGAGGCGTTGAGCCCGCTGGGGTTGGGCAGCAGCCACACCGCCGCGGGGCCGAGCGGCCGGTCCTGCCGGCCGACCTGGGCCCCGGGCTGTCCGGTGGCGCACCGGTAGGCGCCGAGTCCCAGGAAGGCGACGTATCTGGGCGCCCACCGTGCGGCGAGCTGCTCCACCGAGGCCAGGCCGGCCCGGAGCTCCTCATCGCCCAGCTCGTCGGCCCGCGCGGTCGAGCGCGCGACGAGGTTGGTGATCCCCAGGCCCGCGCCGAGGACCTGCGCGGTCTCGGCCGGGTGCAGCCGACGGGACGTCCAGCCGCTCGCGTGCAGCGTCGGCCACAGCCGGTTGCTCGGGTTCGCGAAGTGCAGGCCGACCGCGCCGGACCACAGCGAGGGGTTGATGCCGCACAGCAGGACGGCCAGACGGGGTGCGACCAGGTCGGGCACGACCCGTCCGCGCGCGGCCTGGAGCTGCGCGGGCGAGGGGCGCGATCCGGGCACGTGCCCAGCCTGCCGCACCCGGGGTCGGTCGCGTTTTGACCCTCATCGGGCAGCCGGGTAGTGTCATCACTCGTGCCTGGGGCGACCCGGGTCGTCCCGGGTGGCTTGAGGCCGCCGAAGGACTGGAGCACCCCCTTCTGGCGATGCGTCGCGGGCGGAGCGAGCCGGGCGACACACCCGACCGCGTGGGGCGCTCGGACCGCCCGATGCACCAGACCAGCCCTTTCAGCACACGAGCAGGAGACGCGTTGCCCACGATCCAGCAGCTGGTCCGCAAGGGCCGGCAGGACAAGGTCAGCAAGACCAAGACGCCGGCCCTTCAGGGGAGCCCGCAGCGTCGTGGCGTCTGCACGCGCGTCTACACGACGACTCCGAAGAAGCCGAACTCTGCGCTGCGTAAGGTCGCCCGCGTGCGCCTCACCAGTGGGGTCGAGGTCACGGCCTACATCCCCGGGGTGGGGCACAACCTGCAGGAGCACTCCATCGTGCTCGTGCGCGGGGGCCGGGTGAAGGACCTGCCCGGCGTCCGGTACAAGATCATCCGTGGCTCGCTCGACACCCAGGGCGTCCGCAACCGCAAGCAGGCTCGCAGCCGTTACGGCGCGAAGAAGGAGAAGCGCTAGTGCCTCGCAAGGGTCCTGCCCCGAAGCACCCGGTCGTCACCGACCCGGTCTACGGCTCGCCGCTCGTCACCAGCCTGATCAACAAGGTCCTCCTGAGCGGCAAGCGCTCCGTGGCCGAGAAGATCGTGTACGGCGCCCTCGAGGGCTGCCGCGACAAAAGTGGCGCCGATCCGGTCATCACGCTCAAGCGTGCGCTGGACAACGTCAAGCCGACCATCGAGGTCAAGAGCCGTCGGGTCGGTGGCGCCACCTACCAGGTGCCGATCGAGGTCCGGGCCGGCCGGTCCAACACCCTCGCGCTGCGCTGGCTGATCCAGTACTCCCGCGGCCGGCGCGAGAAGACCATGACCGAGCGGCTCATGAACGAGCTGCTCGACGCCAGCAACGGCCTCGGCGCGAGCGTCAAGCGTCGCGAGGACACCCACAAGATGGCCGAATCCAACAAGGCCTTCGCGCACTACCGCTGGTAGTCCCCCCCGACGCCCGCCCCGTAAGCCCGCAACGGACCAGGAAGAAGAGCAGCAGCTGTGGCCAGCAACGACGTCCTCGCCAGGACCCGCAACATCGGGATCATGGCGCACATCGACGCGGGCAAGACCACGACCACCGAGCGGGTCCTGTACTACACCGGCCGCGCGTACAAGATCGGTGAGGTGCACGACGGCGCCGCCACGATGGACTGGATGGCGCAGGAGCAGGAGCGCGGCATCACCATCACCTCCGCGGCCACGACCTGCCAGTGGGACGGTCACCGGATCAACATCATCGACACGCCCGGCCACGTCGACTTCACCGTCGAGGTCGAGCGCTCGCTGCGCGTGCTCGACGGCGCCGTCGCGGTGTTCGACTCGGTCGCCGGTGTCGAGCCGCAGTCCGAGACGGTGTGGCGCCAGGCCGACAAGTACTCCGTCCCGCGCATCTGCTTCGTCAACAAGATGGACCGTACCGGCGCGAACTTCTTCCGCACCGTGGACATGATCATCAGCCGGCTGAACGCGGTGCCGCTGGTCCTGCAGCTGCCCTGGGGCACCGAGGGCGAGTTCACCGGTGTCATCGACCTGGTGGCGATGAAGGGCCTGCTCTGGGCCAACGACGACAAGACCTCCAAGGGCGACAAGTACGACGTCGTGGAGATCCCGGCCGAGTACGCCGAGCAGGCTGCTGAGTGGCGTACCCGGCTCATCGAGACGCTGTCGGACCACGACGACGCGGTCATGGAGACCTACCTCGAGGGCGAGGAGCCGACCCTGGCCCAGGTCAAGGCCGGCATCCGGCGCGCGATCCTGGCCAGCACGACCGAGAAGACCGTCACCGCGGTGCTGTGCGGCTCGGCGTTTAAGAACAAGGGCGTGCAGCCCATGCTGGACGCCGTCGTGGACTATCTGCCCTCGCCGCTGGACGTCGGCGCGGTCACCGGCCACTCGGTCAAGGACGAGGACGTCGAGGAGTTGCGCGCCCCGGAGTTCGACGCGCCCTTCGCGGCCCTCGCGTTCAAGATCCAGACCGACCCGCACGTCGGCAAGCTGACCTACATCCGCGTCTACTCCGGGACGCTGTCCAGCGGCCAGGCCGTCGTGAACGCCACGAAGGACCGCAAGGAGAAGATCGGCCGGCTCATGCAGATGCACGCGAACTCGCGGGAGGACATCAGCGAGGTCCGGGCCGGCGACATCTGCGCCGTGATCGGCCTGAAGCAGACCACGACCGGCGACACGCTGTGTGACGCGAACGCCCCGGTCGTACTGGAGTCGATGACCTTCCCGGCCCCGGTCATCTCGGTCGCCATCGAGCCCAAGACCAAGGTCGACCAGGAGAAGCTGGGCACCGCGATCCAGCGTCTGGCCGAGGAGGACCCGACGTTCAAGGTCGAGTCCGACGAGGAGACCGGGCAGACGATTATCTCCGGCATGGGCGAGCTCCACCTGGACATCCTGGTGGACCGCATGCGCCGCGAGTTCAAGGTCGAGGCCAACGTCGGCAAGCCCCAGGTGGCCTACCGCGAGAAGCTGCGCCGCAAGGTGGAGAAGCACTCGCTGAAGTACGCCAAGCAGTCCGGCGGCCGGGGCCAGTACGCCCACGTCGTCATCACCGTCGAGCCCAACACCGAGCCGGGCGGCGGCTACCTGTTCGAGAACTCCGTCAGCGGTGGCCGCATCCCCAAGGAGTACATCCCCTCGGTGGACGCCGGCATCCAGGAGGCGCTGCAGTTCGGCGTCCTCGCCGGTTACCCGCTCGTGGACGTCAAGGTGACGCTGCTCGACGGCACCTACCACGACGTGGACTCCTCCGAGATGGCCTTCAAGATCTGCGGCTCGATGGCGATCAAGGAGGCCGCGCGCAAGGCGGACCCGGCCCTCATGGAGCCGATGATGAGCGTCGAGGTCGTCACGCCCGAGGAGAACATGGGCGACGTCATCGGCGACCTGAACTCCCGTCGCGGCATGATCCAGGCGATGGAGGAGCGCGGAGGAGCCCGCGTCGTCAAGGCCGTCGTGCCCCTGTCGGAGATGTTCGGCTACGTCGGCGACCTGCGCAGCCGCACCCAGGGCCGCGCCAGCTACTCCATGCAGTTCGACTCCTACGCCGAGGTCCCCGGCAACGTGGCGAAGGAGATCATCGCGAAGGTGCGGGGCGAGTAGCCCCCCCGGACGACACCGGCACGACACCGGCACGACGCCCACCGGCACCACGCCGCGCGGCGACCACCCGCACACAGGAGGACAGGCCTCATGGCCAAGGCGAAGTTCCAGCGCACCAAGCCGCACGTCAACATCGGGACGATCGGTCACATCGACCACGGCAAGACGACGCTGACCGCTGCGATCACGAAGGTGCTGCACGACGAGTTCCCCACGCTCAACGCGGCGTCGGCCTTCGACCAGATCGACAAGGCGCCCGAGGAGAAGGCCCGTGGCATCACGATCTCCATCGCGCACGTGGAGTACCAGACGGAGAACCGTCACTACGCCCACGTCGACTGCCCTGGGCACGCGGACTACATCAAGAACATGATCACCGGTGCCGCCCAGATGGACGGCGCGATCCTGGTGGTCGCCGCGACCGACGGTCCGATGCCGCAGACCAAGGAGCACGTGCTGCTCGCCCGCCAGGTCGGCGTGCCCTACATCGTGGTGGCCCTCAACAAGGCCGACATGGTCGACGACGAGGAGATCCTCGAGCTCGTCGAGCTCGAGGTCCGCGAGCTGCTCAGTGAGTACGAGTTCCCGGGCGACGACCTGCCGGTCGTGCGCGTCTCGGCACTCAAGGCGCTCGAGGGCGACAAGGAGTGGAGTGCGAAGCTGCTCGAGCTCATGGCGGCCGTCGACACCGCCATCCCGGAGCCGGCCCGCGACACCGAGAAGCCCTTCCTCATGCCGATCGAGGACGTCTTCACGATCACCGGCCGCGGGACCGTCGTCACGGGTCGCATCGAGCGCGGCATCGTGAACGTCAACGAGACCGTCGAGATCGTCGGGATCAAGGAGAACGTCATGACGACGACCGTCACGGGCGTCGAGATGTTCCGCAAGCTGCTCGACTCCGGCATGGCGGGTGACAACGTCGGTCTGCTGATTCGCGGCATCAAGCGCGAGGAGGTCGAGCGCGGCCAGGTCGTCTGCAAGCCCAAGTCGATCACGCCGCACACCGAGTTCGAGGCGAACGTCTACATCTTGTCCAAGGACGAGGGTGGCCGGCACACGCCGTTCTTCAACAACTACCGGCCGCAGTTCTACTTCCGCACCACGGACGTGACCGGCGTCGTCGACCTGCCCGAGGGCACCGAGATGGTCATGCCCGGCGACAACACCGAGATGAAGGTGACCCTCATCCAGCCCATCGCCATGGAGGAGGGCCTGCGCTTCGCCATCCGCGAGGGCGGCCGCACCGTGGGCGCCGGTCGGGTCACCAAGATCCTGAAGTAGCCGTTCTGCAGCGGCCGGTCCCCTTCGGGTCGGCCGCTGCAGAGCGACAGCACCACCTCCGTACGACACGCGGCACCAGAAGATGAGGAACACAGCCACCATGGCGGGACAGAAGATCCGCATCAGGCTCAAGGCCTACGACCACGAGGTCATCGACAGCTCGGCGCGCAAGATCGTCGAGACGGTGACCCG
>JAABUZ0100003224.1_pt1 | contig 24751 bp, 10 predicted proteins | sample 5562091 | NCBI WGS metagenome assembly JAABUZ01 (sample SAMN12813069, study PRJNA571459) | rock metagenome | isolation source: Antarctica rocks | place: Antarctica: Victoria Land, Linnaeus Terrace sud | collected 2015-12-21 | reverse complement strand
CCCCCCAAGAGCAGGGCTCAGTAGAGGGGCCTGACGCATCTTCTTGGCAGTCCAATACACTCCATCGCCTACGGCAACTTTCGAAGCTGCAGCAGCACCCTTCTCAAGACCTCTCAGGCGTATGCTCCAACATTCGTCATGTCCTTGTCGGCGCCCTAAAGCTTCTGGAGGCTCACTCGGGATACCAAACTTCCCAAGCCCTCTTGCTATCAGCCTACCACACGATGATCATACATTTCTTGTTTCCCCGTACTCCAGATACCAGTGCCAGCATTGTCGTCACCGATGGCCTCATTAACGATTTCTGCTATTCTGCAAGGTCACTGCTCCGAGTGAGTCCCGCACTTGATGATTCACTTGATTGCGGTGGTATGGGTATGGGACTTCTTCCCGCTACCATTGGCGAAGTCTTCGCATTGGCTCTAGATACCTGTGGCAGGGTCCTCGCCCATTTCCAAGCACGCTCCACATCATTCAAGCTGGAGTCGGAAGGCCGGCTCCTACTCAGCAAGCACGAGGAGCTGGCCAGACTCGGTTCAGACTTGCATGACTTGTCCAAGCACGAGAAGTTGCGCCAATCGAAAAGAACTAAAGCGGTGAAGAAGCAATTAAAGCAAGTCATGGAAACTTTCGACGACGAGAGCTCAGATAATGCCTTGTCGCTCGACTTTCCATCAGTTGGATCCGAAGACCCTCTGTCGATGGATACGAACCCATCGATGCCTCTGCAGTCAGACTTTATCCCAGGCCTGACATATTCGCCGACGGAGAATTCTTCCTCAACCACGCCCTTGGCCTCGCGCGTTCCCTCTAATAACCCTATGTTACCTTCCACATTCAGCCTCTACGACCAGAATACATTAAACATTGCGGCCTATGACACAAATGCGTCCTTCTACAACACTCCAATATCCGGGCTAGAATGGGGAGCCGCAGATGTGCTAGACCCCAGGGCGACTGATTTCACAGCAACAGCAAATCTTGGTGTGCAAGATAAAGCAGGACCCAGGGGCTTCAAAGTCTATCATGATCACGGAAAGACCGGTGGCGGCGCATGTTTTGACGATTCAGCCTTTCGTCCTCGATGAAATGTATTCAAAATTTTATGGTGTCTACATTTGGGTGGCGTTCCTAATTCAATCCATTTGAGATTTGCATCGTGATATCATGGCCTCGGTATTCTATGTATGATACGATCAGAATGGAAGCTTTGTAGATTCACTCTAAGATCTTGCTACCCGTTTTACCTATAGGCTTCTCTCGGTTCTACCCCCAGTGTTCAATTGTAGAGAAGATATCGAGCCGTGGAACAGAAGACTCGCCACTCAGCACGCTTCCCAATACTTACTATGTAGGCGAAACATTGGGCTGAAATCTAGATTGAATACGGGCTGATTAATCTCGGCTTCCCTTCCGGACCCACGTGGAGGACGAGGCATGGTTTGTGAGACGTTGTGGATTTGAAGTAGTCTACGGGCCGCAAAGCGGGAAACGGACCTCGGCTTGATCGGTAACTACAGTTGGAGCTATTTTAGTTCAATACGGAGACTTTGATAAAGGTATCAGCCCGCCCCCAGCCCCAGACTTCTTTAGTTCTCCGCATTTCATCGCAGTATTCCTACATCTCGCACTCTCGACACCCTCCTCCGGCTCCGGACATACTCTATCTCGTATAAGCTGCGTCAGCAATATCGGCCGTTTCACACACCTGTATGACGTGTCAGTAACTCTGAGTTTTCCACCCATTACTGTTTACATCTTGGTCTCGCGTTTCAAAGAATTCGTCCCTCGATCCTTTCGCTTGCGATTTGAATAGAGCATGTTGCTACTCGATTTGATTGCTTAGGAAGCAGCGTACAAAATAAGCTCCTAGTGTACTTGGTATTTCCGTGTCCGTGTTAGACTGCTGAATGGGTCTAATGTATTGCTATCCGTCCATCTGCTGGCTACGGACAGGCCCAGTATGCAAGATGTGACACTGGTCAAATCGTGCGTCTACGTGCATGGGGACCAACAGCTGGATTGAGCATTCCGTCTCACTCACTCTAGGGCACAGCCACTTCTTCAGGTGCTGCCTGACGAATTATTCAGCCCTCAAGCAGCAGTTCTTCGCCCGCAAGCCCAGCATCACCTTTTGCAGAACGGTTGCCGAGTGCGGACGGACAATATACTGAAACTTGCTGAGCGGAAGTGTAGTCTCTTGCTCCGGTCTAAGTGGGTCTTCGGGGGACACCCAAAGCAGGAGTTCATCATGTCATGCTTGCTCTCTTTGGATCCGGTCTGTGGCTACTGCAAAGCACGAGAAATCTCCGACATTGTTGCATCTGACACATGGCTGCTGCAAGGTACGAGAAATCTCCGACATTGTTGCATCTGGCACATGGCTGTTGCAAGGTACGAATATTCTCCGCGTCGGATCCTTCAATTTGCACATGGCTGTTGCAAGGCCCCTAAATGCCATGCGTGAGGTCATTGACGGGTTTGTTTCAGATCGGTTCTTGGCCTCTTGTAGATTTGTCCGTGGCAATATGGTAAGTCAGAATGTTCGATGAGTGGGTTGGTTATTCCTAATTGTCATCTTGGGTTTCGAGGGATGAACCAGGGGCCACAACATTTTTATATAAAGTCTTCATTCTCCAGCGGTTCCAGTTTTCTAGCCAAGAAACACTATCAAAGAGAGTCAAATTATCCCTCACCAAGTCGAGCAGCTTAGTCAATCTCAATCAATCTCTGCACCGCTAGCAATCTAGCCCCTTTTCTCAAAGATTTCATCGCTGCATCCACAATAACTCCGAACCACTCACCAAGAAGAAATGGCCGCCATGTACCGAAGAGCTACCCAGCTCTCAGAGTCAACATCTTCATCGACTCAGCACTCACGCTCCTCATCTCGCTCCAATGAGGCAACTTCTGATACTTCGAATCCATCTAGTGATGGGGACGACTTCGTCAGGGATCCTACTACCATTGTGGGCTTGGCATGTCGCGTGCCTGGTGCACAAAACCCGAGCAAACTTTGGGACAACATTGTTGAGCAGAAAGATCTTCAGAGCAAGATCCCAGGGGATCGATTCAATGTTGACGCATTCTATCATCCCAATGGAGCCAACAAGAGCACCGTACGTCACCCTATCTATGCCTCGTAGTTCATTCTACTAACGAGATGTAGACCAATGCCACTGCAGGATATTTTCTCGATCAGGACATTAGCTTGTTCGATCCGGAATTCTTCCGCATTTCTGGGAAAGAGGCAGAGGCCATGGACCCCCAGCAGAGAATGCTACTGGAAGTAGTGTACGAGGCATTGGAGGACGGTGAGTCTTCGAGAGATTGTTGTACCTTGTTGCGGTGCTGATGTATCTGAAGCTGGTATTACACTCGACGATGTCAACGGGTCCCAGACATCAGTCTTCTGCGGTAGCTTTACCAATGACTACAGAGACATGGTGAACAAAGACTTGGGCTATTACTCCAAGTACACCGCAACAGGTACTGGCAATGCCATCTTGGCAAACCGTATCTCCTACTTTTACAATCTACACGGAGCAAGTGTCACCATTGACACTGCATGCTCTTCATCTTTGGTCTCTTTCCACATGGGGAACAAATCAATTCAAGACGATGACGCCGATCTTTCCATCGTGGTCGGGTCTTCACTCCACTTCGATCCGAACATGTTCATCACGATGACCGATTTTGGCTTCCTATCCTCTGACGGCAGATGCCGAGCTTTTGATGCCAGCGGCAAAGGATACGTTCGTGGAGAGGGTATCTGCGCCGTGGTCTTGCAACGACAATCACGCGCAGAATTTCACGGGAACAAAATCCGTTCCATCATCCGCGGCTCGGCAATCAATCATGATGGTGCGAAGGATGGGATCACGATGCCAAACTCGAAAGCGCAAGAGGCTCTCATTCGGCGAACTTACAAGAATGCTGGCCTCGATACCAACGATACGCAGTACTTTGAAGCACACGGCACTGGTACTCAGGCCGGCGATCCCCGCGAAACACGTGCCATTGGTGCAGTTTTTGCGCCAAACCGTCCAGGACCCCTTCATGTGGGCTCGGTCAAGACGAACATTGGGCATTTGGAGGGGGCGTCTGGCTTGGCAGCTGTAATCAAGACTGTCCTTGCAATGGAAGCCCACAAGATCCCGCCGAATATGCTTTTCAACAATCCGAACCCGAATATTGACTTCGAGAATTGGAAAATTCATGTTCCAACGAAGGCATTAGACTGGAACACGTCAAATGGAATTCGGCGGGCTAGCATCAACTCCTTTGGGTACGGTGGTTCCAATGCCCATGCAATTTTGGAAGGCTACTCCAGGTCTGCTGAGAGGAGTGGGGATATTTTATCGCCTGAACACTCTGCAATGACTGAGAAGCGGCCTTACCTATTTCCATTGACATCGCACACAGAGAACGCCGGAAACCTGTTCAGGACTCGACTTGTCGATCTTATTCCGAGAAATCCTGACTATTCCGCAGCAGCCCTTGCGCGCAGCCTCAGCGACCAAGGACGGTCCCTCCATCGATTTCGATCGTTCCTTGTTGAAAAGGATCTGGCTGATACTACATCAGCCTTGACCCAGTCCGTGACTTGGACAAGATCTGACAAGTCTCGGCTTAGACTTGGCTTCGTCTTTACAGGTCAAGGAGCACAGTCTTTTGCAATGGGACGGCAGCTCATCGAGCAGTCCCCATTTTTCAGGCAGACGCTTGAGAGATGCGATACCGTTCTTCACTCTCTTCCCGACGGACCCTCCTGGTCCTGCGTTGGCGAACTTCTGAAGACTAAAGAGACATCTCGTGTTACGCAAAGTGCATTTTCGCAGCCTCTTTGCACGGCCGTCCAAATTGCCCTTGTCGACTTGCTCGCTCAGTGGGGCATCAAGCCCTCCGTCACTGTGGGTCATTCTGCCGGCGAGATGGGGGCCGCTTACGCCGCTGGCATTCTCTCATTCGATGATGCCATCATCGCCGGGTACTATCGAGGACTCACTCTTTCAATGGAAGTCGACAATGCCGTCAAAGTGCCTGGCTCCATGCTGGCGGTACAGATGACCGAGGCAGAAGCCGTCTTCGAGCATGAGCCTTACAAGGGCCGCATCGCACTCGCTGCTGTCAACAGCCCAACCAGTCTGACGCTTTCCGGCGACTTGCCCGCTATAATCGAGCTCAAGGAAGTCCTTACCAAGAGGAATGTATTCGCCCGGCAATTGCAAGTCGACAAGGCGTATCACTCTCATCATATAGCTCCCTTCGGCCCTGTTCTGGAGCAGCTTCTTAACAAGATTCGTCCTCAGTCCGCGACATGTCAAATGTCCTCTAGCGTCACAGCTCGGAATGCGGAGCCTAGCAAGATGACGGCAAAATACTGGACTTCGAACCTCACTGGGCAAGTAAGGTTTGCCGACGCTTTGACAAACTTGTTGTTGAACGAGCAAGAGGAGCAGAATGTTGACTTGCTCCTCGAAGTTGGTCCTCATCCGGCGTTGAAAGGACCTGCCAAAGAAGTCATGAAGTCGTTGAAGCTTGAAATCCCTTACGTCGCTTCCTTGAGTCGTGGCGTCCCAGACTTTAGCAGCCTTCTTTCGTGTGCCGGTCAGCTCTTCGCACTTGGATACCCAGTTGACTTGGCTACCGCCAACAGCAACTTGTTCATCGACCACAATGGATCAACAAGAAAAGCTACGACTGGTCCTAAAGTAAAGCTGCCGAGCTATGCCTGGGATCATGCTAAATACTGGGCGGAGACGCGTGTCATCAAGAACAATCGACTACGCGAGGGAAGGCATGTCATTCTGGGTGTACCCGTATCGGACTCGGTGCAAAATCATCCAAGATGGCGAACCTTTCTGCGGCCAGCCGAGCTTCCTTGGCTATCTCAGCATGTGATTGAGGGTAAAATCATATTCCCTGCCGCGGGGTATCTGACGATGGCTATTGAAGCAGTGACGCGGTTGGACAAATGCCCGCAAAAGATCAAGAACATCACGCTTCGGGACGTGTCCTTCAAGTCTGCTCTGCCTATAAGGACCGATGATATGGGCACCGAAGTACTTCTAGAAATTCAGCCGGTACTAGCATCAGCGAAGAGAACCTCCGATACTTTATACAGGTTTATCATTAGCTCTTATGATGCTAATGAGAGGTGTGATGAACATTGCCACGGGCTGGTCGAGGTCGAAGAAGGCACCCCAGCGTCCATTGAGAGCACTGAAGTACGCCCTACGCTTTCCGAACTCCAAAAGAAGTCCAACAGGACTACAACAGTACAGAAGTACTATGAGCATCTTCATTCTATGGGCCTTCAATATGGAGAAGATTTCATGCTTCTTTCGGGTAACGTTGAGAGTGGCCCAGGCTTTGCCATGGCTCCCCTTGCATTCCGCCCAGATCCTACTTCGGCCCCAGCCAGCGACCTCTGTATGGTACACCCAACGTTCTTGGATGCTTCCTTCCATGCGGTGTTCGCGGCTGCCGAGTCACAAATGGGCAGGAGTCTGGGAGAGCCTTTCGTGCCAACATTCATGAAATCCATGGAAGTCTCCGGGCTTTTCCGAGGTATGATGACATCAGAAGTTCAGCAGAGATTCTGGGTCAGCTCCGACACCAAGCTACCAGGACCTCGCATGGCAAAGAGCGACATCTCAATTCAATCAGATGATTGTAGCCAGCTCATGGTCGAGATGCAGGGCGTTGAATTCACAGCACTAGGAGGGGATATGGCGGCCGACTCTCCGGAACGAACTCTCTTCTTCCGCACCAGGTGGCGACCTGCTTTCTCCTGCTTGAATGGGAGCCTCCAACCACCTATATTCGAGAACGTGGGACAAGTCATCGACTGCTTTGCCCATCAAGTCCCTGACTCTAGAATCTTGCATCTCTCATCAGACCCAGAGTCCGTTAAGCAAGTCCTCGATCGTCTTGGTGGCCGCCTTGGCCAACATCGTCGTTTCCAAAGCTTGACCCCGTATTCATATTCAAAGGGCACATACGAAGCTTGGGATAGCATTGAGAAGGACTGGGTCAGTCGTCCATATACTACCTCGGAAGAAGTTTCGCAAGCGTGGGAGACTCTCAAAGACGAATTCGTCGGCCGCATAAACACCGACGAACCCCAAGCGGATCAATTCGATGTTATCATCCTCGACGAGCCTACGAGAATGGACATAACTCCGCTCAAATCGACGGGTTTTGTCATCAGTGACGGCGTTGACTTTGATCACCAAGGTTTATCTCCTGTATTCCAGAGTGGAAAGATCAGCGTCTGGCAAAAGAGTATAGCTACCACCTCCGGCGAACCTCTCTCGCTGGTCATGCCCACTGTCATTTCCGAGGACACTGAAAGCATAGCATCAACGATAGAAAAGCAGTATGGAGGCCAGGTTTCCAGGGTGACGCTGCTTGACCTCTCTGACTCAACGGATTCTCAATTGGCAGATAATGTCGTTATCCTGGCCAGTCTAGACAACGATCTCTTCTTCGATGCTGCTGTTGATAGCTTGCGGCATTATGAAGCCGTGCAGCGACTGCTCACAGGGAGTTGTACCAACATGGTCTGGGCAACACGTGGCGCGAGCAAGGAGTCCCAGAATCCTCAGCAGGCTATCATCCTTGGCTTGGCCAGAGTTGCACGCAGTGAGAACGAGCAACTCAGACTCGTGACCTTGGATGTTGCCGTCTCGTCCAATCCTTCCAGAATATCGACCTGCGCGCTGAGGGTACTGGATCGCCAGCTCACAGAGGACGAATTTGCTGATCGAGATGGCACACTGCTTATTCCTAAGGTCGAGCAAGATGATTCCCGCAACGCCAAACTACCATTCAACGCCCGCGGTGAACAGAAGCTGGAGCCTTTTCAGCAAAGTCGGCGTCTTACCCTCAAGATTGGAAAAGTCGGACTTCTTGACTCGCTGGCTTTCGCTGACGATGAGGATATTCTTGACGGCGCCTTAGGTGATGATGACATCGAGATCGAAGTCAGGGCATCAGCACTTAATTTCCGTGATATTGCCGCCTCACTAGGCATCATCGACGACTACAAGTTAGGTGATGAGTGTGCAGGTATCGTCCGTCACGTTGGCCGATTCGTGGATCCTGCCTCATTCCAAGCCGGGGACCGGGTAGTCGCATGGCGCCCTGGACAGGGCGCACACAGCTCAATTGTTCGGAACCCTGCAGTATTCTGCCATAAACTGAAAGATATGCCATTCGGCACTGCCACTGCTTTTCCTCTGGTCTTGACTACTGCGTACTACTCACTGTTAGACGCTGCAAGACTACAACCGGGAGAAACAGTCTTGATACACTCAGCTGCTGGGGGTGTCGGGCAGATGGCCATCCAGGTAGCTCTTATGCTGGGGGCCAATGTCATTGCAACAGTCGGCTCTCAGACCAAGCGCGACTTTCTTAAAAACCACTTTGGTCTCAACGACGACCAGATCTTGTCCTCTCGAGATACTTCTTTCGTAGAAGGAGTCATGAAGTTGACTCGTGGCAAGGGCGTTGACGCTGCCCTTAACAGTCTTGCAGGCGAACTACTTCATGCCACTTGAGGCTGCATTGCCCGATTTGGACGCTTCATCGAAATCGGAAAGCGAGATATTCACGAGAATGCCAAGATCGACATGGACCCCTTCCGTAAGAACATTTCGTTCGCCTCCGTTGACATGATCACTGTCTTTGAGCACAACCGCCCTCTTGGAGCTCGTGTCTTCAAAGAATGTTGTAAGCTCATCGAAACAGACGCAATCAAAGTTCCGGAAAGTGTGGTTGAACTGCCCTACTCCGAGGCCCAAAAAGCATTCAGGCTGTTGCAGATGGGGAAGCACCTCGGGAAAGTCGTCCTAGTCGCCCAGCCAGACCAGATGGTCAACGTCCTCACCTCAGTCTATCGCAACACCGCACTGTTCAGCCCCGATAAAATGTACCTTTTAGTCGGTGGTCTTGGTGGACTTGGTCGAACACTGGCTGAATGGATGGTTCGCAAAGGCGCTCGCAACCTGGCATTCATGTCGAGGTCGGGAGCCAGTCGCCCTGAAGCCTTGGCTACGAAGACTTGGCTTGAGACTCGTGACGTGCATGTTTCCATCTATAGAGCAGATGTCACAGACTACGTGGCTGTCAAGGCATGCACAGACGATATAGGTCCTCGTCTTGGTGGTGTCTTCCAGGCTGCAATGGTCCTTCAGGATACACCATTCAACAAGATGACCTACGAGCAATGGCAAACATCGGTCCGACCAAAGGTGCAGGGAACTCGCAATCTACACCAGGCTACTCTGACGTCTGAGCTTGACTTCTTCGTATGCTTCTCCTCGGCCTCTGCTGTTGTTGGAGCGATGGCACAAGCCAATTACTCCGCCGCGAACACGTATTTGGACGCGTTGATGAGCCATCGCCGTTCCTTGGGTCTTAAAGGAACGACCATGAATGTCGGCATGGTTGTTGGTGTTGGTGCTGTTGCCGAGAATGTTGCCCTGGAAAGGATAATGAAACGCATCGGTTATGATGCTGTGCATGAGGAAGAATTGCTCTACCAGCTAGAGGAAGCTGTTACCGCACAAGACGGACACGTGCAGCCTACGCCGGGTATTGACGAGCACCAAACCATCACTGGTATCAACATGACGCGCAAGGACCTTTACTGGTGTCCTAAGCCCCTACTCCGGAATCTTTATGCTAATCTCGATCTTGATGGGGAGGCAGCAAAAGCCACCGTGGGAAAGCCATTGATGGGCTCACTTCGCGATGCTTCCACACTCGAAGACCGTGTCCCAATCCTGACTACCGCATTCATCGAGAAGGTTTCTGCCGTGTTGGGTGTTGCTACAGATGCTGTTCAGCCTGTCAATCCGCTTGCTGCGTATGGCCTGGACTCTATCGTTGCCATTGAATTCCGCAAATGGTTCATGAAAAGCATCAACGTGGATGTTCAGATCTTTGATGTGCTTGGAGCCAAGTCCATCACTGAATTGGTCACGAAAGCAGCAGCATTGATCAAATTTGATGCCGATGCCGGATCCGACGATTCAGGCGCTCAGTCGATCACGACCGCCGACAAAATCGGCGCAGACCAAGCAGATCAAGCAACCGCCGATGTAGTGTCCGAGGAATTTGCGCATGTTCAGCGGCCGAGCCATATACCCATGTCGACTTTTGAAAGACGGATGTGGTTCCAGCATAATCTCCTCGAGGACAAGTCAGCGCTCAATGTACCCGTGGTATGTCACCTGAAGGGTAAGATTGACATTGCAGCATTGAAGGCATCAGTCGCGGAGATGAAGCAGCGTAACGAAAGTCTTCGCATGTCTTTCTTTGAAGGCGAAGACTTCTCGGAGCAGAAACCGATAGATGACTGTGACTCACATTTGATTCAGATGGATCTTGGGTCCAAATCCGTGGCCGATGTCGTTACTGAGCTCAAACACCAAGAGCTTGACATAGAGAAGGGCGAGGTCATGCGAATGGCTTTGATCAGGGTGGAAGAAGAACGCTTCGTCCTAGTCATGATCTATCACCACATCTCGATTGACAGGGGAAGCTCGAAGTCTATGTTCCAACAAGTCACGGCTCTCTATGAGGCTATCCGCAACAAGAAAGCTTTGGCAACGGTGACACCGCCGAAGGCTTCTTACATTGACTTCACGATTTGGCATGAGGACCGCCTCAGCTCTCCGGAACTACAGGCAAGCATGGACTTCTGGAAGGAGAAGTTGCGTGATACCCCCGTCGTAAGCCAGCTGCTACCTTTTGCGAAATCAACGCGACCAGAGCACATGGATACCATGAGATCGATCCTTAATGCGACGCTTGAACTGCCAATGCTCAATCGGATGAAGCGTATCTGCGCTCACACCGGAACAACGCCATTCCAATTCCTCTTAGCAGCCTTGAGGTCTTTCCATTATCGCTATACTATGGAAGAAGACTTAACAATCCACATGGTGGATGGCAGCCGTCCGCATCCCGACCTAGAAGACACCATCGGTTTTTTCGTGAATCTGATTCCAATTCGATTTACTAAAGGATGCGACGCAGGTTTCGATCACCTCCTGGAGTATACGAAGGCTTCTGCGCTCGAAGCCACTCAACATAGCACCGTACCCTTTGATGCAATTGTGGACGCAGTCGGTGTGGAGAAAACGACAAGCCATTTCCCGTTAGGTCAGGTTGTGCTCAACTATCAATCACATGGCAGGATGCCCAAATTCAAGACACAAGACTTCGAGGTTACTGAGATCACGAATGAAGACATTCCCACTGCTAGTGAGATGCAGCTGGAAGCGCTGGAAGATCCGGACACTGGCCTTGATCTTCATCTAGAATATTCCTCAACGCTCTATGGCGCCAAGGAAATGGAGCTATTCTTTGACAACTTCATGCACTTCTTTACCAGCGTGATCAAAGATCATCGCCAGCCGATCTCGGAAATCGAGATGTGCGGTCCTAAAGAGATCGAACATCTCAAGACCAAATTTTGGAACACGGGCTTCACACCGAACACCTGGAACGAAGCATCAGTCCCCGCCAAGATCTTCGAGAAAGCCCTGCAAGCACCTCAAGCTACGGCTATCCAAGACTCTGAAGGTCTCAAACTGTCATACGGAGACCTTGTAAGCCAGTCGCAAAAGATTGCCGCCTCTATACAACAATCTGGCACGTCATCTGGTGATATTGTGGGTGTTCTGGCAAAGCCTGGCCTTGATGCAATCACTGCAATTCTAGGCACACTGATCGCTGGCTGTGGCTACTTACCTCTGGATCCGGACTTTGCTGTCGATCGGTTAACCTTCATGGCTTCCGATGCTTCTGCTAGTGTCATACTCGTTGGGGAGGGTCTGTCGGAGATGGGACTTTCTATCGCAAAGGACATCGATCGGGAGCCTCACCTGACTCCTATTACAGCCGCAAAATCATGCGAGGAGCCATTGCGTCCCGTTGAGATTTCTCCCAACGATCCCTTCTACCTCGTGTACACCTCTGTAAGCCATCTAAGTCCACATTACACGACTCCGCTAATATTCACAATATAGGGGAGCACGGGAACTCCAAAGGGCGTTGCATTGACTCATGCGAACACTCAGCAGATGCTGAGCACCCTCCACCATGACTTTCACTTCTCTCCTGCAGACAAGTTCCTCCATCAGTCCTCCATTTGCTTTGATTTGTCAATTGTGCAAATTTTCTCTGCTTTGACGAGTGGCGCTTCTGTTTACGTGGCTTCGTCCGACATCAGAAGGGCTCCAGGTGCATTAGCCAAGTTCATGCGCGATGCAGAAATCAGCGTCACTTATTATACGCCGACTCAATTTGCTCTCCTAATCGAAGGTGCCTCGGAAGATCTTAGCGAATGCCACAAGTACCGGGTAGCTTTCTTTGCCGGCGAGACTCTACCTGTTCGTCTAGTCAAAGCATTCTACGGCTTGGAAACTCCCGCCACTGCTTACAACACCTGGAGCCCGAGCGAGCTGGTGGTTCAAACATCTATTCACAAAGTCGACCCACCCAGCGATGGCACTACAGCCATTCCAATCGGGTTTCCGCTCGCCAATTGCCGCCAATATATTCTGGACTCCAACATGAAGCCTCTGCCGTCGAGCGTTGTGGGCGAACTATGTGTAGGGGGAGCACAAGTAGGCGCCGGCTACCTGAAACGACCCGAGGCTAACGAGCACTCCTTTGTCAATGATGCTTTCGCTTCAGAGACTGATGTCACACGGGGATGGACGCGCTTCTTCCGAACCGGTGATCGAGGCCGTTTCAGGCCAGATGGTCAATTGGAATTCCATGGCCGTATTGCTGGCGACAGGCAGATCAAGCTTCGCGGGTTCCGCATCGACCTGGGTGAGATCGAGCATGGGATCCACCTCGCGTCCTCTCACATTGACAAGCGAAGACTTGTAGACCTTTGCGTGGTCGCAAAACCCAGAGCTGAGGGCACAGACTTGACCGACGATCGTCAACTGGTTGCGTTCCTTGTCTACAATCAAGTCCTGGAAGAAGTCGAAAAGCACACGCTCGTCGCCGCGCTGCATGAGAGACTCGGCAAGCATCTGAATTACTACATGCTTCCAAGCGGCTACCAATTCCTCAACAGCTTGCCCGTCACAATTGGCGGGAAAGTGAACCGGAAGGCCCTGCTGGACATGGACACACAGTTGACTTACCCTTCTGCCACCTTTCTTGGAACATCATCGACTGAGGATAACGACAAAGACAAAATCCTCGAGCAAGTCATCGAACTCTTCAAAGATGTGCTGAAGCTCCCCAAAGATCGAGAGATCGCACCGACCGCCAATTTCTTCGAGCTTGGAGGACAAAGTATAATCCTACTCCGAGCGCATGCAAAGATCAAGCGTACCTTCAAGATCGCACCTCCACTGAAAGCGCTGTTCGCGGCTGCAACACCCATCGTGATGGCGCAGAAGGTCCGGGAAATGCAGGCTGTTGAGGCTAGTAAGAGTATAAATGGCGGTGCCTCTGAGATTTCGCAAGCAGGTTGAAGTAGGACGCTTTTGGCTGCACACGCTGTTCTGAACACAAGGATGCCATGGGATAGATGACTACGTGGAGCTCTCTCTCGGAATGGCTTCGTAGATGCGGAAGGAACAACGAGGGATCTGATTCGAAGTTTTGCATAGTTGTACATGGATAAAAACGTTCTACTCATCCTGCTCTCATATCCTCGCGTTTCCAAGAAAATGAAACATCCTTACTTTGTCGTATCCTGAGATTTGCAGTCTTGCTCACTTTTCTCAAGAAACGTAAAGATCAGATCCCCACTAAAGATCAGCTTACTTTTACTATCTTACCATCCATGACGTTGGTAAAGGAAACTCTGGTGAGCAAGGCGAATCTATCCGCCAAGTCGATAAGTTCGTGCTCTGAAAACCCATCTCTGTGGTGGGGTTCTCTCTCGACTATATCATTAGTGCGATCAGTGAAAGCGCGGATGACCTGCTCGTACTGCTCTGCAGTATTCAATTCCAGTTCGGTCTGTCTCCTACGCTACTCAGTGGCCTTAGGAGCATTCCGTAGAAACCAATCCGCGGCCTCGTTCTAGCGATTTTGCAAGACTACCATTTAGACAGCCGATCCCTACTTTTGCAAATGTCACGATACTATCTTTACCCGGCATATTGCACGGGGATACAATCGATACAAGAAATCCAAAGTCAGGTATCGATAATCGGTGAAGCCAATGCCTTCTTATCGTTAGTGTGCTCCCTAATCTTCCACGAGCTAAATTTAGCATCTTTGATTGGCCAGATTCCGGCTTCGGTCGCGCTTCGATCATGACTCCATCATTCCATTCCCGAGCCCCTTTGACTGTCCAGTGCTGTGACTCTTCGAGCTCTGGGTAGTCGCCGACCGATTCTGTCCCTACTCGCCCTTGTCCCTATATCTCTCGTCACTCCGATTCCAGGCTGCTATTACCCCCTCTCTGGCCTCGGTTTCTGGTCGATATCCCGCTAATCCAGACAAACGAAATGGCAATCTACCCCAAAGTCAGCTCCTACGTGCAGAACAATGCCGCTGCCGAGCCACCGAACATCGAGGCATGGACCGAACAAGCCACTCGGTCTCTGAGCGCCGTTACAATATCATCGTCACAAGTCGGCCGGGGTACATCAGAGTCTCTGACAATCCCATTAGACGAGCATCCGGAGCCTAAAGCGGCACCTACCACCGCCAAGGGTCAAGATGAGAGCAAGCCTGACTCCGCTCATCGAGCTCGGCGCGAGCCGATCCGCCGAGATAGCATGAAGCGTCGAGAGGCCTTGCTGAAGGGGAAAGAGGGCAGTCGTCAGCGCCGCAGATGGGAAAACGGTTGGTAGACACGAAGCTTGTCGCTTTTAACACGGGATATTGACTTTGTCCGCGTCATCAGATCGCCTTTTCAACAACCCCTGGGCGCAGCCGCCCTTGCCCATTGACTGGGAAGTGCATCCGACGTACCCCAGGCACGCTGTCCCATACTATCTGGCCCCACTGTGGGACATGAAAGTCGCCGCAAAGGCTATGGACGAGAAAAAGAAGCGGGGGATTGCCAAAAATGACACAAGGGTAGAGGACCGGAACGCTGGTAACATCACAAGGGAGCTCAAGGGGAAGCTTAAGAAGGCCAAAGCTGCGAAAGGCCTCCTGCATGATCTCGAAGAGCAAGTAAGGAAGTTCGTGCAGACTTGGGAAGAAAAGGCAAAGGCAGCCGAGCCCGAGGAACCACATTTGGTTGACTCAGAGGACGAGGAAATCGTCTTTGTTGGCAGAAACGGACACATGAGTGACATTCCGCCTTCACCAAGCTCCAAGAAAGCTAAAGGCCCTGAGGTGCCAAAAGATCAACTGGTCTTTGACAGTCCAGCCGACGACCACGGAGCAAGTTTTGGGTATTTCAGACGTCTCGATTGTCAAGCGCTTTGCTAACGCGATCTCAGACGCTGGCTTGTTCATAACATTGCTACCTACTATGGTCTCCGTACTTGGTCAGTCACTGTCGGCGACCCAGCGCGACGAGAAGCATACGTAGGCATCCAGGAGAGGAAGTCTACTGATCGGACTGCTTCGTTGTCCGGTGGCCTACCTCGCCCGCTGTGGGGCATGGTCTAGAGGGGTGGCTGCCATACATTTGACGTGAATTTCTTTCATTTACCGCATATTCTTGAGCACATAGGTGGCCATACATTTCATTGGTTTATTCAAGCCACTGAGCTTTGTTGTCGTAGTTTTCAGTAATTCTGCCATTCTAAATAGCAACATCTGCTCCGTAAGGGGCCAATACAAACTTTAATCTATACCTGATCTGCAAATCCAAACCATGGTCCCGTCTCATCAGTATTTTCGGCATTTTCGCCCCGACTAAATTAGATCAAAAGGTACTCTTAAAATCATTATACGTTGTCAATGTTTATCACAGCACCAAAACGCGAAGTCACGTGATGCACTATACGCGGTTTGGCGACGCGACACGCAATATAATCGCTTCTTCGTTCGCTCTTCAGCATGGTGGACATTTCTGCAAATAATAATTTGAATGGCACAAGAGACATTGAATGGCATTGATGGCATGAAGATGGACGCCAATGCCACATCATCGCATAAAACTCCGGCGCCCAGCGGCGCCCACGAGGAACATCAATATCTCGACCTGATACGTAGGATACTTGCCGAGGGAGAGCACAGACCTGACAGGTACTTTCTTCAATGCCAATAGAAGGCGCTGCTAATTTAATACCACGTCACAGGACAGGTACAGGTACTTTGTCAATCTTCGCTCCCCCAGCGCTCCGCTTCTCCCTCTCTCGTCCCTCCGAAAACCCTTCCGAGCCTCCAGTGCCCATCCTTCCTCTCCTCACCACCAAGCGCGTATTCCTCCGTGCCGTTATTGCCGAATTGTTCTGGTTCATCGCTGGCTCGACATCATCATTACCGCTTTCCGAAGCGGGCGTAAAGATCTGGGATGGCAACGGCAGTCGCGAGTATCTCGATAGTGTTGGTCTCTCGCATCGAGACGTAGGCGATCTGGGACCAGTATATGGCTTCCAATGGAGACATTTTGGCGCCGAGTACGTGGATGCGAAGACCGACTATACTGGCAAAGGCGTGGACCAACTGGCAGAAGTCATCGATAAATTGAAGAACAAGCCTTACGATCGCCGAATCATCCTTAGCGCATGGAACCCAGCGGATCTGAAGGAAATGGCGCTGCCGCCTTGCCACATGTTCGCTCAATTCTATGTTTCGTTTCCTCGTTCTTCTACCGACATAGCACGAGTCAATGGCAAGGAGACTAATAAACCCCGTGGTGTTCTCTCATGCCAATTATATCAACGCTCGTGCGATATGGGTTTGGGTGTACCTTTCAATATCGCTTCCTACGCTCTACTGACACATATGCTCGCGCATGTCTGCGATCTAATACCGGGGACGTTTATCCATACTTTGGGCGATGCTCATGTCTACTTGGACCATATAGAGGCATTGAAGATCCAGCTTCAGAGAGAGCCGAGATTATTCCCGGAGCTGAACATAGGGAAGCCTAGGGGGTGCGACATTGATGGATGGAAGCCCGAGGAGTTCGAGATCAAAGACTATAAACCGCATCCCAGCATCAGTATGAAGATGAGCGTTTGAGATTATCAATCACGTAACAACTCTAACAGAAAAAATGGTTCATCGCGCACATTGATAACAGGCACACTCTCGAGCGAGGTTCTACAGCAGCAAGGCTGAATTCACTTGCATGTCGATAGATGAGGCTGTGCATTTTCACGTTTTATTAGTGATTTCATGAAGGTCGACAAAGCTTGGCATTAGAGAGAGACTTAATCCTTCATTACCGATGCATATATATCATAGGTTCTTCAAACAAAAATTCTATAAATCTAAGAAAAACTTAAGTATTATTAATAATATTGTTATCTAAAATTGACGCAACAATCTAATAGTTAAAATTCTACGTATCGTTGCAACAATAAATCTAATTTTGCTTAACAATTGTCGTAAATTTGTAATATTAATTTCTTATTACATTTGTGTTCTTTCTTGTTGTTATCTAAAGTAAATTAACAAAATATACTTAATCGTTATATATTTTTAATTGTAGTCGCAAGTTTTTATTGTAATTTCGAGCATTTGTTTTTTGCACAAAAATTAATTAAAGTTAATTTTGTTTATTCTTAGTTATATTAAAAGTACATTATGCGATTTAAAATAATTAATATATAATTGCATATATTTATGCGTAATTCTAAGTATAAGCTTACAATATTTTACTTAATTCTTATCTCTTAATTATTTTAATTATTACTTCTTTTAAGTCTTGTTCTAAATAAATATCTTTTTAATAACAAGTTCGCTTAACATTTGATTTGCAATAAATAAACGCTATTTGTACGTCTTATTAACAACTTCGTCTATAATCTTATTGTTTTTTATATCTTTATACTCTAAAACTTGATAAAGTTTTAATATAATATTGTGACATCGCATTGCATTATATGCTTTTTACATTCTTTTAAAATATATTTAATTTAACGTCGATCTTATCTCTTTTATAATCTTTAATAAAGCTTAATTGTTAAAATATATTTTGTAAACTTGCTTTTGCAAGTTAGTAAACGTCTCGCAATGTTTCGTTAATTTTTCGATCGCTCTTGTAAGTTTCTTGAGTTTGTTATAATACATAAACGTTATTTTGACGCTTTCTAGTTGCTTTTTAATTCTTTAGTTCGTTTTTATTAAGACAACAATAACATTTTTATTGCAATTGCTTTCGTCGAAGTACACTCTTCAATATTAATTGAACTTGTTCGTCTTGTATTTTTTCTTAACTATTTTCTTGCTATACGCAATAACTATTTTAGAGAGTTTTATTTATAAAATAGTTATATAAAGTTGCTATTACAATATTGTTGTTAATTTAAGTTTTATTTGCATTTATTTTCTCTTAAATTACAAAGATATTATTTTAAGTTTTAATTTTTGTTCTCTTTTTAATATTAAGTTGTTGCTTATACGCAATATTGTTACGTTTATTATTTTGCTCAATTTCTATACATTTATAATAGTTATCGATTTTTGTATTAGCTTTTCAAGATATATATTAATAAAAAACACATTAGTCTTAACTTGTAAAACTTTTGTAAACATTATTTTGTAAACATTCGTAATGCGTTAAAGCACGCAACTTTATATTAATTACAACTTCGAAATAAAAATTTTTCTTAAATTTTTAATATTTTTAGACGTATATTATGCGACAACATTGTAAGCTATTATCGACTTTTTAATAACAATATACTTGCGTTTATTTATTTTTAACAAAGTATTAAATATTAAATCTTCTATTATTGACGCGCTCTTATATTTAGTTATTAGCTTAATCTTTACTTAACGCAAGTAAACTTTTTATCTTAGCTTTAAGTTTAATTAAATTCTTAATATTTTAATATTTGATTTAACAATTATCTTGTGCTTTGTCAACGTTATATTGACGCTTATATCGAATTTCTTTAAAGTTTGCGAAAAATAAATAAATTTATATTTCTTTTTTGCGAACTTAAACTCGTAACTTCGTGTCTATTGTTTGCATTTATTATATATTTAGCTTAGTACTTTGCAATTACGTTTAATCGATTTCTTATACATTAATATATTGATGTTGTTTACAAAACTTGTAGCGCTAACTCGCAATTTAATGTTATTGCATATCTCTAACAAATTCGCATTGTAAAATAGATATAAGACTAAAAAGAGAGAAAAATTCTACAATATATCTATATTTGTATTGCGCTTTTTTATTGTGTAGTTGTCTATAATTAAGATAATACAACGTTTCTTTAGAAAATTCTCTATTTATTTGAGCAAACAAGTAGAAACTTGTCTCTTCTTTATATTGTAAAGCAATCGAATATATAATATATTATTAAATGCGTCTAATATATCGAGATTAAATAGAGATGTTATTCTCTTTTTTTAATCGCTTTATATTGTGTAAATTTTTTTCGTAATTAATTGCAATATCGTGTTGATCGAACGTTGTCTTCTAGCTTTTATTTGTATATTTAATAGAGTATTGTGCGTCTTTACAACATAGCGAAGACGCTTCGATATTATTAACTCTAATATCTTATTTAATATATTTAATAACGCGATAAGTCTAAAAAATAACAATTTAAAGTAGTTTTTTTCTCTTAATTTGCGCAACATTATTGTAATTATCTTTTTAAAATAAAACAATTGCATCTCTTTCTTAATATATCTATTAAATAGAGATTTTACTTAAAATAAAACAATGCAAATTAATTATTATAGCGCACAATTAATTATATTGTTAATTTTTGATATCTTGTCAAAAGTTATCTTGTGCATTGCTTTTATTACTTCGCGCTTTAATATTGTTTTGTCGTCTTCTATAGAAATCGAATAAGAGAATTTGTTTAAGTTGTTTACTAGAATTGTAGACAAAAAAGAAAAATAAGATTATAATATTATTTCGATCTTGTTCTTTGTTGTTGTCGCGATGTTTGTGTTGATTCGTAGTAATAATATAGTAAATTTAATTAACGTTTTTATTGTGACATTTCTAGTTTACTTTGCTATTTCGAAAAGACTCTTAATAATATTTTTTAAAACTTTTATTTGTTTACAAAACTTGTCTTGTTTGTGTCTCTTTAAAATTTTGTTCTTCTTGTCGCATATTCGAACGTACGTTGCTTACTCGCTAGAGATACAATATTATCAATATAATCTTTTAATTTCTTTAATTATCTTTGTGCATTTTATTGTTTACTTAAGTTTAATTTTCTTATATAATTTTGTTTACAAAATAAAGTCTTCGATTTTTTTTTAAAGTATTGAGCAACTTTGTTGTGTACTTATTAATATTGTTTTTTTTATTAAGTTGTTTAATATTAATTTAAATAATAAATTTCTTAATATATTGTCGAACTTTTTTAAATTTATAGCTTTTTAATTTTGTTTAAAGCAACGTTAAGACTTCTTTTGCGTTCGAAGATTTAATATTGTTCTTATTAAAAAATAATTAAATAAGTTTTTTATCTTCTTGTTTATATCGCAATATATTAATCGATTTGCTACGTTTTTATAACGAACAATAAATCGATTGTAATTTGAGTGTCTTAATAATTTTTCGTTATAATTTCTCAAAAAAGAGCTAGTATTGCGTTAATTGCGCATATTATATTTAGTAAATTCTTCGAAAACAAATATTGTCTAAAATAGAAAGAGCTCGCTCAAAAGAAATAATGCAAATTAAAATTTCTTATAATAATACTTTCGTCTTGCATGCGCAAAGCTAGCTCTATTGTTAAGAGACTACTTTTGTCAATTATCTTATTATAATTATTTGAAGACAAATTGTAAATATTATAAACGTTAACAAGATTATATCTTGTATTATTATTGTCGAAACATAGCTATAGCTTTATTGTTTCTATATCTTTGAAATGTTATATACTATGCTAGTTATTGCTATTAATGCGTTTGTTAACATAGAAGCATGTTCTTTCGTTGTTATTTACAAGCGTAAAATTTGCGCGTTTTAAATTATATATCTTCGTCTTAACATAATATTGTTACAATTCTTGTATTATTAATATATCGTAATTTTGTATCTTATTTCTTTAAAACAATACAATTATTATTTTACTTCTTAATTTGTAAATGTTATACTATAATATTTTAAGCTCGTTTTATATTTTTATTAAAGTTGCTTTATATAATTCTCGATATTGATATCTATTAGATTTTGTATCTTTTGCGTAAAAGACATATTTTATAACAATATTATTGCTATTTTGTCGTTATCTTGTTTTATCAAGATAGACTAACTACTTAACGATTCGTCAAAGTATCTTTTCTTAATTAATTGTTAAATTACGCTCTTTTTTGTTATTATAAGAGTATTTTGTATGCGACTTGTTTGCGTCGAACGACTAATTGTTGTTGTTTTGCGTTTTATTCTTTTCTTCGATATCTAATTGAACGTCGTTGCGCTCTTAAGAGTTACTAGAATAATTATTGTTTCGTTTGTTCTTGTTGTTCTAACAACGTAATACAATAGTTTTGTCTTCGTTGCTTCTTTTATTCTTAGTTTTTTGTTTTGTTTTCTAGAACACTTGAAATCGAATGCTTTGTAAGCATTCTTGCAAACGTTGCACTTTTATTTTAATAAATTTAATTAATGCGAACATTAATTAAAGCAATAATCTCGCACACAATAAACACATCGTTGTTCGTTCTTATATTTGTATATTAAGTAATTATACTCTTAATACTTTATGCATTGCTTTATTTTGCAACTTGTATTATAATATTTCGTTATTTTAATATTTAACTTATAAATTACGTTAAGTTAAATTAATTTGTTTGTTATCTTCGCGCAATCTATTTACATTACAATAAAAATATATTTCTTCTTATTACTTTTTCTTGTAAGTTAAGTTATCTTATTAATTTTTAATTCTTGATGCATAATCTTGTATAATTTTATTATTATTTTTGTCTTCTTTTTCTTTATGTTTTTAAATATATTTTTTACTTTAATATTGTATATTATTATTCTTGCGCGTTTACAACGCAAAATTGTCGCAATAAATACGTTTTTAATCTAGAAATTACTCGATTCTAAAGTTTTTTTGTTGCATTCATTATTAATTTTAAAAACTATTATTTCTTTAAAGCGTTTTATCTTCTATATATCTTTTCGCACATTTAGTGTGTTAACAATATTTAAATTGCGTATCAATGCAATTATCTTTGTTACGCTTATCTTGTATACTTTTTTCGTCTTTTTCTCTTTCTTAATTTATATTATCAACTTTATCTTTTTAATTAATCGTCGCTTTAAAGATGTTTGTTTAATATTTATCTTAATTATTGTTTGTGCAACTAATAACGAGCTTTGTACTATGTTCGCTTATGTGTTTGCATCTTATATGTCTTTTTCGATTTTTTTTACTTTTTCTAGTCGATTTATCGTCTTTTTCAATTCTTTAATACGAAAATTATGTCGATTCGTCTATTTTTCGCGAAGAATTTGTTAAATTTGCGCGTAAGCTTCTCGACAAAAGTGCATTACTTAATTAATATTATTATTAAAATTATTTTAAACGCGTTTTTTTTTTGATTTATAGAGCTTCTTAATTTTTATTATCTTTGCGATAATCTTTGTCGCAATTTGTGATAAATCGCATTGAGACGCATTAGAGACATCTTAACTACTTGTCGATATCGCGTCGATTACTTCTATCTAATTCTAACAATCGAGATAAATCGTGAACGTTATTGTTAATAGAATCTTCTCTCTTGTCTCTTCTTGTATAATAAGATAGTATAATATTGATTTTCGCAAACTTTTAATTAATTCCTAAAATTGTTATTGTTGCAATAAATAGTACAATTAATTGCTTAATTTATTATTTTATTGCAATATTTTTTTAGTTTTATAAAGTATTGTTGTTATAAATAATATTAATATATATATTAATTTATACATTAAGAAGATTATTAAGATCTATAATTACAAGATTTAATATTTATCTTTTTACTTATTAGATTTTAATATATTAAAAATATAGATTAAACAATATTAGAATATTATTTAATTTATATTTTCTAATATTTTCAATATATATTTGCAATATGTAATTAGAAAAAATTAATATAATTATTTTATATATAAGTATTTGTTACAAGTTACGTACTTAGAATTACTAATTACAATATATAGTTCTTTATAATATATTAAGAAAGTATTATATAACTAGATTAATAAATTAATAAAATTAAAGATTTTAATTTATTAAGATTAGCAATTTAGAGAATTAATAGATTAGTAGAATTAAAAATCTTAATTTATTAAAATTAGCAATTTAACTAATTTATTATATATATAACTCTTAAATGCAATTTTCTTATAAAATGTATTTAACTTATTTTAAGTCTTTATTTATTGTTACTCTAATTTATTAAATTTCTATAAAAATTCATTGAATATAAGATTATTTATAGTTGTAATTCTTGTTATTAAGTAATTGCTTATATTATTTAAAAATATCTACAAATCTTTTTAATAATATAATTTTCTTTAATATTTTTTTATAAAAGTATTAGTATTATATTTTGAATATTCTAAAAATATTTATATTAGATTAATATATCTCTACTTTAAGCATTAGCTTAACAATATTATATTAATTAATATTTAGTAAAGATAAAAAAAATTAAAATTAACAAACTTAATATCTATTATTAATATTTGCGTTTAATTTTATAAGATTCTAGTTACTTAAATATATAGATTTAATATAACAAAAGTTGCAATTTTGTATTATTTAACTCTTAGAACTAAGTAAAATTAAGATTTAAGTACTTTGTTTAAGATATTGCAAATTCTATAAATTCTATAAAATTAAGTAATATTTAGTATTTTAATACAATTACTACGCAAAGCAATTATTGTTATTTTTCTATTAATTAAAAGCACAATAATTATTGTATTAATTAGTATCTTATAAATATTAACAATCAATTAAACTTAAATACTTTTAACGCTTTAATTGTTTAAGAAGTTATTATAAATTGCACAACTATAAAACTTATCGATCTTATAAATATATAGATTAGTCTAACAATCTTTATATTAATTTAATAACTAAATATTAGATTATGTTTAACTAATCTATATTTTACAAGCTTTTATCTTAATTATTGTAATTATATTGCGTTAAATTGACGCATCAATATAGATAACAATTGTGCAATTTATAAAACAAACAATACTATTGCGTTATATTGTTAATATATATATTATGCTTTTGTAATCTAAAGTGTAAAGCGTTGCGACTAGATATTTTATATAATATTAATAATTTTCAAAAAATTATATTGATTTTTTTAATTAGACGTTGTCTATTTATATATTAATCTCTTAATTCGAACTATAATTCTTAACTATTGTTAAATATCTTTTGTATTTCTTTAGACAATTAATTAATTTAATATTCTCGAATCTATTAATTATATAGCATAGATAATTCTTCTTTTTGCAAACAATAATAAATCGAAAGTCTACAAACAAAGAGATCGCAAATATTATAGTAAGAGTATCTTTCTTATAACAAAAGATTAAATAGTTGTTGTTTATATCTTTTATATCTTAACTTCTCTAAGTATCTATATTATTAATATTAGTTTACTCTTTTATCGAACA
>JAABUZ0100003223.1_pt1 | contig 24752 bp, 16 predicted proteins | sample 5562091 | NCBI WGS metagenome assembly JAABUZ01 (sample SAMN12813069, study PRJNA571459) | rock metagenome | isolation source: Antarctica rocks | place: Antarctica: Victoria Land, Linnaeus Terrace sud | collected 2015-12-21 | reverse complement strand
GGTTCGGCGCAGACGGTCGGAGGAAGCGATCGCCGCCGCCATGGAGATGTCTCGGGGGGAAAGGCATGGCTTCGGGAGCAGGCCGGAAGAGGCGCTGCCGATAGCGGGAAGAGAAAGTGGGATTTCGGAGCAAGGGGCCTGGCAGGGCTTGGAGCCGATCGCGCCAAAAGAGGAGGTCGACGTCAGCTCGCTCGCGCCGATCGGTTTAGAGGCGCGTGCTCCTCAGCCTGATGTTGAGGCCGAGTTGACGGCCATGCATGGAGCGGACGCGGAGGACGGCGGAGCCGGGGGGGAGGACGGCGAAGAGCTCTCTTTTCGGAGCTTGGGTGGTCCTGTGCGCTGGCCGGTGCCGGTCGAGGTGACCGCGCCATTTGCGGTGCATGAGGTGATCGAGGCTGCTGGGGAGGTGGGCGAACCGTTTGCGGCTGAAGGGGCGGGCGACGGGATCCCCCGAGCGCCGAAGATTGCAGCAGGAGAGATCGAGCTGGCCGGGCGACGCGGAGCTGGGTTGCGGCGGCAGTTGCCCCCAGTGCAGCGGGCGTGGCCGGAGTTGCAGCGGGCGCCGGAGCAGCGGGAGGTTGATGACCGGATCGCACGGCCGGCCGATGCGATTGCGACAAAGCGAAGCGCGTGGAGCTGGGGAGCGACCGCGGCATCGTTGGTGGTGGCGGCAGGTATGGTGGCCTTTTTTGGGCCTTGGCACCTGCCCGGGCGACGGGCGGCGGCAGCGGAGACAGCTACCGGCAGCGCGGCGAAGAGCGCGAGTGCGACGGAGTTGGGAACAACCGCTGATAAAACGCCGACAGATCAGAATGGGGCGGCAGGTCAGAATGGGGTGGCTGGGGAGCCACTTCCCATGGCGGCAGAGCCCCGGGCGCCATCATCCGGAGGTGGGAGTGCCGAGCGCGACAACGGAGTTCGCCGGACGGTGGAAGGGGCGACGACGCCCAGGAGTTTGGTCGCTTCGCCCCCGAGGGTGCACCAGAGCAGGGCCGCGGAGGAACCGAGGGTGGCTGCTGCTGCATCCGCGACTCCACCCAAGCCGGCTTCCGGGATGGAGCCGGGACCGACCGTGGCTGCTGTAGCCGCGAACTCCGCCGGAGCCGTGAAGAAGGACGACACGTCGTCACAGGGCGAATCCACCAACGACCGCGTTGCTGGTGCGCGGGCCGCGGACGCGCCGAGACCGGTACGGGTGGAGAACCTCCATCCGGAAGATGCAACGGAGCGAACAGCGGGTGTGGGAGGCGGCGGAGCGACGCACCTTGAGACAGCGTCCACGACAGCGAAGGAGAGCGCGCCGGTGGCAACGGGATCCGCGGCTGTCCCTGGGCCGGCTGGAGCTTCAGGCGCTTCGGTATCTTCAGCAGCTTCAGGAGCTGCGGCACCCACCAGAACAGCGGGCGCTGGCGGGACCACGGTAGCCGCGGCTGATGTGCCGAGGATGCCCGCCGGCCGGAATGAACTGGTGCCGACGACTGGGGGAACCGTGCTCTCCGCTCCAGCGCCCATCTACCCACAGCAGGCAATGCAGATGAACGTTCAGGGTGCGGTCGTGATCCGAGCGACAGTGGACAAGACTGGAAAGGTGACGAGCATGCAGGTGGTAAACGGACCGATGCCGCTGCAGCAATCCGCCAAAGAGGCGGTGGGACGCCGTCGCTACAAGCCGTTTCTGCTGCATGGGAGCCCGACCGAGTTCCAGACCCTGGTGACGCTCAACTACAAGCTGGCAAAATAGCGGGAGGAGTTCTGCGGTCGGGCCTGCGGGTCCGGCCTTTCGAGTTCCGGTCTGCGGATTTCGGTCTGCGGACGCGAGAGGCGGTAGGTGTGCGGCAAGTACGGAGCAGTGCCTCGATTCATAGCTCCTGGATCTATGCCGTCACGGTATTTACCGGCGCGTCACTGCTCTTTCTGGTGGAGCCGATCGCGGCAAAGGGACTGCTTCCGGTGCTGGGTGGGTCCTCCGCGGTGTGGCTGGCGTGCCTCTGTTTTTTTCAATGCGTGTTGCTGCTGGGATATGGCTACGCTTACCTGGTGACGGCGTGGTGGAGCGGCCGGGAGCGGGTGCTGGGGTGGGTGCACTGTGGGCTGCTGGTGGCGGGCGTGATCTCGCTTTATCGAACGCGGGTCGGGACTTTGGCGCAGATGTCCGGGGCGACGCGGCATCCGGCGGCGGCGATCTTTCTGGGACTGGCGGGGATGGTTGGGCTGCCGTTTCTGCTGCTGAGCGCGACCAGCCCGCTGCTGCAGGTCTGGATGGCGCAGGGGTCGGGGAAGGGTGTGCCCTACCGGATGTTCGCGCTGTCAAACGTCGGTTCACTGCTGGCGCTGCTGGCCTACCCCGTGGTGATCGAACCGTACGTGACGTTGCGTGGGCAGAGGCTGGCCTGGGCGGTGGGGTTCGTGGTGTATGCGGGGCTGTGTGGATGGCTGGCCGTGGGCAGGGGTGGGGCCGCGGATCGTGGCGGGACGAAAGAAGGCCAAATACAGGGGTTTCTCCGCTCCGGCCGCGATGCCGCCTCCGGTCGAGATGACGGATCTGTGATGGACGAGAGCGACGGTGGCCGACGGCGCTGGCTCTGGTTTGGGTTGAGTGCGGCTGCCGCGATGCAGCTTTGCGCGGTAACGGGCCACCTGACGCAGAACGTGGCGGCGATCCCTCTGCTGTGGGTGGTGCCGCTGGCCGTGTATCTGTTGAGCTTTGTGCTGGCCTTTGAGTTTGAGGGGATGTACCGGCGCGGCGTGCTGGTGCGATTGCTTGTGGTGATGCTGGCGAGCCTGGGGTACCTGCTGTCGAAGACCGATGTTAGCCTGCCCGTCTCGATGAGCGTGGCGTTCTTTCTCCTGGAGCTGTTCTGTGCCTGCTGGTTCTGCCATGCGGAGGTGTATGCGCTGCGACCCCCTTCGACAAGCTCAGGGCAAGATCACGGCAGGCTCGGGGCAAGGGCGGCAGCGGCTTTCTACCTCGTGGTGGCGGCGGGAGGCGCGGCGGGAACGATGTTTGTGGCGGTGCTGAGTCCGGTAATGTTTCGGGCCAACTACGATCTGCCGATCGCGTTTGCGGCGACCGCGGCGCTGGCGACCGCGGTGACCTGGAGGGACGGTTGGCCGCAAAGGCTGCTTTGGGGCGTGAGCACGGTGCTGTGCGTGGCGTTGGTGGGGATGCTCTACAACGGATACCGGCTCGGGTCGGTGCTGAATGCACGGAACTTCTATGGATCGCTACGGGTGAAGCAGAGCGACGAGCCGGCGCAGGCGGGGACCTCGCGCACGCTGATGCACGGGTCGATCAAACACGGGATGCAGTGGTTCGCGGACGAGTACAGGCGGGAGCCGACGACGTACTATGCGCGCGACTCCGGGGTTGGACTGGCGCTTGGGTACTGCTGTGCCGACCGGCCGCGCAGGATTGGGGTGATCGGGCTGGGCGCGGGAACAATGGCGGCGTATGGGAAGGATGGGGATACGATCCAGTTCTTCGAGATCAATCCGCTGGTGGAGGGGATCGCGCAGGTGCTGTTTTCTTATGTGCGGGAGTCGCGCGCGCGTGTGTCCGTGGTGGAGGGCGATGCGCGGGTTTCGCTGGCGAAGGAGGCGCCGCAGGGGTTCGATGTCCTGGTTGTCGATGCGTTCTCGGGCGACGCGATTCCCGTGCATCTGCTGACGGTGGAAGCGCTCCGGGAGTATCGGAGGCACATGGCTCCGGGCGGCGTGATCGCGTTCCATATCTCGAACCAGTACCTCGACCTGGCGCCGGTCGTGGGACGGCTGGCGCAGGCGGAAGGGATGCGGGCGCGGATGGTGGACTCGCCGGGACGGGAGGACCGCGGAGAGTTTGCGGCTCGCTGGGTGCTGCTGGGCGAGGACGATACGCTCTTTGGACGGCGCGAGTTTGCGTGGGCGGCGCAGCCGGTGCCGGAGGGGCCGCGGGTGCGGGTGTGGACGGATGATTACTCGAGCCTGTTGCCGATTGTGCGCTGGGGTGGGACTGGGCACTAGGGATCTGCCTGGGAACGGACGGTGCCTGGGAACGGACGGTGCCTGAGGACGGTGCCTGGGAAGGGTCCGCCCCTCCGGAGGGATCGGTGCCTCCGGAGGCCTGGGAAGCTACATGGGTTGCGAAGTTTGTGCAGGGCCGGGTGCTGGCGCGTTAGACGTGGACCTCCCATCCCTTCTCATACGGCCGCGCCCACATCTTCATCGCCTCGGCATCGCCCTGGATATGCCCGTTCTGCGTATCCAGCTTGAGCTCCCGGTTCACGGTCCAGGCGATGTTGGACAGCTGCAGCATCGTCACGGTGACGTTGCCCACCGGGATCGGTGAGTTGAGCTTCGCTCCATTGCGGATCCCCTCGATCAGGTTGCCGAAGTGGAGGTCGGTCATCGAGTCGCGACCGAGCAGGTCACTGCTCGAGGTCTGGTGACCGGTCTTGAACTCGTCCGTCTTTTTGCCATTCCAGTCATAGGTTTCGTAGCCGTCGCGATCGACCAGGACCGATCCTTTGGTGCCCATGATGACCGATCCGCGCTCCCGCCCGTACTCCCGCATGCCCTGGCAGCTCCTGCCCTCCCACGTGAGCATCTTGTCCGGATAGTTGAAGCTGGTCGTCAGCGTGTCGTAGAACTGCCAGTCATCCTTGTACTGATAACGGCCGCCCGCAGCCGTGACGCGCTCCGGATAATCCGCCTGCAAGGCCCACCTGCAGATGTCGACCTCATGGGTTCCGTTATTGAGCGACTCTCCGGTTCCGTAGCGCCGCAGCCAGTGCCAGTTGTAAGGGTGGATATTGTCCTTGTACTCGCTTCTTGGCGCGGGGCCCTGCCAGAGCTCCCAGTTGAGCGTCGCCGGGACTGGAACCACCTTGCCGATGCCCATCGACTTGCGCGTGTTCACATACCAGGCGCGCGCGAAGTAAGGCTGGCCGATGAGACCGTCGTGAATCTGTCCGATGATCTTGATGGTATGCGGCGACGACCGCTGCTGATCGCCGACCTGAACCAGCTTGCCGTACTTCTTCTGCGCCTCCACCAGGATCTCGCCCTCGCGGGGATTGTGGCTGGACGGTTTTTCGACATAGACGTGCTTGCCTGATTGCAGGCCGAGGATGGCCATGGGAGCGTGCCAGTGGTCCGGCAGAGCGACGGTGATGGCGTCGACATCCTTGGACGCGAGCACCTTGCGGTAGTCGCCGTCGGCGGCGGGCGCGTAGCCGAGCTCCTTGTTGGCCCGGTCGGCGAACTTGGCCAGGATGGTCGAGTCCACATCGCAGACATGCGAGACCCTGGCCGACTGCCCGTTGTTTTTAAGCGCGGAGAGGTGCGCGTATCCGCGGCCATTCAGACCCAGGATCGCGAAGTTGAGCTTGCCGTTGGCGCCCATGATCTGGGCGTAGCTTTTCGCGGTCGAGCTGATAACGGCGCCTGCTACGCCAGTGGCAAGCCCATCCAGAAACGTTCGTCGAGAGATCATCCAACCTCCAAAAATGTCCGTCATCGATGACGGATTACAGACCGCAGATGCGGCGGGTTACCTTTCTGAACCGAGGAGCTGCAGGGGAGTCAGGCTAGTGTTCCGGATTGCTCCAGGGCTTTCTTCATTCCGGTCATGCTGGCGCGGGTCGAGGCTTCGGGAGATCCGCCGCCCTTCCAGTGTGTCTCAAGGCTGACGCCCTCGTGATAGCCGATCTGTTTGAGCGCTTTGAACTGGGCGGTCCAATCGATGATGCCGCTCCCGACCGCCTCCCAGGCGAAGCCGTCCTCGCCTTTGCGGACCGCATCCTTCACGTGGCAATGCGTGATCCTCTCCTTCGGCAGCGCGTTCCAGCCGCCCGGCCACGCATCCACCTCGCCTCGCGCGACGGCATTCGCAGGATCCCAGTTGAGCTTCAGGAAGCGGGACTTTACGGCGCCCAGCGTCCTCGCCGCCTCGCGTCCGGTCGCGGTGTTGCACTCGTACTCGTTCTCGAGCACGAACTGGAGATTCTGTTTGCCGCAAGCCTCTGCCGTCTCCATCAGCTTGGCATCGATTGCGGCACGGTACGGGGCCTGATCATCCAGTCGCCAGAAATCGAAACCTCGCACCTTGTCGGTCTTGAAGCGCTTCGCCAGCCCGATGCATTTTTCGAGTATCGCGCCCTGATCCTTGAAGCCGAAGCTTGCGCCAAAGGTATCGGTCTTGGGGCTGTACTTGGATCTCGGAGCGTCGGGCCAGTCGACCTTCAGCAGCGGACTGGCGATATCGGTGACGCGCAGCTTGTATTTCGCGAGGATCTGTTCCGCTTTGGCGAGATCGTCATCGCCCATGCCGACCAGGTTCTTGCCCCACATGCCGCGCAGCTCGACCCACTGAAAGCCAAAGTCCTTCGAGATCACGGAGCAGGCGTGGTCGAAGTCCGGCGAGATCTCATCGCTGATGACCGCGAGGCGAAAGGGCGACCTCGTGGCCTCCGGCATGGCCAAGAGCGATCTGCTCGCGAGGGTGGCCGCTCCGGCTCCGGTGACAAAACTCCGCCGTGAAAGGTTCGACATGGATTCTCCTTCGGGAAGGAGGCCCGGGTGGGTGCTCCGGACCTGCGAGTTAGATGGCGAAGTTCCCTTGACCTTTGACGTCGTCACGGCAGCTTCGCGAAAGCAGCCCCGGATCGGGGCTGCTGCGATGAGCAGAGGTCTTAGAAAGAGAGCTTCGCGGAGAGTTGAAGCGCTCGTCCCCCGCCGACGCCGTTCACGCCGCTTCCGCTCCCCAAGGTCGAGGTGACCTGGCCGAAGGTTCCGCTGGTGATGGAGTTGTTCGGGTTTGCAAACTGGGGTGTATTGCTCAGCTGAAAGGCGTCGACCCGGGCATTGAGGATGAAGCGCTCCGTGAATCGGAAGTCCTTGAACGCCGACAGATTGTCCTGAACGAACCCGGGGCCATAGAACTGATTGCGATTGGTATTCCCGATCTCCACCCCGACGATGCCGACGCACGGCACCTGCAGCCCGGTTGCAGGGTCCTTTGCGGTGGAGCAACCCTGCGGCTGCGCGAAGGCGGATGGATCGAACCATTGGTTTCCCACACCGATACGCTTGGGCGTCCGGTAGGTGCCGACCAGGTTGGCATTCTGCTGGGTTCCCGGGGTATTCAGAGTCCCTCCGTTGGCCGTGATGCCGTTTGCGATGGGCGTGCCGGAGACGATCGAGACGATGCCGGCCAGCCTCCATCCGCCCAGCGCGGTCGCCGCGATCCCAGAGTTCAGCCAGCGGTGGCCGCGCCCGACCGGCAGCTCATAGGTGAAGCTCTGTTCGAAGTTCAGCCGGCGATCGTAGTCGGCGGGAGCATAGTTCCGGCGGCGATTGATGAAGTACGTCAGTCCGCCGTCGTCACCCTGCTGGTAGTCCATCGCTTTTCCCCAGGTGAATGCGGAAGACCATGCGATGCCGCTGGTGAAGCGGCGCTGCAGCTGCGCCTGGAGGGACTGGTAGTTCGAGGAGTTACCCAGAAAGAGCACGTTGGTGCTTGCGGTGCGATGAAGCGTCGATCCTGGAAGGGCGTTTGGCAGGTTGTATTCCGGCTCGCTGGCCGCGCCCAGACCATACACGCTGGGCAGATTGATATTCTGATTGGTCGCGATGTGGACTCCGTGGTTGGCAACGTAGGCCAGCTGGAGCGAGAACTGCGCCGGCAGGGCCTGCTGCACGGCGAGGTTCCACGACATGACGTAGGGATTGTGGTAGTCAGCCGGAACCGTGAAGTAGTTCGACGCTACCAGCTGCGCTGTGTTGGTCGGGATGATGCCGCTTGACGGGATCGGCACGGGCACGGGAGCGGGAAAGCCGGTCTGGAAGGTGGGAACGGTAACGCCATCCGCAAGCACGGCGGGGCCGTAGCTGTTGACAGGGTTATAGGCGTTGTTGGACCGGACCGGAAAGTTATACAGGTAGCTGTTATCCGGGAACTGGGTGTAGCTGATGCCGAATCCCCCTCGAACGACGGTCTGGTCGGTGGCACGGAAGGCGAACCCGGTGCGTGGCGCGAAGTATTTGTACTGTGTTTTGACTCCGCCGTTCCGGGGGACGTCACCGACGCCCGCGAGCAGCAGCTGGTTCTTGGTGTAGTCATACTGGGAGAAGCCGCTGGCCACCTTGGGCGTCGCCGGCGGATAGAACTCCCAGCGCAGCCCCAGGTCAAGCGTCAGCTTGGAGCTGGCCTGCCATTTATCGCCCGCGAACACGAACACCCACCAGTCGCGATAGGCCGGGAAGAAGGTATTGAGATCGCGGCCGACCTGGCTCGGAACATCGAGGAGAAAGCTCGCCAGGTCGTTGGCCGGATTGGTGGCCGAGGCCGTGGTCTTGCAATCACCGGAGGGCGGATTGGTGGGGGCGCAGGCGGTCTGGTTTTCTCCAAAGGTCTGGATACCCCTGGGGCTGAACGTCTGGTCCTGAAGCAGATCGTCGCGGACGCGGCGGACGTCGGCGCCGAACTTGAAAGTGTGGTTATGGAGGACCTTGGTCCAGTGGTTGACGACGTCGATGTTTGCCTCGGCCCGGAGCCAGGGAACGCTGGCCGCGTAGCCGATCAGGGGATTGGAGAAGGTGCCGATATTGACGCCCACCTGCCCGGAGGTAAAGGGCTGCCCGCCGATGTTGACGCCGGGGATACCGAGCGTGTCCGCATCATTGCTGCCGTAGTCCGCGGGCGTGGCGGAGTTGCGGAGATGGCCGACACCCAGGCGAACCTCCGTCAGCAAGGTGGACGTGAAGGTGTGGTTGTAGTTGAGGCCCGTGCTGTAGGAGGCCTGGCTGCCGAGCGCCTCAAAGGCGCCCTGGGCGGGACCTCCAAGAAACGCGCCAAAGACCGGCGCCTGGAGGGTATCGACTTTCTGGTAGCTGAAGCGCGCGCTGAGCCGATCTCTGGCTGTCAGAGCATAGTCCACCTTGGCGTCGTAGGTATTGCTGCTCTTCACAAACGCGAGGTTGGCGTTGTAGTCATTGCTCAAGGTGTAGCCGTTCGGAACCGGCCGGTTCTCCGCGGGCAGCATCTGCAGAATCTTAAGAGAGACGGGATTGACCCGGCCGATTGGGATCTGGTTGTTGGCGAACTTCGATCGTCCGCTGCCGCTGGCGGAGCCGGTCGCCGGGTCGTAGATGATTCCCGCACCCGTAGCCGGGTTGATGGCGCTGCTGAGATCGAGGCACTGCCCACCGCCGTTTTTGCACGGGACGGGCGTCGAGAACGCCTTGAGGGGAATGGTCAGGTTGTTGTTGTTGGCCTCGTGATCGGAGGTTCGCAGGTAATCGAAGTAGAAGAAGAGCTTGTCTTTGAGGATGGGTCCGCCGACACCGCCGCCAAAGTAGTTGTAGGCCACGTGGGGGAGCGTGGTCGAGAAGTAGTTCTTCGCGTTGAAGGCCTGGTTTTGTAGAAACTCCTCGGCAAACCCATGGAAGTCGTTGGTCCCCGACTTCAGGATCACATTGGTCACAGCGCCGGTCGCGCGACCGAGCTCGGCCTCGAAGTTGTTGGTCGAGATATCAACAGTCTGAATGGCTTCGGCGGGAGGGATGATGATCTGGAGCAGGCCGGTTCGCTCGGTATCGTCGATACCCTCGATCAGGTAGCTGTTTCCCTGTCTCGGAACTCCGTTGATGCGGGTCTGAAGCGAACCCTGGGCGTTGAAGAACTGGGAGTGCTCAAAGGTGGCGGGGGTCGATCCGGGAATGAGGTTCAGGAGTCCCTGGAAGTTGCGATTGACGGCGAGCGGCATATCCTCTACCTGCTGCGCCTCCATTTTGAAGCTGACGTCGGCGCGATCGGTCTGCAGTACGGGAGGCGCATCCGTGACCGTGACCGTCTCCGACACACTGCCGTTCTGCAGGACGAGATCGACGCGCGTGCTCGAGTTGACGGTGACATCGACGGTCGCGCGCACCTCTTTCTTAAAGCCCTGGGCTTCGCCGGTTACGGAATAGGTGCCGGGAGTGAGATCGGGGAAGGTGTAGTTTCCGCTGGAGTTGCTTTCAGCGCTGGAGGTGGCGCCGGTAGCGGGAGCGGTGATCGTCACCTTAACCCCCGGGACCGCGGCGCCGGAGGCATCGGTTATCGTACCCAGCAGGGTTGCGCTCACGGCCTGTCCGAATGCCTGGGGAACGACGGTGAGGAGAGTGCAAAGACCTAGGGCGAGGAGGCTTTTTCGCAGGGGCGTGAACATGGGCGGGTCTCCAACAAAGGCTTGGCTATCTGACAGCTATGCAGCTGTTTTAGAATCGCCAGAACACTAGCAGCCGGTGCAGGCCTTGTCAAAAGAAAACGTAGCGGAACGGTCTAAGCGGTAACTTGCGGACCCGTCTCCGGAGGGAAACATACGCCTTCAAACGCTTCGTGCCTTCATCGGTACAAGGACACCTGGGAATGGGGAAGGGAGGAATGGAGAGGGGATGGACGAAGGGATGATGAGGGCGTCGCGTTTGGCATGGATCGGGGCAGTAGGTTAGACCGCCAGCTCGAGCTTCGCGTCGGGTTTGGCACTCTCTCCTTCGGTCTCGCCGGACAGCGCCGCTTCGACATGCTGGAGATGCTGGCGCATGGCCGATCGCGCTCCCAACGCATCCCGGGTCGAGAGCGCATCGACGATAGCGCGGTGATCGCGGAGGTTCTTGGCCTTGGCTTCGGGGGTCTGCCGGGCATGCTCCCGGAGCTTGTCGAACATGGGATTAAACATGCTGCTCCAGAGCGTGTCGACCAGTCCAGCGAGGACGCCGTTGCCGCTGGCAGCCGCGATTCGGATGTGAAAAGCGCGGTCGGCGTCCATGTAATTGTCACCCCTGGCGAGGACCTGCTCCATGTAGAGAGCTGCCTGGCGGATCTCGGCCAGGTCTTCCGCGGTTGCCCGGATCGCGACTTCAGCGGCGATCTCCCCTTCGAGGAGCAGGCGTGCATTCAGGAGCTCGAACGGCGCAGGTCCGGAGTCGAGGATGATCGGTTTGGTCTCGACCGGCCGGCTGACATAGATGCCGGAGCCGGTACGGACCTCGATAAGGCCGGCGATCTCGAGCGCGATCATGGCCTCGCGGATGGTAGGCCGGCTAACCCCGAGTTGACGAGCGAGTTCTTTCTCGGCTGGAAGCCGCTGCCCCGCGCCGACGTCTCCGGTCGCAATCAGCTGCCTGATCTGGGTAGCGACCTGTTCATAGAGCCGTGTCGAGGCGACGGGGGCAAACATAATAACCGGGATGTTACCACCAACCTGTCAGACAGCTAGACAGACCGACGGCCGCCGCGTAGCATCACCCGCATGAAAAGCTCTCTGTCCCGGCGTGACTTCGTCCGCTCCGGCGCGCTGGCCGGGTCCGCTCTGGCTGCATCGTCGTCGATATCCATGTTCGCGCAATCGTCTTCCGCGTCCGGAGCACAGAATGCGGTGCAGCTGGGAGTGGCCAGCTATACCTTTCGCAACTTCGGGCGCGCCCAGATGATCGGGTTTATGAAGCAGCTGCATATCGAGTCGCTCAACGCGAAGGACGTCAAGGATCATCTGCCGATGGATCCAGCCGAGGAGGCGAAGGCGCTTGCGGACTACGCCGCGGCGGGGATCAAGGTGAACGCGGCGGGAACGATCTACTTTCCCAAAGATGAGGATGAGGATATTCGCAGCAAGTTCGAATACTGCAAGCGCGCCGGAATCTCTGTGATCGTTGCGGGCGACCCGGCGCCGCAGACCCTGCCGCGCATTGAGAAATTTGTGAAGCAGTACGATATTCGCCTCGCGATCCACAACCATGGACCGGAGGACAAAGTCTGGCCATCACCGCTCGACATCCTGAAAGCCGTGAAGGGCATGGACCCGCGGATGGGTTGCTGCATCGATGTGGGGCACACCATGCGCGCCGGCACGGACGTGGTCCAGGCGATCCACGAGGTAGGCCCGCGGCTCTTCGATGTTCACATGAAGGACCTGGCCGATGCCCACAGCAAGGAGAGCCAGGTTGCGGTCGGCGACGGGATCATGCCGGTGAAGAAGATCTTCGAAGCTTTGATCCAGGCGAACTACAAGGGGCACGTCGACCTGGAGTATGAGATCCACGCCGACGATCCGATGCCCGGGGTGATCAGCAGCTTTGCGTATATGCGCGGCGTTCTCGCGGGGATGCGATAAGAACTCGAAACCGCGGTCGAGTCCCACCCAGAGGCTTTGGCTGCCATCCCCAGAGGCTTTGGCTGTCATCCAAGATTCAATGTCCGCCAAAGCATTCGCGCACCCCGTTCAGACCTTGCGCGAGCACGTCCTCGCTCTTGAGGCCGCGATCACGGTCGTTCTTGCCGGCCCGAAGAAGGAGCCCGTGCACCGCCTCCGCACCTCCACCCGCCGGATCGAGGCACAGCTTGAGCTGCTCTCGCTTCTGCCCGATCTGCCGGATCACGCCAAGCCCGCGCGCAAGGTCCGAAAGCTCCTTAAGAAGTTGCGTCGAGCGGCTGGATCGGTTCGCGATCTCGATGTTCAGCGCAAGCTCGTGAAAGAGCAGGTGGGGACGCATCCGTCGAAGAAGCTTCGCAGAGACGGTGACGACCTCCGCCGTACGCTCAAGCGACAACGGGTGGACGAGGCTGCGCGCCTGGTGAAGCTGCTTGAGATCGATCGGCAGAGCCTCGCGCCAGCCCTGGAGCACCTCCTTGAGATACTTCGGCCAGCCGAAGATCTCAGCCTTCTTCGAAGCCGGCTCGCACAGCTCACCCTCGATTGGTATAAGGGCAAGGCGCCGGAGACCGACGCCAATCGGGACAGCGATCCCGACCATCTCCACACCATACGCAAATCCGCCAAGCTCGCCCGCTATATCGCCGAAGCGGGAGCCCCGAAGACCGCGCAGAGCTTTGAATCCCTGCAGCAAGCGGGCGGCGCCTGGCACGACCTGCTTACGCTGAGCGAGATTACGGAGAGACAGCTTGGCGCCCGCTCGCCGCTCACTCGGATGTTTGCGGAGCAGCAGACGTCCGCACTCGAGGCCTACCGCAGAGCTCTCGGCGACCACCAAGCCGAGGTCAGCCCGGTGTGAAGTAAGCAGCCGCGTACCTGCGAAATTGGCTGAGGCTAGGGCTTCGGCTGATCCTGCGGCATTACCGCTCCAGCCCGGACCCACCTCTCGACCGTGGCGATGTCGGCGTCAGAGACCTTTGGTCGCGGCGGAGGCGGCATGGGCATGGGATCGCCGGCGGGCCCCTGGCGCCGCATCAGCCTGACCAGCAGAGACCTCTCCGGGTCGCCCGGAACCAGCACGGGACCGTCGTGGCCGCCCTTCAGCATCCCCGCCCGCGTCGCCATGCTGAGGCCTCCGCGATGGTTCATGCCGCCATGGCAGCGGTAGCAGCTCGCTTGAAACACCGGCTGCACCCTGGTCGCGAAGAACTCCGGTTTCGAAGCATCCTCGTCAGCCGCCACGCTCCGCAAGCTCCACGCGGGAAGCAGAAGGATCGCAGCCCCAAGCCCTACGATGAATCGCCGCAAGTATTCCTCCACACAGCCTTCCTCTTGCACGTCGATGATCGACAGCCATCGACCGAGGCTGCCGAACCCACACCGTCACCTGTTCAACATGGCATCGCCGCGATACTCTGGAGGTGCTCTGGCGCCTCTCGCGCCTCCAACATTCTATGCGTCGCTTCGCCCTTGCCACACTTGTCCTGGCAGCAGCCCTGCTGTTTCCTGTCGAACTTTCTGCCCGCTTCCATCCGACCAACATGAATCCTCCGGCTCGCCGGAGGATCGATCCCAGCGTCCGGTCCGGCCGCGTGCAACATCCTCAGCCGGCCAGCTTTCGTATTGCTGCCGGGGAGAGCGCGCGCCGGCACAAGGAACGCGCAGGCGAGAGATCTTCGCGCCAGGGCAGCAATCATAAGAAGGCACCCGGGCAGCGGACGCGTCGAGCAACCCGGCATGATTTCCGCTCCGCCGCCGCGCACATCCAAGCTCACCGGGGAAGCCGCTCGGCGCAGCGCACCTCGGATCGCGAACCGCCTACGCTCGCGGGCCTGGATACCCCGAGCCAGCCGATGCCGGTGGTCAGCGTCATACGGCCAACGTCGGACAGACCTCAGCTGCCCAGCATTCAGCAGGCCGCGACCGAGCCCATCATCCTGCCGACCCTGTACACCGATCGAGGCCGGCTGGTGATGCCCGCGGCGCTGGTGGGCTCGCACGAGATTCTGGTTCGGCAGAACGAGATGGCCGACCAGGAAGGGCTCGGCCGGGTGCAGGACGACGCCGACCTGGACGGCATGCGTCAAAAGCGGATGCTCGTCGCTCTTCCAGCCAGCGAGGCTCTCCGTATTGACGATCGACTTCCGGGTAACCGCCGCTATTGCCGGCCCTGGACCGCGCAGTTCCTCGCTACCATGGCCCGCGCCCACTTCGATCGTTTCCACACGCCGCTGCAGGTGAACTCCGCCGTTCGCACGGTCGCGTTCCAACTTCGGCTGCAGCGCACCAACGGCAACGCCGCTCCGGCAGAAGGCGATACGGCCTCTCCGCATCTCACCGGCCAGGCCGTCGATATCGCGAAGCGCGGTCTCTCGCTGGCTGAGATTGCCTGGCTGCGCGGATATCTGCTGCCCCTCATCCAGGAAGGCAGAGCCGATGTCGAGGAAGAGTTCCAGCAGTCCTGCTTCCATATCAGCATCTACCGGCGCTACCTTCCGCCGGAGACCCAACCCCAACATCTCGCCGCAAGTTCACGGGGCACGCCAGCGCTCGCCGTCGCGCTACCTTAGCGTTTCGTGGGCTCACGCTGCCCGCTTCGCCAGCTGCGGTAGGCGGCATCGAGCGCCTGCATATTTGTAACGCCATCGGTACCGCTTGCGGCAAAGCTCTTGTGAGCACGGACCGCCAGGGCAAAGTCGTCCAGCATGCGCGTATAGCCATCGCCGTTACTGAGCGTCTTCTGCTCGGCGATCTCGCCCGCACGCCGCAGCACAACCTCGACCGGCCGATCGACCGAAAGGCCGTTCTCGGTGAAGAGGACCCCCTCGCTTCCTGTGATCTCGATGAGCGTACGGTACGGTGCGCGCGCACTCACCGTCACCGTTGCGTACACCCCGCCCGACATCTGCATCTGCAGGTTGGCGACGGCCTCGACCTCCCCAGATTCAGCATCCTTCCGGGCAAGCGTGCTCACCGTCTCTACCTTTCGGTCGAGAACGAATCGAAGAGCGTCGATGCAGTGCACCCCGACATCGCCGATCGGACCTCCACACGCCAGCGCGGGGTCGGCAATCCACGCCCGCGGAGCCTTTTGCGCCGGATACGCGAACTGCGCTTGCGCCAGCTGCGGCTCCCCAATTCCCCCGCCACGAATCTGTTCCCGCATCCACTCCAGCGTTCGATTCCAGCGGAAGTTCTGCGCGACGCCGAACGGCACGCCGGCCTTGACTGCCGCGTCCGCCATCTGCTCCGCTTCGGCGGCGTTCATCGCCATGGGCTTCTCGCAGAGCACGGCCTTGCCGTGCGCAAAGGCGAGCAGAGCATCCTCCTTGTGCATAGCATCCGGCGACGTAATGAAGACTGCGTCGACGTCAGCCGAGGCGCACAGCTCTTCCCGGCTGCGAAAGGCGTGGGGGATCTTAAACTCGGCGCAGTTCCGCGCGAGGGCCTCCCCGTTGCGACGCCACGCCCCGGCCAGCACCGCGTCGTGGCAGTTCGCAAACGCCGGCACCAGCCGCCGTACCGCATGGTGACCGAACCCAAGAATGGCATAACGAACAGGCGCTCCGGCCATGGTTGCTCCTCGTCAAGTCTCAGATGTTTGTGAAGTCTCAGATGTTTTGGTGGCGATTAGGTATCGCCGTAAAGCCGACGAAGCTGGTCGGCGAGAGGCGTGGGCTCAGCGCGCATCGTTCTTGAAGACCTGCTCCGCCAGAAAGTTCTCGACCTTTGCCTGATCGCGCAGCATCTCGAAGTACGCGTTCATCAACAGCTGCGACCTCACATTTTGGAGCTGCTCCCGGATCGCCTGCTGCACCTTGGGATCATTCAGGTCACGCTGCCCGGCGGGCTCCCGTGCAATCAGCTTGTAGATTGCGTATCCCACCGGCCGCTTCGTCTGCTCGTCCAGCAAAGGTAGGATATCGGTGATCTGTCCTGCCTTCAGCTTCGTCACGGCCGCGAAGATCTGCGGGTCGGCGCGCATCTGCGACTCCGAGACGAAGCCCATATCACCCCCGCCTGACGACGTCTCCGGCCGCTCGGAGAAATTCATTGCCAGCGCCCCGAAGTCCTCGCCTGAGTCCAGCCGGTTCTTGAGCGCCTGGATCTTCTTCTTCGCCTCAGCATCGTTTGTCGCCTTGCTTCCCTGCAGATTTCCAGGCTGGGTGGAAGGAACGCCGGTCACCTGAATCTGCGCCAAATGGTACTGAGGCTCGATCAGGTTGTACTCCGCCCGGTGCTGCGCATAGAAGTTGGTGATGTCGCTGTCGGAGACGGTGATCTTCGAGTTGATCTCCTTGTTCAGCAGCTTATTCTGGGTCAGGCTGCGCCGCAGATCGTGCTTCACGTCATCGAGCGTGTGATTGCTCGCCTGGAGCCGCTGCACAAACTGCTCCTCCGTGTAGGGGGCCTTCATCTCCGCCAGCTTCGCGTCCACCTCTTCATTGGTGGCGGTCAGATTCATCTTCGCGGCACGCTGCTGCACGATCTCCTCATCGATCAACTCCCGCAGGACATTCAAACGAAGGGAGTCCGACTGATCGTGAGAGGGCTGCTGCTGCGGCGCTTCGCCAAGCTGCGCCGCATAGGCCTTGTCAACCTCCGGCCGCATGATGGCATGGCCATTCACGGTGGCCATGACGTCCGCTCCATGCCCGCGATTGCATCCAGCCATCGGGAGAAGAAGGATCGCCATCGTGATCGCGATGCGGACAGAGGCGCACTCCGCCCCTGCTATCGTTCGGGTCTCACAGGTATCGCTCAACTGCATCAAGACGTCCTCATCCTCATCTTTCGCGATTGGGTCAGCTGCCCGGCTTGGGTGCGGGCTTGGTTTCTTTTCCGCTCGCGTTGACGGCCGGGCTCTCCGGCTTTGCTACTGGCGGGGGCGGCGTCTTCCCCTGGGCGACGAGAGCCCCGTCGATCATCCGGTACACGTCCTCGATCGGATAGGCGCCCTCCAGCTTCTCTCCGTTGATGAACATGGCGGGGGTTGAATCGACCCCCATCGACTCGGCCACCTTTACCGATGCGGCGATCGCCTTATCATCCTGCTTGGCAACACATGCCGAGAGCGCGCCCATGTCAATCTTCTGGCGAGCGCCTTCCTCACGAGCCAGCGTATCCAAAGCCGTGTTCGCCTTAGCGAGACTCTTCTCTTCCCCACCCAGCTCGTTCGCGTGGGCGTGGATGTAGTCCACCAGATTCCAATAGCCGGCCGTGCTCTGCGCGCCGACACAGTTTGAATCGATGGCGGCGCGCATGGCCCAGGGATGCTGACTCAACGGGAAATCGCGATAGACGATCCGCACCTGGTCCTTGTAACGGTTCAGAATGGCCGGGAACAGCTGCGCGTGCATCTTCGCGCAGAACGGGCATTCGAGGTCATCGAAGCCCACGATCAGCACCGGGGCATTCGCCGGACCTCCGCGCGCGGGCCGGCCCTCCACGCTTAACAGCTGCCGCGGATCGGCGCTGATGTCGTACTTGCTGAACTGCGCCAGCGTCTTGCCGTCGTCCGAGAGCAGAAACGTCACCGGCTTGCTGCTCTTCCCGTCCGCGGTGAAGTTAACCGAGATCTCGCTGTATCCGGGGATCTCGCTTTTGCTCCGCGGGCCAACGTCGATGGTGTAGTTCGGGGGAACGTTGGATCGTGACCGGATCAGCACTTCGACGCGACGCCGGAGCTCGGGAGACATCCGGTCGGATGGCGGCCGGTCCGATAGCGGCGCAGGGGCCTGCGCACGGCAGCCTGAGGCCATCACCATGAGAGAGAGGAGGAGCGAATAGAGGGGCCTTCCGGCGGTCAGCACAATATCCGATTATCTCACGCAGAGGCCGTTCCATACGGGCGCCTGCCAGCTCGGGACCTCGCCAACAGGGCCGACGGCGCACACGCACGAGACTCGAATCTGCCGCTTGGACGAACCCAGATCTGCCGCCCTAGAAGAGCCTCTCGGCTCGCCTGAGATTGCCCGCCGTCCCAATGTTGGCCAGGGTGAAGTTGAACCGGTACGCGTTCTCGTTACGCACCGGCCCCAGCTCGTATTTTCGGTACTCCACACTGAACCCGCAGCAGTCCCAGTTGTACGAGGTCTCGAACGCCCCATATTGCATCTGGGTCCGGTCGAGGTCCAGCCCCGCGTTTGCCGCCACGCTCAAGCCACGCTTGCTAGGCGTGCCATACCCCAGCAGAATCCGCATCTGGTTAAAGTCCGCGGTCAGCGACGCCACACCCTCGACATAGGATCGTCCGGGCGCATTCAGCCGGGCGTAGCTCAGGCCGACGAAGCCATTTCCCTGGTGCACGTCGACGAGCACATTGTTGGACGTAAACTTTTTCGCGCCGGTGTCGAGATCGAAGTCCCACTCTACATCCACATTCTTCGAAGTCCTCAGCCGCAGCCGCGAGATCAGGGGCGAGATCTCCCGGGGTTCGGTCAGAAAGGCCACACCGGAGAGGTCGAGGGTCGAGCTGAAGATGTTTCTCCGCCCCTTGAGCACCGCTCCACCAAACCTTCCATCGAAGAAGTACTTCTGGGTTAGCCTCCAGCTGATCCACTCGCGAGAGGTACACTTGGCCGCAGAAATCGGCTCCGCTTCCAGATCTTCGGTCGATGGTGCGTCCAGGTTGGTCGGTGGCGTGTCCAGGTTCGTCGGTGGCGTGTCCAGACTGGCCGGCATCGCTCCACAGGCGGAACTCCTGGGCCCACCGGCCGGGCGTAGAAACAGTCGTTGCGTCACGCCGTATTCGAGCTCATTGGTGTCGCTGACTACATCCCGCTCGTCGAAGCGCAGGACGCTCAGGAAGTTGTCGACCCCGTTTACGTAACGATAGGTGAGCTCCGGCTCGATCGTATGCTTGATCGCTCCGTGCAGTAGCCGCTGCACCGGTCCGGCTGAAAACGTTCGCTCGATCACCGGCGCGCGCGCGTCGACCTGCACCTCGACGTCGGCCCGATTCAGAGGCGCGTGAAGTTCGATTGGCGGCGATCCCGGCGGATAGGGCGCTAGCCGGCTCCTGCTGTAAAAGGTGTCCCGCAGCGCGACCGACGGACGCATCCGCCAGCCGCCAGCACCGAACGGGTAGGCGACTTCGGGGCGCACATCCAATCGTTCTGTCACTCCGTTGGTTACAAAATTTGGCTGCACCCGCTTCAGCCCGGTCGCCTGCGCGTCGAAGTTCCATTCCAGGCCCTTTGTCCCCAACACATGATCGGTGGTGCTGAGCCCGAACGACGGCAGATGAAAGATTCGGACCTCCTGCCCCGGGGAGGCCGGCCTCCGGGCGGTCGCGGCCGTGGGCACACGCTTCAATCCCTGGTATCGATCCGCTTCAATGGCGGCGGCGTATCCATTCCGCTCGACGATGCCATAAGCGGTGGACAGCAGATCGGTCGACACGGCCTGGTTGAAGTTTTCGGTGAACGCCTCGCGATAGACGTAAGAGCTCAGGTACTCGATATCCGCGACGACCCGCGCCTCGGGCAGGAAGTCATGCCGCGCCGCAAAGGTTACATTCTCACCGCCCTGGTTGGCCTTCGATGTTCCGAGCGCGCCGTTTTGCCGGTCCAGAAGGCCGCTGTAGCGCGCCAGCACAAAGTCATCGTCCAGACCGCGATAGCGAAAGGCCGCCGACTCCGACCATCCTCTGCGCGAGAAGTACTCCGCTCCGAGCGTTAGGTCCGTGCTGCGATTGATCGCCCAATAGAGCTGCTCGCCGAGCACCAGTCCCTTGGTCGACGATTGCCCAATCACCGGAATCAGAACGCCGCTCTGCCGGCCGCTCGTGTCGACCGGATGCGTCACGTAGGGCAAGTAGAGCAAGGGCACGTTAAGCAGCTTGAAGACGCTGTTCTTCGCGCGCGCCCTCTCGCTGTCCACGGTGAACTCACCCGCCGATAGCACCCAGTCAGGATGCGGGAGCTGGCACGATGTGACCGTTCCGTCGTACACCTGGTACTCGTGCGGTCCGGACTTGACCACCAGGCGGCCGGTGAACAGAAACGGATTCGCGCTGACATACACCGCCCGCCTGCCTGCCTGCTTCAACCCCACCGACCCCGACACGTCATAGAACCGGCCGGTCTGCGCCTTCAGGTTCAACGTGCCATGAGATGCGGCGATCCTCTCATGATTTCCGCCCCCCGTGGCCCGCAGATGGCCAGTTGCCGTCAGATCTCCGCTGTCGCTGTCGTACTCGATGTGATCGGCCTCGACACGGTACCCGCGGTAGGTCAGAACGACATTGCGGTCCAGGACGAAGCGGGTTCCCACCTTAGTCTGCGGACCGTCCGACTCGATTACCAGAGCGTCCGTCTGCCCAGGCGCGGGGAGCACCTTCGCTGTCGGCAGATCGTCGGAGATGTCAGTCGCCGGAGCATCCGGCAGCGCCTGGGGGGGTGCCTGCGTCGTCACCTCCTGCGCCCAGGAACAGGTGGGAGCTGCACCCGTCAGCATGATAGTTATCAGGAGGGAGACGGTTCGCCAGCGGCAACGCCACGGCCGTCGCGACATCGTCACATCTGTCTCAGCTGAAACGCGGTTTAGCGACCGTCCCACATCTTGAGGCTAAACGATTTCCAGGGAAGCGGGTCCTAAGGTTTGAGCACCATGAGTTCAGCACAGCTTGACATTGATCCAAACGAAGAGCTCGCCCTGCGCTCCGCAGCACCCCTCGCTCGCCTCGACGTGGCGCAGCCGGATCTCTCCCCCGCGGCCCGGAAGCAGCAGGTCGCCGAGCGCCTGGCTGCGCATCGTGCCCGTCGCGGCCAAGCGTCCCACGACACCGGGCTTCTCGACACAGCGAGTAAGGATACGGCGCCTGAGATCGCGCAGCCCCCCGAAACACTGCGTCCGGCACACGGGCGCTCGGCCCACATCGCCGCCGCGGTCGCCGAACGATACGCCCATTCGCAGAGCTATCGTGCCTTTCTCGCCTCAGAAGCCGAACGCGCCGTACACCAGGCCCAAGCCGTCGCGCAGATCGCCACGATCAACGCCCAGGCTATCGCGGAGGCCCAGCAGCAGCTGCTGACCGATCTTGAGAGCTGGGAGACGCCGGGGACGATGCCGACCGGCCCGGTGGCTGTTCCCAACGTCCCGCTCTCGGCGATCGACTACGCCGAACTGTTTGGCGACGCCTGCTCAGCCTCCCGCACCGCGGCCAAAGAGCCTGTGTACCCCGACCTGGCCCGTGCTGAATGGGCCAGCTCCACCCAGCCGGTTGCGCGAACCGCCGAGTTCACCGTTCGTCCATACGAAGATGCCGTGCATCCGGCGACTGCCCCGCGAAGCTCTGTTTCGGCGGAGGCGCGAAGACATAGCGCCCCGCCCGAACGGGAGCTTGATGAGGACGAGCGGTTCGCGCTCGACGAAGAGATTGCCTTCCGCCACAGTCCCGTGTTCGACGAGGTCTTCGAGGGCGAGGCGATCGCCGCCAACCTGATCGAGTTCCCACGCCAGCTCATCGCCGCTCGCAAGGCGCGGCCCCGCCTGGCCGAAGGCCCGCTCCGCGTCGACGGCGCATCGTCCGATAACGGATCGCAGCTCCGCATCTTTGAGGTACAGGCCGCGCAAGTCTCCCCCGCTCCGGTCGCCGACGCGCTCTCCCCGGAGTGGTCCTCCATCCTGCTCTCCGCGCTTCCCGCCCGCGAGTTCACCGACACCGCCGACGACGGCTATCTTTCGGAATCCCTTCCCCAGGCAGCGCCCATCCGCTCGCGGCTTCTGTCCGCGGCCGTCGACGCCTGCCTTATCGTGGCCGTGCAGGTCGCCTTCACCGCCGTTTTCATGGTGGCGATGCGACACCTTCCCGGAGGCGGAGCTCTGCTTGAAACGCCGCGGGCAACCGCGCTGGCCGGAACCGCCGCATCGCTCGTCGTGTTCTCCCTGCTGTACCAGCTGCTCTTCTTTACGCTCTCGGACGCCACGCCTGGCATGCGCTTCGCCCGCATCGGCCTGTGCACCTTTGCCGACGAGAGCCCGACACGATCCGGCATGCGGCGCCGCATCTTCGCCACGCTGCTCGCCGCGCTTCCGCTCGGCCTGGGTCTGCTGTGGGCGTTCCTGGATGAGGACTCGCTTGGCTGGCACGACCGCATCACCCGCATGTACCAGCGGTCCTACTAATCGGATCGAGCTAGCTGATCGAGAGGGTCGAACACTCGCGCAAATACGCGATGGACTCACCGTTATGGTGGGCCATCGTGTTGAAGCCGGCGCCGCGATCTAGAAGGTCGTACTTACCGAGATGCGGAAGGTCTTTCGAGGTTCGCGCAAGGTGTAGTTCGCGCCGTAGAACTGGACCGCCTGCGCGTAGCTGAAGTCGCCCGCGCTGGTGTTGGGGAAGAGCGACCGGAAGCAGGCCGTGGGCGCCGCCGCAGTGCACGGCGAGTTCGGGAGAGCCAGCGCCTGCGGAATATCCTTGTACAGTCGCAGCGGGTTGTAAGCGTAGAAGATCCGGAACGGCGCATTCACGATCGGCAGAACCACCTGCAGCTCGGCCCCGTTCGACATCCTCGGCACCAGGTTCGTTCCCGGCACGGTCTTAAGCAGGAATGGGAAGTTGATCTGTTGCCCGCCAAAGCAGGCGCCGTTGACGACCCGCGGGCAGCCATAGGACGGGCTCGTGATCAGCGACTGGCCCGACACACTCTGCCGCAACTGGCTGTCCTGCAGATTGAACGTAAGTCCGAAGTCCGTAAAGAACGCAAACGTCACCTGGTTCACGATCGGGATCCGGTACTCGACGTTGGACGTGATGCTCGTATCGCCGCCGATCGAGACCAGCCGGTAGATCGGAAGAGGGATCTGCACGTTGCCGAGGCTCGGGTTGGTCGGATCGCGCGGAACCGTCGTTCCATCCGGATTGGTGAGGTTGAAGAGCGTCCGCGTGGGGATAAATGTGTAGGGCGCGCTTGACCGGATATCGAAGCCGCGAACGTCCGACTCGCCGCCCGAGTACACCCGGTTCTGGGGTGGAGCGACCTCACCGCCGAAGCCCGCCACATGCACGAACTGGAAGCGGTACCCCAGCACGTTATGGCCCTCGCGATTGATCCGCAGGCCCTTCATCGGAAAGAACTGCCGGTAGCTCATCTGCGGGGAGTAGTACTTCACGTTGCCGCCCGCGCCCGCAACCTGGACCGCGACGTTGAAGTCCTTGCCGACATGCGGCCCGACCGCGCGGTCAAGGCTCGAGAAAGTGAAGCTCGGCGTGATGACCGACGTGATGATGCCGTTCAGCTGATTCGGTCCCTGAACTCCAGACCGGAACGCCAGCGACTGAAAGACATTGCGCGTGTTGTCGTTGAACGTCGTCACACTGGCGCGCGACAGCGAGTACGACACGCCGATGCGCGCTACGCCGCTGCGCGAAAACAGGTGACGCAGCGGCTCGCCCGCCGTCACCGTCAGACCCGTCGACGCTTGGTTGTAGTTGGTCAGCAGGGACGATTGCGCGTTGGTCAGATTCGCGCTGGCCCCGCTGTTCGCAATCGAATAGCTCTTGGCCGGGTTGTAGTCGAACTTGCTCGTAAATACCTGGAAGCCGAGGGAGATGGGCTTGTTGCGCAGGTACGGCTCGGTGAATCCCAGACTCAGGTTGCGCGAGAGATCGCCCACGTTCGCCTGCAGCGACAGCGTCTCGCCCAGTCCAAGGAAGTTGTTCGTCTCGTAGTTCAAACCGATAAACGTTCCCGAAAGTCCGCTGATACCGCCGTTGAGACCGATCGAGTTCTTCCCCTTTTCCTTCAGCTTCAGCAGCAGGTCGACCGTCCCCTCATCATCGTTGATGCGGTTTTCCGAGTCCTGCTCCACCTTGAGCGGCTCGAAGTAATTCAGCTGGTTCAGCCGCAGCAGCGAAAGGTCCCACAGCCGGCTGTTGTAGGTCTGGCCCTCGTCCAGCAGCAGCTCGCGCCGGATCACCTTGTCGCGCGTGATGGAGTTGCCGGAGAACTCAATGCGCGAGACCGCAAACGACTTGCCTTCATCGATATCGATATCCAGGTAGACGAGCTTCTTCGCCTCGTCCACGCGCGGTGTCGGCGTGCCCACAAAGCGGATATAGCCAAGCTCGCCATAGGCCTTGCGCAGCTGATCCAGCCCCTTCCCGAACATGGTCGAGTTGAAGTACTCGCCATCCTTCTGCGCAAACTGCGCTCGCAGGGCGCGGTTATTTGTGAAGTGGGTGTTGCCCTTGAAGGTAATGCCGCCGAGCCGGTAGCGCTCGCCTTCCTCCACCGGCATCAGGATGTCAATGCGCTTGCCCGTCGACGGCCGCAGCGTGAACGGGTTGATGCCACCCGCATCCCGAACATGCGTCGTCGGCTCGCTGGTCAGCGCGCGGAAGTACCCCCGCTCGCGATAGGCCTGCTGCACGCGGGCCGTGTCCTCGTCCAGCTTGCTGGCGTCGAAGGTCTTCGCGAACAGGTTCTCGAGAATCATCGAGTGCGGTATCCCGATCGGCCGGAGGTTCTTCATCGCGGCCCGCAACGTCCTGTCGTTGATGCTGTTGTTGCCCTCGAAGGCGATCTTGCCCACCTTCACCGTCGGTCCTTCCTTGATGTTGAAGGTCCG
>JAABUZ0100003222.1_pt1 | contig 24756 bp, 25 predicted proteins | sample 5562091 | NCBI WGS metagenome assembly JAABUZ01 (sample SAMN12813069, study PRJNA571459) | rock metagenome | isolation source: Antarctica rocks | place: Antarctica: Victoria Land, Linnaeus Terrace sud | collected 2015-12-21 | reverse complement strand
CTCGTTGACGAAGGCGGGCGTCATCCTCGAGAATGATCCGTGGATAATCGGTCTGGCGCACGTTGCCCTCCTCCACAATTCCTCGGTCGGTTATTCCCGTCAAGTCTATCATGAAAGAGTATAACACTCAGAATCTCTTCAAATGGATGCATGTGATCGGCTGCCGCTCGTCGGTGCGCCATGTTCATCAATACCCTTCATAAAGCCAAGAACATACCCTGTACTATCGCAGACGATACAATGAACGTACAGTCAGCACAATGGGCAAATTCTGGCGAATGAAGCCCTTCACTATGTGCGCGGTATGCCGCAGACGGGACAGATGCGATCTTGGAGGCGCAGTTCGGTGCCGCAGCGGCGGCATTGCGGGGACGCGGCAGACTGCTCAACGATGGCGCGGCCACAGACGGGGCACATCGTGTCGTTTGCGCGGAGCGGCATCCGGCAGTGGGTACAGTGCCGCTCCGAAGGTTTTCCCACACCCGGCGCGACGGGTTCCGGTCGGCGCAGAGGCGCGATCAGCGTCGCGGATTCTTCACTACCGACCGAGGATGGAAGAGGCGGCATGGAGGAATGCGGTTGACCGACCAGCGGAGGTGTATCCGGGAGCGCGCGCAGGTTTACCTCCACCTGGAACATCTGCTGCTCATGGTCATATAAGCGGCGGCAGGCCGCGAGGACAATGGGATCGCGCAGTTGGCCCTGGAGGACAAGGCTATAGAGATACTCGCCGATTTCCGCCGCAACCTGCGGACGCTGCTCTCGCAGGGCAGAGAACGCCGCCTCGAGGTGCGCGCGTGGACTCTCACTCCCCGGCGCTGATGGCGTTGGATACAGTGGCCGTGTGGAACCGGAGTTGGGCATCTCTGCCATGCGTTCCCTCCTATCGAAGTCTCTTTCCTGCCTGGCGAACTGGCTACACCGTCGCGCGTTTGGCTCCGAATGGCGATAGTATAGCAAAGAGGTTGGTTGGGACCCGCGCTGAGGAGACGCGTTATGCCAAACGAACATCAGGCAATGATGGGGTGAACAGTAGCAACCTCGACATACTCCTTGGTGAATCGCTTGCCCCGGCGCGCGTTTCCTATGATGCCGCCGGGCGCGATTGGGTCGCGTGGCTCGCCACTCATCCGCTGCCGACGAACGCTGTGCTCGATGCCCGTCTCGCCGATCCTGCCACCCGCGCCGGATTCGTCCCTGTTTGCCAGGCACAAGGCATCTACCATCTGCCCACTGTGGAGTTTGTCTCTGCCCTTGCAGGCATCCTGAAACGATTGCCGGAACCGTGGCTGGAAGTCGGCGCGGGTCGAGGCAGTCTGACTCGCTCCCTCCGCGCCGCTAGCGTGCCGATTACGGCAACAGACGACGGTGCCTGGTGGCCTGATCCGCTGCCGGACGACGTGGAGCGATGCGCAATCACCGACGCATTGCAACGATACCAGCCACGCACGGCGCTCTGCGTCTGGCCACCACGCGAGACGAACTGGCCCGCGCTCTTCCGTGCCGTATCATCCGTCCACGCGTACCTGCTAATCGGCGACGGCCCGCACGGTATGACGGGCGACGCCGCGTCGTGGTCCGGCGCATTGGGCTGGCGGCGTCGCGCACTCCCACAGCTCGCCGCGCTCGGTCGCTGCCGTCTGGACGCCGACGGCCCGTTGCATACGCATGCATTGCTCGTCCACCGCGCCGTCTGACAGCACGGACGGAACATAGGACACCCTCATGTACTGACGTGGGGCGGACTGGCGACTCTGCCAAAATTCTTTTCTCTTCTTCGTGGTGTAATCGGTTTCCGGTCGGATCAGCCCGCTTCGTCGGCGGCCTGGAGGAAGCGACGGAGGACAGGCGTCATCTGTGCGAACTCCTTGAGAAAGGCGTCGTGGCCGTCCGGCGAGACGAGTTCCCAATAACGGGCGGGTGCGCCGAGCGCGCGCAACTCCTCGGCGATGGCGCGAACATGCCCGGCGGGAAACAGAATATCCGAACTGATGCCGATCAGCAGCGTCGGCATCGTCAGGCGGCGGAGCGCGTCCGTGTACGAGGCGAAGCCGTCGCCAAGATCGAAGAGATCCATCGCACGGGTCAGGTAGAGATAGGCATTCGCGTCGAAGCGTCGCACGATGCTGTCCCCCTGGTAATGGAGATAGCCCTCGATGTCGAACTTGCCGGCGAATGGCGCGTGCCGCGAGGGTCGCGTCGCCGCATTGCGCCCGAAACGCGCCGTCATCCCTTCATCGCACAGGTACGTAATCATGCCGACCATGCGCGCAATTGCGAAGCCATCGCGCGGCGGATCAGTGGGGTCGTAGTCGCCGTCCCGCCACTTCGGATCGGCCATAATCGCGCGGCGTCCGACCTCATTGTACGCGATCCCCTGCGCGTGGAAGCGGCCTGATGCGCCGATGGCGATCACCGCGCCCACTTTCTCGGGATATGTTACTCCCCATTGGAGTGCTTGCATCCCGCCGAGCGAGCCGCCGACGACCGCATGCACGCGCGTAATCCCGAATCCATCGAGCAACGCCGCCTGCGCCCGTACCATGTCCCGCACTGTGACCGCCGGGAACGTCATATGATAGGGTCGGCCCGTCGCGGGGTTGACGCTCTGCGGGCCAGTGCTGCCATAGCAGCCGCCGAGGATATTAGGGCAAATGACGAAAAAGCGGTTCGTGTCAATCGCGCGGCCAGGGCCGATCAGATCGTCCCACCATGGTTCCGGCACAGGTGTCTCAGTGTCAGCGTGCGCCCCAGCGTGCGATCCGCCGGTCAATGCATGGAGGACGAGAATAGCGTTGTTCCGCGCGGGCGCGAGCGTGCCCCACGTCTCATAGGCAATCGTTACTTCGCTGAGGACACCGCCGTTATCCAGTAGAAAGGTCAATGACTGTTCCGGCAGTGTATAGAAGCGGGTATGCGCGAGGTCCATCCCCTCTGCTCGATACGGGGGCAAACGACCATCATGTGCGAGGATGGTACAGGCAGATTCCGCGCTCGTCATCGCGACACGGTGCATCCTTCACCTCCGAACCAGAGTGCGAGCCGAAAAAACGAAAACGCCAATCCTCACCCCACGGGGCAAGCGATTGACGGACACGCTCACGGTACCACCCTGTTCACCGTGGCCTCGCGACCACAGCCTCGACGGGTACGGCGCGCCAGAGATGCACGCCCGACCCTCGCCCGGTATCGGGGGCGAACCGACACGGCATACGACTGCGCAGGGCAGTTCAGCCGGTAGCTCAGCGGGCATATCCGGCAGGGTTCCGGCTCCTCGGGCTTCCACCATGCCCCGATTCGCTGCGAGTCTTTCCCCTGCGGACTCATCCGCGTCCACGCCATGCGGAGCCAGTTTGTTTCAGGCCGTACCCGAGGTCGTTCCTCGGTGCGACAGACACTGTGCCATCGCATTAATGCGATGGCGGCTTATTCCGGCGTCCCTCGTATCTCGCCCTACTGGGGCAGGAGTTGGCACCGTAGCCACGCGCATTATCCACGCGCCGCCGGTTGCCGGGCTTCAACGGGCCGATTACCCTCCACCACTCTGGATACGAGCCGCATTCACTTGTTAGGGCGAAGCGTAGCAGCGGGAACCAGTCTGCGTCAAGCAGCCACTGATGACGCCGCATCGCATCACGCGATGGCGATGTGAACAGAATCTTTACAGCATCGTTACATCTCGATTGCGCATGCACGGCCCAGAGACGTTACAGTGAGGGCGGTAGGAGATACATAACGCGACGGCACTACTCCCGCCATCGCGCCAATCTTCCTGAACAACCCTGCCACTCCTCTTCCCTCGCGCCGGTGGTGTGTTCCCGACCTCACCGGTGCATCTTTTCTCGTCCCATGCTATCGTGTCGAGAGAATGACGACACGTATCGCGCAAAGGATGAAGCAGCATGGTCATCGAGAGCCGTACCGACATCAATGGCCTGCGCCGGGCGAACCGCGCTACCGCTCGCCTCCTCAAACATCTTGCCCAAATGGCGAAGCCCGGCGTGACGACACGCGCGTTGGACGACTTCGCGCGGGCGTACATCGCGGATTTAGGCGCGGCTCCTGTCTTCGACAGCGAGGAAGGGTTCCCCGGCGCGATCAACACCTCGGTCAATGACGCTGCGATGCATGGCGTACCCAGTGATTACCAACTGCGCGCGGGCGATGTGCTGAGCATTGACGCGGGGATGCTGCTCGGCGGCTACTGCGGCGACGCGACGATTACGATCGCCATCGGCACGGTCAGCCCAATGCGTCAGCGACTGATCGAGACGGCGCGCGGCACAATGCAGGCCGGAATTGCCGCCGCCGTTACCGGTAATCGTGTTGGGGACATCAGCCACGCGATGCAACAGTATGCCGAGGCGCGCGGATTCGGCGTCTTCCGCGGCTTCACCGGCCACGGCATCGGCCACAGGATGCACGAAGCGCCCGAGATTCCCTTTGTCGGCAAGGCAGGAACCGGCCCGGTACTTCAGGAGGGTCTGGTCATCACCATCGAACCGGTGATCGCCGAGCAATCACCACGCTACCGAATTGACCCGGATGGCTGGACGGTGCGCACGGTGGACGGCGGCTACGCAGCGCAGTTCGAGCATACCGTGATGGTCACACGCCGGGGCGCGCAGATTCTCAGCCAGGTCTGAATCGTGTCGGTTGCGCATGTCCCATCCCGCGCCGCGATGGGAGTACGGGCGGTCGTGTTGCTCGCACTGGCGGCATTCTTCCCCACGGTGCTGGTACGTAATTGGAGTGACAATGCCTACATCTTCTTCCCATTGGTGAGCATGGCGCTCGTCTTTCTCAGTCTGCCCTTCGCGATTGCCGGGCTGCTACCGGAGCGTGCGGCACGCGGGATCGTTGCCCGTGCGGGCATCGTCCTCGTCTGGAGCGTCGGCGGGTTTTGCTGCGTCGTGCTGCTGCTTTCCATCATTCCAGCGGCGACGCACTCCTACACACGCACCGTCCTCATGAGCCATCTCGTCGGGCTGGCGCTTATGTTGCCGGTCGTGCTCGGCATTGGCTGGCGTCTCGTTCCGTAACATAGAGAGGTTGCGCACTCACGGCATTGTGTGGTTACGTACATACATCGGGATTCTCATACGGGCAAGGAGCAGGGAGCATGGGACCGCTCGCGGAGCCGAAAATCGTTGACAAGCCGTGGGGTCGGGAAATCTGGTACGCGCACACCGGGTCATACGCTGGGAAGGTGTTGGAGGTCTCAGCAGGCAAGCGGCTCAGTTTACAGAAGCATGAGATCAAAGAGGAGACGCTCTATCTGCTCTCAGGTCGCGTCACGCTCACCTTCGGCGACGAGCAGTTCGACTGGCGACCGGGGATGCTCGTCCACATCCCAACAGGCACGATCCACCGCTTCGAGGCACAGGAAGACAGCATCCTTCTCGAAGTCAGCACCCCGCACCTCGACGACATCATCCGCATCACGGACGATTATGGCCGGACGACGTAAAGCGGTGGCGTAGCGAGGAGCGTGCATGACGCGCGAGCGTGAAGGTGTCCTCTGCTGCATTATGGCAGCGACAGCGTACAGCGTCACGGCGGTCTTCGCGAAACTCGCGTACGCGGCGGGCGTCAATGTCGTGACGCTGCTGACCGTACGTTACCTGATCGCGGCGACGCTTTTCTGGCTGCTCATCCCCCGATTTGGCAATGGCATGCCGCCGCGCGCGACGATCACCCGGGGACTGCTACTCGGCGCGCTTTTTCAGGCGGGGCAGACATGGCTGTTCGGCACCGCCCTGACGCGGATTGACGCCGGGCTAGGGATTCTGCTTCTCTATGCCTATCCCGCAATGGTGACCGTCGGCGCGGTGCTAATTCGGCGCGAGCGACTCAGCAGGCGGCGTGTCTTCGCGCTGATCGTTGCTACAGCGGGTGTCGTTCTCGTCGTCTCCGGCCCGCATCATGGCACGCACGATCGCGTCGGTATCCTGCTAGCGCTCGGCGCGGCGCTCGTCTATACCTGCACGCTGCTTACCGGACATGTCATCCTCCGTGTAACACCGGCACTGACGCTCGCCGGACTAGTTGCGACGGGCGCGGCGATAACCTTCACGACGGTGGGAGTCGCGAGTGGCGGGCTACGATTCGACTTCGCGCTCTGGGGCTGGCTACCGATCATCGGTCTCGCTGTGTGCGCCTCCGTACTGGCGACCGTCGCGAACTACGCAGGCATTTCGCGGGTCGGCCCGACGGTTGCCAGTATCCTCGGCACGCTGGAGATCCCGCTCGGTGTCGCCCTCGCGACGATCATTCTCGGCGAGCGACTCGGACCGGTGCAAATCGTCGGCGGCCTGCTCGTCCTTTCCGCGATTGTGTTGCTCCAATTCCGCCGCACCCGACCACGCGCCTCAAGCGACCGCAGGAGGGAAGACGACGCGGACGCGATGGTCGCGCCCGCGTCAGTGCTCTCAGGACAACCTACCCCAACTGCTCCCGGCACGGGAGGGGTTTAGAGCGCGGCGGTTGCTGCTTCCTCTTCCAGCCACTGCTTCGCGGCATTGAGGAAGAGGACGGCCTCGCGCCCGTCGAAGATGCGGTGGTCGAAGGTGATGCCGAGCGTGACTATCGAGCGGATGGCGATGCCGCCGTTGCGCACGACGGGCTTCTCGATGATCGCGTCCACCGAGTAGATGCACGCCTCGTTTGGCCGGACCATCGCCATCGTGACGTGGGAACCGAACGAGCCGGGATTAGTCAGCGTAATCGTGCTCCCCTGAATGTCGTCAATCTTCAGTTTGCCATCGCGTGCGCGGCCAATGATGTCGTGCAGCCGCTTGGCAAGGCCGGTGATCGAGTAGTCGCCCGCGTTGTGGATGACCGGTACCTGCAAACCGTCATTTGTGCTGACGGCGATACCAAAGCCAATCTGTCGCATTAGGCGGATGCCCTCATCCGTCCAGCGTGACGAAACAATCGGATATTGCCGGATTGCCGCCAACCCTGCCATGACGAAGAAGGGCAGATAGGTGAGCGGGACACCCTCCCGCTGGAGGAAGCTCTGCTTCTCCGCACCCCGCCGCGCGACGAGGTCTGTCACGTCCGCCTCAACCCATGACGCCGCCTGCGGGATCGTCTGCGCCGCTTTTGTGAGCGCCTCGGCCGTCCGGCGGCGGATCGCCGTCATCGGGATCAGATCGCCCTGGGGAGAGGAAGGACTGAGGACTGAGGACTGAGGACTGAGGGTGGCCTGCAATACTGCAGGCTGTGAAGCGGGTGCCGGAGCCTGTGCGGGTACGGGCGAAGGCGGCGCGGGAGCAGGTTCGGCGGTGGGAGTGTTCTCAGCGCTCGGCGCTTTTGACTCAGCACTTTGTTGGTGGGCGGTGTGCGCTTTCATCATGTCTTCGCGGGTGACGCGACCACCCGCGCCAGTGCCTTTGACGGTCGCCGGGTCAATGCTGAACTCCATCGCCAGTTTGCGGACGGCTGGCGAATACATCTTGCTCGCCTCGGCGGACTCGGTGTACGCCTTCGCGCCGTTCGTCGCGGTGGCCACATGCGATTGCGCCGCCGGTGGTGTGGACGCGGACTCCATCTGCGCCGTCGCGTTATCCATCTCCCGATCGACCTTTTTGGGCTCCGCTTCCGTCACCGCCTGGATGGACGCGGGAACTGCCGCAGACGCTGGTTCCGCCGCTGCCGCGTCCGCCGCTGCCTTGTCCGTCTCGACCCAGAGAAGCGTTGTCCCGACCGGCACGGTCTGCCCGATCTCGACGACAAATTCCTTGACGACGCCCTTGAACGGTGACGGGATTTCGGCGACGACTTTCTCCGTCTCGATCTCGGTCAGTAGCTGATCTTCCTCGACCGTGTCACCGATCTTGACGAGCCATTGGAGGACGGTCCCCTCCACCACGGATTCGCCCAGTTGCGGGAAATTGACCGGGGATAATCCGGGCCGGGTCATCGTCGCGGCGCCGCTGCCGTGTGCCTCTGCCATCTCGTTGTACTCCTTAGAATGCCGCAAGTTCGCGTATCGCGGCACCGATCTTCGCCGCGTCAACCAGATATGCTGATTCTAGCAGGTGATTGTACGGCATGGCAGGGGCATCCGGGGCAGCGAGGCGGCGCACGGGCGCATCAAGTTCCATGAACGCCTCGTCCGCGATAAAGGCAGCGAGTTCTGCGCCGAAGCCATTTGTCTTGCTCGCCTCATGGACAACGAGTGCGCGGTGCGTCTTTGCCACCGACGCGAGGATCGCCGGTTTGTCGTATGGCTGAAGGGAGCGGAGGTCGAGCACTTCGGCGTCAATGCCGTCCGCCATCAGGCTTTCCGCTGCCTTCACCGCCTCATGCACGGTCGCGCCGTAGGTAATCACGGAAAGGGTCGTGCCAGGGCGAGCGATTCGTGCCACACCGAGCGGCACGAGTACGTCACCTTCCGGCATCGGCTCGCGCAAAGAGCGATAGAGCCGCTTGTGCTCGAAGAAGATCACCGGGTTCGGATCGCGGATCGCCGCCTTGAGCATCCCCTTCGCGTCGGCGGGTGTGGCGGGCATCGCCACCTTCAGGCCGGGCACAACGAAGAGGTTTTCCGGTGACTGCGAGTGATAAAAACCGCCGTGGACACCGCCACCATTCGGCGCGCGCACGACGATCGGCAGGCGCGCATCGCCGTTCGAGCGATAATACATCTTCGCCATTTCGCTGAAGATCTGCTCCAGCGCCGAGTAGATGAAGTCCGCGAACTGAATTTCGATAATCGGCACGCTGCCGAGCAACGCCGCGCCGATGGCGAAGCCCGTGAAACCGCTCTCCGCGATCGGCGTATCGAGGACGCGCTGCGGGCCGAACCGCTCGATCAATCCCTTTGTCGCGCCAAAGACGCCGCCACGCAGCCCGATGTCTTCGCCAAGCAGGAAGATACGCGGATCGCGCTCCATCTCCTCAGCGAGCGCTTGATTGATCGCCTCGATCATCGTCACGCCGCTACGCGTATTGGCGCCGGTGATCCCCGTCGGAGGCGAGAACAGGCCGTGGGCGACGGGGCCGTGCTCATCGTGATCGGTATGCTCTTCGGTCGCCGTCATCCGGTTCGGTGCAGCGGCGACCTCGGTAATCTCCTGCTCGACAGTGGGTCGGGTCGAGACGGCCATCAGATTCCCTCCTCGACGGGAGCGTAGACCCGCTCTGCGACGGTCGCCGGGTCGGGATCGGGCGCAGCCTGCGCCGCCGCGACCGCCACCGCGATCTCCTCGCGAATGCGTGTACGGCGGGCAGCGATCTCTCCGTCGGAGACGAGGCCACGCGCCTGCATATACTCAACAATCCGTTTGATCGGCTCGCCTTGCTCCGCCTCCCGCACTTCCTCGCGTGTGCGATAGGTCATGTCATTGTCGTCCGATGTATGCGGCAGGAGGCGATACATCTTCGCCTCGATCAGCGTCGGCCCTTCTCCGGCGACGCCGCGCGCCCGCGCATCCCGCACTGCGGCATAGGTAGCGAATGGGTCGGTACCATCCACGATCACGCCGGGGAAGCCGAATGCCGCCGCGCGATCCGCCACATTCGGCACAGGAGATTGCTTGGACATTGGCACGGAAATCGCGTAGCCGTTGTTCTCACAGAGGAAAATGACGGGCAGTGCATGCAAGGCGGCGAGCGAGCATGCCTCGTAGAAGTCGCCCTTGCTGCTCGTTCCCTCGCCGAAGCACGTCAACGTGACGGCGTCCGTTATGCCCTGCAACCGCATCGCGTACGCGCCGCCGACCGCGTGCGGTATCTGCGTGCCGAGCGGCGCGGAGATCGAGGCGATATGCCGCGCCTGCGAGCCGAAGTGGTGCGTCATTTGCCGCCCGCCGCTAATGACGTCTGCCTCCTTCGCAAAGTACATCAGGAAGAGTTCATTCACGTCGAAGCCGAACCAGAGGGCAAGACCGAGATCGCGATAGTGGGGAAAGAGCCAGTCCTTTTTCGGGTCGAGCGCCCACGCCGCGCCGATCTGCGCCGCCTCCTGCCCGCGGCAGGGCACAACAAAGGGAGCCTTCCCCTGCCGGTTCAGCGCCCACATCCGCTCGTCAATTTCGCGCGTGCGAAGCATCAGGTCGAAAATCATAATCGCGTCGTCATCGCTGAGACCGACGGTGCAGTGATCAATCAATGACACGATGGCAGTGAGGGTGGCCATGCGGCTGCTCCTTTGCCGATACAAGAGGTCATGCATACATGCGCATAGTACCATACAGTGAACTCGCATGCAGCAGTTTGGCGGAGAGAATTTCAGGCTGCTGTACGTACTCTACAATGATCCTTCGTCGCAGGTTGCGTGCCGAGCAGTAATACTCTTCGCGAGAGCGGTACGGCATATCGGCAGCGTCGGATGTCACGACATGAGTACCGTGAAAGCGTATGAATAGCCTCATAGAACGAGATGTAGTACGGTTACATCGCCGTTCGAGGGTTGTCAAAACCATCGTGGTAGCGGGATGAACACGTACCGGGGGCTACCTGCATGACAGAGGCGCCACATCGTCTGTCGCTCGAACGCATTGAGCAGGCCGCGCGCATTATTGACCCGATCTTCTTGCACTCGCCACAGTTCGTGTGCGAGCCCCTCAGTGATGAACTGGGTGTGCGGCTGATGCTCAAGATCGAGACGCTCAATCCGCTCCGCTCGTTCAAAGGGCGTGGCGCGGACTATTGTGTCTCTCAACTCCCCGCCGACGCGCGCCTCGTCTGTGCCAGTGCGGGGAATTTTGGCCAGGCGATGGCGTACGCCTGTCGCAAACGCGGTCTTGCGCTGACGGTCTACGCGAGCGTCAACGCGAATGCGTTCAAGGTTGAACGGATGCGCGCGCTCGGCGCGAACGTGGTGCTCTATGGTGAGGACTTTGACGCCGCCAAGATCGAAGCCAGGCGTTTCGCGTCGCAAACCGGTGCATGCATGATTGAGGATAGCCTTGATCCCGCCACCGGGGAAGGAGCAGGGACCATTGGGCTTGAACTCCTCGCGTTCCCCGAGCGTTTGGAAGCGCTGCTCGTGCCGCTCGGCAACGGCGCGATGCTCGCGGGGATCGCCAGGGTCATCAAAGCCCGCAGCCCAGAAATACGGGTGATTGCCGTGCAATCCACCGGAGCGCCGGCGATGGTCGAATCGTGGCGTGCCGGTCGGGTCATCGTCCATGAACGGATAGATACCATCGCCGACGGCATCGGGGTGCGCGTGCCGGTCCCGGAAGCGCTCGCGGACCTGCGTGGTCTCGTGGATGATGCGCTCCTGGTGCGCGACGAGACGATCATCGCGGGGATGCGCCTGCTCCATCGTCACGCAGGGGTGGTCGTGGAACCATCCGGCGCAGTCGGCGTCGCCGCGCTTCTCGAACACCCTACAATGTTCCGTAACCGGCTCGTCGGGACGATCGTCTGCGGCGGCAATCTGACGGTGGAGCAGATGCGCGAGTGGCTGTGAACCACCTTTCTACGCACGCATGCGGTCATTCCGCCACGTTATTGGGACTGACCCGCTCCCTCAATAATGGAACTCCGCGTAGGCGATGTCGCCGGGGATAGTACGGACGGTGAGATTCTCGCCGTTGAGGGAGGCGGGGATGGCGCGCTCCGGGCCTGGGAACGGGACTTTGAATGCAGAATCGGTCGGGACGCCCGCTTTGACATCGGGCACAGGCGCGCCGTCGAGCAGATGTTTGTCGCGGCCGGTGGCGACATAGCCGCGCGGGCGGGTAAAGATGATTAATCCTCCATTCGGCACTGCCGCGTCTTCGGAGAGGCGCAGTGAGACAACGGAAGATGAGCGCGGGAAGGGCGAGCGGAAGATGTGCCGAACCGGTGCGCCAGGTTGCTCGACGACGAACTCGTAATAGGCGGTCGGGCTACCCGTGAGGGCACCCCACGACCCGTCCACACCCGTCGTCATCTGATGCACCGGCGCACCGATGTGCGCGCCCGTCGCCGGGTCTATCTGGAAGACCGAGACGGCGACACCCGCGACAGGCATGTTCGTCGGCACCTTGTTCTCGTAGCCGGTGATGAGGCCAGTGAGTCGGACGCTACTCTCCGGCGTAATCTCGGTCATGGCCGTGCGGCCCGTGATGAAGCGGAACATCTCTGCGAAGGCGCGCGCGCTAAAGGCGGTCTCGTGGTGGTCAATCCCTTCAAGAACAACATTCGTCGCGCCTTTCAGTTCCGGCGCGTCGTAACTGATATTGGAGGGAGCGCCCGAGGCGAGCGTCGGCTGCGCGAATTTGTCGAACTTGTCACTGCGGATCGTCATAAAGGCGACGCCGGGGACAACCTCGCTGCCCGCATTTAGTTCCTGCATAAACGGTCCTGCGCCGTTGAACTCACTGGTGCTGCCGGGTGTGCTAAAGACGCCGTGATTGACCCCGCCACCGAGGACGACGTGGCTGACCTTCGCCGCGCCGCCGTGCTTGACGAAGTTACGGATCGAGTTCGCGCCGCGCGAGTTGCCAACGAGGATCAGTTTGGCCGCGCCGGTCTGCGCCAGCACCATGTCCACTCTCGCCGCGAGTTGCGTTCGCTGCTCCTCCGTGCCTGACCGGCTCGGTTGCGGAACCGCATCGTCGTCGCGCGCGGTGGGATTGGGGTAATCAATCGTGAAGAGCCGCTCGCGCACGTAACCGTTCGATTCGAAGCGCCAGAGGGTCGTAATCCAGAGCGCGGAAGAATCGCCGTTGCCGTGCACGAACAGGATCGGTGGATCGGCGCTGCTCGCACCCTTCGTCACCGAGACCGTCGCTGCGGTCGCGGGTGAGGCAGGGAACGGCACAACGGTTGCCGGTGCGGCGACCGTTGTCGTCGCGACGGGGGCCGCAGTCGGCGGAATGGTCGGTGTCGGCAGCGCGCGAGCGGTCGGTGTCGGCGATGCATTGCCGCACGCGGCGAGCAATACAGGCAGCGCCGCGACCGAGAGACCGGTCATCGCCCCGCGCTGGACGAAGGCGCGCCGTGAGAATCGAAGGTTCGTCATAGTGTCCGCTTGCATCGCCCGTACTCCTTCTCCATGCACAACTGCCGTCGGCACCGTCATCCACCGTCTATTGTCCTTTCGTGCTCGATTGTCGCACAGCGCCGTAGAGAGAGACACCCTCTTCTGTTGGCGACGCAATTGTGTTGTGATTCATGCAACCGTTCATCACCATGCTTCGCTGTTCGTGTACAATACAGTGGACATCACGATACCTCAGCGATGCGAAATGGGGGAATACCGATGGCAGGGGAACCGGCAATGCGTTTTGTGCGGTACACGCAGGGTGGCATGGCGCGGTACGGCGTCCTCGAAGGCGAGATAATCCGCAGCGCGACGGGTGATCCCTTCAATGGCGGATTAACGGCGGGCGAGGTAGTCGGCCCGCTGGCGAGTCTATCGCTTTTACCGCCGGTGCAGCCGGGGAAGATCATCGCGATTGGCCTTAATTATCAGAGCCATATCACGGCGGATGCGCCCGGCACTGAGAAGCCGAAGTCGCCGATTACCTTTCTCAAGCCGCAGACATCGCTGATCGGCAGCGGCACAGCGATTCAGTTGCCGCCGGAGATGAAGCAGGTCGAGTACGAGGCGGAAGTCGGTTTCGTGATTGGGAAACGCGCCCGCTACGTAAAAGAAGCGGATGCCTACGACTACATCCTCGGGCTGACGTGCGCGAACGATGTTTCCGCGCGGGACGTGCAGTTCTCCGATAACCAGTGGATGCGCGCCAAGGGGTTCGACACCTTCACGCCCCTTGGCCCGTGCGTCGCGGTTGGATTGCGCGCCGAGGGGTTGAAGATGACGGGAGCGCTGAATGGCGACGTGCGGCAGAAGGCGAGTACGGACGATTTGATCTTCTCCGTCCCGTTCCTCCTGCAGTTCCTTTCCCGCTTTATGACACTCGAACCGGGCGATGTGATCATTACCGGCACCCCGGCGGGCGTCGGCATACTTACCCCCGGCGATACCTACGCCATCACCATCGAGGGCGTTGGGACGCTGACGAATCCGTGTGTCGCCGAAAAAGTAACGAGTAACGAGTAACGAGGGGCGGGATGGAACGGTCTCGTTACTCGCTACTCGCTACTCCCCGGAGGGCCTGTGCAATCGGAGTGGGCTGACGACGGAGACGATTCGCTGCGGGGATTTGATCTCGGCAGCCAATGGGACTCGGTGCTCGCTACCGGGGGATACGTCGTGGGCATCGAAGTCTCCGGACGCGGGCAACGGGTGGCGGTGGCTGATCTGCGTGGGCAGATTGTCGAGCGCACGCCCGTGGAAGGCGATGCCTCACTCTCGGCGGACGATCTGCGGCTGCGGTTGCGGAACCTCGTTACCGAGACCCTGAACAAGGCGAATATCCCGATGGATCGTGTCGTCCGCATCGGCATCGCCTTCGGCGGGCCGGTAGACGCCGGGCGCGGTGTGATCCTCTATTCGCCCCGCACGCCCGGCTACGACAACCTGCCGATTGCCGCCGTGCTCGAAAATGACCTGAAGGTGCCGACGTTCCTCGACAACGACGCCCGCGCCGCCGCCCTCGGCGAAGCGATCTTCGGCGCCGGACGGGGCGAGGAGCACATCATCTATGTCCATCTCGGCACCGGCGTCGGTGGCGGCATCATCCTCAACGGGCAGTTGCAGCAGGGCGTGACGACAACGGCGGGCGAGATCGGCAATGTGATCGTCAACTCAGACGCGCATCAGGGTGGCGGGCGGCCCGGCCGCCTCGAAGCGTACGCCTCAGCGCGGGCGATCATGCACCATGCGCGGGAGCGAGCCATCGCGGCGGGCGGCGAGAGCGTACTGCTCACCGGCAGTGCATTGACACCGAAGAAAGTTTTCGAGGCGGCACGCGATGGTGACCGCGCGGCGCAAGAGACCGTGGAGGAGGCAGTGCGCATGCTCGGCCTCGCGCTGGCGAATCTCGTCACGACGCTCAATCCCGGCGTCATTATCGTCGGCGGTCAGGTGGCGGAGGCGGGGCCGCTCCTCTTCGAGCCGCTCCGTTCGACGATCCGCCAGTACGCGATGGATGTCCCTGGTCGTGCCGTCCGCATCGCCCCCGCCGAACTGAAAGCGGACGCCCCGCTCGTCGGCGCTGTCGCCATGGCCCTGCAAAGCCTAAACCGGTAGAGAGAAACCGAAACGCAGAGATCGCAGAGGACGCAGAGAACACAGAGTGAAGATACAAGATAGGAATACCGCGCGTTACGATCATCTAGAGGCTTATACAAGCCGTGATTCTCTTCCATCTATCCGTCTCTGCGATCTCTGCGCCCTCTGCGTTTCGTGGTTTCAATAGTAGGAGAGTAATATCGCAGTGGGGATAACGGTGGCGGTGGATTGCACGGGCGGGGATACGGGGGAAGCGCCTAATGTGGGGGGAGCCGTGCAGGCGGCGAAGGATTTCGGCATCACCGTTGCGCTCGTTGGGCGACCGGAGCGGATCAGTGCCGCGTTGGCGGCGTATGCGACCGCCGGGCTATCGCTTCCCGTGATCGAGGCGTCCGATGAAGTCGAGATGAACGAGCACCCCGCGCAGGCCGTCCGGCGCAAACCGCAGGCGTCCATCAATGTCGCGATGAAGGCAGTCAAGGAGGGCTCCGCCGCCGCGATGGTTTCGGCGGGGAACAGCGGCGCGACGATGGTCGCCGCGCTCTTTCATCTTGGCCGGATCACGGGGATTGATCGCCCGGCAATTGGCGCGATCATGCCGACCCTGACGGGCGACCTGCTCCTGATTGATGCCGGGGCAAACACCGAAGTACAGCCGGATTACCTCGTCCAGTTCGCCCAGATGGGCAGCATTTACATGCGTGCGGTGCGCGGCGTCGCGCGGCCCCGCATCGGCTTACTTTCGTCCGGCGAGGAGGAAACGAAAGGGACGAAAATCGTGCAGGAGACGCACCAACTTCTGAAGAGAATGCCAGATATCCATTTCATCGGCAATGTCGAGGGAAAGGATTTGCCGAAAGGCGCGTGCGATGTCTGCGTGACGGATGGCTTCACGGGCAATGTCGCCCTCAAAACCGCCGAGGGGACGGCTGCGTTTATGGGTGCGATCCTCCGGCGGGAACTGACGAAGAGCCTACCACGCAAGGTCTTCGCGGCGCTGCTCCGTCCAGCCTTTCGCGCGCTACGGGACGAACTCGACCCGTCGCGCGAGGGCGGCGCACTGCTTTTTGGTGTGGATGGCGTCGCGGTGATCGCGCATGGTCGCTCCGATGCCCGCGCCATCCGCAACGCGATCCGTGTTGCAAAGGAATGCGTCGAGGGTAAAGCGGTTGAGGCAATTCGGGCACGACAAGGAACCTAACCCCCGGCCCCTTCCCGCGAGCAAGGAGAGCAAGCCTTCGAGAGATCAGAGTATTACGAGGAACGTCGCGGCACTTTGATTGAGACACCCTTTCCCACGCTGCGGGACGGAAGGGGCCGGGGGTTAGGTATGTTTACTGACGACATCCGCACGTTACTCGATGCGCCGCGCGTTGGCATGCTGGGGACGACGAACCCGGATGGGACGCCGCTTCTTACACCGATCTGGCATGCGCGAGAGGGCAATGAAATCTGGCTCGTAGTCGGGCCAAAAAGCCTGAAAACGCGTAATATCCGGCGCGATCCGCGCGTCACGTATGTCGTGATGGATGCGAGCGGCTATACGTATGTGACGATTCATGGGCTGGCGCATCTGGAAAGCGGGAAGGATGGCGCAAAGCCGCGTGAAATGGCAATCCGCTATCTCGGCGAGAAGGCGGGCATGCGGTTCGCGGAGCGGGATTATATTAGGGAAGAAATCGTCTGCCGGATTACACCGGAGAAAGTGCGGTGGCGAAGCGCCGAGTAGCCCAGCCCGGACCTGCCCGAGATGCGCGGCGTTACCGGTAGAACGATGGCGCAACGATCCGCGTATAATGCCTGCGGTGCATCCTGGAACAGACGATATGAGCGCCATGCTTCAAGACATTGCCAATCCACCGGCGCGGCCATAACACCCTACGATGACGCGGCGCTTCCGTAACGATTGGAGAACACTCCTCGACGTGCGCGACGAGCGTATCTATCTTACCAACATCTTCGACGAGCGATTTCAGCGATTGGTCGAGATATTCCTGAAGGTGAGCCGCCTCTGGCAAGTGCTGAGTTTTCCGGGTCAACTGCGATGCGGCAAGCATCGCCACGGTGAGATGGGTCCGCATATCAATGAGTTCGGTATGTTCGATGCCCTGCCTGTCTTCTGTCTTATCTATCATAAGTGATCCTCATGGTCACACATGCGACATTTTCGTTATTCTCCCCAAAGCAAGAATGCTGCCACAAGAGATAGCGCATTGCAAAGCGGAGAATGTGTGGTCAAACGCGGTTGCTTCCCCGCGTGTTGGGGCAGTATCTCTCTTGCAGAGCACATTCGGGCGGTAAAAAACCGATCATAAGAAATCGAGGCACCTATGGGCATGGAAGTTCGCGTCGGACCATCCGTGGTCACGATTAACCAAAGCAGCACGTTCCTCGTGACGCGCGAGGATGGCACGATCGAGGCGGGGGGCGAACTCGGTCTCTTCGCACAGGACACGCGCTTCGTCAGCCATTACGAACTTGGCATCAACCGGTCGCCGTGGACGCTCCTCAACGGCGGCGCGATCTCGTATTCCGCTGCCCGCTGGTACTACACGAATCCCGAGGTCGAAACCGAGGCAGGTACGCTCCCCGCACGCGCCATTGGCATGGTAGTCGAACGGGAGATCGGTCACGGCGTCTGCGAAGAGATGACGATCACGAACTACAGCCTCACGCCCGTCGCTTTCCAGTTCGAGATCATCATCCGCTCCGATTTCGCGGACATCTTCGACGTGCGTGCGCACAAACTGGTGGATCGCGGCATCATCCGCTCCCATTGGGATGACCGCCGCAGTGCGCTCCTCACTACCTATCATCACGACGATTTTCACCGGCGCTTCCTCTATCGCCTCCACGACACGACGAGTGAGCCGCGCTTCTCGAATGGTCGCATCGTCTTCGATGTCGCGCTGGCGCCGCAGGCATCGTGGCACGCGCAGGCCGATCATGTGCCGATCTTCGGCGCCGATGTCCGCGATCCCGTCAATGATCTGGAGCAACCCGTCGGCATCAGCGCGCACATGCGGGCGATGCAGGAGCGATGGAAGAGCGTCACGGCGAACTGCGCGAGCGACAACGTCCATTTCAACCGCTCGTTCGATCAATCCATTGACGACATGGGCGCGCTGCGCATCTATGACCACGACTATTCGGAGGATGCATGGATCCCGGCAGCGGGCGTGCCGTGGTACGTGACGATCTTCGGGCGGGATAGCCTGATCGCCTCGCTGCAAACGATGATGATCCATCACCCCTTCGCGCTCGGCTCATTGCAGCGGCTCGCGGAGCATCAAGCGACCGAGAGGGATGACTGGCGCGACGCCGAGCCGGGCAAGATGCCGCACGAGATCCGTTTCGGCGAACTGGCGCACTTCCACAAAATCCCGCATACGCCGTACTACGGCACCGCCGATGCCACCCCGCTCTATCTGATCACGCTCCACGAAACCTATCTCTGGACAGGCCACGCGGGCCTCCTCGACCGCTATCGGGAAGTTGCCGAACGCTGCCTCGAATGGATTGATCAGTATGGCGACCTCGATGGTGATGGCTTCCAGGAATACAAGACGCGCTCGTCGCTCGGCTACCACAATATGGCGTGGAAAGACGCGGGCAACGCCGTCGTCTGGCCGGATGGGACACAGGTAGCTCTGCCAATCGGCACCTGCGAATTGCAGGGATACGTCTACGACGCGAAGCGGCGCATGGCCGAGGTCTATACCGTCCTCGGTGAGGATGCACGCGCCGAGCAGTTACGCGCCGAGGCGGAAGCGCTCAAACGGCGCTTCAACGAGGTTTTCTGGGTCGAGGAGGAGGGGACGTACGGCTTCGCGCTCGGCGGACCGGAGAAACGGCTCGTCCGCACAGTCGCGTCAAATGCCGGGCACTGCCTCTGGAGCGGCATCGTCCCGCCCGACCGTGCTGACCGGGTGATTGCGCGCCTGCTCGCACCCGATATGTTCAGCGGCTGGGGAATCAGGACGGTGAGTGACCTGAATCCGGCGTTCAATCCGTTCGACTATCAACTTGGCTCGGTCTGGCCGCATGACAACGCGATCATCGCGGCGGGTATGCAACGGTACGGGAACACAGTGGGGCTGCATCGTGTGGCGAAAACGATACTCGACGCGCAATCCGGGTTCGACCGCTACCGGCTACCAGAACTCTTTGCTGGGTTACAGCGCGATGAAACAAGTTTCCCTGTGCAGTACCTCGGCGCGAATATTCCGCAGGCATGGGCGGCAGGCACGATCTTCATGCTTCTCCGCGCCATCCTCGGCATCACGGCGGATGCGCCCCATAATCGCCTCATCGTAGCTCCAACCCTGCCAGACTGGCTACCGCGCCTTGATCTCCGCAATCTCCGCGTCGGCGACGCGCGCCTGCATCTCCGTTTCTGGCGGGAAGAAGACGCCTCACGCTGGGAACTCATGGAGCAGCACGGCGAGCAAACCATTGAAGTAATTGACGGACGCACGAATCCGGTAGCGTAGGCTTCAGCCTGCGTTCCGAGAGTCAGGAACGCAGGCTGATGAACCTTACCAACGTAATCCGGTACTGGTGGGCGCGGGCTGTAGCCTGCGTCAGACCCGGCAGGCTACAGCCCGCCGCCACCTGTGGATTACTTGATTAAGTTATCAAGGTTCATAAACCGACGCTACCAAAAGGGACACCCTTCATGGGTGTCCCTTACATTTGCTGCCCGCTGCATGCTGCCGACTGCCTGCTACCCTAGTAGCCGCTGGCCCGCCGCTTCTGGAAGCAATCACGGCAATATACCGGGCGGTCACCGCGCGGCTGGAACGGCACCTGCGTCGTCTGACCGCAGTCGGCACAGACTGCATCGAACATCTGGCGCGGCGGGCGGTCACTGTATCCGCCGCCACTGTACCCGCCGCCACCGCCACCACTGCTATAGCCACTATCGTTCCCGTAGCTGCTTTGGGTGCTATAGCCTCCGCCTCCGCCACTGCCGCCTTGAGCGGATTTGCGTGCGGAACGGCAACTTGCGCAGCGCGTTGGCGGATTCAGGAGACCACGACTCTGATAAAACTCCTGCTCGCCCGCAGTCCATGTGAACTGTTCGCCACAATCGCGGCATGTCAAAACCTTGTCCGTGAAACTCACCGGAACCTCCTCGATGGCCCCCGGCCATCAGACAACAACAAACAACCGCCTGTGGAGAGGTTCGGTGCGTACCCGGCAAGGATTCGACGGACAATAACCAGAGCGACCCTGCGAACACGAGCGCAGTTAGCAAGCCTTCAATCTACTCCACACTGCTATCATACTGAATCCCGGAGCATTTCGCAAGTCAAACGAGTAGCCGGTAGTCAGTAGTCAGTAGTCAGTAGTCAGCGTATGGCAAGACGGTACAGATACGGCTGAGATGACGACCGATGACCATTGATACATCTCTATACTTCGCTCCGATTACTGACTGCTAACTGCTGCCTACGTCGTCCTTGACACCCCTTCCTCGCCGGTGCCACAATCCCGTGCGTCGTTCCCGCTATCGCCACCGCTACTGCAGAGGAGTAATTGCCGTGAGTGATGCACCGTTCCGCATCGTCATGCACCCGCATCTCGGCCCGTCACCTGCCGCTGAAACCATTACCATAATGGTGGATGGCGAACCGCTCGATGCCCACGCGGGGGAGCCGGTGGCGGCCACACTCCTCGCGCACGGGCGGCGTGTCTGCCGTACAACGGTCCGCACAGGTGAGCCGCGTGGGGTCTTTTGTGCGGTCGGGATCTGTGGAGATTGCGCGATGCAGATTGACGGCGTGCCCGGCGTACGCGCCTGTATGACGCTGACACGCGTGGGGATGCGTGTGGAAACCCAGCACGGCCTCGGCGCATGGGACGCCACGCTGCCCCAATGACGATGCGGGCTGAACTCGCCATCGTCGGCGGTGGCCCGGCAGGACTCGCGGCGGCAATCGAAGCGGCGCGCCGTGGCGTCCAGGTGACCCTCGTTGATCTCGGCGCGCAGGCGGGCGGCTCGCTCGCCCTTCAGACAAATGCCTATGAGGGGATCGGTCTGCACGGCAGCGCCATCGGGGAGTTGCTCTGGCACGCGGCAGAGTCAGCGGGCGTGACACTCCTGTCACGCTCGCTCGCGTGGGGGCTGTTCGAGGATCGCACGCTCGGTCTCGCTATCAATCACGGTGCCGATAACGAGCGAAGCGATCTACTGCACGCAGCGGTCGTGCTCATCGCGACTGGCGCAATCGATCGCTTCACCCTCTTCCCCGGCGCGACGCTCCCCGGCGTGATGACCGCGACCGCCGCGATGACGCTCATGCATCGCTGGCGCGTTCGACCCGGTACGGCCGTATGCGTCGTTGGCGGGAAAGATCCGATTGCAAGGCGCATCGTGCAGTATGTGCATGATGCAGGGGTCGGTAATCATTGGTTCCTGCCATCTTCCGAGGGGATCCGTGCTATCGCAGGGCCAGACGGCACGCTTGCCGCCGTGGAACGATGGGAGGGCGATACCCGTTTGTCGGACATGCCGACCGATGCCCTGATCCTCGCTGAAGGGATGCAACCCGCCAATGAACTCGCCCGGATGATAGACTGCGCGATGGTCTGGCACGCGCCGCTCGGTGGGTATGTGCCGCGCCACGATGTCGGCATGCGGACGAGCGTACCGGATGTTTCAATCGCGGGGGACGCGGCGGGTGTTGGGGACGTGGGAAGCGCGATGTTGCACGGGCGTCTCGCGGCAGCAGCCATTGCCGACCGACTCGGTAAGAAGAAACGAGCATTCAGCGCTTTCCCCGTCACGATGACCGCCGGCGCATTCCGACCAGTGGGTTTGGATGCGTGGCGATCGGTGCGGATAGCGGAGTCGACGCGATGACCGCACTGACCAGAATGACGATCTGCCGCTGTGAAGAGATTATCAGCACAGAGATCGCCGCCGCGATCAGTGAGGGCGCGCGAACACTCAATGACGTGAAGCGGCGGACGCGCGCCGGGATGGGAATGTGCCAGGGGCGCTGGTGCAGCCACGCGATTGCCGCACTCATCGCGGCGGAGACCGATCAATCGCTGATCGTGCTCGCGCCGATGACCGCCCGCGCGCCGGTACAACCGGTCACGCTTGGTGTACTCGCCGACTTAGGGGACGAATAACGCGTGGGTGTCGGTGAACTCCTCGGTCTAATCGCCGCCGTTATCTGGGCAACTTCCAATACGCTGTTGCGCATGCAAACGGTGCGGCTCGGCGCGATCGCGGTCAATTTCTGGCGCTGCGTCGTAACGATTCCCTTCTTTATCATCCTCTTTCTGCTCGTCCGCGATCCCGACACGCTCCGTGACCTCGCGCCGCTCACGATTCTCTATATCGTCCTCGGTGTCTGCATCGGCATGGTGACGGGCGACACCCTCCAGTACCACGCGATCAAGTTGATCGGCGTCTCGCGCTCGATGCCGATCTCCGGTTGCTTCCCGCTCTTCACCGTTTTTTTTGCCTGGCTCCTCAACGGCGAGCCAATCCGCGTGCAGGTGCTCGGCGGAGCGGTTGTCGTCATGCTTGGCGTACTGCTGATTTCGCTGCCGAAGCGGACACCGGCGCGCATCGGGATCATTGCTGCGCCCGTGCCGGTCGCCGTGGATCGCACGAACGCGATAGGGATCGTCTTCAGTCTGATCGCAGCGATCTGCTGGTCACTTTCAACAGTCGTGCAGAGCAAAGCGCTCGCCCATTCCGACGCAATCACGGTCAATCTGATTCGCATGCCGGTCGCCGCCTGCGTGCTATTGATCGCGTCGCGCGGGCGGGCAAACATCCCGCTTCGACAGTTCGGCGCGCGCACCTTCCTGTTTCTTGTCGTCATCGGCATCTTCGGCACCGGTCTCGCCAGCATCTCCTATCTCGGCGCGCTGAAGATCGCCGGGGCGGGCAAAACCGCCGTGCTCGGTGCGACCGCCCCATTATTCGCGCTCCCCCTCTCGGTCCTCCTCCTTGGCGAGCGGCCCGGGCTACGCGCCGTGATGGGTACACTGCTCACCGTCGTCGGTATTGCCCTCGTCGTCTGGTCATAACCCGACCGTCTGCATGATGATGCGGATTATCTCTATTTTCTTTATTGTTTTATGTCCTTGACACATATAATATACTGAGATGTAAGAACGTTTTTCGCTTGTCAGGAGTGTCTCACAGCAGCGCGGTTCCTACCGTCCGCGCGACTCCCGGCGCGCGCGAGCCATCATCTTTCGTGAGGGTAGGGACATCCTTGGTTTTTTCGCCATCACCTTTTCGTTGCCATTTTTCGCACCGATTCGCCCGTTGGCTCACACAGCGATTGCTGCTTCTGAGCATGCTGCTGTCACTGGTCATCACGAATCAGCCGGTGAGCGCCGCCGGGACGCTCACCCCGGATACTGATCCGCGCTTGCAGCAGGCGGTCGTCTGGGCGACACAACAGATGAGCGCATCCCGGCTCTGGCTCGATGGCGGCGTGACGCTCTGCGACATGTTCGTCGAGAACGCGTTCGGCGTCACGGCGCAATATCCGACCGCGTACGATATGTACCTCGCGCTCGGCACATCCGGCGACCCGGCACGGCATCTGCTCACCGATTTACCCCATGCGCTCCCCGGTGCGATTGTCTTTTTCGATCGGAATGCCGGCAACTGGAACGATGGGCATGTGGGCGTCTTCATCGGCAACGATCAATTTATCTCGGTCGTGACGGGTGGCCATGTCAAGCAACACAGCGTTCAGGAGTGGAACGACCACACATCGCGTTTCCTCGGTTGGGCGTATCCGCGCGCCGACTGGCCAGGATACGGCGCGGCCAAGCCGTTCAGTCTTCCCACACGGACGGTGCCAACGCCGCTGACTATCCGGCCCACGCCGCCCACTCCGTTGGCGCAGTCAGTTGACTATGCTGCCCGCACATTCCAGAAGCAATGGCACACGGTCGAGGGGATCGCGCCGAATCTCTGGGGGCCGTCGCTCGGTGCCCCGAAACTTGAGGCGTACAGTGATACATCCAGCGGCTATCGCCTCGTTCAGTATTTCGATAAGGGGCGGATGGAGTTGGCGGGTCCAAAAGACGGTACAGTCACGAATGGCCTGCTCGCCTCCGAACTGATCACTGGCCAGATGCAGATCGGCAATGACTCCTTCGAGTCGCACAATCCTGCCGCGATTCCTATCGCGGGCGATCCTGATTCTCCCGGCCCGATGTATGCGACCCTCAATGACCGCGCAGCGAAACTGCTCGCTCCCGCGTCATCACACGTTGGTATGATCGTGAGCGCAAGTGTCTCGGCGGCGGGCGATCTATCGGAGGCCACCCCGACAAGCAGCACCGATGTGCGGCGGATCGCCATCGCCGATACGACATTGTCCGTCTATGACGACGTGACGCAGCATAACGTACCCGCCGCATTTGCCACCTATCGCGCGAAGACAGGTTTGGGCGTGATCGGCTACGCGAAGAGCGAGCCGTTTGTCTCGACGGTCAAGATTGCGGGCGTGCAGCGGCAGGTCGTCGTGCAAGTCTTTGAGCGCCGGGTACTAACCTCGACTTTCCCCAATCAAGCGACATAGCAGAGCGTCTCGGTCAAGCGTTCCACGAGGGCGCATGGGACTTTCACCATCTCCGCGTCGTCACCGGATATGCGAAAAGTCTCCTGTGCCCAGATCTCC
>JAABUZ0100003221.1_pt1 | contig 24766 bp, 19 predicted proteins | sample 5562091 | NCBI WGS metagenome assembly JAABUZ01 (sample SAMN12813069, study PRJNA571459) | rock metagenome | isolation source: Antarctica rocks | place: Antarctica: Victoria Land, Linnaeus Terrace sud | collected 2015-12-21 | reverse complement strand
GTCGAACGGCACCTCGCGGAGCAGGAAATAGCGGAAGGCGTCCGGCCCGTAGCGGGCGATTGCCTCGTCGAGGTCGAGCGTGACGCCCGCGCTCTTGCTGAACCGTTCGCCGCCTAACGACACGAACCCGTGCGCCCACACCCGCTCCGGGAGCGGGAGCCCGGCCGCCTCGAGCATCGCCGGCCAGATCACGCAGTGGAAGCGCGTGATGTCCTTGCCGATCACGTGCAGCTGCGCCGGCCAGCGCCCCGCGGGCGCCTCCCACGCGCCCTCCGGGAACCCCGTCGACGTCAGGTAGTTGGGCAGCGCGTCGAACCAGACGTACGTCGCCTGCGTCTCGCCGTCGCTCGTCGGGCGCGGGAAGGGGACGCCCCACGCCAGCCGCGCGCGGCTCGCCGAGACGTCCTCGAGCCCCTGCGCGAGCAGGCCCAGGATCTCGTTGCGGCGGCTCTCGGGCTGGCAGAACTCGGGGCGGTCGCGGAGCAGTCGCTCGAGGAAGGGCTGGTAGCGCGAGAGGCGGAAGAACCAGTTCCGCTCGGCCGTCCACTCGAGCGTGCGCGTCGGGTGCAGCTCGCAGCGGCCGTCGACGATCTCCTCGTCGGTCTTGAACGCCTCGCACCCGACGCAGTACCAGCCCTCGTACGCGCGCTCGTAGAAGTCGTCGGGGTTGCGCGCGAAGATGCGTTCGACGAGCGCGCGCACGCCGCGCTGGTGCTGGGGCGTCGTGGTGCGCACGAACTGGTCGTAGCGCACGTCGAGCGACGCCCACGCGCGTTCGAACGTCGTCGCGACGTCGTCGACGAGCTGCTGCGGCGTGACCCCGCGCGCCTCGGCCGCCTGCTGCACCTTCTGGCCGTGCTCGTCCATGCCCATCGTGAAGTGGACGGCGCGCCCGGCGAGGCGGTGGTAGCGGGCGATCGCGTCGGCGCCGACCTTCTCGAGCGCGTGGCCGAGGTGCGGGTCGCCGTTGGCGTAGTCGATGGCCGTGGTGATGTAGAACGGGCGCGTGGTCGTCACGCGCCCTCGCCGCGCCCGCGCCGGCCGCCTCGCCGCCCACGCCGGCGTGCGGCGCCCGCGGCGTCGTCGCCCGAGGGGTCCGGGCTGGGCGTCGTGTCCCCGGTGGGCGCGTCCGCGACGTCCGCGTCGGTCGGGATCGCCTCCGCGACGGCCACGGCGGACATCGGGATCTCTACCGCGTCCACGGCGACCACCACGGCCTCGGCGGCGGGCGACGCATCCGATGCGTCGGCCACCTCGCGGCGCAGCTCGTCGAGCGGTACCACCCGCGTCTCGCCGTCGAGCCCGCGCAGCGTCACGCGCTCGCGGAAGATGTCGGTCGAGATGACTTTCTCCTCGCCGCGGGTCGTGGCGAGCACGCGCCCCTCCTTGGGGAAGCGCTTGCGCTGCTGCACGTAGAACTCGTGTTCGTAGCGGAGGGAGCACATCAGGCGCCCGCACGCCCCGGAGATCTGCGTCGGGTTGAGCGACAGCCGCTGGTCCTTGGCGACCGTGAGGTTGACCGGCCGCAATTCGGGAAGCCAGGTGGCCGAACAGTACTCGCGCCCGCACCGCCCGATGCCCGTGAGGCGCTTGGCCTCGTCGCGCACGCCGATCTGCTTGAGCTCGATGCGCGCCCGGAACACGGCCGCGAGGTCGCGCACGAGCGCGCGGAAGTCGACGCGCCGCTCCGCCGTGAAGTAGAGCGTGAGCTTGCGCCGGTCCCACTGCCACTCGGCGTCGGTCAGCTTCATCCCGAGGCCGTGCGCGCGCACGCGGGCGATCGCGGTCCGCCGGGCCTCCTCGTCGAGCGGCGCGAGCTCGCCGGCGCGGGCGACGTCGTCGGCCGTCGCGGCGCGGAGCACGCGCTTCGCCGGCGCCGCCTCGCCCGACGCCGCGCCCGGGGGGACGGCGCCGTCGACGACGAGGGCCAGCGCGCCGTGCGCGACCCCGGCGTAGCGCTTGGCCGCGAGGGCGCCCGTCGCGTGCACGCGGCCGAGGTCCTCGCCGCGGTCCCCCTCGACGATCACCGCCGCGCCGACGGCGGGCGGGTCGTCGCCGGACCAGGCGTAGAACTCCTTGCGGTTCCCCTTGAACGCGACTTCGACGAGGTGTGCCATCCCGCGAAGGATAACCACTTCGGCGGGGCAGACTTAGCCCACCACGCGCCCCATCCGCATGAACTTCTCGCGCCGCCGCCGCACGAGCTTCTCGGGCTTGTAGCGCCGTAGCTCGTCGAGCTGGCGGACGAGCACCTCCTTCAGCTTCGCGGCCGTCGCCTCGGGGTCCGCGTGCGCGCCGCCCGGCGGCTCGGGAACGATCTCGTCGATCACGCGGAGCTCGTACAGGTCGGGCGCGGTGATCTTGAGCGCGTCGGCGGCACGGGCGCGCGTCTCGGGGCTCTTGCCGTCCTTCCAGAGGATCGCCGCGCACCCCTCGACGGTGATCACCGAATAGACGGCGTTCTCGAGCATCAGCACGCGGTCGGCCACGCCTAACGCGAGCGCGCCGCCCGAGCCGCCCTCGCCGATCACGGTCGCGACGATCGGCACGGTGAGGCCGGCCATCTCGAGCAGGTTGCGCGCGATCGCCTCGCTCTGGCCGCGCTCCTCGGCCCCCATCCCGGCCCACGCGCCCGGCGTGTCGATGAGGGTGAGCACGGGCACCTCGAACTTCTCCGCGAGCTTGAGCAGCCGGAGCGCCTTGCGGTACCCCTCGGGGTGGGCCATGCCGAAGTTGCGGCGCAGGTTCTCGCGCGTGTCGCGCCCGCGCTGGTGGCCGATGATCATCACGCTCTCGCCGTCGAGGCGCGCGAACCCGCCGACGATGGCCTCGTCGTCGCGGAACGCGCGGTCGCCGTGCAGCTCCACCCAGTCGGTGAAGATCATGCGGATGTAGTCGAGCGTGAACGGCCGCTTCGGGTGCCGCGCGACCTGCACGCGCTGCATCGGCGTGAGGTGGCGGTAGATGTCGACGCGCAGGTCGGAGAGTTTACGCTCGAGCGGCGCGATCTCGTCCTGCACGTCGAGCGCGCGGTCGTCGGCGACGCGTTTGAGGTCGTCGATGCGCTGTTCGAGCTCGACCAGCGGCTTCTCGAAGTCGAGGACGGGGGTGGCCATGGGGAGGGGTTAGGAGCCGCGGACGAGCTTGACGCGCTCGTCGCCGAGCAGCGCGCGGAGCTCGCCTAACGCGGCGTTCGACGCGGCCACGGTGAGCGAGCGCGAGCGGAACCGCGCCGCCCCGCCGCCCTTGGCGTCGCGCCAGCGCAGCTCCAGCGCCGCGGTGCCCGGGTAGTGCGCGCAGGTCGCCCGCACGTCGGCCATCACGCCCGGCGTGAGGTCCGCGCCCGGCGCCAGCTCGATCGCGACCGCGACCGCGCCGTCGAGGCGCTTCTCGGCCAACGGGCTGATCTTCTCCACGATGAACGTCGGCGTCTCCGCGTCCTGGTCGCGCCGCGAGTAGCCGCCCTCGACGAGCACGGGGACGTCGGTCTTCACGCGGTCGGCGAGCACGCTCCACGCCTCGGGGAAGACGAGCACCTCGGTCGCCCCGGAGAAGTCCTCCAGGATGAGCCGCGCGAACTCGGACCCGCTGCGCTTGCTGATCTGCCGCTTGCACGACGTGATCACGCACGCGAGCACGATTTTGTTGGGCGTCCAGCTCCCGAGCTCGGCGATCTTGTGCGTGCCGAACAGCTCCGCCTCGGCGCGGAACGGCTCCAGCGGGTGGCCGGAGACGTAGAAGCCGAGGATCGCTTTCTCCGCCGCGAGCCGGTCGCTCTCGCTCCACGGCGGGAGGTGGGGCAGGGTGGGGCGCGGCGCGGGCTTCGCGCTCGCCTCGTCGCCGCCCAGGAGCCCGAACAGCGAGCCCTGGCCCGTGGTGGCCTCCTGCTGCTTGAGCGAGGCCTCCTGCATCGCGTGGTCGAGCGCGGCGAGGTACTGCGCGCGGTGCCCGCCGATCGTGTCGAGCGCGCCGGCGTGGATCAGCGCCTCGAAGACGCGCTTGTTGCACGCGCGCAGGTCGACGCGCTCGACGAAGTCGAAGAAGTCCGGGTACGGGCCGTCCTTCGCGCGCGCGCCTAACACCGACTCGACCGCGCCCTCGCCGACGTTGCGCACGGCGCCGAGCCCGAAGCGGATGCGGTTGTCGGCGATGACGGTGAACTTGTAGCCGCTCTCGTTGACGTCCGGCGGCAGGACGTCGAGCCCCATCTCGCGCGCCTCGGCGACGTACTTCACGACGCTGTCCGTGTCGCCGATGCAGCTGGAGAGCAGCGCGGCCATGAAGTCGGCCGGGTAGTTCGCCTTGAGGTACGCGGTCTGGTACGAGAGGACCGAATACGCGACGGAGTGCGACTTATTGAAGCCGTACCGCCCGAACGTCTCGATCTGCCCGGCGAGCTCCTCGACGACCGCGCGCCCGTACCCCTTGGCGACCGCCTTCTCGGTGAACTTGCCCAACTCCGCGCGGATCAGCTCCGCGTCCTTCTTTCCCACCGCCTTCCGCAGCACGTCCGCCTCGGCCAGCGAGATCCCCGCCAGCGTCTGCGCGATGCGCATCACCTGCTCCTGGTAGGTGATGACGCCTTGCGTTTCGCGGAGGATCGGCTCGAGCTCGGGGAGCGCGTAGCTGACCGGCTCCTCGCCGCGCTTGCGCCGGATGTAGACCTTGTGCATCCCCGTGTCGAGCGGGCCCGGGCGGAGCAGGGCGTTGGACGCGACGAGGTCGTCGAAGCGGTCGCAGCGCATCTGGCGCAGCACGTCGGTCGCGAGCGGCGACTCGAACTGGAAGACGCCCGCCGTGCGCCCGGAGCGCAGCATCTGGTACGTCTTCGGGTCGTCGAACGCGGGCATCGCGTCCAGGTCGAGCCGCTCCCCCGTGCGCCGCTCGATCGACACGAGGGCGTCGTGGATGACCGTGAGCGTGGTCAGCCCGAGGAAGTCCATCTTCAGCATGCCCGCCTTTTCGAGCGCGTTCATGTCGTACTGCGCGACGGTGACCTTCTCGTCGCCGTCGCCGCCGCCCGCGCCCTTGCTGGCCTGGGTGCAGACGGGGACGAATTCGTGCACCGGCCCCGGCGCGATCACGACGCCCGCCGCGTGCACGCCCGTGTGCCGCGACAGCCCTTCGAGCGCGACGGCGTAGTCCAGCAGCTCGCGGTAGCGCGCGTCCTCCTTGTAGAAGCGCGCGACGTCGGGCACCTGCTCGATCGCGTCCGCGACGGTGAGCGAGTAGTTGGGCGCGTTGGGGATGAGCTTCGCGAGGCCGTCGGTCTCGGCCGGCGTGAAGCCCAGGACGCGGCCGACGTCCTTCACGGCGGCCCTGGACTTCATCGTCCCGAACGTGACGATCTGGCAGACGCTCTCCTTGCCGTACTTCTGCCGCACGTACTCGATGACCTCGCCGCGGCGCTCGAAGCAGAAGTCGACGTCGACGTCGGGCATCGAGACGCGCTCCGGGTTCAGGAAGCGCTCGAACAGCAGGTCGAAGCGGAGCGGGTCGACGTTCGTGATGCCTAACGCGTAGGCGACGAGCGAGCCCGCGGCCGAGCCGCGGCCGGGGCCGACCGGGATGCCGCGGTCGCGCGCGGCCTTGATGAAGTCGGCGGTGATGAGGAAGTAGCCCGCGTACCCGGTCTGCAGGATGACGCCGAGCTCGTACGTCAGCCGCTGCTCCACCTCGCCGGAGAGCACGGCGCCGTAGCGCGCGTGTGCGCCCTCGGTGGCGAGCTTGACGAGCAGCTCGTTCTCGGTCTCGACCTCGGGCGGGAGCGGGAAGCTCGGCACGTGGTACTTCTTGCCGAACACGACGTCGACCTCGTCCGCGATGCGGAGCGTGTTCTCGATGACGTCCTGGCGGTCCGCGAAGCGCGCATCCATCTCCGGGCGGCTCTTGAAGTAGAGCCCCCGGTCGTAGTGCATCCGGTTCTGGTCCTTGACGTCCTTGCCGATCCCGATGCAGAGCAGGACGTCGTGCGCGTCGTGGTCGGTCTCCTTCAGGAAGTGCGCGTCGTTCGTTGCGATGACCGGGAGGCCGAGGTCGGTGCCTAACTTGAAGATGCGCTCGTTGAGCTTCGACTGGCCCTCGCTGTCGTGCGCCTGGACCTCGAGGTAGTAGCGGTCCTTGAAGACGTTCGCGTACCACTCGGCCGCCTCGCGCGCCGCGTCCCAGCGGTCGTCCATCAGGTGCCCGGCGACCTCGCCGGCGAGGCACGCGCTCGACACGATGATCCCCTCGCTGTGCGCGGCGAGCAGCTCGCGGTCGACCCGCGGCTTCACGTAGAAGCCTTCGAGGTAGGCGAGCGACGACAGCTTGACGAGGTTCTTGTAGCCGACCGCGTCGCGCGCGAGGAGCACGAGATGGTGGTACGGCTTGGCGCCCGGCGCGGGGCGGGCGCGGTCGTGGCGCGAGCCGGGCGCGACGTACGCCTCCATCCCGAGGATGGGCTTGATCTTCGCCTTTTTCGCGTGCTCCTGGAATTCCCACGCCGCGTGCATGTTGCCGTGGTCCGTCACGGCGAGCGCCGGCATCTCGAGTTCCTGGGCGCGGCGGATCAGCGAATCGATCCGGTTCGCCCCGTCGAGGAGCGAATACTCGGAGTGGCAGTGCAGGTGTACGAAGCTCATCGTCCTCGAAGGGTAGCGCGCCGGCCCGCGCGCCGCCATGCCCGCCTGATCGCGCGGTCAGTCCTGTAACGCTCGGAATGCCAACAACTTACGTCCGCGCCTGGCGTCGGCGTCTCCTGCGCGGGTTCACCGCGCTGGCCGCGGTGACCGTCGTGACCCTCGTCGCCACGACCGACGGCCGGTGGTTCCTGCGCGCCGCGCGGGAGGAAGGACGCATCCTCGTCCGCCGCCGCCCGATCACGGCGGTCGCGGCCGCCACGAGCCCGGCCGACGCCCGCACCCGGGGCAAGCTGCAACTCGTCCTCGCCGCCCGCGCGTTCGCCGCCGACTCGCTCCACCTCACGGCGGGGCGCAGCTTCGAGTATTACACCGACATCGGGCGGGACACCTTACTCCTCTTGCTCACGGGCGCGCGGCGCGACACGCTCGCGCCGGTGACGTGGTGGTTCCCGGTCGTCGGCCGCGTCCCGTACAAGGGCTTCTTCGACGCCGCGGCCGCCCGGCGCGCGCGCGACGGCCTCCGGCGCGACGGCTACGACGCCTACCTCCGCCCGTCGTCCGCGTTCTCCACGCTCGGCTGGTTCGACGACCCGCTGCTCAACACCGCGATCGTCGGCGACTCGGTGGACCTCGCCAACACGGTGATCCACGAGCTGACGCACAACACGTTCTACGCGCCGAGCCAGGCGGCGTTCAACGAGAGCTTCGCGAGCTTCGTCGGGGCGCGCGGGGCCGAGCGCTTCTTCCGCGCGCGCGGCGACGCGGCGGCGGCCGCGGCGGCCGAGCGGCGGTGGGCGGACGAGCGCACGCTCGGCGAGTTCTGGGCGGCGTTAGGCCGGTCGGTCGACTCGGCGTACGCGGCCCACCCGGGGGGCGACGCGGCCGCGCGCGCGGCGCGGCTCGCGGCGCGGGCGGCCGTCACGGTCGCGGCGAGGCGGTCGCTCGCCGACAGCGTGGCGCCGCGGCTCACCGACCCGCGGCGGACGCGCGGCGGGCCGGCCGCGCTCGCGCGCTGGGCGGCACGGACGCCGCTCGACAACGCGGCGCTGCTCGCGCGGCGGACGTACGCGCGCGAGTTGGGGTTGTTCGACGCGGTGTACGCGCGGGAGGGCGGGGATCTGGGGCGGAGCGTGGCGCGGTTGATCGCGTTGGCGAAGTCGGAGCCGAAGGACCCGTACGGCGCGGTGCGGCGGTGGGTGGAGACGGCACGGTGAGGCCGGCAGCGGCGGGACGGGCAGGGCGTGGCGGGTAGGGCGCCGGTACTGCCGGGGGTTACGATGACGCCCCGGGGACGAACCACCCGGGGACGAAGGCATCGGGGCGTCATCGTAGCACCCGGCCGTATCGTCCGGCTCCAGCGTTCCCGGGTGGAGCGTCACCGCCGTTTCTTCGACTCGTTTCGCACCGAATTCGCCATCCACTGCGCGAACCCCGATGCCTGGTGCCGCTCCTCCCGCCACGGGTCCCCGTGGTCGTGGTACCCGTTCTGCTCCCAGAACCCCGGCGCGTCGCCCCGCCGTAGCTCGATCCCCGTCACCCACTTCGCGCTCTTCCAGAAGTACAGGTGCGGCACCACGAGCCGCACCGGGCCGCCGTGCTCCGCCGTCAGCGGTGCCCCGTCGTGCGCCCACGCGAGCACATTTTCCGCCCGGTCGAAGTCGGCGAGCGGCAGGTTCGTCGTGAACCCCTGCGCCGCCTTCACGAGCACGAACGCCGCCTCCGCCGTCGGCCGGGGGCGGCGCAGCAACTCCTGCACGCTCACCCCCGTGAACCGGTTGTCGAGCCGGCTCCAGCGCGTCACGCAGTGGATGTCGCAAACCGTGTCCTGCGTCGGGAGCGCGCGCAGCTCCTCGAGCGTCAGCCGGAACGGCGTCTCGACCAGCCCCGTCACCTCGAACCGCCACGCGGCCGGGTCGATTTCGGGCACCTCGCCGTAGTGCAGCACCGGCCACTTGGCGGTGCGCACCTGTCCCGGCGGCACGCGGGCGAGCTCGCCCGGACGGGCGTCGATCGTCGCGGTCGCGCCGGGGGCGGGTGGAAGGTCGGGAACGGTCGGATCACGCATCGGATGGCGGGGCGAAGTTAGGAACGCGCAAAGCATCTCCCAGGCCGGAGGAGCGCGCCGGAGCGCGGCGCGCGGCCCGCTACCTTCCTCGCATGCCCGAAGAAGCCGAAGTCGATCTCGACGCGCTTCACGAGCGCGTCCACGAAGAAGCCGAGCACGAAGGTGCGGGCCTGACCCGCCGGATCGCGCTCTCGACGTCGATCCTCGCGGCCCTCGCCGCCGTCAGCTCGCTGCAGGCGGGCGGGACGGTCAACGAGGCCCTCGCGCTCAAGACCGAGGCCACACGGCTTCAGGCCGAGGCCTCGGATCAGTGGGCGTATTACCAGGCGAAGGGGATCAAGGCCGCGGTCGCGCAGGCCGCGGCGGCGTCTTGGGCCGCGGCGGGCAAGGACGCGCCCGCCGCCCTCCTCGCGACCCCAGCGCGATACGCGCACGATCAGGATAGCGCGCGCACCGCGGCCCTCGGCAAGGAGCACGCGCGCGACGAAGTCACGCGCGAGGCGGACGTGCTGATGGAAAAGCACCACGGCTACGCGTACGCCGTGGCGCTCTTCCAGGTCGCGATCGCGCTCGGTGCGGTGGCCGCGCTCACGCGCATGCGCGCCGTCTGGCTCGCGTCGCTCGCGCTCGGCGCGGTCGGCGTCGTCCTCGACCTGCTGCCCCTCTTGCGCCGCGGCTGACACGTCGGGTGACACGCACCGGGGGGCGTGCACTCCGCTACCTTCGACGCATGCGCCTCTCCACCCGTCCCCTCCGCCTCGCACTCGGCGCGGGCCTCGCGGCCGCCGGCGTCGCCGGCTGCGTCAGCAACTCCAACACCGTCACCGGCACGACCGACCAGAGCCTGGCCCTGATCCGGATCGTGCAGGTCGTGAGCGACGCGACGGGCGGCGTCGACGTTTCGCTGGGCAGCAACGGGAGCGCACCCGGGATCCCGTTCGGGACCTACGTCCCGAGCGTGGCCGGGACGTACGGCCCGTACGTGCTCGTCTCCGCCGCGCCGCAACTGACCTTCTCGGTCGCGGGGTCGACGACCCCGTTCTACAACCAGCCCGGGTCGTCGATCACCGCGAACGGCGCGTTCACGCTCGTCGCGCTCGGGCGGGTGACGGCGAACGCGGCCCCGGGCGCGACGGTCACCGTGCTCGCCGACACCGTCGGCGCCACGTCCACCGGCGTGTTGATCCGCCTGTTCAACGCGGTCGATTACGTCGCCTCGAGCAAGATCGGCACGCCCGTCGACGTCTACGTCTACGTGCAGGGCAGCGCGCGTCCGACGACGCCCGACGTCGCCGCCCTCGCCTGGAACGCGCGCTCGGCGTACCTGAGCAAGACGGCCGGCAACCTCCAGATCGACGTCTTCGCGGCGGGCGCGGCGAGCACCGGCACGCCGTTGTTCAGCACGCCGCTGACCGCTGGCGCGAACTCGATCCGGACGCTCGTCTTCCGCGACCCGCCCGCCGGCTCGGTCGCAGGCACGGCGGGGGCGGTCCTTACCCTCTCGGATCAGAGCTGACGCGCGTCGGCGAGGCGCGCGCGGAGCGCCTCGGCCTCGAGCGGGACGGGACGCAGTCCGAAGCCGCGCGCGAGCGCGCCGGTGACGGCGTCCGCGACGCACGCGACCGTCACGTCCCCGGCGCGCGCGGCCGGCGCCTCGCGCGCGACGGCCGTCATCTCGACGCCGTCGATCCCGCACGGGACGATGAGGTCGAAGTAGCCGAGGGGCTCGGCTGTCACGTTCAGCGCGAAGCCGTGCGACGTGACCCAGTCGCGCGCGTGCACGCCGATCGAGGCGAGCTTGCGGGGGAGGGGGGAGATGCCTAACGCGCCGCCCGACGTGTCGGGGTCGGTCCACACCCCGGTGAACGGCGGGTTGCGTCCCGCCGCGACCCCGAACTCGGCGACGGCATCAATGAGCGCCTGCTCGACCTGGCGCAGGTACCAGTGCAGGTCGCGGCGGTGGCGCTTGAGGTCGACGATCGGGTAGCCGACGAGCTGCCCCGGCCCGTGGAAGGTGCCGCCGCCGCCGCGCTCGACCTCGTAGAGCTCGACGCCGCGCGCCGCGAGCAGTGCGGGCGCGGCGAGGAGGCGGTTGTCGGCGGCGCGGCGGCCTAACGTGAGGACCGGCGGGTGCTCGACGAGGAGGAGGAGGTCCTCGCCGAGGGCGCCGGCCACGCGCGCGGCGGCCGCGGCGCGCATGAGGGCGAGAGACTCGGCGTAGGGCGTGAGGCCGAGGGGGGTGACGAGGAGGTCGGGCATCGGGTGCGGCGGAAGGCTTCGGGACGACAACGGGGCGTCCCCGGCCGACCCCGCCGTTAGGCGTGGATCATCTTCCCCGTCGAGTCCAACGCCGCCTCGGCGATCGCCTCCGACAGCGTCGGGTGGGCGTGCACCGCGAGGTCGATCTCCTCGACCGTGTACTCGTTCTCGCGCGCGACGACCAGCTCGTGGATCAACTCGGTCGCGTGCGCGCCGACGATGTGGGCGCCGAGGATCTCGCCGTACTTCGTGTCGCGGAGGATCTTCACGAACCCGTCCGTCTCGCCCGACGTGCGCGCGCGGCCGTTGGCCGAGAAGGGGAACTTGCCGACCGTGTAGTCGAGCTTGCGCTCCTTCACCTGCGCTTCCGTGAGGCCGATCGAGGCGACCTCGGGGTGGCAGTAGGTGCAGTTGGGAATGTTGGCGTAGTTGACCGGGTGCGGGTGCTGCCCGGCGATGAGCTCCGCGAGCACGTGCCCCTCGCGCGACCCCTTGTGGGCGAGCATCTGATTGCCCGCGACGTCGCCGATCGCGTAGACGCCGGCGGCGCTGGTCCGGAACTGGTCGTCGATCTTGACGAAGCCGCGCTCGGTGAGCTGGACGCCGGCTTCCTTGAGGCCCGCGGTGTCGGTGTTCGCCGTGCGCCCGGCGGCGACGAGCACCTTCTCGACCGTCAGGTCGCGCGTCTCGCCGTTTGCTTCAACGGTGAGCGATACCGAGTCGGGGCCGACCTTGACGTTCGACATCTTGGCGCCGGTCAGGATCTCGATCCCGCGCTTCTTGAACGCCTTCGCCACCTCGGCCGCGCTGTCCGCGTCCTCCAGCGGGAGGATCTGCGGCGCGACCTCGACGATGGTGACCTTGGTGCCGTAGGCGCTGAACACGTCGGAGAACTCGCACCCCACCGCGCCGGCCCCGACGACGAGCATCGTCTTCGGGGCCTTCTCGAGGACGAGCACGTCGTCGCTCGAGAGCACGGTCGTCTTGTTCAGCTCGAGCCCGACCTGGGGCAGCCCGCGCACGCGCGAGCCGGTGGCGATCACGACCGCCTTGCGCGCATCGTGCGTTTCGGTCTTGCCCTCGGGCGTTTTGACGCTGACCTGTGTGCCGCGGCCGAGCTTCGCCTCACCTCTGAGATCGGTGACCTTGTTCTTCTTGAAGAGGAACTCGACGCCCTTCGAGTTCTGCTGGCTCACGCCGCGCGAGCGCTTCATCGCGGGGGTGAAATCGAGCGAGACCTCGCCGAGGGTGATGCCGTGCTCGCCGGCCTTCTTGAGGTGGGTGGCGAGGTTGGCGCTTTCGAGCAGGGCCTTGGCGGGGATGCAGCCCCAGAGTACGCAGGTGCCGCCGAGGGCTTCGCGCTCGACGACGGCGGTAGCGAGGCCGAGCTGGGCGCAGCGGATGGCGCAGACATAGCCGGCGGGGCCGCCGCCGAGGATGATGACGTCGTAGGAAGCCATGAAGGCGGTCGGGAAAGGAAGGCGCGCGGCGACCGCGCAGGGGCAGCAATCTAGCCGGAGCGGTGGCGCGGTCGCCCAGCGAGGCGTATCGTGGGCGCGCGATCGTGGCGGGGTGGTGACGCGCCGTGTGACGGCTGGGTCTCCACCCTGTGATCGACGTGTTTCCGACGGGTCCGTGCCCGCCGGTCCGGAGTCCATACACCCCGTAGGAGGACATGTGAGGCAACTTCGTACGCTGCTGCCAGCCGCAGCGGCCACGGTGGCCATGTCGGCCGTCGCGTCCCAGGCGCAGGCACAGCGCCGCGTGACGGGCGTCGTCACGGGCGAGGGCGGCACCCCGCTCGCGGCCGCGAGCGTTCAGGTCGTCGGCACGCAGACGGCGACGTATACCAACGAGAGCGGGCGGTTCGCGATCCAGGCCGGCGAAGGCACGCAGACGCTGCGGATCCGGCGCATCGGCTACCGGGCGCGCACGGTCACGCTGACGCCTGGGCAGACGGAGGCCGGGAGCGTCGGGCTCGAGCGCGACGTGCTGCAGCTCGAGGCGCAGGTCGTCACCGGCACGGCGACGAGCGTCTCGCGCGCGAACGCGGCCAACTCGGTCGCACAGGTGTCCGCGGCCGAACTCAATCGCGCGCCGGCGCAGACGGTCGACAACGCGCTGCAGGGCAAGGTCGCCGGCGCGATCATCAGCACCAACTCGGGCGCGCCCGGTGGCGGCTCGCAGGTGCAGCTGCGCGGCGTGACGTCGATCAACGCGAGCTCGAGCCCGCTCTACGTCGTCGACGGGGTGCTCATCAGCAACCAGTCGTTCGGGAACGGCCAGAACGCGCTGACCTCGGCGGGCGGCGGCATCACGAACAACCAGGACCAGCAGGTCAACCGCATCGCCGACCTCAACCCCGAGGACATCGAGAGCATCGAGGTCCTGAAGGGGCCATCGGCGGGCGCGATCTACGGGTCGAAGGCGTCGAACGGCGTGATCGTGATCCGCACGAAGCGCGGCCAGGGCAACCGGCCGCAATGGAACGTCACGCAGCGTGTCGGCCAGTTCCAGCTCCAGAAGAACCGCGAGCTCAACCTGCGCTGCTTCCACAGCCCGCAGGAGATCGCCGGCTGGGAGGGGGATACCTCGGCCGCGAACGTCGCCGCGATCACCACGCAGTACGGCGTCAACCCGCCCTGCTACAACTACCAGGACGAGTTCTACAGCGGCAACGGCCCGTCGAACCAGACGGCCCTTTCACTCAGCGGCGGCAACCAGGGCGGCACGACGTACCGCGTCGGCGGCTTCCAGCAGCGTGACAACGCGATCCAGCGCGGCACGTATTACAACAAGCAGTCGCTCTCGGCCAACCTGGGCCAGACCGTCGGCAAGCGCCTCACGCTGCAGTCGAACAACGAGTTCATCCACACGCTTACAGACCGCGGGCTGTCGGGCAACGACAACACGCCCGTCGTCTCTCCGGTGTCGGTGTTCTCGAACACGCCGCAGTTCTTCAACCTGATGGCGAAGACCGCGGCCGGGCAGTATGTGTCCAACCCGTTCCTCGACGGCTCGGGCAGCACGAACACGTTCCAGAACGCGCAGCTCGCGAAGCTGCCGCAGGACGTGTTCCGCTACCTCGGCAGCATCAACGCGACCTACAACGCGTACTCGTCGGAGCGGCAGACGTTCGACGTGACGGTGCTCGGCGGCCTCGACGTCTTCAACCAGAACAACAAGATCGTCTCGCCGCCCGAGCTCTACTTCGAGCCGGCGGACGGGTACCCCGGCACGCTCGTCAATTCCGACATCACGAGCCAGTACGCGAACGTCAACCTGACGGGCGTGCACCGGTACACGGCCTCGCCGTTCACGGCGACCACGTCGTTCGGGCTGCGGCACGAGTACCGGAACAGCGACGCGGTGTACAACCGCGGCCGGACGATCCCGTCGGGGACGCAGAACCTCGGGCTCGCCGCGTTCACGGACCTGACCGAGGGCCGCTTCCGGGTCTACGACACGGGCGTCTTCCTTCAGGAGGAGTTCCTCACGCTCGGCGAGCGGTTGCTGCTCACGGGCGCGATCAACAGCGAGCGCTCGACGGTCAACGGGAACTCGACCAAGTTCTACGCCTTCCCGAAAGCCGCGGCCTCGTACCGCCTCCCGATCACGCTCCCGAAGACGGACGAGATCAAGCTGCGCTTTGCGTACGGGAAAGCCGGCAACCAGCCGCCGTTCGGCTACGCGTACACGTCGCTTCCGCTCGGCCTCTACAGCGGCCAGCAGGGCGCCGTCGTCTCGACGATCTCGGGCAACCCGGGCATCAGGCCCGAGGTGTCGAACGAAATCGAGGGCGGGGTGGACTGGAACCTGTTCCGCGGCCGGCTCGGCCTCGAGGCGACGCTGTTCCACACGCGCGTCAACGACCTCATTCTCGCCGCCGCAGTCGCGCCGTCGAGCGGGTTCACGACGCAATACATCAACGGCGGCTCGTTCTACAAGACCGGGACCGAGCTCCAGCTCAACGCGACGCCGATCCAAGCGAAGAACTTCTCCTGGATCTCGCGCACGTCGTTCGCGACCGTCAACAGCCGCGTGACGCAGCTCTCGGTCCCGTGCTTCAACGGCGGCTCGGGCTTCTCGGCACGCTACGGGCTCGCGTGGGTGTGCGACGGGAGCAAATCGAGAGGATCCTCGATCACGTCCGTGCAGGCGCAGAACGGCTACGACAGCACGTTCGCGAACGGCAAGTTCGTGAGCCGCGCGGCGCACTACGACTACTACGAGAGCCTGCCGCGGTTCAACATGGGCTTCTCGAACGACTTCAACTTCGGCCCGGTCCGGCTCTCGGGGTTGCTCGACTGGCGCAAGGGCGGCAAGGTCGTCAACCTGACGAACAACTACTTCGACGCCACCAACCTGTTCGCGGATACGCTCGGGTCGCAGGCCCGCCTCGCGCAGTTCAGCAGCCCGAACCGGCGTGCCGTCTACCTCGAGCAGGCCACGTTCCTCAAGCTGCGCGAGCTCAACGTCTCGTACGCACTGCCGACGGCGTTCGTGCGCCGCTACATGGGCGCGCGTGCCGATGCGGTCCGCCTCGAGTTCTCGGGCCGGAATCTGTACACCTGGGCCCCGTACACCGGGTACGATCCCGAGGTCTCGAACTTCGGCAACCAGAACATCGGCCGGTTCCAGGACGTCACGCCCTACCCGCCGAGCCGCAGCTTCTTCTTCTCGGTCAACGCAAACTTCTAACACGCCACCGACGCTCTGATGCGTATCACGCTCTCACGGTCCATGGCGTCCGTCGCCCTCGGGGCCCTCGCGTTTGCGGGGGCCTGCAAGGAGGCGACCTCCGTCCCCGACCTGAACAACTTGCCGTCGTCGGCCATCTCGGCCGGGCTTACGCCGACTACGTTCGCGCTGCTCACGACGGGCATGCTGAACAGCGACCGCGGCAATCTCAGCTTCAACTACCTCGTCGCGTCCGAAACGATGGCGCGCGACGTCTACAACATCGATCCGTCAGAGAACCGCTACATCACCGAGTACATCGGCGGGACGATCGACCCGAGCGCGTTCACGGGCGGCGGCAGCTTCACCGGCCTCTACCAGACCGTCCGCACCGCGAACACGATCCTCGATAACCTGAATGGGCTGTCGAGCAGTCTGACGGCGGACGAGATTGCGGCTTCGCGTGGATTGGTCCGCACGATCAAGGCGCAGGCGCTCTACCGCGTGTTCGCACTCCGCGGCCCGAATGGCATCGCCATCGACGTCGACCACCCGATCACCGCGCCGCCCGCCCCGCTTCTCTGTCAGACGAGCGCGCTGGCGGCGATCTCGGGGTTGCTCGACAGCGCCAACACCGACCTGCAGCAGGCGGCGGCGTCGAATACGGCGTTCCCGGCGGCGCTGACGCTTCCGGCGGGCTTCACAACGAACGGCAACTTCGCGACGCCGGCCGGCTTCGCGCAGTTCAACCGCGGTCTCAAGGGGCGCGTCGAAGTCGTGCGCGGGATCCTCGGGCGGGCGCAGTCGTACACGGATGCGATCACCGCACTCAACGCATCGTTCCTGAGCACCACCGGCGACCTCACGGCGGGCCCGTACTACACGTACAGCACCGCCGCGAACGAAACGGCGAACCCGCTCTCCGCCGTCACGATCTACCTGAACCCGAAGCTCGGCGACAGCGTGCAAACCGGCGACGCGCGGGCGTCGAAGATCACGACCGTCAAGGCGATCACGAAGTTCGGCGTCACGACGACGTACAAGTCGCCGCTCGCGAGCACGTCGAACCTGACGGGCTCGATCCCGATCATCCGCAACGCGGAGCTTATCCTGCTCCGCGCGCAGGCGAACATCGGCCTCGGCAACTTGGCCGCGGCCGCGGCGGACATCAACGTCGTTCGCACGCGCGAAGGAGGACCCGCACTCGCCGCCATCGCCGTGCCGGCGGATGCGAACACCGCGATTTCGGAGGTGCTCTACGAGAAGCGGTACTCGTTGCTCCTCACCAACGCGAGTCGCTTGGTCGACCTGCGGTCGTACGGCCGACTGAGCAGCACGTACTACGCGAAAGAGATCTCGAGCGATCTGTTCAATTCTGCGTTACCGATTCCGCTCGGCGAGCAGAATGCGCGCAGTGGGAACTTGACGCTGACGTGCGGTAGCTAAGTCACATCGGACGGCACGACGCGCGCGGCCCGAGCGTAAAGCCCGGGCCGCGCGTGCGTTTGGGACGCGCGTCAGCTCCCGGCGGCGTATGCCGTCGGCGTAGCCTTGCGGGCCGACGGTCCGGCGCGCATCGTCGAATCATCGGACGCGGGCACGCGTCCGGGTTGCCGTTGGAGAGTCGCTCATGACGTTCGCCGCTTCCGCTCGAACTGCCGTGCGCTTGGGCGCGGCGGTCGGTCGCCATTCGCCTCGCGCAGTGTGCGTTGCTGCCCTCGTGACCTTCGCGTTACCTCGGCACGGCGCCGCCCAGGCATACGAGGCCGCGGGCGCGCTCCACGTACTCCGCGGCACCGTGCGCGCGGCAGACGAGAGTCGGCTCGTGGGCGTTCACGTGGACGTGCTCGCGGATCGCGCGCTGCGGTCCGGGATCACGACGGTCACCGACGCCGACGGCGCGTTCCGCTTCGACCAGCTGCCTGACGGCGCGGCCCGGCTCGTGGTGCGCCGGCTCGGCTTCCGTCCCGAGACGCTGAGCGTCGAGGTCCCGCAGCTGCCGGGAGGCCCGGTCGCCGTGCTCCTCGAGCGCGTCGCTCAGCCGCTCACGCCGGTGTTCGTGCGCGAAGCACGGCGGACGCAGCCGATGGCTTCTGGGTTCGACCGGCGCCGTACCTCCGGGTTCGGCCATTTCATCACGCGCGCCGACATCGAACGCGAGAACCCGCAGCGCACGACCGACCTCCTCCGTCGCGTCCCGGGCCTGACGTTTTCGTCCCCCGACGGCTCGCCGATGGCGCGGTTCCGCGGCGGCACCAGCGGGGCGAGGGGGTGCGAGGCGGTCTACTTCCTCGACGGCTCGCCGTTAGGCTCCGGCGGCCTCGACGTCGACGCGATCCCCCCGTCGTCGATCGAGGCGATCGAGGTCTACAACGGCGCGGCGACGGTGCCCGCCGCGCTCCGCACGGTGATGGCGCCCGGCGGATGCGGCGCGGTCGCGCTGTGGAGCCGTCGGGCGGACCTCGCGCGCCGCACTCGCGGCCGGACGGCCGCCGTGGAGACGATGGACTCGCTGGACGCCGTGGTCGAGCACGGCCGAGCGTTCACCGCGGACCAAGTCGAGCTCGCGGCGGCCCCGCTGCCCGGATTCTCGCCGCGGCCCGTGTATCCCGACTCGCTACGCGACGCGAACGTCCGCGGGCGGGTCGTGGCGGAGTTCGTCGTCGACGAGCGCGGGCGCGTGGCGCCCGAGACGGTCGGGATCGTGTCGAGCACGCACCCGCTGTTCGCCGAGGCGGTGCGGGACGCGATCGCGGGGTCGCGGTTCTCGCCGGCGTTTCGGGACAAGCACGTCGTGCGGCAGGTGGTGCACCTGCCGGTCGTGTTCGAGCCGGAGGTCGTCGCGGGCGCGGCGGACCACGATGCGTCACCCCAGAGCCGACGCGAGTAACTTCCGCTATCCCACCGCAGGAGGTCACCGTGCCTACATCAGTCAGGAAGGTTAGGAAGAGTGTTCGCATCGACCCTGTGGTGCTTGCGCGCGCGCGGGCGTTACTCGGGACGACCACCGACTCAGAGACGATCGCGCAGGCGCTCGACCTCGTCGTGTTCAAGCATGAGGTGAGCGAGGGCGTGCGTGCGGTAGCCGGGAAGAATCTTTGGAGTGACGTCTTCGGCGACGAGACCGCCCGCTCGCGCACGGGGCACGGTATCTTGGCCCACGCCGGTACAATTCCCTCGGAGGACCTTCGGCAAATGGAGCAAGCAATCGAGGAGGGGTGTGAGCGAGTTGACGAGTCCGGGTGGGAGCCCCCCGAGTTCTAGTTTCCTGCTCGATACCAATATCCTGATCGCCGCACTCGATGAGGATCCCGCCGTGCTCGACGCCGTCGCTCGGAGCGACGCGGTTTGCATCCCCGCTGTTGCACTCGGTGAGCTGTACTACGGGGCGTCCCACTCGGCACACCCGGAGCGAAACTTCAGTCGCGTCACTTCGCTTGCTGCCGGTCAAATCGTGATCGGAACCGACGATGGTACGGCAATGCAGTACGGGCTGGTCAAAGCGGATCTCCGTCGACGCGGCCGACTGATTCCGGACAACGACCTCTGGATTGCGGCGCTCGCCCTCCAGCACGACTTCACGCTCGCGACTCGAGACGCCCACTTCACGTCCGTAACCAATTTGCGGATTGTGCGGTGGGACAGTGCCTAACGGAGTGCGGGGGCCGGGCGACTGTCGCCCGGCCCCCGCACTCCGTTAGGCACCCGGCCCGCCTCAAAGCAACATCAGCGGGTTCTCGACCAGTCGCCGGAGCGTCTGCAGGAACTTCGCCCCCGTCGCCCCGTCGATGATCCGGTGGTCGCAGCTCATCGTGACGCGCATGCGCTTGCGGATCACGACCGCCCCGTTCTCGACCACCGCCTTGTCCTCGCCCGCCCCCACGGCGAGGATGCCGGCCTCGGGCGGGTTGATGATCGCGGTGAACTGGTCGATCCCGAACATGCCGAGGTTGCTCACGGAGAACGTCGACCCCGTGTACTCCTCCGGCTTGAGCTTGCGGTCGCGCGCGCGCCCCGCGAGCTCCTTCGCCTCGCGGCCGATCTGCGACAGCCGCTTCGACTGCGCGTCGCGGATGACGGGCGTGATGAGCCCGTCTTCGATCGCGACCGCCATGCCGAGGTGCACGGTGTCGAAGTAGCGGATGCCGTCGCCGAGCCAGTGCGCGTTGACCTCGGGGTGCATCGAGAGCGCGACGGCGGTGGCCTTGAGGATGACGTCGTTGACGGACGCCTTGTATGCGTCGCCCATCGCGGCGAGCTGCTGCCGCAACTCCATCACCTTGCCGAGGTCGAACTCGGCCGTGAGGTAGAACGTCGGCACCGGCCCGATCGACTCGGCCAGGCGACGCGCGATCGTCTTGCGGATGGAGGTGAGCGGGACGTCGCGGTACGCGGCACCCGCGGGCGCTGCGGCCGGGGTCGCGGCGGCTGGCTGCGGTGCGGTGGTTGTAGGCGGCGCGGCCGGCCGTGGCGCCGCAGCCGGCTGAGACGCCGCGGCCTCGACGTCTCGCCGGATCACGCGCCCGTTCGGCCCCGAGCCGCGCAGCTGGTCGATCTCAAGCCCGCGCTCGCTCGCGAGCCGCCGTGCGAGCGGGGAGGCGAGCACGCGACCGCCGTTGTCCTCGGCGTGGCGGGCCTGCTCCGTCGGGTGGCCGTCGTGCCCCGCCGGGAGCACCTGCTGCGCGTCCGCGGCCACCTTCTCCTGCGGCGGCATCGACGCCTCGCCCTGCTGCTGGTCGGGCGTCTGCGGAATGCTCGACGCGCCGGCCTGCTCGCGCGCGCCGCCCGTCCCGGCGAACACCTGGTCGGGCGCGGTCTTCGTCGCTTTCGCGGCCTCGCGCATGCCGCCGACCGAGAGGTCGAGCGCGCCGCCCGGCGCCGGTCCGGCTTCGGTGCGCGGAGCCGGAGCCGGAGCCGAGGCCGCGGCCGGCGCGGGCGCCGCGCCGCCGGTCAGCGCCGACACGTCCTCGTCGGCCGCGCCGATGACCGCGATCGTCTGTCCCACGGGCGCCGTGGTGTCCTCGGGGACGAGCCGCGCGCGCAGCACGCCGTCCCCGCGCGCGACGAGCTCCATGATCGCCTTGTCGGTCTCGACCTCGGCCAGCGTGTCTCCGGTCTTGACCGCGTCGCCCTCGTTCTTGAGCCACTTCACGAGGCGCCCCTCCTCCATCGTCGGGGAGAGGGCCTCCATCATCACCTTGGTCGCCATGCCCGCGCCTTATTGGTCGAGGTAGAGAACCTTCTTCACCGCCGCGACCGTCTTCGGCACGTCGGGCTTCGCGAGCTTCTCGATCTGCTTCGCGTACGGCATCGGCACGTCCGCCTGGTGCACGCGGAGCACCGGCGCGTCGAGGTGGTCGAAGCAGTCGCGCTGCACGTAGTCGGCGACCTGCGCGCCCACGCCGCACAGCTCCCACCCCTCCTCGACCACGACGCAGCGGTTGGTCTTCCTGACGCTCACGAAGATCGCCTCGGTGTCCATCGGCCGCACGGTGCGGAGGTCGACGACGTCGACGCGGATGCCTTCCTTCGCGAGCTGGTCGGCGGCCTGCATCGAGACGAGCGCCATCTTGCCGTGGGTGACGATGGTCGCGTGGTCGCCCTCGCGCTTGAGGTCGGCCTTGCCGAGCGGGACGACGTACTCCTCGTCGGGCACGTCGCCCTTGGTGTTGTAGAGCATCTCGCCCTCGAGGAAGCACACCGGGTTGTCGTCGCGGATGGCGCTCTTGAGCAGCCCCTTCGCGTCGTACGGCGTCCCCGGCGCGACGACCTTGAGCCCCGGGATGTGGGCGAGCCAGCTCTCCCACGCCTGCGAGTGCTGCGCCGACAGCTGCAACGCCGCGCCGTTCGGCCCGCGGAAGACGATCGGGCACGGGAACTGGCCGCCCGACATGTAGAGCAGCTTCGCCGCCACATTCACGACCTGGTCGATCGCGAGCAGGGCGAAGTTCCACGTCATGAACTCGATGACGGGGCGCAGGCCGACCATCGCCGCGCCCACGCCGAGGCCGGCGAAGCCGAGCTCGGTGATCGGCGTGTCGACGACGCGCATCTCGCCGAACTCCTGCAAGAGTCCTTTCGAGACTTTATACGCGCCGTTGTAGACGGCGACCTCCTCGCCCATGAGGAAGACGCGGTCGTCGCGGTGCATCTCTTCGCGGAGCGCCTGGTTGAGCGCGTCGCGGTAGGTGATGACGGGCATCGGTTCTGTCGCGGGGTCAGCTCGTGGTGTCGACTTCAGGAGGTGGTGTCGACGAGCACGTCTTCGTAGAGCGTCTCGGGGGCCGGCTCCGGGCTCGCGTCGGCGAAGTCCCAGGCGTCCTGCACCTCGGCCTTGACCTCGTCGTCCATCGCCTGCACGGCCGCGTCGTCGATCTGCCCGCGCTCCTGCATCGCGCGGCGCAGCAGCGTGATCGGGTCGCGCTGCAGGTACTCGTCGAGCTCCTGCTTGCTGCGGTAGGTGCCGCTCACCGCGTCGCTCATCGAGTGGCCCATGAAGCGGTACGTGCGGACCTCGAGCAGGGTCGGCGTCTGCTCCGTGCGCGCGCGGTCGATCGCCTCCTGCATCGCCTTGCGCACGGCGAACACGTCCTGGCCGTCGCACTGGCCGCGGGGCATGTTGTACGCGGCGCCGCGCTCGTAGATGTCGTGGATGGCCGAGGCGCGCTCGAGGGCGGTGCCCATGCCGTAGCGGTTGTTCTCGATCACGTACACGCAGGGCAGCTTCCACAGCCCGGCCATGTTGAGCGCTTCGTGGAACGCGCCGGTGTTCACGACGCTCTCGCCCATGAAGCAGACGCACACCTGGTCGCCGCCGCGGTACTTGATCGCGAACGCGACGCCGGTGCCGATCGGCACATGCCCGCCGACGATGCCGTGCCCGCCGAGGAAGCCGGCCTGGCGGTCGAAGAGGTGCATCGAGCCGCCCTTGCCGCGCACGACGCCGTCCGCGCGGCCGAACAGCTCGGCCATGATCGCGCGCGGGCTGATGCCGCGGGCGAGGGCCTGGCCGTGGTCGCGGTAGGTGGTGATGACGTAGTCGTCGGGGCGGAGCAGGCTCATCGCGCCCGTGCTCACCGCCTCCTGCCCGATGTAGAGGTGGCAGAAGCCGCCGATCTTGCCGATCGCGTAGGCCTCGGCCGTGCGCTCCTCGAAGCGGCGCTGGAGGAGCATCGAGCGGAGCATCGCGCGGTTGCGCTCCGCGTCGCCGGCGGGGTCGGCGCCCGCGGGTGTGGTGTCAGCGGCCGGCGCGTCCAGCACGGCGGTCGCGCCGTTCGACGAGTCAGACTTCTTCTTGGCCATGGTGTGGTGAACGGCCCGGGGGAAAGAGGATCAGACCACCGCGCCCTGCGCGGCCTGGACTTGCTCCCACGCGTGATAGCTCGACCGGACGAGCGGCGCGCTCTCGACGTGGCGGAAGCCGAGCGTCATGCCGACGTCGCGGAACCAGCCGAAGTCTTCCGGCGTGACGTACCGGTCGAGCGCGATATGGCCGTCGGAGGGCCGCAGGTACTGGCCGAGCGTGAGGATGTCCACGTCGACAGCGCGCAGGTCCCGCATCGTCGCGACGACCTCCTCGTTCGTCTCGCCCATGCCGAGGATGATCCCGGTCTTGGTCGGGATGTCGGGCGCGAGGCGCTTGCTCGTGCGGAAGATCTCCATCACGCGCTCGTAGCGGCCGCCGGGGCGACACTTCTTGTAGAGGCGCGGGACGGTCTCGGTGTTGTGGTTGTAGATGTCCGGGCGCGCCTCGAGCACCGCGGCGATCGAGCGCTCGCGCCCCTGAAAGTCGGGCACGAGGACTTCGACGCTCGCCTCGGGCAGCCGCGCCTTGATCTCGCGCACCGTCTCGGCGAACGCCCACGCGCCGAAGTCGGGCAGGTCGTCGCGGTCGACCGAGGTGAGCACGACGTGGCGCAGCCCCATCTCGGCGCAGGCCTCCGCGACGCGCTCCGGCTCAGCCGGGTCGAACTTGGGCGGGCGGCCGTGCGCGACGGCGCAGTACGCGCAGTTCCGCGTGCAGACGTCGCCGAGGATCATGAACGTGGCCGTGCCGTGCTCCCAGCACTCGCCGACGTTGGGGCAGCGGGCCTCCTCACAAACGGTGTGGAGGTCCAGCTGCCGCATGAGCTGCTTCAGCCGCAGGTAGTTCGGCCCGCCCGGGGCCTTCACCTTGAGCCAGCCGGGCTTGCGCACCGGCACGGGCTCGGCGCGGTGGCGCCCCATGATCTGATACAGCGTGTCGGCCATGCTCGGGACCAAACAGAAGAGCGATACGGCGATGAGGGCCGCGGGCGCGATAAGCTAGGCCCGCACGGAACCCGGAACCAGGAAACGTAACCGGCATGGGCGGGGATGTCGGTTTGATGGCGCCGCGTCACGACACGACGCCCCGGGGCGAAACACCGGGCGGGCGCGCGGCGTAGGGCGGCGCAGCCCTCCCCACCACCCCATCGCTCATGTTCCGCAACGTCTTCGCCCTCGGCCTCTGCGCCATCCTCGGCGTGGTCGCGCTCAAGCTCATTTTCGGGGTCGCGGGCGGCCTGCTCGGCGCCACGCTCGGCCTCTTCCTCTGGCTCGTCGGACTCGCGCTGCGACTCGTGCTCGTCGCGCTCGTGCTCTACGTGATCCTGCGCGTCGCGAGCCCCGAGACCGCGCGCCGTGTCCGCGCGCGGGTCAACGACGTGTTCTAACGCAGGACGCGCCTCGGAGGTGCCCCGCCGTACGCAGGGGCACCTCCGGGGCGCGCTCGCGGCGCGTGCCGGGCGTTACGACGCCTTGCGCCCGCTCTGGCGGCTGCGTAGCTGCATCGAGAGCGAGCCGAAGGACAGCGACGACCGCATCTGCAGCACCAGCCGCTCGTCGTCGTCCGAGAGCCAGACTTCGGCCCGGCCGCCTTCGGAGAAGATCCCCTTCGTCTTGATCGTCGGCTGGACGACGACGGCGTTGAACGTGCCCGCGGGGACGCGGATCTGCTCGCGGCGCACGACGCGGATGCGCACCGGGTTGCGGTCCGGCTTATAGTAGCGATTCAGCTCGTATACGTCGCCGGTGTGGAGCGGCAGCGTGCGGACCGCGTAGAGGAACGAGCCGTCGTCGAGCGGGTCGGCGACGGAGCGCTCCTCCGGCTTGTTCCCGT
>JAABUZ0100003220.1_pt1 | contig 24792 bp, 22 predicted proteins | sample 5562091 | NCBI WGS metagenome assembly JAABUZ01 (sample SAMN12813069, study PRJNA571459) | rock metagenome | isolation source: Antarctica rocks | place: Antarctica: Victoria Land, Linnaeus Terrace sud | collected 2015-12-21 | reverse complement strand
CTGCCAGCGGCTCAGCCCCCACCCTGCACCGACCTGGACCGGTCAAGTCTCAGGGAACCCTGCCAGTCGCCTTCCAGGACACCGGGACGTGCCCGGCTCTCCCATTACGTCAGGTCGGTGACCCACTGCTGGTTCGGAGCGTCGGCAGTGAAGTCGCGGCGCACCAGGTCAGGGTGCCGCGGCGCTCCCGCCTCGGGGCGGGTGGTGCGGTCCGCTTGGTGCGCCGCACGCCCTCGATCCCAGCAGTGCGCATCAGCCGAGCGACCTGGTCCCGGCCGACGTCGCAACCAGCGCGCTGGGCGGCCTTCCAGACCTTCCTCGCGCCCTAGACCCGGTAGTTGTCCTCCCACAGCTGACACACCACCGGAGCCATCACAGCATCACGCTGGGCCCGCGCCGACGGTGCCCGCTGCTGGCGGGCCTTAACCTCGTAGTAACTGCTCGGGGCCACCTACAGCTGGCTGCAGATGAGCTCAACCCCCAGACGCCGGCCCGCGACGACGTCGTCGCGGGTGGCGTCGATGAACGCGGCTACTTCTTGTGCTGGCGATCGAGCTCCGCCCCGAAGAAACTGGCGGCCCTCTTGAGAATCTCGTTTGCTCTCTTCAGCTCACGGTTCTCCTGCTCCAGCGCCTTCAACCTCGCCGCCTCGTTCGTGCTCACCCCCGCCACATGGCCCTCGTCGATGTCGGTCTGCCGGACCCAAGACCGCCCCGACTCGGTGCCATAACCGAGCTGGGTCGCGACCCGCTGCACCGTGCCGTGCTCAGTGCCCAGCTCGGCACGCAACGTCCTGACCATCCGCACCGCAGCGGCCTTCTCCTCCGGGCTGTAGCGACGCGTCGTCGGCTTCCCCACGGTGGTGTCCTTCGGCATGAGTCCATCCTCGTTACCAAACGATGAAGACCCCAACCAACCCAGTGCGGTTCAGTCGTTGAGCTCCGTCAGGGCTTGGTTTACGTGCGGCAGCGAGGAGTCCTCGGCGTAGACCCGCTCGAGTTCCTCCCTTGCCTTACGCTTCTGGCCCTGCCCGAGGTAGACCAACGCCCGCTCGTACCGGGCCCGGTGACGCACGTGCCGCGTTCTGAGCGTTCGAACGGTCGCGGTCACCGTGCCGTGTGGGTGCGTTACCTGCCGCCCGGGTGATGCGGGCCTTGTACTCCACAGGGTCGACCCCCATATCGGCCAACCACGCCGGGGTTGGGATGAGCACCAGGCTCCGTCCTGGTTTGCGGCCCGCCGCGTCGAGCCGCTGTTGGTGTTCGGCTTTCTTGGCTTGTGCTTCCGGGCTGTCTGCACTGATCTGCAACTGCGCCGGTGAGCGTGGCGAGCTGTTGCCGTTTGTCCCCGCAACTCGTCGGTGTGCTCGAACGGTTCGTCGGCGACCGCTTCCGACTCACCGATCCGGGTGACCGCATGGTCGTGGCGGCGGCTCAGAGTGTCGCGGTAGTTGGCGGTGTCGGCGACCATGTTCTTCACCCGCCGCACCGACCCGATGGCTGCGGCGTCGGGGCCGGTGAAGTCCTTGACCTGGTTGCTGCGGGTGCGGCCCGGCAGTTCAAAGACACGATCATCTCGTCGCTGGACAGCATCCGACTCGCCCGCACCTGCACACCGCGCAGCTCGGCGATGGGGAAATCCTTGGTGTTGCCGTAGCGCTTCCCGTCGACGTAGGCCCGCCGCAGGCTGTCTAGCAACGCCGGTGCCGCCTCCGCCGGTTCCCCGGACCGTCATCGCGAACGGTGCCTCCTCGTTCCCGGCCGCCCTCGGGCGCCCCAGCCCGAGTGTCCGAGCCAGTGCTGCCCGCTCCCGACGCCGCCACCGAACAGCTAGCGCCGCTGATCTCCCGGCCGGTGACCGACGCCGACCTGCCGGCTCGCGCCCGGTCCACCAGGCCGCGGTACAGGCGGCCGAGGCCCTGCTCGCGGCAGAGCGTCGGATTGTGCTGCGATCAACGCGCTTGCTCACGGCAGCACCGCCCACATCAAGCTGGTCGCCGGCGAGGGCACGCTGCGCCAGCAACTGGTGTGGAAGGACGCTTCGGTCGGCTCCGCCCTGGCCCGCCGCCTGGTAGAGGAACTCGGCGGCCTCCGAGCCGAACCGTTCCGCCGGTGTGCCCGCAGCGAACGCAGTCTGCTCTCTACGACACCACCCGCACCCGCCGCTGGCACGCCGAAGACCCCTGCGGCTGGCGAGAACGCCAGCACCTCCGTCGCACCTACAGCCGAGCAACTCCCTGCGAACAACGGTGCATCCTCGCTGGTGGGTCCCTCACCGATCGGCATGCGAACGCCGGGGCATGGGTTTGGACCGCGACGGCCAGTCACGTCAGGTCGCGGCGCCCGATCCAGCGGCGTGTGCACGGGGTGGTGAGCAGGGCGCCGATCTCCTCCTCGTCGAGGAAGGGCGCGATCGCCTGGTAATGGCGTTGAGTGTGGAATGGCCAATACTTAGGCGATCAGATTCCGTCACGGCTTGGAGCGCTCCTCCATGAGTCGCTGCCAGAAGCCCAGCGCTGCTCGTTCGAGTTCGAGGCCGAGCCCGAGGGGGACCATCCGGTCTGACACGTCGTCGCGGTCACCGAAGCGCGTCTGCATCTGTTCATAGACTGCGATCCGATCTTCGTGCTGGACGATCTGCTCTTTGGCGAGGGCCAGCAGGTCTGCCCTCGAACCGGCGAGTTCGCCGAAGAACAGCTTGAGCTGCGCGATGTCGCGGACTTGCATCTGCTCTGTCGTTCGGTCCGCCAGCCAAGCTCGCAATACGCGTCGTCCTTGGTCGGTCACGCTGAAGGTCTGCTTACGTCGCCCCTGCGCTTCGACCGAGACCTTGAGCAGACCGAGGGCTAGGAGTCGCTTCGGCTCGGAATATAGCTGTGCGTGCGGGAACGGCCAGAAGTACCCCACGGAGTGACCTACCGCCCGCTTCAGCTCATAGGACGTAGAGGGGCCTCGGAGCGCCACCATCCCGAGGACGACGTAGGAGGTGGTTGTCAAATTCTCCGTTGACATGGTCCGGATCATATCGTAACCTTTCGTCCATCCGAAACAGATGATATGTGTCAGACGTTACGGTTTGGATGGTTAGCGAGGTGGGCCGGCATGGATCTTGCAACGTCGTCCAAGCGAGCGGCAGGCCGCGTTCGCGCCGTCAGCACGTCGTCCGTGTCCCCGCACCCTTCCCCTCGGCCGCGGTCGAAGTACTCGCTGTGAGGCTCCCCGACCGTCCAGGAGCGGATCTCGCAGCAGCGTCGGCTCCGTCACGCTCCTCAAAGGACTGATCATGAGTAATGTTCCGATCTCCACGACCCGTTCCGCGGTGCCCGCGGCCTTCGCCTCGGTCATGGGGTGGGCCTTCGACCTATTCGACCTGTTCATCCTGCTCTATGTCGCGGGACCCATCGGGCAGGAGATCTTCCCCGCCCACAGCCAGACCACCAGCCTGGCGCTGGTCTTCGCGTCCTTCGCGGTGAGCATCCTCATGCGCCCAGGTGGCGCCGCCCTCTTCGGCGAGCTCGCCGACCGCAAGGGCCGCAAGACCATCATGGTCACCACCCTCGCCGGTGTCGGCTTGTCCACCGCGGCGATGGGCCTAGTACCCACCTACGCGGTGGTTGGCGTATTCGCCCCGGTCCTGTTTCTGGCGCTGCGGGTCATCCAGGGACTGTTCGTCGGCGGCATCACCGCCACCACCCACACCCTGGGCACGGAAAGCGTCGGACCGCGGTGGCGTGGCCTGATGAGCGGCATGATCGGCGGCGGCGGTGCCGGTATCGGCGCCGCGATGGCGAGCATCTCCTTCATCATCATCAGCCACTTCTTCCCCGGGGAGAGCTTCAACTCCCTCGGCTGGCGCGTGATGTTCTTCACCGGTCTGCTCGGCGCGTTCTTGAGTTTCTTCGTGTTGCGCAAGGTCGAGGAGTCTCCCTTGTGGGAGCAGGCCAAGGCGGAGGCGGCGGCCTCCGGGGTGCCAGCACCGACCCAGCGGATGCGTTTCCGTGATCTCGCGACGGGCCGGTACCGCGCCGTCTTCTTCCTCAACGTCGCGGTGGCGGCGGGAGCGGGAGCGCAGTACTACCTCACGTCTGGTTTCCTGCCGACCTTCCTCGGCTCTGTCAAGGGCATGCCGGCCTCGACCCGCGGGAACGTCCTGCTGGTTGCGAGTCTGGTGGTGATCATCGCCGCCACGACGGCGGGCGAGATCAGCGAGCACATCGGTCGGCGCAAGACGATGCTCATCATCGGTGGGGTGAACGTGATCGCCCTGCCGTTGTTGACCTGGGCGCTGGCCTCGGTGGACGCCACCAGCACGACCGCGATCCTGTTGCTCTCCGTGCTCCTGGTCTTCCTGGCGAACGCGGCGTACGCACCGGTGATGATCTTTCTGAACGAGCGTTACCCCACGGCCCTGCGCTCCCGGGGAACGGCGATCTCGTGGAACACGGGATTCATGCTCGGTGGCCTGCTCCCGACGTTCGTCACCCTGTTGAGCCCGCAGACCCAGGACATTCCGCTGCGCCTCGGCGCGTTCATCGTCGGCTCGGTGATCGTCTTCCTGATCGCCGTGGGGGTGAGTCCGGAAACCAAGGGCAACCTCGACCGCACGGAGGTTACCGAGGCGAAGCCCGACTCCGCTGCGGCTCGCGATCCGGCATACCCACCGACGGCCACGGCTTGATCCCATCGACATCGAAAGGTACCTGCATGTCTTACCAACAATCTGATCTCGCCGACCGCGTTGTGCTCCTCACCGGCGTCACCGGCGATATCGGTGCCCGCTATCTGGAGTCGTTCATCGCCGCCGGGGCTCACGTCGTGGCCACCGACCTGCCGTCCGCGGCCGATCAGGGAAACAAGCTTGCCGAGGAGGCAACGCGTTCCGGGCCGGGGCGGGCCGTCTTCGTCTCCTGCGATATCACCGACGAGACGGGCGTCAAGAAGGCCGTCCACACGGCGGTGAAGGAGTTCGGTGCGCTGCACAGCGTCGTGAACAACGCAGCGATTTATCGCACTCTGGGGGGCAAACGCGCCCTCGGCGAGCTCTCGGCCGCGGACTGGGAGCTGGTTCTGCGCGTCAATGTGGTGGGGACGTGGCAGGTGATCAAGGCGGCAGCCCCCCAGCTGGCCGCGAGCGGCGACGGCCGCATCGTTAACATCTCCTCGGTCACCGCCCGCAACGGTGCACCCGGCTTTGCGCACCTATGTCGCCTCCAAGGCCGCGGTCGAGGGCCTCACCCGGGCCGCAGCTCGCGAGTTGGGCGCCGACGGCATCACCGTCAACACCGTTTCCCCAGGATTGGTGGACGATGCGGCGAGCCGGGAGCTCAACGATGCCGACTACCTGAGCACGGCGGCCGCGTCGCGTGCCATCCGCCGCGCGATGACCCCGGACGATCTCGTCGGTGCTGTGCTGTATCTGGCCGGGTCCGCCTCGGGTTTCGTCACCGGACAGGTGCTCATCGTCGACGGGGGCGGGGTGTTCGCGTGACCGCGCACGAAGAGCTTCGGCCGGTCGATCCCACCACCTTAGAGGAGCTCGAACCGCTGGCCGAGGCCGATGCGGCCGAGATCGCCGACGCCGTGGCCATGGTGGCGGCGGCGAGCGCGAGCACCTGGCCGCGCGATCACCGCCGCCGCGCCGAGGTGTTGCACGCCTGGGCAGCCCTGATCGACGCGGAATCCGATGACCTGGCCCGCGACCTGGTCCACGAGACCGGGAAGCCGGTGACCGAGGCCCACCTTGAGGTGGCGGGAGGCATCGATGCGCTCCGGTTTAACGCGGGCCTGGCGCGCATGCCACTGGGGCGCGCCGGCAGCCTGCATGACGGCACCGAGGCACACCTGGTGCGGCAGCCGGTGGGGCCGACGGTGTTCATCACGCCGTGGAACTGGCCCGTCCTACTCCTCCTGCGTGATCTCGCCCCCGCCTTCGCGGCCGGAGTAACGGCGCTAATCAAGCCGGCTCCGCAAACGACCCACATCACCCAGCGGGTGATCGCGCTTGGACACCGCGCCGGGGTCCCGCCCGAGGTCCTGGTGTGCGTGCCCGGCGGGCCCGAGGTCGGATCGACCCTGGTTCGCCACCCCGACACCGCGGCCGTCGCGATCACGGGTTCCACGGCGGCCGGTCAGGCGGTGTTGCGCGATGCCGCCGAGACGATGACCCGCCCGCTGCTCGAGTTGGGCGGGAAGGCTTCGATGCTCGTGCTGCCCGACGGTGACCTCGAGACCGCGCTCGCCGCGGCGGCGCGCGCAGCGATCATCACCAGCGGACAGATGTGCATGGCGTGTACCAGGGTGCTCGTGTCCGCCGACCAGCACGCCGCCGCGGAGAAGCTGCTGGCGCAGGCACTGCAGAACACCGCGCCCGCCGACCCCCGCGCACCCCGGGCGGCGCTGGGACCGCTGATCTCCGCGACAGCTATGGAAAAGGTGACCGGCTACCTGGACATGGCAAGGCGGGACGCCCGCTTGGTTACCGGCGGCGAGCAGGTGCATCCCGACGGGTTGCCCGGCTACTTCCTCACCCCGGCCCTAGTGACCGACGTGGCGGTGACCTCACCACTGGTCCAGGAGGACATCTTCGGGCCGATGCTGATGCTGGAGACCTACAACACCGACGACGACGCGCTGGAGCTGGCGAACGCAACCAGCTTCGGCCTCGCCGCCGCGGTGTGGTCCCGCGACCTGGGAAAGGCCATAGGAGCGGCCCGCCAGCTCAAGGCGGGCACCGTCTGGGTCAACGGTTACAACCGTTCCTACAGCGAGATGCCCTCCGGTGGCATGGGCATGTCCGGGCTTGGCCGCACTCGCGGGCTCGAGGGACTCGAGCAGTTCACCGAACTGAAGTTCATTCATCTACCCCTGTGAGAAGACGAGGCGCGTGCCGTGACCGATGCCTGTTTTGACCCGCACTCCCCGGACCTGTCACCGGAGCGTGCCTACGCGTTGTATGCCCAGCTGCGCGCCGAGTGCCCCGTGTCGCGCGGCGACAAGTACGGCGGCTACTGGACCTTCTCCCGGTATGCGGACGTGCGTGCCGCCGCGATGGATCCACACACCTACTCCTCGGCGGGCGGGGTGTATGTGCCGGCGGTGTCGGACAACCGCTTCCCGCCGATCGACTACGACCCGCCCGAGCACGGCCAGTTCCGTGCGCTCATCGGTCCGCTGACCAGTGCTCCGGCCGCCAAGGCGATGCAGCCGGAGATCCAGGCGATGGTCGACAGCCTGATCGACTCCTTCATCGCCCGCCGTCGGGCCGACCTCGTCGAGGAGCTGGCGGTCCCGCTTCCGCTCAGCGTCATCACCCGCCTGTACAGCCTGGACGAACAGCAGTCGGCGGATATTCGCGACTACTCCCTGGAATTCCTCGAACACGCCTCCGACGAGAAGGGGCGGGAGGTCATTGATCGGGTGCGTGCGTATTGGGTGAGGCTGTTCGCGGAGCGCCGCGCCACCGATGGACGCGACTTCATCAGCCAGCTGCTGGAAGCGAACAAGGAGATCGGCGCCAACGACGAGACGCTGGCGAACATGATGTTCATCCTCACCTACGCTGGGCACGACTCGACCGCTCTTGGCTTGAGCAACACCCTTCTCTACCTCGCCCACCATCCCGAGGTGCAACAACGCCTGTCCGAGGACCCGACCCTGGTTCCCCTCGCCGTCGACGAGATCTTGCGGTATGAGACACCGCTGCACTGGTTCCCGCGCCAGCTCACCGCAGATGCCTGCGTGGCCGGTCAGGTGATGAAGGCGGGTGAGCGCGTGCTGCTGAACTTCGCCTCCGCCAACCGGGACGAGGAGGTCTTCGATAGCGCCGATGACGTGGTCATCGATCGGAAGCCGAACCGGCACGTTGCCTTTGGTGTGGGCATCCACAGCTGCCCGGGTATGCCCCTGGCCAAGCTCGAGATTCGCGTCGCGGTGGAGACCATGCTGCGGCGGGTGCCCGGTTTCCGCGTGTGCGGGGACGTCGAGCGGACGGACCCCCTCGAGGGCGGCGGTCGCCACCTCGGGGTCCGGCGGCTGCCCGTGACGTGGTGAGAACCGGCCGGCGATTCCACGAGCACGCAGTCCGTTGACATTCGTCCGGGGCGTACCGTAGGTTTATCATCATCCAAAACAGACGATCGGTTACAGACGATTAGCGAAGCGGGTTTTCATGGATCTGGCAACGTCGTTCGAGTGGACGGCTGAGCGGTACCCGGATCGCCGGGCGGTGGGCGGCGACCGTCCGCTGAGCTACCGCCAATGGTTGAGCCACACCCGCCGGCTGGCGCGCGCACTGGCCGAGCTGGGGGTTCGGCCGGGAGATCGGGTGGTCCTGCTGATGGCGGGTGGCGAGCCGCTGGCGAGCTTGCATCTGGCCTGCCAGCACCTTGGTGCCGTGTCTGTGCCCTTGTCCACCCGGCTCACCCCGGAGGAGATTGCCTACTGCCTGGGTGACTGCGGCCCGCGACTGGCGGTCGGCGACGCGACGACCCTCGATTACCTGAGCACCGGGATCGAGCAGCTCGAGAACGCACCCCTGTTGGCGTTCAGCGGTCCCCGGGGCGAGGGCCCTACCGGCGTAGCGCAGCTCGATGACCTGACCGAGTCCCAGTCCGATGCACCGTTGCCGACCCGACCGGCTTCGAGTGACATCAGTCTGATGCTCTACACCTCGGGCACGACCGGGCGCCCCAAAGGCGTCCCGAGGACACACGCAGCGGAGCACGCCTCCGCGGTGGCCCACCTGATCCAGACCGGTCACGCCCCCGGAGAGGTCACGTTAGGGGTGATGCCGTTGTTCCACACGATGGGCATGCGCAGCCTGCTGTCCAGCATCCTCGCGGCCGGAACCTGGGTTCCGCAGGCCCGCTTCGACGCGGAAATCTCCCTGGAGCTGATCCAGCGCGAGAAGGTCAGCGCGTTGTACTTGGTGCCCACCATCTACTGGGCGCTGCTGCAGACCGGCCGGTTGGCGGAGATGACGTCGGTGCGGCGGCTGGCTTACGCCGGGGCCGCGATGATGCCGAGCCTGGCCGAGCAGCTCACCGCGGCGCTGCATCCCGAACGCTTCGTCAACCACTTCGGCAGCACGGAGATCTACACCTTCAGCATCGGTCCCGACGTCTCCGCGAAACCGGGTTGCGCGGGCCGGGCGGGCGTCTTCTCGCGGCTCCGTTTGGTGAATCCCGAGGTGGGTGCGTCGCCGGAGGAGCTGGTCGCTGATGGCGAACAGGGGCAGGTCGCGGTGTCAGCCCCGAGGCGTTCGCAGGTTACTGGCACCGCCCCGACGCGGATGCACGATCTATCCGCGACGGCTGGTACTTCACTGGTGACCTGGCGACCACCGACTCCGATGGCGACCTGTGGATCGCCGGCCGGATGGACGACATGATCAACTCCGGCGGCGAGAACATTTATCCGGACGAGATCGAGGACGCGCTTGTGCGCTGCCCGGCAATCGACGAGGTGATCGTCGCCGGACTCCCCCACGACAAGTGGGGCCAGGCCGTCACCGCGTTCGTCATCCCCCGCGCCGGCGTCTCGGCGCAACGTGCACTCGCCGACCTCACCGAGTACATCCGTACCCAGTCGGGTCTGTCCTCCTTGGCGCGGCCCAAGCGCGTCGTGGTCGTCGACCGCATCCCGAAATCGGCCGTGGGCAAGGTACTCCGCCGGGAGTTCGTGTCGGGGAACTTCTCCGCGCTGGCCGAAACGGCGGACGGTCCCATCACCGCAACTACGCAGAGGATCTCCGAATGAACACCTCAGCCACCACGGGTTCGCTGGCTCGGATCGAGGACGCGCCGCTGCTGACCGGTCAAGGACAGTTCCTGGATGACCTCGACCCGCTGCCGGGCACGCTGGTCGCGGCGATCGTCCGCAGCCCGCACGCACACGCGCGCATCCGGCGGGTCGACCTGAGCCGCGCCCGCAACCACCCCGGGGTCGCCGCGGTGATCGGCCCCGAGGAGGTCACCGCCACCCTGCACCCGTTCCCGCTGAGCCTGAAGACGCCGATGCCCTACTACCCCTGTGGTACCGACAAGACGCGGTTCGTCGGGGAACCCGTCGCCGTCGTCGTGGCCCGCGACCGGTACATGGCCGAGGACGCGGCGGAGCTCGTCGATATCGACTACGAGCCCTTGCCGGCTGTGGTCGACTCAGCCAAAGCCTTGGAGCCCAGCGCACCCCGCCTGCATGAGGCCGCCGAGAGCAACGTCGCCACGGACCGCACCTTCGACTTCGGCGACGTGGATGCGGTATTCGCAGGCAATGTGCGGTCGGTGCGCGGGCGCTATTCCTTCCCGCGGTACTCCTCGACGCCGATGGAGTGCTACTCGGTGATCGCCCAGTGGCGCGAGGAGGCGGACGGGCCGGCCGTCAACGCCTGGGCAAACTTCCATGGCCCGTTCTCCATGGTTCCCGTCGTCGCGGGAGCCCTGGGCATCCCGACCTCGCGATTCCGGTTGGTGGTTCCCCCGGACATCGGCGGCAGCTTCGGCATCAAGGCCGGCATTTATCCCTACGTCGCCTTGCTTGCGGTGGCCAGCAAGTACGCCGGGCGCCCGGTCCGCTGGACCGAGGACCGCATCGAGCACCTGCTGTCCAGCTCCGCGGGATCGGACCGGCTGATGGACTTCGAGGCTGCGGTCGATGACGCCGGCATCATCCAGGCCCTGCGGGTCGACTTCGTCGAAAACGTGGGCGCCTACCTGCGGCCCCCGGAGCCGGCCACGCTGTATCGGTGTTTCGGCAACGTCACCGGCGCCTACCGCATCGATGCGGTGCAGATCCGTTCCCGGGCCGTGGTCACCAACAAGACCCCGACCGGACTCAACCGCGGCTTCGGCGGGCAACAGCTCTACTTCGGACTCGAGCGGCTGATGGACACCATCGCCGCGGAGCTCGATGTGGACCCGGCCGAGATCCGGCGCCGCAACTTCGTGGGTGCAGACGACTTCCCCTACGCCACCCCGACCGGGGGCATCTACGACTCGGGCGACTACCAGCACGTCTTCGAGCTGGTGCTGAAGAACGCCGACTACGACGCGCTGCGCGCGGAGCAAGAACAGGCCCGGAAGAACGGCGAGCTGTTCGGCATCGGAATTGCCACCATCGTCGACCCCTCGGCCACCAACATTGGTTACGTCGGCCTGGCCACTCCTGTCGAGGACCGGACACCGGGGAGAGGGAAATCCGGCTCCACCGAACACGTGCGGATCAGCGTCGACCCCCAAGGCATCGTCACCGTCCTGCTCGGCACCGTGCCCCAAGGCCAGGGGCACGCGACCGTGGCCCGTCAGGTGGTGGCGCAACGGTTGGGCCTGCCCCTGGAGCAGGTGCGGCCCCTGGTGGGCATGGACACCGCGACCACACCGTGGACCATCAGCTCCGGCAGCTACTCATCCCGGTTCTCGCCCCTGTTGACCAGCGCGCTCGTCGAGGCCGCCGACGAGATCGCCGAGACGATTCGCTGCGCCGCGGCGACCATGCTGCAGGTCGGCCCGACCGAGCTGGTCCTGGCCGAGGGCCGCGTGCAGGTCGCCTCGGATCCCGGCCGCAGCGTCCAGTTTCGGCATGCGGCCGGGCTTGTGCATTGGGACCCGGGGTCGTTGCCCGCCGGGGTCTCGGCCCGCCTCTATCAGGAGGCGGCGTTCACCCCACCCGAGGCGAAGGCGCCCTCCCGCAGCGACCAAGTCAACTCCAGTCTCTGCTACGGATTCGTGGCGGAGGTCGTGGTGGTCCGCATCGACCCGGACACCCTCGAGATAACCCTCGACCGGGTGTCCGCGGTGCACGACGCCGGAACAATTTTGAATCCGACCCTGCTCGACGGGCAAATTCACGGTGCTCAGGTCCACGGACTCGGCGGCGCACTGCTGGAGGAAATGCGCTACTCCGAGTCGGGTCAGCCCACCTCGGCAACCTTCATGGACTACCTGTGTCCGACTTCAGCCGAGGCGACCTACACGCTGCATAGCGATCACCTGGAAACTCCCTCGCCGCTGACCAAGCTGGGCGCCAAGGGCGCGGGCGAGGGCAGCTCCATGAGTCTGCCGGTGGCGATCGCCAACGCGGTCGCCGACGCCCTTGCCCCGGCCGGCGTCCAGATCACCTCGCTTCCGTTGCACGGCAGCGTCCTTCACGAGCTGCTGGCAGCCGCCGGGAACCCGACCGAACACTCAACCTCGAAGGGACAGAACTGATGCCACTCACCGGAGGCGACATCCGGCTCGAGCGCCGCTACGACGGCCAGGCGGCCGTGCTGACTCTGGCGCACGGCCGCTACAACATCATCACCTGGGAAATGCGTCAGCTCATGGCGGAGCGTTTCGCTGAGATCGACGCCGACCCCGAGATCAAAGTGGTCGTCATTCAGTCCGAGGCAGAGCACTTCTCTTCCGGTGGTGACATTGCCGGCTTTATGGAGGTCGACCCGGTCGACTTCACCGATCTGGGCCACAACGTCACCGCGGCGGCCCGGAGCGCCAAGCCCGTCGTCGTCGCGGTCGACGGGTACTGCTTCGGTGTGGCCCTTGAGGTCGCACTGTCCGCGGACATCCGGCTGTGCACCACCCGCAGTCAGTTCGCGCTTCCGGAGATGAAGCTCGGCATGATCCCGGGCAGTGGCGGAACCCAGCGCCTGGCCCGCCTGATCGGCCTGTCCCGTGCCAAGTACCACGTGTTGACGGGCGAGCGGATCTCCGCACAGGAGGCCGGCGACTGGGGACTCGTCGCCAAAGTGACCGAGGACGGTGAAAGCCTCGCCAAGGAGGTGTCGGCCGTGGTGGAGACCCTGCTCGGCCACTCACCGATGGCGATGCGCACCGCCAAGGAGGTGCTCGACCGCGGCATCGACGGCCCGCTGTATACCGGTATCGAGCTTGAGCGCAAGGCGTACTCGATGCTGCGGGCCAGTAAGGACTTCGCCGAGGGTGTCGCGGCCTTCGGCGAAAAGCGGCGCCCATCGTTTCAGGGACGGTGAAGACGGTATGAAAGCGGCACCGTTCGCCTACGTCCGCCCGGCCACGGTCGACGACGTCCTCGCCGAACTCGGCTCGGGCGAGGACGCCAAGGTGCTGGCCGGGGGGCAGTCCCTGGTGCCGGTGCTGGCGATGCGGCTGGCGCGGCCCGGCACTCTCATCGATATCAATGCGGTCGCGGGCCTGGACACCGTCGCGGACAGCGACGACGCCCTCCGGGTGGGGGCGACCGTGCGCCAGCGCCACATCGAGCACCTCGAACCCGCCCGCGGAGTGCCGCTGCTGGGGATGGCCCTGCCCTGGGTCGGGCACCGGGAGCTGCGCAGCCGGGGCACCGTGTGTGGCAGCCTCGCGCACGCCGACCCGGCCGCTGAGCTGCCCGCCGTGGCGACCTGCCTGAATGCGAGCCTGGAGGTGGCGGGTCCGCACGATCGCCGGACCGTGGCTGCCCGGGAGTTCTTCACCGCGGCGATGACGACACAAGTAGGCGCGGATGAGCTGCTCACCTCCGTCAGCTTCCCCAAGGCCCGTCGCGGTGAGGGGTTCGGCTTCGGGGAGGTAGCACGCCGCCACGGTGACTTCGCCCTCGCCGGCGTCGTCGTTCGGGTCGCTACCTCCGACTCCGCTTCGCCCACGGCCGAGATCACTTGCTTCGGCATCGACGACACCCCCGTGTGGCGTGACATCAGCGAACCCCTGCGCGCGGCACTGGCCCAGGTCGGTGACGACGCCCCAGAGCGCGAACTAAACCGCGCCCTCACCGCAGGCGCGCGCTCCCTCGCCGAGGACGTCGTCAACACCGGCGGTGACGCGCACGGCAGCACTGACTATCGGCGCCGACTCATCACCGCGCTGGGGGCGCGGGAACTGGCCCGCGCATTCGGCCGGCTCAACGCACCGCACGACTGGAGGCCGTTCGATGACACCCACCCCAGCGACAACACCCCGGGCACTTGCCAAGGTAGGTCCGGACGACAGGGTCGCGGTGTCGATGACGGTGAACGGCACACCGACCCGACTCGAGGTTCCCGCCCGATTGACCCTCGCGGACGCGTTACGTGATGAGCTCGGCCTCACCGGTACCCACCTGGGTTGCGAGCACGGGGTCTGCGGCATGTGCACCGTCCTCGTCGACGGCAACGCCTCCCGCGCCTGCCTGCTGTTCGCCTGCCAGCTCGAGGGTGCGGAGATCGTCACCGTCGAGGGACTGGGCCGGCCCGACGATCTGCATCCCTTGCAGGAGGCCTTCGGTCGCCACCACGGGCTCCAATGCGGGTTCTGCACCCCGGGTTTCCTGCTCAGCTCCTACGACCTGCTCGACCACAAGCCGGACGTCACCCCCGACGAGCTGCCCCTAGAGCTGTCCGGTGTCATCTGCCGCTGCACCGGGTATCGCAACATCGTGGAGGCGGTGGCCGATGTCGCCGCGACCCATCCCCAGGGCATCCCGGGTCCCGGCAACTGCGGTGCCCGCACCTTGCTGGGACGGGCGGGGGCCGTCGGCCGGTCACAACTCGCCGGCGGGGAGCAAGGCACCGACGAGAGCGCAACGACAGCGCCCGAGCGACCGCAGGAGATTCGGATACCGGAGGGAGAGCCCACCATCCGCGTCGACGTCGACTCCACCCTCGCCGCGTCGCTCGAGGATGTCGTCCGGGTGCTGGCCGACGTGCAGACCCTGGCCCGATGCCTTCCCGGAGCCGAGCTCACCGAAGACCTTGGTGAAGGCTGGTACCGCGGACGCGCCCGGGTGGCGCTCGGACCGATCCGGCTGTCCTTCGCCAGCCTCGCCCACGTCATCGAGCACGACACGAACCGCCTCCGGGTGCTCGCCCAGGGCGAGGATGCCAGCGGCGGGCGGGCCCAGGTCGAGATCCTGCTGCAGGCCGACTCCACGGGGGACGGAACTCGGCTGCAGGCCGACGCCCGGGTTTTCCTCACCGGCCGGATCGCCCAATTCGGCCGCAGCCTCGCCGGCGACGTCAGCCGGCGCATGTTCGAACAGTTCGCCGCGTCGGTGGAGCAGGTGGCCAACGGCGCCGACGTGATGTCCACTCCCGCGCCTCCCGGTGCATTACGGATTCTCACCGCAACACTCACCGACCGCATACGGCGAGCCGTGCGCCGGTACCGCACGGCAAGGAGAGGACCATGAGTTCCCTGTGGGTGGTCCTGCTGATCGTCACGGCATACATGGTGGCGCTGGCCGCCATCAGCGTCGTCGTCCGGCGGTCCTCGCAGACCTCGGACAGCTTCGCCAGCGGTGGCCGGGTGTTTCCCTCGGTCCTGATCGGTTTCCTGCTGATGTCGGAGTTCATCGGGACCTCGGCCACCATCGGGACGTCCCAGGAGGCGTACGCGGTCGGCATCTCGGCCGCCTGGAACGTCGTGGCCCTGGCGATCGGCTTCGTGCTGTTCTCCCTGTTCCTGGCGAAAAAGTTCAAGGCCCTCGGGGAGAACACGATTTCCGGTGCCCTGGCCCGCACCTACGGCGAAAACGTTCGACTGGCGACCTCGGTGATCATGACCTGCGCCCTGCTGATCGTCGCCGTCGCCATCTACGCCAGCGGCGGTGCGGTCCTGTCCAGGCTGCTCGGCATCAACCGCAGTCTCGCGATCGTCATCGTGGGGGTCCTGGCCACGGTGTACGTGGTGGTCGGGGGCATGCGTTCGGTGGTCTACACCAACGTGGTGCACGCGATCATGAAGCTGGCGGCGATAGCGCTCCTCGCCCTGATCGGCATCTTCCGCGTCGGCGGCCTCGGCGAGCTCCGCGCGAAACTCCCCGCGGAAGCCTTCACCTACGACGGTGTCGGCTGGGCACAGATCTTCGCCTGGCTGATCGCCGGGATCGGTGCCATCTTCGCCACCCAGTACGTCGTCCAAGCGGTCACCACGGTCCATGACCCCGGCCGGGCACAGCGCGCGGGGTTCTACTCGGCGCTGATGCTGGTGCCCTTCGGAATCTTCGCCGCGATCGTCGGCATGTGCAGCGCGGTGCTCTACCCCAAGATCAAGTCGATCAACGCGCTGCCCGCCCTCGCGGTGGACCTGAACCCGCTGCTGACCGGTTTCGTCATGTGCGGGCTCATCGGGGCGATCCTGGGCAGCATCGCGGCGCTGACCATCGGCTCCTCGACCCTGATGCTGAAGGACTTCTACCAGCCCTACTTCAACCGTGCCGGAGACGACCACAAGGACCTCGTCTTCATCCGCATCGCGACGTTCGTCGCCGGCGTCATCCCGATCGCGCTCGCCTTGTTCGCGAGCAATGTGCTCGCGGTGACGTTCCTGGCCAAGTCGCTGCGCGCCGCCCTCGCCGTGCTCGTCATCCTGATGTTCTACAAGCCCGGCTACGGCAGCCGCCGCGGGGCGTTCCTCTCCATCCTCGTCGCCGTGCCCGCCACCATCGGCTGGTTCCTCGGCGGCGATCCGTTCGGGGTCGACAACGCCTACATCGCCGTCGCCACTCCCCTGCTGATCATGACCATGGCACAGCTGTTCAGCCGAGGCAAAAGCGACCCGGCGCTCGACCACATCGGAGACCCCACCGACAACTGGCCAACCCCTGCCGCACCGACGTCGGCGCCCACCGCACGAGGAGTCGCTTCATGAATCAGGTACAGGCGCCGGTGGGTGCCACGCTGCGCGGATGGCTGGACCATCTGCAGTCCGACGGTCGCCTGAGCCTCGCCCGCGCCGGCATCGACCTCGAGTTCGGCGTCGCCGGCGTGGCGAACCGCCTCGATGGGCAGGCGGCGTCGCTCTTTTCCCGCCCGGGCGGTCATGCCATGCCGATCGTCTCCGGGCTGTTGTCGGATCGGGCCTGGATGGCCGAGGCCATGGGAGTGTCCCAAGACCAGCTGCTCGGGCGCTTCCAGTCCGCCTGCGTGGAGCCGGTGCCCAGCAGGGAGGTCACCGACGCGGTCTGCCAGCAGGTCGTTTGCAAGGACGTCGACCTGACCACCATGCTGCCGATTCCCACCCACAACGAGCACGACAGCGGTGCGTACATCACCGCCGGTCTGCTGATCACCCGCCGGCCGGATACCGGCGTGCAGAATGTGTCGATCCACCGGCTCCAGGTCAGCGGCCCCGACCGCCTGGGCGCGCTGCTGCTGCCCCGCCACACCTTGGCGTTCTTCCAGGCCCAGGAGGCGTCCGGCCTGGATTTGGAGATCGCCGTGGTCGTCGGGGTCGACCCGCTCACACTGATGGCTTCGCAGGCGATCGTGCCCATCGACCACGACGAGCTGGAGATCTCGGGCGCCCTGCGCGGCTCGCCGCTGCCGGTCACCCGCTGCATCACCAACGAGGTCCGGGTGCCAGCCGACGTCGAAATCGTCCTCGAGGGCCGGCTGCTGGCGCAGGTGCGTGAACCCGAAGGCCCCTTCGGGGAGTTCCCGCAGTACTACGGCGAGCGCGCCCAGCGCCACGTCATCGAGGTGGACACCCTGACCCACCGGGAATCGCCGATCTATCACACGATCGTGGGCGGCGGACTTGAGCACCTGCTGCTCGGCGGCATCCCCCGGGAAGCCTCCTTCCTCACCAGCCTGCGCCGCAGCTTCCCCAGCGTGCGCGACGTGCACCTGTCACGCGGGGGAACGTGCCGATACCACCTGTATGTGCAGATCGAACAGCGCTCCCCGGGTGAGGCGAAGAATGTCATCATGGCCGCACTCGGGACCCACTACGACATCAAACACGTCACCGTCGTCGACACCGATGTCGACGTGCACAACCCCACAGAGGTGGAGTGGGCCGTCGCCACCCGTTTCCAGGCCGACCGCGACCTTGTCGTGGTGGCAGGCAGCCAAGGCTCCAAACTCGACCCCTCCACAGCCGACGGCGTCGGGTCGAAAATGGGCTTGGACGCCACCGTTCCGGTGGACGCGCCGCCGATGAAGTTTACCCGCATCCGCGTACCTGGCCAGCACGAGCTGGACCTCGCGGCGCTCACCAGTCCGGCGCCGCCGGACTGGCAGCATGAATTGTCAGCCGACCGCACAGAACAAGACACCGCCGATGCCAACCGGTAGCCGGCCCCCTCGCCTGGTGGTGGGAATCTCCGGCGCCTCAGGCATCACCTACGGGATCCGACTGCTCGAACTGCTGCGCCCGACCCCGGTAGAAACCCACCTCGTCGTCAGCAAGTCGGCGCGGATGACGCTGGCCTACGAGACCACAATAAGCGTCGGCGAGCTCACCTCGCTCGCCGACGTCGCGTACTCCAACACCGACCTCGGCGCCCCCATCTCCAGCGGCTCGTTCCCCACCCTGGGCATGGTAGTGGCTCCCTGCTCGATCAAATCGATGTCCGAAATCGCCTCCGGCGTCACCTCCAGCCTGCTCGCCCGCGCCGCCGACGTGGTACTGAAAGAGCGCCGCCGATTGGTGCTGATGGTCCGCGAGACACCTTTGCACCGCAACCACCTGCGGACGATGACCGAACTCAGCGAGCTCGGCGCCGTGATCGCCCCACCCGTGCCGGCGTTCTATACCCGACCCACGTCGCTGGAAGAAATGGTCGACCACACCGTCGGACGCGTACTCGACCTCTTCGACCTCGGCGTGAACCTCGACGTCGTGCGCCGGTGGGGCGACGAAACAGACGAATCCGCGGGGAAACACGTCTCCCTCAAGGCTGAACCCTGAAACAGCCGGGCGATGCCATGTGGATCGCCACCCTCATCGGCTGACACCACAAGGAGCTGCGCTGTCAGTGGCTGGAGTCTGACCGGCGCCGACGCAAACCGGGCGCTGTCAGCCGAGCTGGAATGGGTCTCGGGTTCCACCGGTCAGCTCGACGAAGACCGACTTGTTCTCCGTGTACTCATAGACCGCATCGATGCCGTTCTCCCGCCCGATGCCGCTGGCGCCGAAGCCACCGAACGGCATGTTCGGGGCAAGGACGCGGTACGCGTTGATCCAGATGGTTCCGGCGCGCAGCTTCGCTGCGACACGGGTGCGCACGGTGCACGTCCTTCGTCCAGACCGCACCGGCGAGTCCGTAAGGCGTGCCGTTCGCGAGCTTGAGAGCTTCGTCCTCGTCGGTGAACGTGTACGCCGCGAGAACGGGGCCGAAGACTTCCTCACGCACGATCGTGTTCTCCGGCGTCACATTAGTGACGACCGTGGGCTTGACGAACAGGCCGCCACGCTCGGCATCCGGTTCGCCGCCACACGCGAAGGTCGCCCCCTCCGCGTGGGCACCCTGCAGGTAGGCAAGCACCTTCTCGTACTGCGGCTGATTCGCAACCGGTCCCATCTCGGTCTCGGCCTCGAGCGGATCGCCAAGCTTAATCGAGTTCGCTCGCGCCACGACCTTCTCGATCAGTTCGTCGTGGACGTCCTGGTGCACGATCAGGCGGCTACCCGCCATGCACGTCTGACCGGTAGCGGCGAACACCCCGGCGATGAGGCCGTTCGATGCCGCACCGAGGTCGGCGTCCGGGAAAACGATTTGCGGGCTCTTCCCGCCGAGCTCGAGCGTGACGCGGTTCAGGTTCGCGCTGGCCGCCTGCGCGACCTTTGCCCCGGTGGCCGAGGACCCGGTGAACGCGATCTTGTCTACGCCGGTGTGCGAAGCAAGCGACTCGCCGGTCGAACGGTCCCATCCCGTCACGACGTTGAGCACACCGGCGGGCAGTCCGGCGTCGAACAGCACTTGCGCGAACGCGAGTGTCGAGACCGGCGAGTGCTCGGACGGCTTGACCACGCAGGTGTTTCCCGCAGCAAGCAGCGGAGCCAGCTTGAACGTGAGCAACAGAAGCGGGGAGTTCCACGGAGTGATGGCGCCGATGACCCCGATCGGCTCACGACGGGTGTAGCAGAAGTAGTTCGGGTTCATCGGCGGCACCGACCGACCCTCGATCTTGTCGGCCAGCCCGGCGAAGTAGTAATAGTACTGCGGCAGACCCTTCAGCTGGCCGAGCATCTCCCGCATCAATTTTCCGGAGTCGTTGACCTCGAGGCGGGCCAGCCGCTCCGCGCTCGCCAGAATCGCGTCCCCACATTGACGAAGGATCGCCGCACGCTGGAAGCCCGTCATTTGCCCCCACTCGCCCTCGAATGCGGAGCGGGCCGAAGCGACGGCCTCGTCGATGTCCTCGGGGCTGCCGTCGGCGACCACCGCCCACGGCTTGCCTGCGTAGGGATTCAGGGTCTCAAAAGTCTTACCGGACCGCGCATCGACGGACTTGCCGCCGATGAACAGCTTGAACTCCTCGAGGCCGGCTTGGGTTGTGGACGTCATCGACTACTCCTCTGTCGTTGAGGTGATCGGCAGCACGCAGCCGCCCACCTCCGACACTAGATCTGTGAGACCGGTCCAGACAGGTTTGCGGAGGTGGCGGACAGACCGACACCACACCGGTCGCACGTCGACTACTGATGGCCTCGTAGCTGCTCGACATCCACAGTGCGCGGCCGCCGGCCCGAAGATACTGCGCTATCTCGCCACCCGCACCTCCCGCTCGGCGGGCATGCTCATCACCCATGCGTTGCCCACTGACCAAGCGGGGCAACGCCGCGGGCCACGTCATCGCGGGTCAGACGTCGGTGAACACCGAGCTCATCGTCACCAGCTCGGCACGTTCACGAACATCCCCAATCCCGCTGTGCCACCGCACAGAAGCCCCCGCACACCGAACGGCAGCCAACTAACGCCATTTGGTAGTCCAGGCCACCGACTGAACCGCTTGGTCCTTCTTGATCACGGCGAATACCGTCACCTGGGCGAACGCCGAGAATCTGTCGCCGGGCTACCAACGTCAACGAAGTCCAGGCGAGTCGTCATGGACCTTCTTAAGCGGTCCTGCTCGGCCGTGCGGCGGCCCAGGGCACCGAAATGTGGAAGACCAACCGCCCCCCCGGGTGGTTGTGTCAATGGGCTCGGTCAGCGAGCGGAATCCCGCTCCCCTGCCCTGCAACGGGCGGCGCAGCTCGGCCGTTGCGGTTGCCGCCACGGCGGGCAGCTCATGTTCGATCTTGATGGCGATCGACGTAGTACCGCGGTGAGCGGGTGAGCAGGAACAACTGCTCATAGCGGGTGGGACAGGCGGTCGCTTACCGACTCGACGCATCAGCGCCAGCCCGAGGCCGCGCCGCGCGCCGCCGCGTGGCTGCTTCGTGGAGCAACCGTCGACGAAGATCTGCTCCAGCGCGTCCTCGGGAACCCCGGGGCCGCTGTCGGTCACGGTGATACCGACCCAGCTGCCGTGCTCACTGAGGTCGACCTCCACCTAGCGCGGCGGCGGGCCGGTGAGCGCGGCGTCCACGGCGTTGTCGACCAGGTTGCCCACCACGGTGAGCAGCACCCACGACGCCTCGACGGGTTGATCGAGGTGCGAGTCCGGGCTGATCTCGTCGAGGTAGCGAGCAGCCTCGTCGGGCTGACCGACGTCGAGGAGGCCCGCCATGACGTGCATCCGGTTGGTGAACTCATGCTCCTGCGCCCGCAGCGCGTTCGTCAACCCGGTCACCGCGTGCAGCTCCCGCACGAGGCCCTCCAGCTCGGTTCGGTCGCGCAGGGTCACCACCGAGCCGGTGTCCCGGCCCGCAACCGCGACCGGGACGCGGTTGACCACCGGCAGGTGGTCGTCGGTGAGGACGGCTCCGTCGGCGCCGACGACCCGGCCGGAGAGCAGGTCGCGGAGCCTGCCCGGGGGGACGAGCTCGGTCAGCCACTTCCCGCGGGGGTCATCGGGCAGCGCGAGCAATCGACGGGCCTCGCCGTTGACCACGACTACCTTGCCCTGCGGGTCTAGCCCCAGCACCCCTTCCCGGATGCCGTGCAGCATCGCCTCGCGCTCCTGCATCAACGCGACGATGTCACCGGGCTCGAGCCGAAACGTGGTCCGCTTGATGACCCGTGCGAGCAGGAGGGACGCGCCAACCCCCAGGCCGCCGGGGCGATCTCCTCCCCCGACGGATACGGGCGCATCACCTACAGCACCAACGGTGTCCCAGTCACCCTGTCCGCGCACCGCTTCGCCTTGCTGCTCACCAACGGTGAGCTGCCCGCGACGATGGTCTGCGAACACGGCTGCAACGAGACACTCTGCGTCCGGGTGGACCCCGAGCACGCGCACGCCGGCACCCAAACGGCGAACCTGCGCTACGCCGTCAGCCTCGGCCGCCACCGCGGCTCCCGGCCCGGCAACATCGACCCCCGCGGCCACTACCACCGAGCCCTCGCCATCCGCGCCGCCCTCGCCGACGGCTACGACCCCATCCGCCTCGCCCACGCCCGCGAGGACGCGCTGATCGCCACCGCGCCACTGTTCGACCTCCCCTCACCGGCTAGCGGTGCCGCGGCCCAGACCACCCTCTGATCGGGGAAGGTGGCCGCGTCGCGGACAGTTGAACGCTCCGTTGATGATCAGGCTCAGCCCGAACATGGCGTAACAGGCGAGCAACAGGCTCAACCGGGCCTGGCAGGGGTGAACCGTGGATGGGCGGCCTACGTGTTAGAAGGCGAGCGTCAACGTCCGTCTCCCCACCGCCACGAAAGTAGATCAATGAACCTCCGCACCGCTGCTGTCCTCGGTTCCACTCTCACCGTTGCTGCGGGCCTCGCCCTGGGCACCGGGAACGCCTCCGCCGCGGGTCCACCCGCGGCGGCCACCGCGTTCAGCTCCGCGGTGATCACCCCAGCGGGGGGCGCGGTGTCCGGGTTCGGGATCACCGCGACCTTCGCCCCCGGTGCGGTCACCACCGACCGGCTCATCATTTTGGGCAACTGGCCCAACGGACTCGACGTCACCCCGCCCAGCGGCACCGCAGTGAAAACCTTCGGCCTGCAGGAATGCAACACCGACGCCACCGCGTGCACCAGCGAGTTCGGCAACTTCCTTAAGGGTCCCACCAGTCCCGCCGGGACTGAACGGATCCACGGCCACACGGTCGACTACACCGCCGGGCATTCCTTGCCCGACGCCGCGGGGAACACCAACTTCGGGACCAGCAAAAACAAGCTCGTCACCATCACCGCGCAGACCGGGGCGAACCAGGTCTACGTCTACAACGCCAACAACACCACCACCGCGGGCGCGTACCCGACGAAGCTACCCAGCACCAGTGACGGCGCATCGCTGACGTTCCAGACTTTCCAGCCCATCGTCTGGGTCGAGACCGCCCCCACCAGCTGATCCCGACAGTCCACCGATCCACCGACCGACGGCCCTACCGGTGTCACCCAGCTCTGGGCAGCGTGACGGACCAGCACAGGTCGCGATGAAACGGCTACGGGCCTTCGTGTTTGAAAGGCATGAAGGCCCGTAGCCGTCTCACCGTGCGGGTTCTGCCGGTGCTCGACGTGCTGGCCCCTCGTGGGCAGGGGGCACGACGCGGCACCTTCTCCGATCAGGGGGTGGTCTGGGCCGCGGCAGGTACCGCTTCGGGCTGGTCGTGGTGGGGTTTGCGCAGGAGCAGGAATCCGAGTGCAGCGAGGAACACCACCAGGCTGGTCCAGTCGTTCAGGCGGAGCCCGAGGAAGTGGTTGACGTGGTCCACGCGCAGCGCTTCGATCCAGGCCCGTCCCAGGGTGTAGGCGGCGACGTAGAGCGCGAACAGCCGTCCGTTGCTCAGCGCGAAGCGGCGACCGGCCCAGACCAGCAACACCGCCACCCCGACGTCCCACAGGGACTCATACAGAAACGTCGGTTGGTACAAGGCGATCGTGGGGGAAGTGGCCGGGCGGTGCGCCGGGTCGATCTGCAAGGCCCAGGGCAAGGTGCTGGGGCCGCCGAACAGTTCCTGGTTGAAGTAGTTACCCCAACGTCCGATCGCTTGGGCGACCACCAAGGGTGCGGCTAGTGCGTCAGCGAAATCAGCCAGTCGGATGCCGCGGCGGCGACACGCGATCCACGCCCCGACCGCGCCCAGCGCGACCGCCCCCCAGATCCCGAGTCCACCGTCCCAGATGTAGAGCGCCCGGATGGGTTGTTGCCCGCGGGTGAAGTAGAACTCCGGGTCGGTGATCACGTGATACAGCCGACCGCCGATGATCCCGAACGGCACCGCCCAGATCGCGATATCAAGCACATCGTCGGCGGCGCCACCGCGCGCGGACCACCGCTTCTGGGTCCACCAGATGGCCACCACGATCCCGGCGATGATGCACAGCGCGTACGCCCGGATGGGAAGCGGCCCCAGGTGCCAGACCCCTTGGCTGGGACTGGGCAGGTAGGCCAGAATCATCTCGTTCTCATTTCTTGCATCATGGCGACAGCGAAACCCGCGACCCCACATTGCCACCGCTTAGATCCCAAACGCTGCCCGCGGGGACCGCGCCGATGCGCCGGCACCCAGCGGGGGGAGGACTGCGAGCACCGCAACGTAGCGGCTCAGGGAGTAATAAGTCAGAGGCGCTGCGCTGCTGACGGTGTGCACGTTCGGTGCGATCACCGTGGTGAGGACGGTGTTGGGCGTTGGTCGCCGGGGACGATTCCAGGCCGTGTGCAGCGGTGGTGCGTGTAGTGGGTGGCATTCGCTGACGTCGGGGTGGGCGCGCGCAGCTTTTCCTCGCCGTCGATGCGTTGCTCAGGCCGTGTCCTGAACTGCGTGATCGGTGTAGGCCAGTGCCATGGCGGCGCGGTGGGCCATCAGGGCTCGACGGGTAACGGCGTTGTGCCCGGTGAGGCGCCGTTCGATCCTGCTGGTGATCTGTGCGCCGAACAGTGCGGCGAGTGCCGCATAGCCGCTACTACGCAGCGCGGGTCTGAGTTTCATGCGGCGCTCCGGACGGTGATCGGGTGCCCGATCACGGCGTTGTAGAGGTAACCGTGGTGATTCCAGGGGACGGTGTC
>JAABUZ0100003218.1_pt1 | contig 24798 bp, 25 predicted proteins | sample 5562091 | NCBI WGS metagenome assembly JAABUZ01 (sample SAMN12813069, study PRJNA571459) | rock metagenome | isolation source: Antarctica rocks | place: Antarctica: Victoria Land, Linnaeus Terrace sud | collected 2015-12-21 | reverse complement strand
GAGTACGCAGTCCTCGCTGGATCGCGTGCTTGTCAAAGACTAGTGTAGGAAATGATTGCAAAGATCGCAAGATGCTTGGTCAACTTGGAGTCCCCAATGGCGTAAAGCATGATGCGAGACACACTCCCACAGGTATTACAAACTGGTACACGAGCATCATGCTCATCGTGGCGATAGGCTACGTTATTGCTTCGACTGCCATCGCAGAGTTTTTGTTGCGTAAACGCGACTTGCTTCTCTTGTAGTTACACCGTCAAAGTTCATGTGTCATTTCGCCGCCTTCAACGGCGAAAGGGGAGGAGATTGGGGTGAGGTTGACCATGACATTCCCGTCGAGCAGGTACAACAGCTTGATGAGCAACTGGATAAGGTAGATGTGACACCCCTAAAAGCCACTATTGGCATACAGTAATGAATTTGCTTTTATGCGAGGTCGATGTTCTAAGACAACTGTACGACTTGTTGTTGCTTGAAACAACACAGTGAGTTCAGCAAACGAAGTAATAAGTTCTAAATCTTATCTATTTCACTGGGATCGTGAGCTAATATGTTATGAACATTATCTATCAGCTTTTGCCTATCATTAGCTAACATATTATCGATGGAGCAATGATCATCTAGAGGAATGTGTTTTTTGACGAATAACGCGAGACGCTCATACGCTGCATCCTCTGAACATCGACGATTCAGCATGACGTAGCGAACTAATGCTTCCCTAGACTGCCGATATCTTTCTAGTATTTGCTCCAAATCTTTTCTTCTTCGAATATTTTTTTTTAAAGTAAGAATAATGCTGACAACTATAAACACGAAGATAATCGTACCTAGAAGATAGACAATGGTCACTTGTCTCCTCCACCTACTGCAATACAAACAATTATAGCAAAGCATGTATTTATAGAAGTATAACAGACATACAATGATTTTGCAAAATTGGGCTGAGAGCTTGAAGAGGAGGGAAGCTTCATTCTTCGTTTTATCGATAATCACATCAATTTGTGGAAACTCGATCTTCTTGGAGGGCACGGAAGGGGCAGAAAAATGTAAATATATTTGATAAGTCAAGATTCCCCGTAGGCAATTTTTCAAAGAAAAAAGACTTATCCAAAGTGCGTTTGCAAATATTTTGATACAGAAGAAGGGTAGACGATAGATTTTCATTACCTCCTCCCGCCCGGTCCGTTTCAGAAGAGCGAAGCAATTTTATATGAGAGTATTAACAATGCAAATTTTTCGTAGTAAGGTGAAAAATTCTACAAACGCTCTGAAAAAGAGGATGCACCTGCTTAAAAAAGATTGTGAACACGAGGATTTATATGGCGAGTAGAATATGCACGGTGGTTAGAACATTCAGGGATGACCGCAAGGGGCTGCTCTTACCATATGATCACAATACGTTCAAACAGATGATGTAGAAGCAATCCCTTGCGGTCATCCCTGAATGTTCAAAGTTCAATCAATCTTACTGACTTCCTAAACGATGAAGTGTAGATACAAACGCATTTACGCGTGATACGTAGCAAAGACACAAACAAGATGATTTGTCGTATATTTGTGGCAGTCGTGGCAGATATAGTAGCCACCACCAGCGGGGTGTCCACAATGCCATGTGTAGGTTACTCTACTCCCTTGAGGACAGTAGGAGTGAGGGCACGCATTACCGGTGCAACAATGTAAGGTTGTAGCAGCCTCTGCAGCCTGGCTGAAAAATTCCTGACCAGTGATGAGTACTGCAGCGCCGATTACCGCCTTTCCTATTTTTGATAAGAAGCCTCGCCGCGAAGATTGGTCTGCTAACCGTTCACTCAGCTGTTTGATAAACTTATCCATTGTTAGTTCCTTTCTTTTAAGAACAATCTATAGCTTCAACTAGTTCAGGAATCCAATGAGAGAAATGTGGCCCTCTTAAGACATGATTGTAAAGCTTAGAATCAGCGTTCCGAACAGCATCAGTATAGCAGCTAACATCCATTGTGTACGCCAAAGATTGAACAGAGGACCAGTAAGCCATTCTGTGGTGGCATTGCGATGACAATAAAGTCCCCAACTTGCCGGGAAAATCATCAATGCACGTGCCGCACCATACGTTCCCATCAATAACGCCCCATAGGCTACATCACCTTTCACAATACACCAAGCACAAAGTACATAAAAAGCGCCGAAAGGAATTCGTGTCATTACACCAATTCCGAGTGCTGCACCATAAGCTAGCGCAGCACCGTATGGTTTCCACCATCGCCACCATGTGATGGGAACGGCTTGCCGTAGTATCGGACGTGGTAGTCGAAGCAAACCTACGTCACTGACCGCATAGGCTATGGCTAGCAGACCAACGAACATGATTCCCAACTGGGGAAACGCTAAAAAGACTACCGAGCCATGAAGCCAACTTCGTAACAGGTGTCCCAGCATACCAAGCACAGTACCTAGCAAGGTTGCTGTACCTATACAGGCTATAGTGTAAAGGCTGGCCGATAATAGCCAGCACCAACGGTTGGAGGTCTCCTGCACGAGGAACCCGATCGTCCCGATCATTGAGCGCCCTCAAGCCGTTGTGGTTTTAGCTACACCCGTTAAGGTTGCGAGTAAAAAAGGCAGAGCAGCTATCAACGCAACCACGCTAGACTCAGTTCCGATGCTTATTCGGGTACTCAACACAAGCAACAATCCAATACTTATGCTGCCAAAAAGAAAAGGAAGACATTGCAAGCGTTGGCGAAACGAAATCATAGTATATTCCTCCAGTCCAATTCAGGCCTGTTACAGTTGAGCTGGTTAGAGACAGCCGAGAACTGCTATCACTTCTGACTCGCTTTGACAATTACAAGCCACACAACGGGTTAGTCATGAGTAGTGGCATAGACGCAGACCAACCTGTAGGGGGAACGCTGGTAGCAGTCATGGCAGATATAATAGTCACCGGAGTCACCGTCAAAAGGATGACCGCTGCTTCATTCCTTCCTTTCTTGAAGACAATTCAAAACCTGATTAGAGTCTTCATGTAAGTTGCACTAGATCACACTACAATCTCTGTTCATGTTCGCACTGAATGTTGGTCTATAACTGGGAACAAATTAACCTGTGCTTTGTCATATCCCGACTCATCACCCAGTAAAGCCAACAAATCGTCGTTCCCTCCAACAAAGCCTTTTCTGACGAGGATACCCCTCTCGTTGTACAACAAGGAGAAAGGGGTACGATGAATATCGAGCCCCATAGTGATAGTGCGGTCGCTATCACAGATAACAGGCATATGTAGAGGAAAGACACTCAAAAATGCCAGGCAAGTCTGCTCGTCACCCCGTATGATAACAGCTAGGCGTACAGCGTGGTCAATATCGTTCACTAAAGCGTTTAATGACTCGACAATATGCTGACAAGTATCACAAAGTGGAGACATGAACACAAGAAGAAGAGGACTACGCTCATTCAGCGATGCCAGGGAGAGGTTGCCAAAGCCGTTAAGCGTATCGATCTTCAAGTCCATTCGAGCTGAACCAATAGTCGGCCCATCATGCTCTAGGTCAGGAATAGAGTCCTCCTGCTGCGGCTCAGAAGGATGTACATCGAGTTGGCGTTGCATCAAACCAAGTTGACGTAGAATGCCTATCAGCAAGAAACAGACAACCACAACAAGCACCCATAGAATGAAATAACTTGCAAGCCATAGACCAGACATATAAATACTCCTTTCAACGGTAACGCTGCACCCTCACAGTGTATACCTACTTCCTGGTTACAAATGCACTCCTATACGAGTTGCTGCCATATGTTGATCTGCCTAGTAGGGTGGCGATACACGTGGTTAACACTACGCACCCCAGCAATGGTTCCATACTTGCTGTTTGTGCCAGACCGATGAAGTGAAATACAGACCAGGGTTCTAGTGTTACCCACTCATTTGTAAAAGAAGTGAGGGCAATAGCGGCAAAAAGCAGAGCAACATCTTCGAGCAAGAGTCGCCATCCGATGCCGCGTTTTGTAGCCTTACCGAAGCAGTGACAGTCAAGTGTTCGCCCTCGAACCAGATTGATGCCTACTCCTATGATAAAGCTGAGGATGAGCAGCAACATGACAATAGCGGCAGCACGCACTGCTGTTCCACTAAGCAAGAGAAGTGCTAGTAGACATTCGAGAGGAGGAAGTAAACGTGCATAGAACTTGCTAAGGCCGGATGGCAACACGCGATATTCCAGAACAGCCAGAACGAAGCCCCTAGGATGTCGTAGTTTAGGAACCGCGGCTGCTAGAAAGCTGCTTCCCAGTATAATGCTCAAAAGCATCTGTATAACCATACCCGCAACGCTCATCCCTCAATTTCCTCCAGTATAGGTGATGGCACCAGGTGCCATGGATAGACAGAGTGTGGTATCAGGGCGGGCCATTGACCTTGCCCAGGTCCTTGCCATAGGTTTGCGTACTTACTAATCGCATCAATTCGCCAATATGCGGACCAAATTTCACTGCACCATCGCTTTGCATGACGCACGGCATACACATGGTTAGGCACGTTGGAGAACCTAACGAGATCCTCCTCAGATTCCCAGATTGAGAGTGTGCAACAGGCAACAGGGCTTTGCAGCAGGAAGGCGTAGCGTACCAGTCCTGGAGCTTGGTTGAGATTTCGTCGCATCCGACGATAAGTCAGGTACATCGGCAGGAGCAGCCAGAAGTGCCTAAGACGAAACCTCGTGGTAATACACATCATCCAATCACCTCCCGCAGAAAGAACTCTTTTATGAACATATGAACTGTGGTCCCCGAAATAGTGTAACATCATGGTTTGCATTTTCACAATGACAAAATCAAGTACGTAATTTCACTGCTTCTACCTAAAGCACTTTCGATTTACTTGGTCAAGGCATGTACAATATAAGTTCTTCTGTGGCTATAGCTTTTTTCGTTGAACTTACAAATGCTAGCTCAAACGCCAGCAACCCGATCACAAGTGCGAACGCAAAGATAAATCCGTTGCTAACAGGTTCAGCAAATAGAATGAGAGGAAGACAGGCAAGGAGCAAGGTAATCAGTAAGCCAAGCACTAGAATGTACACTTGCAGAGTACGTGTGAAAGAAATTAGAGGGAACACAAAGAATGAACATACACCGACTATAAACAATCCAATCCATAGCAGCCATAGTGCTGCATTTGCATAGTGTTGTAAAACGCTTACATGGCCCTCCCTCTGATAATAGGCGATGCAGTTGGTTAAGTGGTAGCCTGAAAAGCCTCTACAACCCTCGTCTGCTATTTGCGAAAGAGGAAGCGAGAGAATGTAGATACTAAGTGGAATAGCAATAACAATAAAGGTGCTCAATATCATAGTAGGGATGACAAATTTTTTATATTTTTCCATCCCTTTACTCCTTCTCTATTATCAAAGACAAGCAAACAGAAGTTCTCATGGAGCGTTTGACATCTCACATGTAGCCCAATATATTAAGGACCTGTTACTTCAATCCTCGTATGCTGAATTGTTGTAAGCCTGAGCAACTTTGCAGGTCCGAAATCGCAAGATGAGCGATGATCTTGGCTTCTGCGTAAAATTGAATGCGTTAAACATATTGTTGGCCCCCTTATCGAGCATTGTTACAGGAGACAGTAGGTAGATTACCACTTGAGGCATCCTCCATAAATTGTTGTGTTGATACAACATACTGCCAGTCTTTTCCATAGCGCATGTGGTGAATCGCATTGAAGGCGGACCAATGGTAGCCAAAACCTCCCTCTGCTGGTGGTGCATAATAACGCCAGCTATAGCCTTTGGCATCCAGTTCGTCGGTCAACGTCGGGAAGTTGAAGCAGGCATTTTGTAAGTGTGTTGACCCATTATTACTCATTACCTCGACCTGCTCATTGGGCACATCACATCCCCACCCCGCTGTATTATTAGGCGGATTATTGATGACCCCACCCGACTTTGCTGCAATTGTATAAAGATGATTAGGGAAACTGGGTCCGATTAAGGAGGAGAACATATTATCACCGAGAACAAATTTTTGTGCGTAGAGCTAGTAGTTGGGAATATCTGATTGATACATCTGAGTGAGACTGTTATTCGCGTAGGGATTGGTTCGACGAACTTTATAGAGCGTCCCCCCGCTACTCAATAAATCGAACTGATCCATTTTTCCATTGTTGTATGCTTGAGTAACCCCCTCGAAGGAGTGATCTATATCCGGTACCTGATCTTGCTCATGTTGCAACGGTATGGTCTCACCTTCCAAATCCAGTGCTGTTGTCGCACCGTTCGCTCCGGGGTACGTCCCAAAGTAGTTGTCAAAGGTCCGGTTCTCTTTGATAAAAAGACAATATGCTTGATACGCTGAGATACAGTATCTGAAAGGGATGGCGATGATTGACCCAGCGAGCAAGCACTCAGCATCAACATCAAGCTGATCAGTCCATAATGGATGAAACGAGAAAAGTAAGGCTTTCGACCCCCTGAGGTTATCCAAGAAGACATAGCATACTTCACTCCATTCCTCCTTCCTCTTGCTTCAAGCTAACTGAGAGATAACCTTCAATTTCTTCATGCTATTTAAATTGGCAGTAGACCTAGATCGATGAGGTTTTGTGTGCTGCCCCAATAATCCCAATGAGCAATATGTTGATGAATAGGTGCTTCCAATACAGCTACGCACTGTCTAAAGGCAGTTTCTGTATTGCTGTCTAGTAGCTCTAATGGCGAAATTTCCAGGATTTGATGCCGCCAGTCTGGCTGACGACGTACAACCATCACTAAAACCGGTGAACCGGTAAACTGGGCAACACTAACGCTACCTGGGAGTAAAGAAATTCGCTGACCAAGAAAATCAACTTGCATAGCCCTTGCACGGTCTGCCGTTGGTAGAGGAGTCTCAATTGCTATAGTTATCAATTCATTGGAACGCAGGATTTCTGCCATCCGTATTGCTGTACCAAATCGGTCCATCGCAGGCTCTATATTCGGTCTATGACGATGTCGAGCTAAAGGTTTCTCCTGTACGAGTCGCCATAAAAATCTCTGTAAGGGCGACATGCGGCTATCATACGTGGATCGCCAATCGCCGACAGCGGTGACAGGGAAACCGCATGCTCCGATTAAAGAGAAACAACTATTAAAAGAGCCAAAGTGTGCGCTACAAATGATCGCCCCTTTACCAGTAGCCAGGGCAGATGTGACGTGTTCCAGTCCTTGTATCTCTATCAGGCGTGCCAATGCGTGGCCTTTGCCAGCCAGTCGCATCACATCAATTGGCTCACAAGAACGTCTTCGGAAGAATTCATGAACTATCTGAACACGCTCCAGTGGAGTCAGTTGCTCACCCAGAACTCCATGTAGGTTATGTATAATCTGTTCTCGTAGCAGCCTATTGCGTCTGTAGCACCAGTCACCGCGCAGACAAGCTATCCTATAGGCGAAGGAAGCTGGAAGAAACGCAATCAAAGGCACGAGTAGGAAACGATAGAAGAGTTCACTCAGTTCATACATAATCCGCGCACGTGTAAGTGTGCTTTGTCGTTGATCTAACGCATAAGCCCTCATTGCTTCTCCTCGTATCTATTCGATGTGTATGAGCTAACGTTCCAACAATACACCGATACCGAGGTCACGTGCAGCTTGATAGGCATAGGAAGCGAGGGCCACATCTTCAATAGCAAGCCCAAAAGGATTGACTAGAATGATCTCGTCTGGAGTATGCCGCCCAATTTTGGTTCCCCCGACGATTTCCCCTAGCTGGGCATCGATACGTCGGCAATTATTATTAGCTATTTCATCGGGACCAACAACTTTGCCCTCTTGGTACATTCTCCCTATGAGTCTCCTGGTGTCGTTTTTGACGAGATTCCAGTCGTCGACAATCACCTTATCTGCTTTGAACACAACTTCTGGTAAGGGGTCATCAAGTGAAATATTGACGAGCAACGAACCGGGTTGTAGCCAGTCATAAAGAATATAGCCAGAGGTAGTGGTTGTTACCGGAATGATGAGTTGTGCCGACCGAATAGCCTCTTCAGCCGTTGCGGTTAGATGCATTTCTACTCGATTGGCTTCTAGTATGGGAGCGAGATCACTTTGCAGGGCCATTACTCTTTCCTTATCGATATCAAATATCCATATTTGACGTAAGTAAGAGAGACGCTTTACCAAAAGTTCAATATGAGCACGTGCAAGAACGCCTGCGCCAATGACTGCCATGCATTCAATTTCTGCTCCTTTTAGTAGATCAGCAGCGAGTGTGGTCACGCTGGCAGTACGTAAGCTCGATAAGTAGGCTCCTTCCATAACGCACACGATGCGTCCAGAAATAGTATCGTAGAGCAATGTCAAGCCATTTGCGCGAGGTAGTCCTCGACGCGGGTTATAATTGTTGCCGTTAATGATCTTGGTGCCAGCAATCCTCAAAGAGCCTTTAATGTAACCAGGCATATTTAGACTACGTATGCTCTCGTCTTGATCGTTGATCCAGTAAAGATAGGCTTCATCAGGTAGGATTGTCTGACCGGCATTATGCAGTTGGAATACTTCGCGTATAGCGGCAACACTATCAATAGTCTGACATGCGCTTTCCACATCTTTTTGAGAAAGGTAGAGCAGGTGGTTATCCGTCTGAATAGTCATGAGTATCTCCATTGCTACAAACGTCATTCGGTTACCAGGAACGAGATACAGTATGCAGGATATCTTGTACTGGCTGCAGGTGGTCTTGCGAGAGAGAGATGTTATGTTGCTGCAACCACTGATCACTGAAGATAGAAGATAGGTAGTTCTCTCCACTGTCGGCGCAGACGCATACTACATTCTCCAATTCTGGATGGCTTTGTAGATAACTGGCACAAGCGGCAAGGACGGCTCCGCTAGAGCCGCCAACTTTGATACCTGCTACTGCGTATAAGGCATGACAGAAAGCAAACGCCTCCTCATCACCAACGAGCAGATGCGTATCGTATAACTCTTTTGAAATAAAACTTGAGCATTGAGACGAGCCTATTCCTGTCAACTTACGCTGACCCGCTGGGGAGCCGAAAATCACCGATCCACGTGCATCGACTCCAATAACCTGAGTGCTCGGGCTGACTTCGCGGAAGAAACGGCCTATGCCAGCTAATGTTCCACCAGTCGAGGTTGCGGCGAAGACAGCATCCACTTCCCCATTTAATTGACGGTAAATTTCTGGCGCAGTAGAGGTATAGTGAATATGAGGATTGGCCGCGTTTGAATACTGATTTGTCCAGACGTATTTATCGGAAAGCTGGCAGAGTTCTTGAATACGTGCAAGGCGAGAAAGGAGATAGCCCCCATTGGCATCTGGTTGATCGACCAGCTCGATCATAGCACCAAGAGCTTGCATTTTAGCAAGGTTCTCCTGCGTCGTCTTAGGGTCGATGATAGCAAGAAACGGGTAGCCCTTCGTCCGACAGATAAATGCAATTGCGACTCCTAGATTACCTGAAGTAGACTCAATTACGACCGACCCTTTATGCAAGAGATTCCGATGTTCCAGGTCTTGTAGCAGAGCATAGCCAGTCCTATCTTTCACAGAGCCAGCTGGATTAGCACCTTCAAGCTTAAGATGTACCTTTCTAACCTTACCATCAATCACAAAATAAATCTGTTCTACTGGTGTGTTGCCTATCTGATGTACAAGTCTATGCATCTCGATAGAGGTTATCTCTGCAATGCCTCTGGCATTCATCAATAGAGACTCCATATGCGGCTCCTCTCCGACCTGGCTGCGGTAGACTACTCTGTATATATCCTTGGTCTACGCTAGACTCATCTGAATACTTGGTATTACATTCCCTGATGAGCAATTTGTGGATACTGGCAAGAAGACAGAGAAACTCCACCTACATTATTATTTCTGCGGTACTCGGAAAGAGTGTAGCATCATCGGTTCTTTCCCCACAACCGCAATTACAGGTACATAATTCGCGCTAAAGGTTTCGCCAGTTGCTCCGTAAAAGCTTGCATAACAGATCAGTAGATAGTATAGAACACTCACCTACGTCTTTTCCTACCCTTCCAGGAAACGGTTCTTCGTAGCTTTGCCCAGAGTTTGTACGAAGGGGTACCCAGTAAAAACTTTCGCACTTTTCCGAATGCTCATCATCAAAGGGCTGTGCTATAGTCTCGTATGGTCTGAACTCATCTCGTTACCAGCCAATATTTCAACCATTTAAACCAGTAGCTACCGTAAGAGCGGAGAGGAAGCTGATGAAAATTGCATCCAAACAGGCGGCGCAACCTGAAGTCTTTGAGATAAGCGAGCTGATTGCTGCCTATAATGTAGTGGGAAACTCACAGCACGTTCTACCACGAGTAAGCGTTGTCATTCCGGCCTATAACGAGGCGAGGAACTTACAGCATGTGCTACCGCTGCTACCCACCTGGGTTCATGAGGTAATTCTTGTGAATAATCACTCGACCGACGATACTATTGAGGTCGCCTGCAAGTTGCTACCAACTATTCGAATCATCAATACAGAGCACGGGCGCGGCAAAGGAATAGCATTGCAAGCTGGTTTTGCGGCAGTCACCGGCGATATTATCGTGATGATGGATGCTGACGGCTCGAGTGACCCACGCGAATTACCACGTTTTATCCAGGCACTACTAACTGGTGCTTACCTTGCGAAAGGGTCACGTTTCATCGGTGATGGTGGAAGTTCCGATATTACTCAGTTGCGTCGCTTAGGTAGTCAAGGGCTGATCTGGATTACAAACAGGCTTTTTGGGCTGCACTTCACCGATATGTTCTGTGGCCTCAATGCTTTCTGGAGGGAGAGCCTCAATTTCTTTGAAATTGACTGTAAGGGCTTTGAAATTGAAGCACAACTTCATTTGCGTATTTGCAAAGCCAACCTTGAGATTGTAGAAGTATCTAGTTATGAACATGCACGGATTCACGGGACCAGCAACTTTCGCACTTTTCACGATGGTTGGCGCGTACTGAAGATGATCGTGAAAGAGTGGGCCAATGGCCGCGCAGTGGTCAGAACAGCGAAAATGGGTCGCTCTTATCAACAAGAAAATAGTGTATGGGATGGGCTAACAATCACAGAGCAGTTTGGTGCAGTGCAATAATCTTAATTATCTGAAGAGAAATTCAGGTGAATCAATTGAAGTGCCACTGGCGGAAATGGAGGTAATAGTGGTTCTAGCTACAGAACAACACAACGTACCTATTTTAATGTATCATAGCATTTCTAGCCCTGCCAATTCTGGGTTTAAGCCATGCACCGTTTCTCCAGAGTCGTTTAATGAGCACCTATCCTATTTAAAGCAGTGCCATTATACGTCTATAACTGTAACACAATTTGCAAAAGCAATGACCAGAGGAGGAATTTGCCTTCCCTCCCGTCCCGTGATATTGACCTTCGATGATGGCTACGCGGATTTCTACACCACGGCCCTTCCAGCACTTCAACGCTACGGATTTACAGCGACTCTCTTTATTACTACAGCATTCATAGATAGCACAAGCCGCTGGTTACAGTATCCAAATGAGCGTTCGCGCCCTATGATCACAAAAACACAACTGGCAGAGATCAATGCGTGTGGAATAGAGTGTGGCGCACACACTCATACACACCCACCTCTGGACATGTTGCCTCTTTCAGTCGCACGTGACGAGATTGTTCGCTCCAAAGAGTTGCTAGAAGAATACCTCGGCCAACAAGTTTCAAGTTTCGCTTATCCGTATGGCTACTACAATACTCGCTTACAGCAGATAGTGAGGGCATGCGGTTTTACATCAGCCAGTGCAATTAGACGAGCAATAAGTTCTCTCCATGACAATCCCTATGCGTTAGCCCGTCTTGCAATCTGGCCAGATACTGATGTACATACCTTAGCTACCGCTCTATTGACTGGTCGTGGACCACTAGTTGCATCACCTGTGAAACGAATACGTGCTAACTTGCGCCTGCATGTTCGCAGCGTGTATGGAAAGTTTTGGAGCCACAGAAGAGGGGCTTAGTAAGGAGATCAGATGGACATGAAGACGCTACCTAACTTTTTCATTGTCGGCGCGGCACGTTCTGGCACGACCTCTCTTGATCAATATCTCAGACAGCATCCGGAAGTCTACGTTACGCCGAGGAAAGAAACGCACTTTTTTGCAACCGACTTTTTCCCCCCATACTTCACAGGACCAGGAGATGAAAGGCTAAATGAGTTACTGATTCGGAATGAGGAGCAGTATGCGCAACTCTTTACCGACGTAGCAGGAGCAAAGGCCATTGGCGAAGCCTCAGCTTTCTACCTCGGATTTCCAGGTACGGCGGAGCTAATTGCTCAGGCGGTTCCCGATGCGAAGATTATCATAATATTGCGTGAGCCTGTGGCCCGAACATACAGTGCTTATATGATGCTGTTACGAGATGGTCGAGAAACATTAGGACTTGAGGAAGGATTGAGTCGGGAGGCAGAACGTAAGCAAAAAGGCTTTGAACCGATCTGGTGGTACAAGGAACTGAGTCTCTATTACAAACAGGTCAAGCACTATCTAGATGTGTTTGGAACACAGCAAGTAAAAGTGTTGTTATATGAAGAACTTTTCGCTCATTCTGGGGAGGTGTTGTCCGATGTGTTTTCCTTTCTGAGGGTAAAGGAAGACGTAGATATCAATACGTCCGTTCGCTATAACATTTCGGGGGTCCCGAAGTCGCGCGGCTTCTATACGTTACTGGACAACATTATCTATAACCCCAGTGTCCTGGAGAAACGCATCAAGTCTTTAGTGCCTTTACAACTGCGGGTGGCATGGGCAAGTAGGATTATTGGCATGTCTGTAGACCGGGTTAGTATGAATCCCCAGGAACAAGCCCGACTCAAGGCATACTTTGCAGATGATGTGGGAAATCTGGAGGATTTGCTACATCGAGACTTGCTTTGCTGGCAGTACCGAGAGCCTAGTATTATGCAAAGATCCTGAAGTCGGCCATGCATGGATGAAAGCGAGGTCTAAGGGATGCTTGAAACGTCTAGCCCATTACGAGTGCTGATGGTAGCGGCACGCTACTTTCCATATACAGGAGGTGTGGAGACGCATATCTACGAGGTAGGACGGCGTTTGGCACGGATCGGCATCAAGGTTACAGTCTTGACTACGGACTTGAACGGCCAACTTCCAATCAATGAAGAACTGGAGGGAGTACAAGTTCATCGTGTACAAGCGTGGCCTGCCAATAGAGATTATTATTTCGCACCCGACATCTATCGCTTCATAATGCAGGGACGATGGGATATTATTCACTGTCAGGGATACCATAATCTGGTTGCACCATTAACAATGCTTACCGCATGGCAGGCAAAAATTCCATATGTAGTTTCATTTCATAGTGGTGGCGATACGTCTCGCTTTCGCAAAGTGTTCCGAGGAATGCAGTGGATAGGACTTCGCCCACTTCTAGCAAGAGCGCAGAAACTGATTTGTCCTTCCAGGTGGGAGGTAGAGTTCTTTCGTGAGCGGTTACATTTGTCGGGTCAGCAGTTTATCATCATTCCCAATGGAGCCTCGCATTTACCTGTACTAGCAGACTCTATACAAAAAAAGTTGAACGGTACACTGATTGTTTCGATTGGTCGGCTTGAGCGATATAAAGGGCATCAACGAGTAATTGCTGCGCTACCAAAGGTGCAGGAATACATTTCGGATGTTCGGCTTCGCATTGTGGGTACGGGACCGTATGAGTCTGCTCTGTGGAAGTTAGCACGAAAGCTCGCTGTCACTGAGCACGTAGAAATCCAGGCTATTCCACCAGGAGATGGAAATGCTATGGCTTCATTAATCAGCCAAGCTGATCTCGTGACACTCCTTAGTGAGCATGAAGCTCAAGGTATCGCTGTTCTAGAGGCACTCGCTCTCCGCCGTCCAGTTCTCGTCGCCAATACTACCGGATTGCAAGAGCTTGCTGACCGTGGCTTTGCACGATCAATTTCCCTTGAAAGTACTCCGGAAGAAGTGGCAAGGGCAGTGGTCAAGCAACTGCATCAGCCTCTGATACCAGTAAACCTCGAATTACCAACATGGGACGCTTGCACAGCCGATCTTTTAGCTCTCTATCAAACCGTCAGCGGGAGGGTAGCATGCGTATCCTGATGCTTACTCAGTTCTATTCGCCCATAATTGGAGGGGGAGCAATACACGTCCGGTCACTCAGTATCGAACTTGCATTGCGTGGACACGACATAACAGTCGTCACGTTGTGGCATCAGGGGCAAGCTGAATTTGAGATGGATTGCGGTGTACGAGTGTATCGAATTCGCTCCTCAATGCGAAGATTGCCCTGGCTCTTCAGCGACAATGGACGGCAGTACGCTCCACCATTTCCCGATCCAGAGGTAATGCTGGCACTACGTCGTATCATTATGCATGAACGTCCTGAGATCGTTCATGCACACAACTGGTTAGTGTATGCCTTTCTACCACTAAAAGCCTGGAGCGGTGCCAGGCTCATCGTGACTTTGCACAACTATGATTTGACGTGTGTGAAGACAACGCTTCTATATCACGGCTCAAGCTGTGATGGCCCTGGTTTCACGAAATGCCTTAGCTGCGCTTCTCACTTCTATGGTAGAGCAAAGGGAATACCAACTGTCCTCTCTCATCGGGTAATGAGCTTGATTAGTCGAGGTCTCGTTGACATGTTCTTACCCGTGAGCCAGGCAGTGGCCCTTGGCAACGACCTGATTGGTAGCCATTTGCCGTTTCAGGTTATTCACAACTTCATACCCGATGATATAGCTATACTGCAAGATGGTATCGAGCCTTATCTTATCCAGCTACCTACTGAGGACTACCTCCTCTTCGTAGGTGCTTTAAATCTTCAGAAGGGTGTGAATGTACTGCTACATGCATATGCAAATCTTCCTGATGCACCTCCCCTGGTACTCATCGGTTTTCAAACTCCTGAGTGGCAGATGCTGAGTGAGGATTGTCCACCCAATGTCTTTGTCTTCAAAGATTGGCCTCGTAACGCTGTCATGGGGGCATGGCGTCGCAGCATTATAGCATTACTTCCCTCAGTGAGTGCTGAATCTTGTCCCACTGTGGTGATGGAGGCAATGAAGACCGGGTGTCCAGTCATTGCCTCTCGTATTGGTGGTTTGGCAGAGCTAGTTGCTGATGGTGAAACAGGTCTCCTGATTGAGCCAGGTGATCCATTAGCCCTCCAACAGGCCATCAAGCGGTTGCTAGCAAATCCCGACCTTCGCAGGTGCATGGGACAAGCAGCTTTGCATAAAGTTGTTGAGTTTCAAGCCAGCACAGTTGTACCACGCATTGAGCACGCCTATGAGGAACTCCTGCGAAAGGAAAATTTCTCTAGAAAGAATGATCTAATATTTAGTAAACATTAAGGCAAATAAAAATGACAATAACGAGACCAAGAGATGGGGGAAGTTCTTTTGAAAACTTAATTTGTCCTCGATGCAGTGCTTCCATTCTGCCACACGCCGTCTATTGTAGTGCTTGTGGCGAACAAATAGACAGAGACCAAAACCAACAGGGGAAAGTACATCCTGAAAACGGTGAAGATACCCAAAAGCAGGAAGGTACAGATACTGTACGCATTCCCTCTTTCTCACAAACACATGGTAAGGACTTGCGATCATTCAAAACCCTTAAGAATAACAGAAATAATGCTCAATATTCTATTGATGGTGTGATTGCTCGAGGTGGGGAAGCGTCAGTAGAGGAGTTGATCCTACCCTCCACTCCTCTACCTGACATTGATACGAAAAAACAAGGTGCTGTTCGGATTTCTCGGTACTCAGAGCAGCTGACTACCCGACTACTTTCTTTAGTGAATGAGGCTGACCAAAATTTAGTCGTTACTAGACCATTATCAAAGTCATGGGGATGGTTACCAACTCTAAGTCTGGCAAGTGCTGTTGGAGTATTCTTGGAAGCTTTAGCAGCCGAAGCAGGACGTGTTGCAGCACCATGGGCCAATTGGCTGTATTGGTTCGGGCTGTTAGTGCTTTTTCTCCCGATTGCAGTGCGCATCATCTCAGTGGAGCCAGCACGGCGGGAGCGTATCGCTCTTCTCATTATGCTTGGAAGTTTCCTCTACTTCCTCAGACTTTTGGACTATCCGCTTTCTTTTGCGTACAATGACGAGTTCTTACACTGGCGAGGTGCAATTGATCTTGCTATGTACGGACATCTATTTCATGCAAACCCCCTCTTAGCAGTGGGTCCCTCTTATCCTGGGCTTGAGATTGTCACAAATGCACTGAGTAGCCTGACAGGACTCTCGATTTTTGCCTCAGCGATGGTGCTGCTTGGCTTGGTGGCTCTGGTACTGCTTCTTTCACTCTATCTATTATTTGAATGCCTGAGCAGCTCAGCGCGAGTGGCAGGAATCTCCACTCTCCTCTACATGACCGTTCCTGGCTTCTCCGACCAGACTGGGTTCTCGTATGAATCTCTAGCCTTACCTCTTGCCATATTCGTGGTTTTCGTCGTGGCCCGCCGCAATTATAAATCTGTTGACCAGCGCATGGGTCTAACTCTGACAAGCTGGCTCGGAATTGCAGCGGTAGTGATAACACACCATGTGACGTCATACGGGTTATTAGCTTTCCTCCTTCTCTGGACAGCCGTGTTCCTCCTTTTCCAGACCCTTGCATCTTCTCAACGAAATCACAATCTGAGAATTCTTGCAGGTCCAGGTGGGTCGGCACTCGTTAGCCTCGTGCTGATTATCGCTTGGACAGTATATTCTGGCGAGCGTGTGGTTGGTTACCTCTACCCCGCACTTGAGAACGCAACGCAGCAACTCATACAAGTATTCGTCGGCAAAGCACAACCCCATAAATTCTTTAGTGATCAGACAGGATTTGTGGCACCACTGTGGGAGCGCGTGACGGCGTTCGCTTCAGTAGCATTAATCTTGTTAGGACTGCCAGCTGGACTGGTCCAGATCTGGCGGCATTACCGTGGCAACGCAGCCATTCTTGCATTGGCTGGAGCAGTGCTTGTGTACCCAGTCATTCAGGCGGCCCACGTTGCTTCGGTTGGAGCAGTTACAGATCGGGTATTTGCATTTCTGTTTCCAGCGATTGCATTAGTCTTAGCCATCGGAATCACACATTTCAGGTTATCTAGAGTGCCAAGTCGGAGACGCTTTGTGATGATCATCGGCGCAATAGTTGTCATATTTATTGGCGGCTGGATCCAGAATGGACTGGACTGGTACCTTTTGCCAGGTCCATACCTCGTAGCTTCCGATCACCGTTCGATTTCGCCGGAGGGTGTGGCCACGGCGGAGTGGACACTCTCGCATCTTGGACCTGGGCATCGCACAGTTAGCGACCTAACTAATGCGTTCCTCATGGGAACATATGGGTATCAGTGGAACGTAATGTCGGCAAACGAGAAGATCGAAGTGGCACCCGTGTTTACCTCATTGGAGTTAGGACCTACCGAGAAGAGGATTCTACAAGTCACTAGAACTCAGTACCTTGTTGTCGATCTCCGACTCAGCACTTCCTTACCACGGATGAGAGGCTACTTCGACGCGGGGGAGCCTAACGCTGGGCATTACACGAGCCCAATCGATCGGGCGGCACTCACGAAATTCGATGGAATGCAGAATGTGAGCCGTATCTTTGATAGCGGTGATATCATCATCTATGATGTCGAAGCGATCACAAATGGGTCTTTGAACACCTCTAAGCCGCAACCGCAATCCTTATGCACGCCCGCGTCAACGACTATTGTATTACCCTCCTATCTCAATGTAGCCAAACGGTATAGCGGCACAATTTACGATATACCCAAAGGCACAGCGATAAATATATCGCTCACAGGTATTCAACAACAGCATGGAGCTATCTGTGGTTCCTTTAGCAAACTGTCCACGAAGACTGATTTCACCCTAATACCCTCGAATGGTTCTTTCAAGGGAACCATCTCTACTGCTGGGCAAATTCAGTTCATATTTATCGGTAGTGCAGGACAAGCTACTTTCTCTTTTAATGGGGTGATACTGCCGTCTGGCAGTATGTCAGGTACGTATTGTAATCCTGTGGCGAGTACAGGAAAATGCAGCGACTACGGTCTCTGGAGTGTCTTTCCTGTGCGGTCAGGATAATTGGGAGTGCTTGATGATGAAATATAAATCAGTTGATATAGATATACTCGTGGTGGTAGCACTCACTATTATCGCGCTCGCTTTGGCATTTCTATTGCCACCAAGTTGGGTACCTGGCCGAATTTTGACGTTGCCACTTGTGATGGTGTTGCCAGGCTACGCGCTCACATCTGCATTATTTTCCAGACAAGTGCTTGGGATTCCAGAGTACCTCCTTTTTAGCCTGGGTTTGAGTCTAACGATCGTGATACTGGGCGGCCTAGCACTCAACTTGACACCGTTTGGCTTGCGCGCTAACTCGTGGGCGGTGTTCTTAAGTACTATTACACTCAGTGCCAGTGCCGTTGCACTCGTTCGCCGTCGCGGTCAAAGCAGCATATTCAGCACATTCAGCATATTCAGCATAGTCTCAGAATGGTCCAGAGTTAGGGGTATTGTCCTCACTTTTCGACAGGGGCTGTTGCTAGGTCTAGCAGTACTTATAGTCTGGGGCGCAGTTGCTGTGTCTATCATCGGAGCTGAGAGGCAACCGCACCAGGGATTTACTCAGCTCTGGATTCTACCTGCTGGCAGAGCCGCCAACGCGAAGAATGTTGTACGCCTCGGAATGAGCAACATGGAGTCGAAATCTATGCAGTATCGCCTCACGGTCAACATGGATGGCAAGGTAGTAAAGGAGTGGTCCTCTATTGATCTCAGTCCGAACGAGAAATGGCAAACCACACTTGTGCTACCACAGACTATGCATACTACTGGTACTTTAAAAGTAGAGGCAATGCTCTACCTCACAGACGCACCCACGAAGGTATATCGCAATGTGGTCCTCTGGATTGGTACATGATAGGGAAATGGTGAAGTCATCAACGTTTTGAAGTTGCAAGCATCATAGCACGGGTGAGAGCACGAAAGCGAATATTATGAATTTTGATCAACTGACCATCGAGAATACCTGGGCATGGGCACGTTCGCTGGTGCATCGCGTCAGGAAAGATTCTCTGCTATGCAATAGCATCTATATTATGAGTACAGGAGCCACTACTTCGCTATTCGGTTATCTCTATTGGATTCTAGCGGCTCATTTGTATTCGACCTATGATGTTGGTCTAGGGTCAGCACTTATCTCGGTAATGAGCCTGGGTGCGATTTTTGCCAACCTAGGTATGGGTTCTACCCTGGTGCAGGTGTTACCTCGCAGGGAAGCGGGTTATGCATGGTCACTTACTCTGAATGCAGGTTTGGCTACAGGAATTCTGGCTGGCTTGTTTACAGGAGTCATTATGGTAGTGGCTCTACCGCACTTCTCACAGCAGTTTGCTATCGTTACAAACCATGTCGGCTACGCCTTTGCATTTGTAGTCGGTGTGCCAATCATGACCGTTTCTACGCTGCTAGATCAAACCTTCATTGCAGAGCGTGCGGCGAACAATATGCTCATACGGAACGTGGCCGTTGCGGTACTTAAAATTCCGTTACTGGTGCTGCCAGTTATGCTAATAACCCAAGTAAGCGTAATCGGTATCTTCTTATCAGGGGTCGTGTCTATGGCAATCGTACTGGTTGGGGGAGTTCTGCTGCTGCTACCACGTTTGCGACGAGACTACTGCCTGGCTGTACGCGGTATAATGGGGCAGGTACACTCAATGCTTGCATCACTTACAGGTCATTACTTTATCAACCTCGGCGGTCTTTCAACACAGTACCTGTTACCGATCGTAGTGTCGGTTCGGCTATCGCCAATTGATAATGCCTACTACTACACAACAGTGAGGGTAAGTGACTTCTTCCTCTCAGTATCAGCAGCAGTGGCAATATCACTATTCGCTGAAGGATCACATAGAGCAGACGAACTGTCACACAAAGTACGCTCTAGTGCGAGAATTATTGGTATACTGTTAGTTCCGACTATGCTATTCTGCTTTTTGGGTGGGCGTTACATCTTGTCGGTGTTTGGATCAAACTATGCTCAGCACGGCCTGTTGCTCTTGAGAATTGATATCGTCTCAACAGTACCAGACGCAATCACCAATGTCTACATAAGTATATTGCGAGTACAGAAGCGACTGCGCTTCGCTGCTGTACTCAACCTGAGTATGGCAGCACTCACTCTCGCTCTAGCATGGGTATTGCTTCCATGGCTTGGGATTGCAGGTCAGGGGGTTGCCTATTTAATCTCTACATTAGTTGGATGCCTGGCAGCAGGAATAGATATTATACGCATTCGGCATAATCGACGTGAAGTCAGTGAAGCAGCTTTTTAGAGGGACTCAGGCCATACAAGCATGAGCAACTTTTATTAATACAGAGAAAAACCTTCAAGGAGGTTACTTATTCATGACTCAGAACGAGCAGCTACGAATATGTGTCGTTGGTGCGGGAACGCGCTTTCTAGGAGGGATTAGCTATTATACGCTTCACCTGGTAAATGCACTGACCCAATCCTATAGTGTGTCAGTAATTTTGATGAGGCAGTTGTTGCCAACACGCTTTTATCCTGGTTGGAAGAGAGTTGGTACAAACTTGACTCGATTGGAATATAACCGGGAGGTGCACGTCTTTGATGGAGTAGATTGGTATTGGTTACCTAGCATGTTACGTGCTCTAGCCTTTTTTATACGGGAGCGTCCTCACATCGTAATCTTCCAGTGGTGGAGCGGGACGGTGCTACATTCGTTTCTCCTGCTCGCTTTAGCCGCGCGATTGCTACGGGCGCGAACTATAATTGAATTTCACGAGGTGCTCGATCCTGGAGAGGCTAAACTGCCGCTAGCACAGGCTTATGTACGCTTCGTTGCACCACTTATGATACGCTTAGCCCATGGCTTTGTCGTCCACTCTGAATACGATAGAAAGTTATTGCAAGACCATTACAATTTGGGTCAACGTCCAGATGTGCTGATTAGCCATGGGCCGTATAGCCATTATCAACTGACATCTGGAGAACAGGCACAGCGAATCATACCGCTATCGCACTGTAATCTACTTTTTTTTGGCTTGATTCGCCCTTATAAGGGACTTGATGATCTCATCAGAGCGTTTGATGCTCTGCCTGAGAACGAGATTGCAAAGCTTTGGCTTACTATTGTTGGTGAGACTTGGGAAGGATGTACAACGTGTACAATGCCATCACAGCTCATTGAAAAAAGTCGGTATCGTGATAGAATTACATTTATCAACCGTTATGTATCCGACACGGAAGCGTCGGAGGTTTTTGCCAGAGCGGACGCTGTAATATTTCCCTATCATCGGTCATCAACGAGCGGCCCCCTACACATTGCAATGAGTTGTGGATTGCCAGTAGTGGTAACACAGGTCGGGGGCTTGATTGAAGCCGTAATAGACTATGACGGCGCTATTCTAATACCCCCTAAAAATTCCGTAGCACTTCAAAGCGCACTCCTACAAGTAGCGAAACTGCGCGGAAAACGATATGCTGATAACCACTCCTGGGAACGCACAATCAAAGGCTATCAAGCTCTTTTTGATGCTCTTTGAGGAGATCTCCACATATCAATCAATTTTTGAAATAGAAATACATTAGTAGAGGCGAAAAGCATAATACAAGTTGCTCAACTGTTCAATCGCTTTAATTGGGAGGTGCTGTCTGACAACCTGTACAATTTGCTGAGTAGGCTTCTTTGACGATTCCTGAGTATTGTCTATTCGACTACTCGTAATGGGATAGGAGTAGTCATAAACCATTTTCGCTTCAGCTCCCCACTTACTTTTATAACGGGCGAGACCCTCGTTTTCCAATTCAACATCACCAAAGTCGTACCAACGAAAGCCAGCCGTACATGCATCCTGGATTGCTTGCCAGTGAAGGATATCATTGGGCCGCAGTGCCTGTTCTTCCTGTCTCCACCCAACCGTGGTCATTGAAATGGTCTGCCCCCACATGAGATAGAAGAAACCAGATAGCAGCTTCACCTGTCCTGCCTCAATACGTTCTGCTAAGAGCAACCGCACAATACCTTGTGAATGTAGTCGTTTCCATGCCAATTCAAAAAGGCGGTATGGCTTGGGCCATACTGAAAGCTTACGCATGGTCTCGACATAAAGCTCATACCATGCCCACAAATCACGTTCGGTCTCTGCCGGACGGACCTTTACTCCCTCTTTGCTTGCCTTATTGATTGCTCGCTTGAGCGAGGAGTTCAAAGGGAGAAGTTCTGCTCGCTCAGGCAAGGCTAGTAGGAACGTCTGATATGCAGGCACTCCAACCACACCATCTACCAAGGCATCAAGTGGATGAGACATTATCCTGAGATGTAGTTGAACACCAGTGTGTGTGCGGGTTCGCTCAATGGCAGCTTGCAGAAGAGCTATCCTAGACTGGTCATTATGGGCAAGAACACCAGTAAATACAGATGTAAAGCTGCGTCCACTGCGCCATCCCCGTCTGTAAAAAAGCGGCAGGATACCGACTAGCTGACCATCGGTGTCCTCACAAGCAAGATGAGCCGGCTTATAGCTGTAAATTTCTTCCAGCACTTTGAGCCAATCTGGATGGTAAACCGGAGTTGGGCTTGCAGATATACTAGTTGCCAGCGCTTCCCAGCGGTGATCAGTCTGAGGGTCAATCTCGATGACACGCAAGGAAGAACTTGCAGCAGGCATGTCAGGAATTCGCTTTACTTCCATTGTTACGCCTCTCTTTCTCACATCTTCGATGATTTGGATGCCAAGTTCTGGCTTTATCACTTCTGGTTTACATTTTCGTTATTCTGCTCATTCCATCTGATTTGTTTGTCAAGCATGTGCAACCGCGGAAAACTCTTGAGCAGCTGGCAAGAGACGCCGACCATGATTGAGTACGAACGCCCAGCCCGCCATATTCCCTTGATAATTATCGGAATTGGGCCACGCGGGACGTGGTGCAATAATCCAGGCGACCGCACCAATAACCCCCTGATTATGTTCCGCTGAAACCTCCTGCAGGACTTCCTGGTACACGACCGCCTGCCACTGGGGACTGCCAGTAGGAGTAGGCATTGTCGTTGTCGCTAATCCATTGCCTGCACCAAATTCTTCAAGCAGGATAGGTTTGCCCTGGGATTGCTTACGCACCTCAGACAGGAAGCGTCGAGTCCATTGTTGAGGCATAAAGCCTTGCTGGATACGCTGTTCAAATTCATATAGATGAGGAGATACGACATCCACTAGATCAATCAGCTTAGGAATATCTTTCGGGTCTTGCCAATCATATTCTCCTAGATGCCCTGAAACCTGGCTCTCCCAACCACCAATCGTCACGGGAACCTTTGGTGCAACCTGATGAACGTATGCCGCTTCCTCTCGTAATACAGTCATCTGCTGCGGATCGCTCACATTCGGCTCGTTGTCGAGATCAATTAACCAGAGGGCTGGAGCATAGGCCAGCCCGTACTGCTCCAGGAGTATGTGCGCATCTTTGATAGCTGAAGGTTCGCCACCATGTGTAAGCAGCAGAATGACATTCATATGATGACTTGCCGCTTCATTAAACACATACTGCCAGGTTGTCTTGGAACGTACCTCGCCAGTGCTAGCCCATCGAACATCGGTGATACGCAGCGTATTGATTCCAAGTTGAGCAGCTAAATCAAAGAAATTACCCCCACTTGCCGTCCTCACGGTATAAGGCGTATCCGGAATCATTGCAGTTATATCTACATTGACTCCATAAACAGTCTTTGAGAAAGTCTGCTTTGATGGATATACACCTCTATTTTCAGCCATATTCTTGAACCATAACCCAAAGAGCAAGGCTACTAATAACCCGATTAGCAGTATTGACACATTGCGTCTGGCTTTTGAGAAACGGTAAATCATCAAACTTTTTGTAACCATAGCAATCACAATCTCATGCGATTAGTCCAACGTCCTTTCTCCAATATCATAGAGGAAATCTAGACTCAATGGTCGATAATGGCAGTTACATTGGTTTTGCCCCGGGGAATGAAGGAAAAAGAAATATAGGACCGCCGGGAGCATCCATAACATCTCAGATCGCTAACTGGCAATGAATAAAGTATGCCGCTTCGGTACGGTTTTGGGCACCGAGCTTGTTTAGAATACTTTGCACATGCTTTTGCACCGTCTTCTCGGAGATATGTAGCCCTTCAGCAATATCGCGGTCACGATATCCCTGACTGATTAACTGAAGTATTTCACGCTCCCGTGTTGTTAACTGTGTGAAGCCATTGAATTCTGCATCACGCAATAATGCATGAGAGCCTGAACGATTCTCAGAACCCCATAATGGCATTGCCGCTGCACGTAATCGCTGCATCAAGCGAGTCAGCAATTCTGGACGTAACACAAATTCGCCTCGACGTACAGCATGAATCATCTCTAGGATATCATCCGAGTTTACGTCCTGTTTGGAGCAATATCCTTGTGCGCCTGCCATGATGGCTGCAAACGCTTCCTGCTCTTTCTCTACATCAGCCAACACTATGATACAAGTCGCAGGGGCCAACTTTCTCAAACGATATATCTCAGCAATGCCATCCAAGCGAGCAACGTGTAAATCCAGCCAGATGACATCTGGGTAGTGTTTAGCAGTCTGAGCCTCAGCCTCAAAATAGTTTTGTGCAACGACAGGGCGATTTAAAAGTCCCAAAAGAGAAACCCAAGAGTCATTTCTTGCTAGAATGAGCAAAACACTGATCAACTCAGGAAGCGAGGAATGACTCTGAATGAACTATACGACGTTTGACCAAGCC
>JAABUZ0100003216.1_pt1 | contig 24807 bp, 18 predicted proteins | sample 5562091 | NCBI WGS metagenome assembly JAABUZ01 (sample SAMN12813069, study PRJNA571459) | rock metagenome | isolation source: Antarctica rocks | place: Antarctica: Victoria Land, Linnaeus Terrace sud | collected 2015-12-21 | reverse complement strand
GCCTCCGTGCTGGCCTTCGACTTCACCAGGAGCGCGCCGGCGAACGGGTGGGCCATCGCCGGCCCCACCGCCGGTGGCGTCCATGGTCACGCGTCGACCTGGCTCGCGCCGGCCCTGCCGACTGCGTCGCGGAAGGGCTACCTGCTGGAGGTGACGCTGAACGACGGGCGGGTTGTGCACGTGCCCGACTTCCTCAACGGCGCGACCAGCGGCTACACCACCCACAAGGGCGTCACGTCCACGCAGCACATCACGCTGCGCCCCTGATCCACGGCTGTCAGCTGCTCACCTGCTCACAGGGCGGGGATGAGCTTGGCCACGGCGGGGGTGCCCAGGCCGGTGGTGTAGTCGTAGCCGGGGGTCGCGACGTGCAGGCCGTTGGTCCCGAGCAGCACGTCGTGGAAACCGCTGGTGGCGGCGTAGAGGCGCGGCGGGGCGAAGCCGAGCGCGCCTCGGGCGCCCAGCGCGCGGGCCCAGTAGCCGTTCCACGCCGGCGCGCTGGCGCTGGTGCCGCCGATGGTCTGCACGGTGCCGTTCACGACCACGGAGTAGCCGGTCAGCGGGTCGGCGTCGAGGGCGACGTCGGGGACGCCACGCTGGGCGACGACGGGCAGTGGCTGCCAGGACGGCGCGGTCTCGAAGGTGGAGATGCCACCCCCACCGGCGTTCCAGGCGATCTCACTGGTGGGGCTCCAGGCGGAGCCACCAGCTCCGGTGACGGTGGTCCCACCGACAGCGACGGCGTACGCCGAGGACGCGGGGTACTCAACACCGGGGATGCCGCCGGGGATGCCGTTGGTGTTGACCAGCGCACCGCAGTAGCCGCCGTTGTCACCGCTGCTGACGAACAGCGAGCGGCCGGCGGCGGCCGCCTGCAGGAGCACCTGGTCGAGGCTGGCGGTGAGGCCGGTGACCCCCGCGAGCAGCTCGCACTCGCCGGCGCTGAAGCTCGCCGTCGCCGGACCCGCGGGGTCGGTCGCCCAGGCGTTGATGGTCTGCAGGATGTCGTTGTTGGACAGCGACGCACCGTCATAGACGGTCAGTCCGCTGACCCCGGGCGCCTCGCCGGTGGCGTACTGCGTGTCCAGGTCGTATTCGTCCTGCCCGGCCGCGTCCGCCGAGCCGGCGCCCTTGATGGTCACCGGCACCTGGGGGAGCCCGAAGGTCCCCTCGAAGGTCCGCAGGTCGGTGACGACCTGGCCCAGGGCGCCCTCGGCGATCACGCCGACGGTCTGGCCGGCGCCGGTGGCGGAGGCGGGGGCGTCGTAGAACGCCGCCAGCTCCTTGGGGCCGAAGGTCTGCGGGAAGGTCGCCGCCCGGGCGGCCGGGCGCGCGGTCGGGTGCGCGGAGAGGTGCAGCGAGCCGGCGTCGGAGAGCCCGGTGATGCCGGCCACGGTGGGCGCGAGGGCGGCCGGCAAGGCGACGGTGGTCGCGATCGATCGGTAGGCGTGGCCGTCCCCGGCGCGGAAGACGTGGGTGGTGGTGCGCAGGGCCGCGTCCAGCACCGCGGTCGGTGCGCTCACCGACACCAGGGTGCCCCGGCTGGCCGTCACCGTGAGCCCGGCCGAGCGGGCCCACGTGGACAGCGCCCCGACGGTCGCTCCGCTCGGCAGGTGGGTCGCCAGCTGGCCGACGCTCAGGACCTGATGCCGGGCCACCGCCGCGCGCAGGCCAGCCGCGTCGCGCAGCGCCAGCGCGAACGTCGCGTGCTCTGTCCGCGACGGGGCGACGCCGAGGTCGGTCGCGCCGGCCAGCAGGATGGGGGCCGCACCGCGCACCGCCGTGAGCACGGTGCTGCCCGAGACGGTCGGGCCGGTCGGGCCTGCGGCACCGGCGCCGGTGACGGCAGCGGTGCTGGACAGTGCCGCGACGGCGGCGATGATCGGACGGCGCAGGCGCACGGTGGCTCCCGGAGTGAGGGGGAGGGTCGCCCCTCCCAACGGGCTACCCGTCCGAGGGTAGCGGCTAGTCACTCCTGACTACGGCGAACCCGCGGTCGCCGTCGGTCAGCGCCAGACCCGCTGGCGCGCAGGGGTCGCGGCGTCGACGGGGCGGGACCCCTCCCACCGGCGCCGCCAGGTCGCCGCGACCACCGAGCCGGGCTCCGGGGCGGCGCCGATCGGCGTACCGCCGGCGTTGCTGCGCCGCAGCGAGGACCACCAGTCGGTGGCGTCCTCGTCGAGCAACCGCTCGATCGCGGCCGCCACGCGGAGCGAGAGTTCGGCTGCTGTGTCGTCCGGCCGCGGCTGCAGCGGCGGGCCGAACAGCACGTGCACCTGCGGGCGGCCGGGCGCCGGCCAGGCCCGCCCCCGTGGCATGGCCGCGTGGGTGCCCCGGATCGCGACCGGCAGGACCGGGACGCCCCGCTCGAGCGCGAGGGTGGCCGCGCCGAGCCGGAAGCGCCCGAGCCAGCCGTCGCGGGAGCGGGTGCCCTCGGGGAAGACCACGACGTTCCAGCCCTGGGCGAGCAGCCGTGAGGGGGTGCGTGACGGCGCGCCGCCCCGCCGTTCGATGGGCACGGTCGCGAAGACCAGGGCGGTGCCGGCGGCACGCCACCATGCGTCGAAGAAGTAGTCGGCCGCGGCCGCGACGGCGGTCCGACGCCTGACCTCCGGTGGCAGCGCGGTCAGCAGCACGGCGGTGTCGAGGTGGCTGGCGTGGTTGGCGACGATGACGCAGGGCTGGTCACCGAGGGCGGCGAGCCGGTCCAGGCCGTGCACGACCGGGGTCACCTCGGCGCGCACCAACGGCGTCAGCGCACCGGCCTGGATCGCCGCCCGGGCGGCCCGGGCCACCGGGCTCCTGGCCCACCCGGTGCCGAACTCCCGGCGCTCGTGCACGGGTCGATGCGCGACCGCCGTCCGTGGCACCGCCGGCCGGTGCCCCCACCGGAAGCCGTCGCGCAACTGTCGGACGCTCGCCCCGCTCATGCCGGCCTCACACCACGTCCGCGAGCGCGTGCGGCGGCGAGTGCAGGTAGGTGATCGAGGGACTGCGTCCGACCGTGCCGCTGGCCATCTCCAGCGCGTCGCGCATGGTGGAGGCCGACCGGAAGCCCATCCGCTCTACGGCGCGGCGGTCCGCGCCGACCCAGATGACCTCGCCGAGGTGGGCCATGGCGTGCGCCCCCCAGTACCACATATAGAAGGGGTGGACGCCGTGATAGGCGTGCGAGGTCCGGTAGAGGTGGGTGTACCAGGGGTCGGTGGCGTACTGCTTCTCGAAGCGCTCCTCGATCACCACCGGGTCGGTCGACTCGGTGAGCACCTCCTCGAAGAAGTCGACATAGCTCGGGTGGTGCAGCTGGCTGAACTCCCACGGCACCGGGTGGTGCAGGATGAGCGCGCCGCCTGCACGGACAATCGGCTTGCCGCGGTACATGTTGAAGAAATAGCCCAGTCCCAGGCACATCGCGAGGATCGGGTTCATCACCGAGTTGACGTTGTAGGGACACAGGTAGGGCAGCCCGAAGACCAGCACGTCGCTCTGCCCCTGCACCTCCACCAGCTGCTGGCGGTGCACGCCGGCGACGGTGAGCTCGTGCACCGGCTCGGTCGCCCCGGCGTAGACCCCGGTCACGCCGTAATCGGCGGTAATGTCCTGGAAGGCCTTGCGGCGCAGTCGCTTCGGCAATGCGTCCAGGCCGCGCTTGACGGCGTAATAGGTCGCCTGGTCCCGCAGCGACCACTCCCATTCGCGCTTGGTGAGGAAGGAGTATTGCGACGGAAAGGCCGCGTTGTTCAGCGTGGTCTCGATCTGGAAGACTGTGACGTGCTCCTGCAGCAGCCGCCCCATCCGCCAGGCGCTGGAATGCAGCTCGCTGTGCTTGTGGTCCATGAAGGACCGCGAGGCGACCATGGTCGCCGGGTTGTGATGGTGCCGCAGGCTGTTGTACGACGCCAGCCCGACCGCGGTGCTCTTGTGTCCGCCGTCCATCGCCACCAGGTTGACATTGACGTAGACGAGCAGGTCGGAGGTGGCGGCCCGCTTGTTGACCTCGACGTCCTCGCCGTGTCCGGTCAGACCGAGGTGGACCAGATTGTCGCGGTCCTCGGCGTCGTGGTTGCCGAGGTGGTCCGGCCAGAAGCTCCGAAAGACCCTGTCCCCCACGATCCGCTTGATCTCCGGCCCGGTCATCCTGCGGTGCAATGCGTTCGCCACCACCAGCTCGACGTCGTCGACACCGGCAGCGGCGGCCAGCTCGAGGACTGCCTCGATGATCTGCTGCCGCACGTCCGGTGTCCGCATCGGCGGGAGCGGCAGGCTCAGATCGTCGAAGGCGATGGTCAGCCGCATCCCGGCGAACAGCAGCGTGCGCAGCGGGTCCATCCCGATCGGGTGCTCCAGGGCCGCGTCGATCGCCGCGCGGGTGTCGCGCACCGCCGGCAGCGACTCCGGCGGGTAGATCACCCTCGTCCCGAGCGGGAAGGACTCCAGCCCGAATGACTCACCGCTGTGCACGAGCAGCGGTGGAGTCCGTTCGTCCACCTCCAGCACGAATCCCGGACGGCTCACGGCGCATCACCCCTGTCCCCTCCGGCACCCCGGAGATCGAAGCCGACCTTGAGCAGCCCCAACCGGCCGGCGGACGACGCCTCGTCGAGCGCGTCGGGATAGCGGTGCAGGGGGTGGAACGAGGTGCGTGCCGCGGCCAGGCGGTCGTCGGCGACCAGCCGCAGCGCCACGTCGACGTCGTCCCCGGAGGAGGCATAGGCCCCGACCAGCTCCAGCTCGCGGAACCACAGCGGCGTGAGATCGGGTCCGGCGGAGGGGATTCCGGCCAGCACGACCCGGCCGCCCGCGCGCGTGGTGCGCAGCGACGTGGACAGGGCCGCACCGCTGCCGGCGCATTCGAAGGCGACGTCCACGCCGCCCAGCAGGAAGTCGCCCCCGCGCTCGGGGCCGAGCACGACCCCGCCGGAGGCCCGGCGTACCGCCCGGACCGCCTCCCGCGGTGCGACCACCGAGGTCGCCCCGAGCGCCGAGGCGAGCGCCGCCTGGCGGGGGTGCTTGGCGACCACCGTGATCCGGCCGGCCGGCGTCAGCGCGCGCAACGCCAGCAGCGTCAGCAGGCCCACCGCGCCGGCGCCCACGACAAGCACGCTGGCCCCCGGCTCCAGCGCGACCCGGAGGGCGACGTGCACCGCGCAGGCCATCGGCTCCACCAGCACGGCCCGCTCGTCGGGCAGGTCGTCGGGCACCGCATGCAGCTGGCTCGGGTGCGCGACCAGGCCGTGCGACCAGCCGCCGCCGGTGTCGGCGCAGAAACCGGTCTGCAGCCCCGGGCTGACATGGCCGAGCGTGACCCGCTCGCACCGGCTGGCGCTGCCGGTCGCGCAGGCGGCGCACGGCTCCAGCCCGCGCGTGCGGCAGGACAGCACCGGGTCCAGCACCACCCGCGTCCCGACGGCGAGTCCTGCCCGGCGTGGGCCGGCTGGCACCGGGTCGAGCAGCTCGCCGACGATCTCGTGGCCCGGCGTGAACGGCAGCGACACCAGGGAGCTGAAATAGAATGACGAGTGGCCGCCGACGGTGGCCAGGTCGCTGCCGCAGATCCCCGCGAGCAGGGGGCGCACCCGGACCCAGTCGGGGTGCGGCAGCGCCGGCGCCGGGCGATCCGCCAGCCGCACCGGGGCGAGGGCCACCGCCGCGCTGGCAGCACCGGGGAGCCGGGAGGACAGCCCGCGGGCGGCGAGGTAACGCGGGACGCTGCGGTAGAGCTCGAGCGCCTTCACCCGGCACCCGCCGCCAGCACCAGCCGGGGGGTCCCGGCGGTGGCCGGCCAGGAGACCACCGGCCACCTCTCCCGCCTGGCGATCCGCACCAGGTCCAGGTCGGGATTGACCGCGACCGGGTGCCCGACGGTGCGCAGCATGGGGACGTCGGAGTGGCTGTCGGCGTAGGCGTGCGACGCCGCGAGGTCCCAGCCCTCGAGTCCGGCCCGGCGGCGCAGCCAGGCCGATCGGCCCTCCCCCACCACCGGCGGCTCGACCAACCGCCCGGTGGCCACGCCCTCGGCGTCGACCGCGAGCCGGGCCGCGCAGACCTCGTCGAACAGCGCGGCGATCGGCCGGGTGAACACGTCCAGCGCACCGGTGATCAAGACCGTGCGGTGACCGGCGGCCCGGTGCTCGCGCACGATGCGGATCGCCGCTGCGGACAGCTTGGCCAGCACGATCTGGGCGACCTCGGCGTCGACCAGTGCGGCCAGCGCCTCGGGGTCGGCACCGGCGTAGCCCTTGGCAACCGACCGGATCGTGCCAGCACGGGAGGTGCGGTCGGCGAGCAGCAGGCGGGGCAGATCGGCAGCGACCGAGGCGATCTCGCGGGGCCACCGGCGTCTCGGGGCGTCCGCCAGCCGGCTCCACAGATAGGCCTCGACCACGGTGCTCGCGAGCAGGGTGCCGTCCATGTCGAACGCCGCGACCACCTGCCCCGCGGCGCCGGCGCGCGGGACGATCGGTGCCGGCGCCGGGAGAGGTGGCTGCGGGACGAGGGTGACGAAGCGCAACGCCCCGGTGACCGCCGGACAGTGCAGGTCGACCAGGTAGTGATGCCAGTCGATGGCGGCGCTGTCGAACGGGAAGGCCTGCTGGTCGGCCGGAGTCAGCGACCGGTAGAGCTGCAGGACGCGGTCGTCGGCGTAGATCAGCTCCGCCTGGGTGTAGGCCTGGTACAGCTCGGCCAGCCGCCGCACCGCGCGCAGCCGGCGCTCCAGCCGGTCCACCCGGCGCCCCGCCGCCCTGGTCCGGTCGCTGGCCGGCAGCAGCGCCACCCCCTTCTTCGCGGCGGCCTGCGCCCGCTCGCCGAGCCGCAGCCGGCGCTCGATCGCCGCCTGCCCGGAGAAGGACCAGACCGGTGGGGTGATGGTGCCGCGGTCGCGGGCCGGGAGCGGGTCGGCCAGGAAGTACTCCCGGACCAGCTGGTAGAGCTCCCGGAACCGCAGCGGGTTGCGCGCGCTGGAGCCGACCTGGAAGTACGCCGGCTCGCCCACCAGCGGGACCGTCGCTGCCACCGCGATCATGGCGTTGACCACCAGGTCGACCGGGATGATGTCGATCGGCCCGTCCGGGGCGGCCGGGAAGTCGACCAGGTCGCCGCGGCCGTAGGACAGGATGATCGGCTCGGCCATCTTGAAGCCCTCGATCCACCCCGGGCTGGGGCGCTCGAGCGCGCTCTCGATGATGGTCGGCCGCACGATCGACAGCGGCACATTCCACTCGCGGCAGGTCTCCTCCACCATCCGCTCGGTCAGCGCCTTGGTCAGCGTGTAGCAGTCCGCCCAGCCCAGCGAGAGGGCCCGCTGCCGGCCGGCCTCGACCAGCCGCCTGCGCACCCAGCGAACCCGCAGCCGCTCGGCCTCGGCGGCGGCGGTCTGCGTGCCGGCGCCGGCGGACCCGGAGCGCGCCTCGGCGAGCAGCTCCGCGAGCACCTCCGGCGAGCGGCTGTCGACCTCGGCCCGGGCGCGGGCGCCCTCCGCGGCCGCGGACTCGGCCCGCCAGTCCACCGTGTGCGGGTGCCGGTCCTCGGCGACCCAGCCCTGGCGCAGCCCGGCGACGTAGGCGGTGGACACGTGCACGACGTGGGGGTGGGCGCCGGTGGCCCGGACCGCGGCGAGCAGCAGCCGGGTGCCCTCCAGGTTGGTGCGGAAGCCTTCGTCGACCGGCGGGTCGAAGCTGACCTCGCCCGCGCAGTGGACGAGCACGTCGACGTCGGCCGGCAACGGCGGGAGCAGACCCCCGAGCTCGCCCTCGACCACCTCGACGCGGTGCCAGGGCAGCTGCCCATCTGCCTGCCCGGGCAGCCGGGAGAACGCCGGCTTGGCCAGCAGCGCGGCCACCCGGTCCCGCGCGGACTCGCCTGGGCGGCCACGGACGACCAGCGTGAGCCGGGTGTCCGGCAGGTCCACGAGCACCCGCTCCAGGAAGGCCTCCCCGACGAAGCCGGTGCCGCCCGTGAGCAGCAGGTGCTTGCCGGCGAGCGCTCCCGCCAGTCCGCCCAGGCCCATCCGAGCGACGATAGACCGCCTCTGACCTGCGGTTTTGCCCCGTGCGCTTGTCAGTTGGGCCCCCTTGCCGCAGCACTGACCCCGCGCGGACTCCTACGCTCCCGGGATGGACGAGGCTGCCTGGGACGAGCGCTACGCCGGGGACGGGCTGGTGTGGACCGGCGAGGCGAACCGCTTCGTGACCGAAGAAGGGGTGCTCCTCGCGCCGGGTACCGCGCTGGATCTGGCGTGCGGCGAGGGACGCAACGCCGCCTGGCTCGCGCAGCGTGGGTGGCAGGTGACCGGCGTGGACTGGAGTGGGGTGGGCCTCGCGAAGGCCAGGGAGCTCGCCGCAACGGCCGGGGTGGCCGTGGAGTGGGTGCAGAGCGACGTGGTGGGCTGGACTCCTCCGTCGGCGTACGACCTGGTCCTGCTGTCCTATGTGCACCTGGCGCAGCCAGAGCGTGCCGCACTGGTCGCCACCGCTGCGGCCGCGGTCGCCCGGGGCGGCTCGCTGCTGCTCGTCGGACACGACGTCGCCAACCTGGCCGGCGGCGTCGGCGGGCCGCAGGACGCGGGCCTGCTCTGGACGCCGGAGGAGGTGCGCGCCGACGGCATGGAGGTCGCGCGTAGCGGCACGGTCGAGCGCGAGACCGAGGAGGGTACGGCGCTGGACACCGTGGTGCGGCTGCTGCGGCCCGCCGCCTAGCAGGCGTACGCCCCGGCGCCTGCCGCGTCGGCCCTACTTGGTGGTGCCGTTGCCGTCGGTGGACAGGGCCGCGATGAAGGCCTCCTGGGGGACCTCGACCCGGCCGACCATCTTCATGCGCTTCTTGCCCTCCTTCTGCTTTTCCAGCAGCTTGCGCTTGCGGGTGATGTCACCGCCGTAGCACTTGGCCAGCACGTCCTTGCGAATGGCCCGGATGTTTTCCCTCGCGATCACCCGAGCGCCGATGGCGGCCTGGATCGGCACCTCGAACTGCTGGCGCGGGATCAGGGTGCGCAGCTTGCCCGTCATCGACGTGCCGTAGGTCATCGCCTTGTCCTTGTGCACGATCGCGGAGAAGGCGTCCACCGGCTCGCCCTGCAGCAGGATGTCGACCTTCACCAGGTCGGCCTCCTGCTCCCCGGCGGGCTCGTAATCCAACGAGGCATATCCCCGGGTCCGGCTCTTCAGGGCGTCGAAGAAATCGAAGATGATCTCACCGAGGGGCAAGGTGTAGCGCAGCTCGACCCGGTCCTCGGACAGGTAGTCCATCGCCTTGAGCTGGCCGCGCCGGCTCTGGCAGAGCTCCATGACGGTCCCGGTGAAGTCGCTGGGCAGCAGCAGCATCGCCTCGACCACCGGCTCGTGCACCGAGGTGATCTTGCCTACCGGCCAATCGCTGGGATTGGTCACAACGTGCTCGCTGCCGTCCTCCATGACCACGCGGTAGACGACATTCGGGGCGGTGGAGATGAGCGACAGGCCGTGCTCGCGCTCGACCCGCTCGCGCACGATCTCCATGTGCAACAGACCGAGAAAACCACAGCGGAAACCGAAGCCCAACGCCGCCGAGCTCTCCGGCTCGTAGACCAGCGCGGCGTCGTTCAACCGCAGCTTGTCCAGCGCCTCGCGCAGGTCGGGGTATTCGCTGCCGTCCACGGGATAGAGGCCGCTGAAGACCATCGGCACCGGGTCCCGATAACCGCCGAGCGGCTCCTTTGCCGGGTGACTCGCGCTGGTGATGGTGTCCCCGACCCGGGCCTCCCGGACATTCTTCACGCCGGGGATGAGATAGCCCACCTCGCCGACACCCAGGCTGGTGCGCGGCACCGGGTCGGGGCTGATCACGCCGACCTCGAGGGTCTCGTGGGCGGCGCCGGTGGCCATCATCAACGACTTCTCGCGGGTGGTGAGGGTGCCGTCGATGACCCGGACATAGGTGATGACGCCCCGGTAGGCGTCGTACACGCTGTCGAAGATCATCGCCCGGGGCGGGGCGTCGGGGTCGCCGACCGGCGCCGGGACGTCGCGGACGATGCGGTTGATGAGGTCGACCACACCGGCGCCGGTCTTGGCGCTGATACGCAGCACATCGTCGGGGTCGCAGCCGATGATCGCGGCGAGCTCGGCGGCGTACTTGTCCGGCTGCGCAGCCGGCAGGTCGATCTTGTTGAGCACCGGGACTATCTGCAGGTCATTCTCCAATGCGAGGTAAAGATTCGCCAGCGTCTGCGCCTCGATCCCCTGCGCGGCGTCGACGAGCAGCACAGCGCCCTCGCACGCGGCCAGGCTGCGCGACACCTCGTAGGAGAAGTCGACGTGGCCGGGCGTGTCGATCAGGTCCAGCGTGTAGGCCAGCCCGTCGTCGGCGACCCACGGCAGCCGCACGTTCTGCGCCTTGATGGTGATGCCGCGCTCCCGCTCGATGTCCATCTTGTCGAGGTATTGCGCGCGCATCTGGCGGGCCTCGACGACCCCGGTGACCTCGAGCATCCGGTCGGCCAGGGTGGACTTGCCGTGGTCGATGTGGGCGATGATGCAGAAGTTGCGGATGAACGCCGGGTCGGTGCGCCCGGTCATCCCGGAGGCCGCACTCGTCACCGTCACGGCCTCAGTCTCCCAGAGCCGGGGCGCGCCTTCTGGGGTGGCCGCGTGTCAGCCTGACGTTCCCAGTCCCGGTACGCCGGCGAGCAGTCGTGCTCCCCGCCCCAGCCCCAGGCCCTCGTACACCACCCCCTGGACAACGCACGTGCCGTGGCCGCTGGGCACTGTTCCCGAGAGTGGCCACTGGTAGCCTCGGCAGCTGACGCACCGATCGCCGCCTGACCACCACCTGCCGGCGTGACCAACCCCGCCGCACGAGGAGACCGCAGTCGCATGGCCAACATCAAGAGCCAGATCAAGCGCATCAAGACCAACGAGAAGGCCCGCCTGCGCAACAAGGCGGTGAAGAGTTCGCTGAAGACCCAGGTCCGCAAGTTCCGCGAGGCAGCGGCCACCGGCGACCGGGAGACGGCGGCGGCGCAACTGCTGGTGGCGAGCAAGGCGCTGGACAAGGCGGCCAGCAAGGGCGTCATCCACAAGAACCAGGCTGCCAACCGCAAATCCGCGATCGCCAAGCAGCTCGCGTCCCTCTAGTCCGGCGGGCGCGCGGCATCCCGGGCCACCCGGCCGGCGACCACGTCGTGCAGCACGACCATCACGGCCACGGCGGCCGGGAGGGCCAGCAGCAGCCAGGCGGAGGCGAGGTCGGCAAGCACCAGGAGCAGCGCGAGGACCAGCGGCACGTCGCCGAGGAGCACCCGCTGCCACCCGGCCGGGTGCAGGTGTCGCAGCCGCAGCAGCCGCACTAGCAGCGGGAGGCGGGCCTCCTCCTCCGACGCCCCGTCGAACGCGCCGGACGCGTCGACGGGCGACTCGGTCGGCTCCGGTCCGGTCGAGGACGCTCCGGCCGCCGGCAGTGGCTCCCCGAACGGGCGCCGGGTCATCGACGACCCCGCGCGGCGGCGGTGGCGGTCACCGTGGTCGTCCGGGCACGGGCGACGGTGAGCACCGCGGCCTCCAGCGCGTACGCCGGGACAGCGCCGGCGCCCTTGACCAGCTCGTCGGCGTGCGCGACCGCCCGCACTGCCAGCGACAGCCCCTCGTCGGACCATCCCCGCGCGCCGCGCTGGGCCTTCTCCACCTTCCACGGCGGCAGAGCGAGCTGCCGGGCGACCGCCCCCGAGCTCGCACCGCCGGCCCCGCGCACGGCAGCCAGCTCCCGCAGCCCCGAGGCCAGCGCGGAGACGACCAGCAGGTCGGCGGTGCCGGTGTCCAACGCGGAGCGCAGCAGGGCCAAGGCTCCCGGCGCGTCGCCGCCCACCGCGGCATCGGCGATCTGGAAGCCCGTGGTCTCGGCGCGGCCGCGGTGCGAGCGCGCCACCGTCGCCTCGTCGACCGGCCCGCCGTCCGGCGCATCCGCCAGCAGCTGCCCGACGGCGGCGGCGAGCTCGCGCAGGTCACTGCCGACGGCGTCGACCAGGGCACGGCAGGCTCCCGCGGTGATCGAGCGGCCGGCCCGCCGCACCTCCCCCTGCACGAACTCCAGCCGCTCCGCCGGCCGGGTCACCCGCGGGCAGCTCACCACGTCGGCCCCGGCGGCCTGCAGGGCGTCGACGAGCCGCTTGCCCTTGGGGACGCCGCTGTGCGCGACGACGAGGACGACCTCGGGCAGCGGGTCGAGGGCGAGCCCGGCGAGCGCGTCGCGGGCTTCGTCAGCGAGCTCCTGCGCCCCGCGCACCACGACCACGCGCACGCCGCCGAACAGCGACGGGCTGGACAGCTCGAGCAGGAACCCCTCGTCCACCCCCTCCGCCGCGGTCTCCACGACGTCGGCGCCGGCATCGAAGCCCCGTGCGGCCGCGACGATCCCCGCGATCGCCCGACTGACCAGCAGCTCCTCGTCGCCGAGCACCAGGGTCAGCGGCGCCGGCCTGCTGTCAGCGGCTCCTCCGTCAACCACACCGGCGAGCATCGCACGGCGACTGGTCAGCGCGGCCGGTCAGTGCGACCAGGCGAGCGCCGCGGCCACCGCCCCGCCAAGTGCCAGCCACCGGCGACCGCGCCGACGTCGAACCGTCGCCACCCCCAGCACGGTCACCCCGGCCAGCAGCAGTCCCCCGCCGGCCCCGCTCGGCCACGGCACGGAGGCACCAGGCGCGGCGGCACCCAGCCTGGCGACCGCGACCAGCCAGCGGCACGGCAGCCCGGCGAGCTGCGCGCACCCGTGGGCGAGCAGTGGCGACAACGGCGCGCTCACCGCGGCGAGGACGCCCAGCACGGTGGCCGCCGGCACAGCCGGGACCGCCAGCAGGTTCGCGGGGACGGCGACCAGGCTGACGCTGCCGGCGATGATCGCGATCACGGGGCCGCAGACGAGCTGCGCGGCGAGCGGCACTGCCAATGCTTCGGCCAGCGCCGGCCGCACTCCCCTCGCGGTCAGCGCCGCCCGCCACCCGGGGGCGAGCACGAGCAGCGCTCCGGACGCCAGCGACGAGAGCGCGAACCCGGGCGACCGCGCCAGGTCGGGGTCGAGCAGCAGCAGTCCGAGCACGGTTGCAGCGAGCGCTGGCAGCGCCGGTCTGGCCCGCCCGGTCGCGACGGCCGCGACGCCGAGCAAGCCCATCACCGCCGCGCGCAGCACACTCGGGCTCGGCCTCGCCAGCACGACGAACGCCACGAGCAGCAGGCCCGCCGCGACGTGCCCCGAGCGGTGACCCAGCCGCAGCGACCGGGCCAGCAGCAGGGCGGCGGCGAGCACGGCCACGCAGTTGGATCCCGACACCGCAACCAGGTGCGTCAACCCGGTCACGCGGAAGGCGTCGGCGAGCTGCGGGTCCAGTCCGGCCGTGTCGCCGTCGACCAGCCCCGGCAGCAACCCGGCCTCGGCGGGGGGAAGCCCGGACGCGGCAGAGCGCAGACCGGCCCGCAACCGGCCCGCCGCCGCCTGCAGCGCACTCGGGTGTCCCAGCAGGTCCGGGCTCCCCCGCACCCGCACCACCGCCACCACGTCGTCGCCAGGTCGTGGCGCGCCGAGCCGCCCGGCCAACCGGACGCGCTGGCTGGGCAGCAGCCGGTCCCACCCCGGACCGCCGGCCAGCACGAGCACCGGCTGCCGCACCCGCCAGCTCTGCCGGCCGACCCGAACGGTCTCGGCGCGGGCCTGGACCACGTGCAGCGTCCCGGCCGGCCGGCCGTGCAGCGGTGCCGTCGCCACGAGGCGCGGGTCACCGGTCAGCACCGCCTCCAACGTCGCGCCGGCACCGGCGCTGGCCAGCCCCGGCACCGGACCGGCCGCCCGCGCCACGACCCGCAGCCCCACAGCGACCAGGCCACCGGACAGGCAGAGCAGGACCGCGGCGGCGAGCAGGCGCGCGGAGCCGGACCTACGCCGGGATCCCAGCGCGAGCAGCCCGGCCAGCGCCGCGACTCCGGCCGCGAGGAGCAGGCAGCGGCCGGACCAGCGGGGCGTCAGGAGCAGCGCGACCCACGTCACCGCCGTCGGCAGCGCGAGCCGCAGGTCCGGTGGCTCCGGCACGACCTGGGGGTCGAGCCCGCCATCAGCGCCGCCGACCCCGCCGTACCCGGTCACACGCGCACCAGGGGCGCGAGCGCGGCGTACTTCTTGCCACCGAGCCCGCTGATCTCCTGCAGGTCCTCCACCCGGGCGAAGCGCCCGTGCGCCTGCCGCCACGTGAGGATCTTCTGCGCCATCACCGGCCCCACCCCTGGCAGGCCGTCCAGCTGCTCGGCGGTGGCCGCGTTGAGGTCCAGCGGGGCGCCGGGAGCGCCCGCAGCAATCGAGCCCCCGGCCGCCCCACCCGCGCCGGCCGCCGTACGAGGCGGACCCACTGCCGACGCGGGCGCCGGACCGAGCCCGACCCGCACCTGCTCGCCGTCCAGCAACGGCCGGGCCAGGTCGAGGTCGTCGGTGTCGGTGCCCGGCAGGGCGCCACCGGCGTGCTGGAGCGCGTCGACCACCCGGGCCCCGGCGGCCAGGTGCAACACCCCCGGCCGGTGGACCCGGCCGGCGACGTCGACGACGAGCCCGGGGCGCGCCGAGGCGGCCGGCGGCACCGTCTGCGCGGTCCGCTCTCCCTGCCCGGACGCCGGTCCAGCGGGCGGCAGGGTCTGCAACGCCTCGGCGCCGCCCCCCACCGACGGGCGGCCGTGCAGCACCAGCCCGACCGCTGCCACCGCGGCGATGAGCACCAGCAGCAGCAGCCCCACCACGGCGGGGCGGCCCGGTGACCAGCGCCCGCCCCGCACCGCCGGCGGCAGCCGCGAAGCCAGGGCGGCCCGCATGGTGGCGCCCAGCGCCGGTGCCACCGGCTCCCCCGCAGCCAGGTCCACCACCGGCACCGCGGCGGCCGGCGGGACGGGACGGGACCCGGCAGGCGGGGCGGGCGGGGCGGGAGGGGGAGCCGGTGCGGTGACCGGCGGGGGCAGGGCCGGCACCCACCCGGGCGGCGACCCCTCGCGCCCGGGTGCGCCGGCCGGCCCCCGGGGGAGCAGCGCGGCGACCCGCTCACGCGGGGTCGGACGGTCCGTCACGGGCATCCCCCGACCCTGTCGCCGGGGCACCCGGAGCGGACCGGTCGGCACCGCATCTGTGCACGGGCGCCGAGCCGGGGTTCAGAGCCTGTGGACGACCACCCCGAGCAGGCCCGGGCCGCCGTGGGCGCCCAGCACCGCCCCCACCTCGCTCACCGACAGCTCGCGCAGCCTGCCGCCGAGCCGCCGGTCCAGCCCGGCGGCCAGCGTGTCTGCCCTCTCCGGGGCGGCCAGGTGGTGCACGGTGATCTCGGCGTCGCCGTCGCCCATCCGCTCGACGGCCAGATCCTCCAGTCGCTGCAGCGCCCGGCTCGACGTACGCACCTTCTCCAGCGGCACCAGCGTGCCGTCCACGACGTACAGGATCTGCTTGACGGCCAGCGCCGCACCCACCAGGGCCTGCGCGGTGCCCACGGCGGCTCCGACCCGGCCGCCCCGCCGCGCGTGCTCCGCGGTGTCGAGGCACCACACGCCGTCGGTCTGCAGCCCCGCCTCGCGCGCCACCGCCGTCACCTCGGCCAGCGTCGCGCCGCGCTCGGCCGCCCGGGCCGCGGCCAGCACCACGAACCCCAGGCCCATCGACGCCTGCCGCGAGTCCAGCACCTCGACCCGTCCGCCCGCCACCCGCGCCGCAGCGATCCGCGCCCCGGCGCAGGTGCCGGACAGCTCGGCCGACAGGTGCACCGACAGCACGTCGCCGTCCCCGGCGTACGCCTGCTCGAAGGCCTCCGGCGAGGGCTGCGAGGTGCCGACCGGGTGGTGGGCGGCCAGCGCGGCTGCGACGTGGCCGGGCCCGACGTCGACCCCCTCCAGTCCGCTGCGGTCACCGAGCGTGACCCGCAGGGGTACGACGGTGATGCCGTTCGCGCCCGCCACCGCAGCGGACAGGCCGGCCGTGGAGTCGGTCACCACCCGGACGGCCACGAAGCCGACAGTAGGGCGGGTGAGACTGGCCGGGTGACGCTGCTCGGCGATCTCGCCACCCGGGTGACAACGGGGGCGCGCGCCGAGCCGGTCCCGGACGCCCGCCGGCGTCGGCTGCTCGGCCAGGAGCTGCTGCTGGTGCTGGCGGTCAGCCTGGCGAGGAGCGGGCTGTTCTCCGTGATCGACCTCATCGGTGCGCTCGCGTCGCCGGCACCGCTGTCGGCGCAGTCCACGCAGCCGCTGAATGGGTCGGCGTACTCCGCCTCGCTCGTCGATCTCGCGTATCAGCTCGCCGTCAGCGCCGTCCGGCTGGTGCCGGTGCTGCTGGTCGCCTATCTGCTGACCCGTGACGGGGAGCGGCTCCGCGACCTCGGCGTGGACCGGCGGGAGGCAGGACGCGACCTGGTCCGCGGGGCCGCCGTGGCCGCTGTCGTCGGCGGGACCGGCCTCGCCCTCTATCTCGGCGCGCACGCGATCGGCGCCAACCTCACCGTGATCCCCACCTCGCTGCCGCCCACCTGGTGGCGCACCCCGGTGCTGATCCTGTCCGCGGCGACCAACGCGGTGCTCGAGGAGGTGGTCGTGGTCGGCTATCTGCTCCGGCGGCTGGACCAGCGCGGCTGGTCCGACGGCGGCGTGACAGCGGTCAGCGCCCTGGTGCGGGGGAGCTACCACCTCTACCAGGGCTTCGGCGGATTCGTCGGCAACGCCGTCATGGGGGTGCTGTTCGTCCGGCTGGCCCGACGGTGGGGGCGGATCGTGCCACTGATCGTGGCCCACACGCTGATCGACTCGGTCGCCTTCGTCGGGTACGCCGCCCTGGTCGGCCGGGTCAGCTGGCTCCCGCACTGACGCGGGTGCCTGCGAGGCGGCTCGGCGCCGTCGTGGAGGGCGGTGCCGCGGTCACCTGGAGCCGTCGACTGATCACCGGTGCCCGGGAACGACGAGACGGGGCACCCCCGTGCACCGGTGATCAGATGCAGCGCGACGGGGAGATCACCGGTGTCCCAGCATGCCGGTGGCGGCCCGCAGCCGACACCGGTGATCATGAGCTCAAGGTCACCGGTGTCCCCGGGCGCGGTCCCGGCGCTAACCGCTACGCCGGGACGATGTTGACCAGCCTGGGAGCCCGCACCACCACCGTGCGCACCGGCCGGCCGGCCAGGGCCCGCCCCACCGCCTCCGAGGCCAGCGCCAGCCGCTCCAGCTCCCCGGCCGGGATGTCGGCCGCCACCTCCAGCCGGTCCCGGACCTTGCCGGCCACCTGCACCACGCAGGTCGCGGTGGTGACCACCAGCAGCGCCGGGTCCGCGACCGGCCAGGTGGTGGCGTGCACCGAGTCGCCGGCCGCCACGTCATGGCCCAGCCGCGACCAGCACTCCTCGGCGGTGTAGGGGGCGTACGCCGCGAGCAGCCGGCAGAGCGTCTCCGCGGCCGCCCGCACGGACGCGGCGGCCACCCCGGCGTCCAGCGCCTTGCGCAACGCGTTGGTCAGCTCCATCAACCGGGCGACCGCGACATTGAACCGGAACCCCTCGGTCAGCCGCGAGACCTCGTCGACGGCCCGGGCGACCGCGACGTCGAGCGCTGCGCCGTCCGTGCCGTCCGCAGCACCGCCAGCACCGCCAGCAGCGGCGGCATCCGTGCACGCGCGCACCATCCTGGCCAGCTGCCTGGTCATCCCCACCGGGCTGAGGTCGGCCCAGTCGATGTCGTCCTCCGGCGGCCCGGCGAACAGCAGCGTCATCCGGACGGCGTCCACCCCGTGCAGCGCCAGCTGGTCCTGCAGGTTGACGCCGTTGCCCAGCGACTTGCTCATGGCCTTGCCCTGGTTGATCACCTGGCCCTGGTTGAGCAGCGCGGTGAAGGGCTCCTCGACCTCGACCATCCCCATGTCGAAGAGCACCTTGGTGAAGAAGCGGCTGTAGAGCAGGTGCAGGATCGCGTGCTCGACGCCCCCGACGTACTGCTCGACCGGCATCCACCGCCGCACCGCGACCGGGTCGAACGGCCCGTCGGCGTAGGTCGGGTTGCAGTAGCGCAGGTAGTACCAGCTGGAGTCGACGAAGGTGTCCATCGTGTCGGTGTCGCGCTCGGCCGGCCCCCCGCACCGCGGGCAGGTCGTCTCCACCCAGGCGCGGTCGGCGGCCAGCGGCGACTGCCCGCGGGGCAGCAGGGCCTCCCCGGTCAGCACCGGCAGCCGCACCGGCAGCTGATCGTCCGGCACCGGCACCACCCCGTCGACCGGGCAATGCACGACCGGGATCGGGGTGCCCCAGTAGCGCTGACGCGACAGCAGCCAGTCCCGCAGCCGGTAGACCACCGCGGCGCGCCCGAGGTCCTGCTCCGCCAGCCACCCGGTGACGGCGGCGATCGCGTCGGCCTTGCCCAGCCCGTCGAAAGGCCCGCTGTTGACCAGCACTCCCTCCCCGACCGTCGCCACCCCCGAGACGGCCGGGTCCGCTGCCCCGTCGACCGACACGACGACACGCACCGGCAGCCCGAAGGCGCGGGCGAAGTCCAGGTCGCGCTGGTCGTGCGCCGGCACGGCCATGATCGCGCCGGTGCCGTAGTCGGCCAGCACGTAGTCGCTCGCCCAGACCGGCATCCGCTCCCCGTTGACCGGGTTCACGACCGAGACCCCGAGCGGTACGCCGGTCTTGTCGCGCTCGGTGCTCTGCCGCTCGATCTCGCTCAAGCGGGTGGTCGCCGTCCGGTAGGCCTCGAACGCCTCCCTCCGCTCCGGTGCGCACAGCTCGTCGGCCAGCGGCGCGTCGACGGCCACCACGAAGAAGGTGGCGCCGTGCAGGGTGTCGGGGCGGGTGGTGTAGACCACGACGGCACGGCCGTCCTGCGCCCCCCCGGCCACCCGGAAGGTCACCTCGGCGCCGGTCGAGCGACCGATCCAGTTGCGCTGCATCGTCAGCACCCGCTCCGGCCAGTGGCCGGCCAGCCGGGCCTCGTCGGCCAGCAGCCGTTCGGCGTAGGCCGTGATCCGGAAGTACCACTGGGTCAGCGACCGCTTGGTCACCTGGTGGCCGCAGCGCTCGCAGCGGCCGTCGATGACCTGCTCGTTGGCCAGCACGGTCTGGTCGTGCGGGCACCAGTTGACGGCACTCTGCTTGCGGTAGGCCAGCCCGCGCTCCAGGAAGCGGATGAACAGCCACTGCGTCCAGCGGTAGTAGGCGGGGTCACTGGTGGCCAACCGGCGGGACCAGTCCGCGCTCACGCCGTAGCGCCGGAAGCTCTCCGCCTGCGTTTCGATGTTGGCATAGGTCCAGTCGGCGGGATTCAGCCCGCGGGCGATCGCGGCGTTCTCCGCCGGCAGCCCGAAGGAGTCCCAGCCGATCGGGTGCAGCACGTCGCGGCCCTGCAGCCGCCGGTGCCGCGCCACCACATCGCCGATGCCGAAGGCCTCCGCGTGCCCCATGTGCAGGTCGCCCGAGGGGTAGGGAAACATGTCCAGGACGTACGCCGGGGGGCCGCTGCGCGCGCCCGGCGTCGCCGCGGTGCCGGCGCGGTCCAGGTCGAGGGCGTCCCAGACGGCCCGCCAGCGCCGCTCGGCGGGGTGCGGGTCATAGCGCTCGTCCACAGCTCCTCCTACGGGTCCGGACACAGGAAAGCCCCCGTTCGCTGGGGACGGGGGCTGCCGCGCTGACGTGGTGCTCGGTCAGCGCGGCTCGGGAAGCAGCGGGTGCCGGGTGCCCATCGCCCGAGGATACTGCCCCCGGCCGCCGGGACCGGCGTGCTGGCACTAACGGCGACCTGTGCTCGCCGTCTGTGCCGCTCGCCGGGTGGGCCCATCGCCGACCCTCAGCGCAGCTGCCCCCGTGCGGCGGCGGTGGCCATGCCCCGCAGGATCCTGCGGACGGTCTCGTCGGGCGCGTGCACGATGTCCCACCAGGTCAGGCGCACCACCACGAAGCCCGCGGCCTCGAGCGCCTCCTGCCGCCGGCGGTCCCGCGCGGCGGGAGTGGCAGCATCGTGCACTGACCGGCCGTCCGTCTCCAGGACGAGGTGGTCGCGCAGGAAGTCGACGCGAACCTTGCCGTGCCCCCGCAGCCAGATCGTCACCTGCGGCACGAAGCCGACCAGTCCGCGGTCGCCGAGGAACAGCCGGGCCCGCGTCTCCAGCGGCGACTCCGCGCGCCGGTCGGCGAGGTCGATCCAGGCCCGGCGCTCCGGTGCCAAGGGGCTGCACCGGAGCCTGGCGAGGTCCGCAGGCGCGAGGACCTCCCGCTGCAGGGCGCTGTCGAGCACGCTCACCGCGTGCTCTCGGTCCCACCGCCGGAGCGCCTCCTGCACGGCGAAGACCGTCGACACGGCGGCCAGCCCGCCCGAGTCGGTCTGGAACGCCGGTGGACAGTCCCGCCAGCTCAGCGCAAGGCCCCGGACCTGGCGCCGGGTCGCCGAGCTCGGCAGCAGCGCGTGCTCCACGTCGCCCACCGGCGTCCCCTCGATCCCGTGCAGACGCGCGCGCTGCCGAGGCACAGCCGCGCCAGTCCCCCCGCGCGCAACAGCGCCGCGTGCCCGCGGGCCCTGGGTCCTGGCGTCGCGCGCCACATCGCCGCCGCCGGCACATAGGCCACGCCGGCGAGGACGTGCGTCCACTCACCGGCGAGCAGGTGCCGCCACGAGGAGGCTCCGACTCCCAGCGCCGCGGCCTGGCTTCGGAGCAGCACGCCGTCCTGCTGCGCGGCGAGGCAGGTGGCGAGGTCGACGGCTCCGCGGGTGTCCATCCGCCGACGCTGTCCTGCGGCGGGCACGGCGACCCCCGGCATGGTGCCGGCGTGGACAGCGGGACCGGCCGTCCACAGCCGGCGCATCGGCCCGAACGACGAGACGCGCCGGCCGGCTCGTCGTTCGGGCAGGCGGCCGGAGCACGGACGACGAGCTGCGCCGGTCAGCTCGTCGTTCGTGCTCGCGGGCGGGCGGCACCAGGGTCAGCCGGTGGTCGGGCCGCCGTTGGCGGTGCCGGTGCTGGGGGTGGGCGCAGGGGTGGGGCTCGGCGGGCCGTAGGGCGAGCCGAGGTGGGTGAGGAAGCCGATGCCGTTGGGCTCGCCGACACCGGTGACGTCATCGTAGCCCTTGCGGGCGTGCAGCGACTGAGTGTCGTTCAGGGTGCGCAGGAACGGCGTGGTGGCCGTGGTCGGGTCGGTGATCCCGGTGGCCTTGTCGGTCCCGTAGTTCAGCCGAACCACCGCCCGGGTCACCGACGGGTCCTGGGTGTCGTTGACATAGCCGGTCCCGACCAGCGCGTAGAGCGACGGGTTGAGGAAGCCGTGCTCGAAGCCACCCACCTGGTTGGCGATGGCGACGATGCCAGCGAAGGCCGGGGAGGCCAGGCTGGTGCCGCCGATGCGGTACTCGCCGTAGCCGGTGACGGTCTTGGTCTTGTTCTTGGGGTTGAGGAACGTCTGCGTCTCCCCGATGAGGAAGCCGGTCTGCGGGTCGGCGATCATCGCGACGTCGGGGACGACGCGGTGCTTGCTGCCGGTCCCGAAGTAGTCGGCCAGGCTGTCCGGCACGACGCCGGCCTGGTAGGACGGCTGGGAGAAGACCCGGCTGGTGCCGCCGCCGCCGCCGTAGATGTTGACCGGGGTGGTCCAGCTCTTGCCGTCGGCGGCCAGCGTGCCGGAGGCGGTGCCCCAGCCCTGCTCGAACAGGCGCTTACCGTCCTTGCCGATGCCGATGGCGGTGCCGCCGACCGCGGTCACGTTGGGGTTGCTGGCGGGCAGGTCGGTACTCCGGTAGCCGAGTTCTGCGGGCGGCGGGTTGGACTCGTCACCGGAGTCGCCGGAGGAGAACAGGTAGCTGATGCCCTCGGCCTGACCCTGGATGAACGCGTTGTTGTAAGCCTGGAAGGTGGAGGGGTCGTCGGCCTCGCCGGCGCTGCCATAGGAGTTGCTGACGATGTCGGCGGAGTGCTTGTCGGCGATGTCCTGCAGCACGTAGGCGAAGTCGATGTTCTGGCAGGACGCGGCGGGGGCGTAGAGCACCTTGGCGCCTGGGGCCACGCCGTGCACGGCCTCGACGTCGAGGGTCTCCTCGCCGTACCACCCCTGCTCGCCGCACTGGTCGCCGTTGACAGTGTCGTTGTAGCCGAACTGGTACGGCGACAGCGGTGCCTGCTGCACGAACTGGCCGGGGGCGAAGTTGGCCAGGCCGCGGTTCGCGCTGTAGGTCGCCGAGTCCCGCGCGATGGTGGGTGAGGCGTAGGCGTCGATGATTGCCACCGTCTGGCCGCGACCATCAATCGGGTTCTGCGGGTTGTTGATCAGCGAGTCCACGCCGTACGCCGAGCGCAGCTGCTGGGGCGTGTAGCCGCAGGGGACGTAGGGCAGCGTCTGGCCCTTGTACTTCGGCAACGTCGTCGCGAGCTTCTCGCCGTAGTAGGTCGAGCAGGGCGGCGCGTTGATGAAACCGGGGGGCGGCGGGGCCTGCGGTCCGGCGGATGAGGCGGATGAGGCGGCCGGAGCGGTGCTGCCGCCGGAAGGGGTGCTGCTGCCCGGGACGTCGGGCTGCGCGTCGGACGAGCTGCGCGGGGTGACCTTCGCGGCGTCCTGCGCGAGGCCGCGGACGCCGGAGACCAGCGGCGCGACGTCGGTCGGCAGGCTCAGCGCCCGGTCGGGCGCCCGCAGCACCCCGGCGCTGCCGGCGTCCCACGTCTTGAGGTAAGCGCCGAAGGCGTTGTAGACCGCGAGGGCGGTGCCGGTGACCTTCAGCGACGTGCGAGCCATGTTGACGGAGGTGACGGTCAGCTGCTTGGACCGCAGGTAGGAGGTGAGCGCGTCCACCGAGCTCTGGTCGGGCGAGAACCGGGCGCGGTAGGCGTCCGGCGTGACGTACTTGGCGAAGCTCGCCGACCCCGGGGTGCTGACCGCCTTTGCCAGTGCCTCGGCCCCCGCCGCGTCCCGCAAGGGCAGGTCGACGGCGAAGGCAACCGGCGCGTTGTCGGGAACGGAGCCCGCGATCCTGCCGCTGCGGGAGTAGGACGGCCGGTCGCTGCTGATCTGCGCGCGGCCGCTCGGGCTCGCCGCGGACCTCGCGCTGGGGCTGGCACTGGCGGCACCGCTCGTGGCACTGGCGGCTGCCACGGCCAGGGGAATGGCGAGCGCGCCGATGGACGCGGCCCGGATTGTCCTGCGCAAGAGGGTCCCTCTCGTCAAGGTATGGACCGGCGGCGGCCGGCCCTCGTGCTGCGACCACACCACAGGTCCGGCTGGCACGAAAGGGCGGGACCGCCTGGTCGACGAGTAGTGCGGGGAAGCCGCAGTCACCGTGTCCGGAACATTTCCGCGACGTCTCACGAGTGGAGCTGAGGGGATTCGAACCCCTGACCCCCTCCATGCCATGGAGGTGCGCTACCAGCTGCGCCACAGCCCCCTGGGCGATGCGCAACCGCGCCGCCGGGACACCCGACTATAGCCGCCCGTCCCCGGCCACCGCTCCGCCCACGGCGAGCTCCCGGGCCGCTTCGCGGGCCAGCACGTCGCGGTCGACCCACGGGATCGCCGGACAATCTTTCCACAGCCGCTCGAGGGCGTAGAAGCTGCGTTCCTCCTGGTGCTGGACGTGCACCACGATGTCGATGAAGTCCAGCAGCACCCAACGCCCGTCCCGATCGCCCTCGCGGCGGACCGGCTTGGTGCCAAGGCCGCGCAGCGCCTCCTCGACGGCGTCGACGATGGCGCGCACGACCCGGTCGTTGCCGCCGCTCACGATCACGAACGCGTCGGTGATCACGAGCTGGTCACTCACGTCGAGCAGCACGATGTCGGTGGCCAGCTTGTCGGCCGCAGCCTGGGCGGCGGCCTGGGCGAGCTCGACGGCCCGCGCGGTTGCAGTCATCGGATTCAGGCTACGGCGTCCAGCCGGCCCAGCGGCCAGCCGGCGTACGTCAGGGCGTGAAGTCGGCGCCGGTGATGACGACGACGTCGGCGACGTCCTGCGGCGCGGGGGCCACCTGCAGCGCGGACGCCGGCAGGCCGAGCGCGGCTGCCACCCGCTCGCCCTGCGTCCGCGACTGCGGCGTGGCGTCCTTCACCAGCACGACGGAGGTGTCCCGGCCGGACGACGTGTCGTTCCTGCTGCCGACGAACGACATGCCGGCAGCGACGAGCCGCGCCCTGGCCGCAGTGCCGACGCCGTAGGCCAGCGTCCCGTTGTAGACGAACACCCGCACGCCACCGGCGCGGGCCCCCGGAGGGACGCTGGCCGCGAGGTTGGCCGAGACGTACGCCGCCAGGCCCTGGTCGTCGACCCGGTAACTCGGGACACCTCCCCCGGCGTCCAGCGGGACGACCGGCAGGATCGTGAACAGCGGCGAGGTCGCCGCCGACCGCGAGGAGCGCAGCTGCTCCAGGACCTGCGCGAGTCGCGGCAGCGGCAGCGTCGAGACGGAGCCCCCGCCCGATGCGGCCAGCAGGTCCTGCAGCTGCTGCGCCCCGGCGGGCAGTCCGGCGAGGAGCGCGTCGAGGACGGCCTGCACCCGCGCCAGCCGCGCGGATTCGTCCTCGTTGTCGGCCAGCGACTGGGCGAACTGCACCGCCGCAGCACCGGCGAGCCGCTGCGGGCCAGCGCTCAGCACGACCGCGCCGCCACGGATGATCTCCCGGTCGACGGTCACCTGCACGCCGCCCACGGCGTCCACCAGGTGGGCGAACGCGCCGGCGTCGACCCGCCAGGACCCGTCCACGGTGACGCCGAGCAGGTCGCTGACGGCGGCCGAGGCAACCCCCTGGTCCGGCGTCGCGACGGCCTGGCCGAGGGGGAGCTGGCCGCTGCCGGGGACGCTCGTGACCAGCCGGCTCGG